>OLQX01000509.1_pt1 | contig 45146 bp, 38 predicted proteins | sample 1672581 | NCBI WGS metagenome assembly OLQX01 (sample SAMEA3136701, study PRJEB25190) | human gut metagenome | reverse complement strand
CGTCTTTCAGCCTTTGACCCAAGTTATATCAACCTTCACGGTAACGAAACACTTTACAATATGCTTGTCTGAGGACAGGTTCACATAATGAAAAAAGAATCGACGAAAGTCGGTTCTTTGTTTTTATTAAGAATAAAAACAGAATGCTAAAAATATGTTTAACAAAACAAGGTTATTTATTCATATTTTATTCACTTTAAGAACCCCTTTTTATTTTTAAATATAAATATTAGATTAGAAAGAAAAAACATAATTGTTTTCTGTAAATAAGTCATGAGTAGATAAGGTGTTATAATATAAACATTTTGAAGGTTTAAAACAGCTTAAAAAGGCTATTAAAATTTTTAAAAAATATCCAAAAAAGTCTTGACAAATTTTCGGGGGGGGGGATAATTAGTGGGGTATTTTAATTAATGGGGTATTAATATGAAAAAAAGGAGTCTATGATGAATTCTAAGAAAATCATTTCATCAGTTTCTTTGGCGACAGCTGTCCTTGCGACAGGTATTCTTAGTCAAGAAGCACATGCTGATAGTGTTGACACTACTACGACAACTGTCAGTCAGGCACAGTCTCAACCAGTTACTGCAGAGCAAGTTGCATCTGCAAAAGCAAGTTATGATACGAATCAAGAAGCTCAAGCACAAGCTCAGTCTGTGGTTGACAGTAAAAAGCAGGCTTTAGACACTGTTAAAGCAAATACTACAACGGCACAAGATGCTGTTGCACAAGCAGAGACAGCTGCAGCACAAGCGACAGATGTTAATATTCAGGCTGCTAAAGAGGCTATCCCAACAGCTGAAGCTAAAGTACAGGCTGCTAAAGAAGCTGTTGTAACGGCAAAAACGGATGTAACTACAAAAGAAGCTAGTCAGTCGCAAGCACAAGAAGCTGTTAATGAAGTGCAAGGTAATGTGAATCAAGCTCAGAAAGCAGTTGTAGAAGCGACACAGATTCAGTCTGAGAAACAAACAGCGGTTGATACAAGTGCAAAAGAAGTTGAAACAGCTAAACAAGGTGTCGTCAATGCACAAGCTACAGTAGCTGAGAAGACCGATAAAGTATCACAAGCTGGACAGACCGTTGAAACAGCTAAACAAAATGATGCAAAACTTGACGCTGATACAAAAGAAGCTGAAATCCATGTTGAAAAAGCAGACCAAGCCGCACAAGTTGCGAAAAGCGAAGTTGCTACAGCAAAAGTGAAAGCTGACGAGACAGCACAAGCCCTTAAAGATGCTGAATTTAATCATCCAACACATGTTGTAATGTCTGATGAATTCAAACAAAACTTTAAGCAATATGCATTTGGGTCATTGTCGGATGAGGCATTAGATAAGACTATTGCGACAGAAGCAGCATCTCGTAAATTGAATGTTGATTATATGTCAACAATTAAAGACGATACAACTGGTCCAAAATACGATATAACTAATATCCCACTTGAATTACAAACAGAATTGAGCCAATATTTCGCATATTTGGTGAACGATGTTCGCCAACAACTTGGACAACCAAAACTTGTTGTAAATACTGACACTATTAAGTTTGCGACATTAGTAGCTGAAAAATATGATAAGAATCATGATCCATTTAGTGAACATGATAACAAAGCTATCAATGAAGCAGCAAAAGAAATGGGATACTGGTATAACCGTAAAAACACAACTAATGCTTATGAAAACTTAGCTGGAAATATTCCAGATTCAGCATATGATTTGGATTCTGACGGTAACAGTACTTACAAGATTGGTGATAAAGTTGAGTTAACAAAATCAGAATTGTATAAATTAGTTGCTGAAAATGTAAACCAATTTATTTATGAAGGTAGTTCAAATGGTCATTATGGCCATGCCATCTCATTAGTAACACAACCATCAGTAGGTATTTCATTCACGGTATCACACACTGACGAAGGTTTTGGTACCGTTCCTATGATTGAAACCCATGTTCTATGCACACCGTTGACGGATAAGAGAACAGGTGGACCATTGCTAGATGCTAGCAAGAATGTACCTGATTTGAAAATCCCAGATAAGCAAGCTGCAGAAGTTGCAAACCGTGCGGCACAAGCTGCATTGGTAACAGCAACAGCACAAGCACAAGCCGCACAAACACGTTTTGAACAAGCGAAAGCTGCATATGATGCATTGGTAGCAACACCACGTCAAACAGCTGATGCTGAAGCTAAATTGGTAACAGCAAAAGCTGAATTGGCAAATGCACAAACAGCACTTGAAGCAGCTGAAAACACATTGGCAACCGTGACAGCATCACATGCTGATAAAGTAGCCGCTTTGGATATGGCAAAAGCATCACGCGATGAAGCTGTAAATGCTTTGACAGCTGCGCAAAACAAATTAGATGTAGCTAATCAAGAATTAGCACAACGTGAAACAGCAACAACAGTAGCAAAAGCAAAACTAGCTGAACTTGAACAAGCTGTGAAAGATGCTGAGCAAGCAATAATAGATGCAAAAGCTACTTATGAGCAACTTGTGAAAGCTAAAGCTAATCTTGAAACTGCTCGACAAGCTTACGCCAAAGTAGTGTCAGCACAAGATGCTGCTCAAGTTGCCTATGACAAAGCAATTGTAGCATTAACAAATGCGAAAGCTCAAACGGCATTGAGTGGCACCAAGTATACTAACTTAAAAGCTGCCTATGATGCTCGTATTGCTTATGAAGAGGCTCAACGAAAGGCAAAAGAAGAAGAAGCGCTACGCCGACAAGCTGAGCGTGATGTTAAAGCTAAACAAGTAAGACAGGGTGTGAATGGTACCCAGTCTAATCGTGTGAACTCAAGTAAATATGTTGGAGTTCAAACATTTATGTCTTCAACAAATGAAGTTCATACGACATCATTTTCTGCAGCACAAGTAGCAACAGCAGAGGCGACGCAAGCAGTCGTAAACCGTCGTGGAACGACTGACTATCAAGCGCCACTCCCACAAACTGGTGAAGCTGATACAGCAGTTTATCTTTTAGCAGGACTAGGCATGCTTGGACTTGCGGGTGTGACAACTCGTAAACGTCGTGGATAAAGTTGACTTTCCATCATATTTATTGAATAGGGGTAATGTAATATGAAAAAGATGTTATTAGGTGTTTCTCTTTTAGCTATGAGTCTTGTTTTGGTAGCCTGTAGTTCAGGTCCTAAGGGAACTTATAAGGGAAAAACTATGGGAGTTGAAGTGACACTTAAGTCTGATGGTAAGAAAGCAACCATGACCTCAGAGGCAAACTTTTTAGGAATGAGTTCTTCTCAAGATGAAGAACTTACCATTGATAAGAAGAATAAGACTATGAAATCAGATAAAGGAATCACCTATGACTATACCTTGGACGGTGATAAATTAACTTTGACTGCTAAAGGTTTGAAAGCTGAATTAACTAAAGAAAAATAATAAAAGTGGAACTATCTAGATTGTGCTAGGTAGTTCCTTTTGAAAGGGTATTATGAAAAAGAAACTATTAAGTCTTGTATTGTTGTCTAGTCTGTTGCCACTTGTCGCCTGCCAGAAGCTACCGACATCACAGACGAAAATTAAAAATTCGACTTCAACAACTTCTCAAGTTAAAGAATCACAAAATGAGGCTCCTTCAACCTCAAGTAGTTCTAGTAAAAAAGAAGATAACGAAAAACTCTATGCATCTGTTCTAGACATTTATCGTCCGATTATTGTGAATAAAAGTGTATCTTCTGTTCCTAGTGGTCTCGCCACTGATGAAGCTTATGCAACTAATATTATTTTTGATGCGGTCAATGCAGGTGAAACTATTCAATATAGTTTCGCTGATATTAATAAGGATGGTAAGGATGAACTTCTAATTGGGTCTCCTGAAAAAGTACACGTTATTTATTATCTTAATAATACGGATCAGCCTGTGTTTGCTATTAGTGCTGGGACTTCTGCCAAGGGTGGTTATTTGACTGATATGAAGATTTACAGTGATGGTACTATCTACTGTCAACAATTCCAAAGAATGAGACCTGAAGCTAAGGCAGAAACTTATGAAATTAAGAATGGAGCTTTCAATCAGACACAGTCTGTTGACTTTAGTATGGCAGATACAAAAGATGGCACAAGTCTAGTTGGTCTTAGTGGTGCTAGTTTATTTGAACTAGGTCAGGAGTCATGGAAAGATTTTAGTGATTCCAATGACAGTCAGACTAGTACAAATGAAGCTAAGAATAACTCTAGCAGTAAAGAAAGTAGTTCAACTAAATTTGATGCTAAACAGTCTGGCATGGATATTAATGCTATTCAAAAAGGTGATTTCTCTAGTATTGCTGGGACTTGGAAAAATGGTAGAGGTGACACCTTGACCTTTGATAATAACGGTTTAGTTAGTGATAAAGAGAAGGTAGCGACTGAATATGCGAAATTTACAGATGGCTACCTCACTGCAAGTACTGGTCCAAAATCAGGCGTAGGACCTGGTGGCGCAGCTATGGCATTTCTTCCTACAGGTGTATTCTTAACGAGTGCTGTTACCTCATCGAATGACAACGTAGATGACCAATCAGACAAAAATAAGGACCGTATATGGACCGGTCAGTCGCTAATTGGAACAACTGATGATAGTTATTTTTATTATAAAGTAAACTAATTTTGTTAATGTATGTTAGAGGTTAAAATATGAAGCAATTTGGTAAGTGGCTGTTAGTTGGTGTAGTGACTATTATAGCTTTGAAATATACTTATGGTCTTCTTTACAATGTTTTTCAACCATTTAGTGATTTTTTGATCACACATTTATCTTTTCCTGATTGGTTAGCAAATTTCCTAGGCGGAACCTTTCATACTAGTGTCTATGTACTTGCTGTTTGGTGGTTTTCTGGCATCCTTGGTCTGATTCCTCGTCTTGGTCAGTTCATTGAAAAGTATGGTTGGGTAGTTTTTATTCTTTCGTGGTTTGGTATTAGTGCAACAATAATTATTGCCCTCCTAGTTCTGGCAGCTATAGCTATTTGTTATTTATTCTCAGAAACAATAAATGAGCCAAGTGAAAGTAACACGATATCGGGTGGTATGGATACTTCTGTTCAGAATAATATTCGCTGTCAAGATGACAGAAACAAGGCATTGGATGAACGTGACCGTATTGAGAGAGGTTTACTACATCAGAAACGTTGTGAAGAACGTGCGGGAAATCAAGCAAATGCACGATATTATCAGGATGCAATTGATGCTAATCGGAGGAATGCTCCTCGTTGATCGTCTTTCAGCCTTTGACCCAAGTTATATCAACCTTCACGGTAACGAAACACTTTGCAATATGCTTGTCTGAGGACAGGTTCACATAATGAAAAAAGAACTGACAAAGTCGGTTCTTTTCTACTTTAACCCAGCTATACGGAGGCACTAAGGCTTTATCTTCAAATTAAAACCTCAGTATTGCTACTGAGGCTTTCTTTATTCGATAATCAAGAGTCCATCTTTAATTGCGAATGGATTGTCTTTATTGATGCGGTCGTAGAACATGATACCGTTAGTATGGTCGATTTCATGTTGAACAACAATTGAGTTGTACCCACGGAGCTTAACACGTTGTTTTTCGCCCTCTTTGTTGTAGTATTCAACAGTTACTCGAGCATGACGAACCACATAACCAGGAACGTCGCGGTCGACTGAGAGGCATCCTTCTCCATCACCCAAAGCAGCATCCTGAACAGAATGGGCAACTACTTTAGGATTGTACATGATTTCTTGAAGGCTATATGCTTCTTTTGGTGGATTACCTTCAGCGTCTTCAGGGTTTGGAACGAGAACCGCGATAATGCGTTTTGAAATATCCAATTGTGGGGCTGCAAGACCGACTCCCCCACGAAGCCCCATTTTTTCAGCAATAACAGGATCTTGTGAATTACGAAGAAACTGCATCATTTTTTCACCTAGGATAATGTCTTCGTCTGATAGTGGGAAGGTTACATCTTCAGCGACAGCACGCAAGGTTGGGTTTCCTTCGCGAATGATATCATTCATATCAATCATATGGCTGGCGCGGATAATTTTGGTTTGAGCGTCCATTTGTTTACCTCTATTTTCTTTGATTTACTTGTTTATAACTATAGCACAAAAGGGTTGAAAATTAAACCATCAATGGTTAAAGTGAGGCTTTTTCTAATCGATAAAAGCCAGTTTTTCCAAGGTTTGTCGTTGCAAAATACGATAGGTCTTAAAAGCTTCTTTTTCAATAATTCCTTGATCGATAAATTGTTTGATGACTCGTTGCACATGGCGATAGCTAGTCCCAAAACTGGCAGCTAGGATAGATGGTGATAGTTGAAAAACACCCTCTTCCTCAATACTCAACATATGAGTAGCCAGACGCTCTTTGACAGAGTAGCTTGCATTTGTTGAGGCAGTAATACCCTGTTTATGCAGTGCCATGGCTAGGTTATGCCCAATTTGATAGAGAAAAACGGGATCTTTGAGGAGCTCTTCTTTATTATTTAAAGGGAGCTGAACTGCTTGAACCTCTTCTAAAGCAATGACTGATGACCCTGCTGGTTGATTGGTCATGAGTTCTACATCTCCAAATATTTGTGGTTGGTTAAGCATTTCTAGGATATGTTCTTTACCATTGAAGAGAGAACGCACAATTTTTACCTTTCCTGACAAAATGTAGGTTAGCTCTGTGATAGCTTGCCCTTGGGTACAAATATAATCATTCTTTTGAAAGGTGACTTTCTGTAATTGGTCGAGGTAGGGGGGTGGAAAGACCTGATCAAGTTGAGGTCTTATGTCATGATTACGCATACATCTCCTTTTTTAGGACCTAGGTCCTATTTTTTAAAGTCTCCTTAGATTATAATGAAAAAATAACTATCAGACAAGTAAGGAAAGGATGTTCTAATCCCTATATTATGACACGAATTTTAGAAAAAATGAGCCTACTTGGGCTATCCTTGCTCTTGATTTCGGCCTTTTCGATTTCAACAGCGCTACCACCTATGTTGGACTACTATAGCCCAACCTTTTCTGCCGCGCAAGTGGAGCTTTTAGTATCTGTCCCTTCATTTTCCGTAGTAGCGATGCTCTTACTTAATTCATTTATTGACAAATGGCTAAGTGATAGACAGCTAATTGTGACTGGATTGCTTTTACTTAGTAGTGCTGGGATTTTTCCTTTTTTTGTACAAGCCTATCCTCTTGTCTTACTGTCACGTATTGCTTTTGGGATGGGGATTGGCCTTATCAATGCTAAGGCGATTGCCATCATCAGTCAACGCTTTCAAGGTAAAGAACGGGTTCAGATGTTAGGTATTCGTGGCTCCATGGAGTTGATTGGTGGAGCTTCGTGTTCTCTTTTGGTTGGTCAACTATTGAAAATCCATTGGACCTTTGCCTTTCTTATTTATGGTCTTGGTTTTGTGATTCTGACCATGTACCTCCTTTTTGTGCCAACGATGGATCAGGTGGAGAGGAAGCAGATTACAGAAAGTAAACAAGGTCTAAACAAAAAAGACCTTAGTATGATCCTTGGCATGGCCCTTTTAGCAGGATTTGTTATCTGTATTAATTCTTCGATTAGTTTGCGCGTGCCTCTATTTCAGGTTGCTGGTAATACCATTGCGAGTGGGCAATCAGCTTTAGTACTTAGTTTAGAGCAGGGAATTGGAATTGTAGCTGGACTAAGTTTCGCTTCTCTTATAGGATATTTTAAGAATCATCTTTTGCATATAGTGATGTTTTTATTGGCGGTTTGTCTCTTTGGGATGTCAGTGGCTAGTAACTTACCGATTTTGATTTTATCCTCAGTTGGTGTTGGTTTCTTCTATAGTACTGTTTTGACAATTATCTTTAACCGACTTTCTGAGTCTATTGCTAGAAGTCTGTTGAACAAGGCGACAGCCTATGTCCTCTTAGGCTGTAACCTAGGGTCAGCCATTTCCCCTTATGTTTTGAAATTGTTAGCACTCATATCTCCAAGTTTTAGTTGGATTTTTCTAGCTTATGCTATCGTAAGTTTCCTACTTTTCCTACTTTTCCTTGGATTCTTTCTGAATGCAAAAATGGCCAAAAAAGTCTAAGCTTCAAAAACTTAATCAGTGAAATCTTGCGATTGACAAAGATTAGTAGATGAGCTAAAATAGAGAGGTCGTAAAGACAAACCAACTCTTTCTTGGTTTTAGGAGAGCCAATCCTAAGACTCGGATGGAGCAAAAAAAGGAGAAAAAACATGGCAATCTCAAAAGAGAAAAAAAATGAAATCATTGCTCAATACGCACGTCACGAAGGTGACACTGGTTCAGTAGAGGTTCAAGTTGCTGTCCTTACTTGGGAAATCAACCACCTTAACGAACACATTAAACAACACAAAAAAGACCACGCTACTTACCGTGGTTTGATGAAAAAAATCGGTCACCGTCGTAACTTGTTGGCATACCTTCGCCGCACAGACGTTAACCGTTACCGTGAGTTGATCAGCTCACTCGGACTTCGTCGTTAATTCAAGATACAAGTGTCTAGGCCTTGTTCAATTGAATACACGAAAATGGAACTGCTCTATGATGGGGCAGTTTTTTTATTCGCTAGGATTTTAGCCTGAGTTCAAAACAGCTCTCTAGATGTAGAGGGCTGTTTTTCTGCATTCCTCTAAAAATTTCTTACGATGATTAATCTATAGAACAAAAAAAAACTCCAAAATTAATTCTGGAAGTTTTTTAACTTAAAATCTTTTTGATAACTGTTTGAAATTGAGGGAGTTGATGGATAGCAGTTCCGACAAGGATACCTAACATATTTAAGGTGATATCTCCCAAATCAAAGACTCCCAAATGTCCGAAGTACTGAATGGATTCGACGGAGAAAAGGGTAAGGAGACAAAGTAGGAGATTACTCAATCGTGAAGAAAAGAGGAGTCCCAGAGGAATGAACATTAAGAGGTTCATGATGGGAACGAAGTGGCTACCCCAGTATAATTCCCGAGCAAAGGAAAGGGGGTTAAGTGAGAGACCTTGGGTACCAATGTTTTTCAAGAAAAGTAGGTAGAAGAGAGCAAGAAAGTAAATGAAGTAGAGTAGGAGTAGTGTCTGTTTTTCAGCTTTCTAGTAAGAAGTAGTTTCAAAAAAGCGTAGACAAAGTAACTCAGTAGGACAATAATGACTAGGTTGAGTAAGACTTGAAAGTAGGAGCCATAATGGGCGATGTAATGAACGTACTGTTCGAGATGCCCCCTATAAAACCAATAAGACAAGGCCAGTGAGAGGATTCCTAGTAAGATGTTACTCAATGTTTTTAATGTTTTTGCCACTTTGCTCCTCCATTTGCATATGATGAGTACACATTATATCAAAAAAACGTTTAAAGAAAGTTAAGAAACTGTAACGAAGTTTTGATAGAATAAAAGGATAAGGCAGAATCAAAGACTAAAAAAGGACTTTGAAACAGCAACTCTACTTTTGACTAACAATTTAATGATTTTTGTAAACAGGCTATGAAAGCTTATAAAATAATTAAATTTTAAAAATTAGGAGTCAGCACCTTGTTTCGAGATTATTAAAATGTTATTATATAGTAGTGAATTTTTAACATAAAAAGGAGTTCGTCTTATGAATAAAAAGGTTTTGGCGACAGCTGGAATTGCAGCACTTGCAGTTTCTGCTACAGTTGCTAAAGCTGATGAGGTAACGACAAACGATCAAGCCTCAACAACAGCATCAGTATCATCGACAGCTACACAAGCTGTCCCAACTCAAGCCCAAGTCGAAGCGGCTAGAGAACAAGCCAGCGCTGCAAATCAAGCAGTATCGCAACAAGAGTCAGTTGTTGCTAATCATGAAGTAGCTGCAAACCAGGCTCAAGCAAACCTAGCGACAGCAGATGCTAACTTGCAAAAGGCACAAACAGCAGCCGATGAAGCAAGTCCAGAAACTATTGCTGCCGCTCAAGGTCAAGTAACTACTGCTGAAAATGCAGCTAAGGAAGCTAAGTCAGCAGTCGAAACAGCTCAATCAGCAGAAAAAACTGCTAAAGATGCAGCAGACAAACAGCAAGCTGTCGTTAATACAGATCAAGCTAATGTCAATGCTAAAGCTACTGAAGTGGCTAATGCTCAAAAATCAGTAGATGCCGCTAAAGCAGCTCTTAATGGTTCTAGTGCTTCTGAGGCAGCTTCTAACCAAGCTAAAGCGCAATCAGCTTTTGATGCTGCAACAGCAGCTGAGAAAAAAGCTCAAGAAGAATTGGCAGCCGCTCAGGCAGCTGATAAAGAAAAAGCTACTGCTATTTCAGCTAAAGAAGGGCAATTGACTGCAGACCAAAATGCAGCAAACCAAGCTAAAGCAGCTTATGAGACTGCTCAAACAGTAGCTAATGAAAAGGCAGCCGCACTTGCAGCCGCTGAAGCAGCTAAGAAAAAAGCAGAATCTTCAACAACTTCAACAGCTAATGTTCGTCAAAAATTCTCAGTGTCACAAGAGTATGTCAATGCTCTTAAGATTCATGAGTCTAAAACAGCGACCGCAGCAGAAAAAGCTCAAGCTGAACAAGTCTTGAAGAACGTTAATAAACGTGATCGTGGTAACAATAGTTATCAAGATAATGAAGCGGATAAAAATGTTAAAATTAGTGATTTGAATAATCTTAGTGAAGCTCAAATTACAGATTTGTCATTGTATGCTTCAAGTTTGATTAACCAAATTCGTACAGCCTTTGGTACAACTCAAACATCTGTTTCAAAAGGTAGTGTTCTTGCGGCTGACCGTGTTTCAGATGGTTATGTAGCAGATAACTGGGGTTGGGAAGCTATTACCCATCAACGACATGATAGTGCCGCCCTTGACCGTGCTGGTAAGTCATTTAATAGTGTAAGTATTGGTGAAAACCTTAATACATGGCAAGGTTTGACAGGACCATTTACCCTTAACGACATTAAGAAATATGTCTATGAAGCTATGCTTGACTTCATGTTTAACGGTAATGAGTGGAACCATGCTCGTTCTATCTCTGGACTTACAGCAGATGGTGGTGAGTCTTACATTGGAACAGACATCAGTGTTGTTGCCGGTGCCTTTAACGTTCACGTAAACAATGTCAATAAAAATTCTATCGCTTCTGATAGTAGCTTTGACACAACTAAGATTGCTAACCCATATGAAGGTAACCAATCTCAATCATCTTCAAATGCAAATCTTGCTGCTGCAAAAGCAGCTTATGAAGCTGCTAAGCAAGCTAACGATCAAGCTCAAAGTGACTTGGCTAGCAAGAAAGCGGCTTCTGAGTCAGCAACTCTTAAGCTTAAGAATACTCAGTCAGAACTTGCAGCTCTTAAAGCGACTGCAAGCAAGTTGGCAGCTGCTCAGAATAACCTTTCTGAAAAACAAGCAGCCCTTGCAACTGCTAAATCAGAATTGGAAAAAGCTAACGCTGCAGTTGAAAACCTTAATGCTAACGCACAAGAAAAAGCAGCAGCCCTTAGCAAAGCTCAAGCAACTCTTGATGAAAAACAAGCAGAGCTTCAAACAGCTAAAGATAAACTTGCGACAAGTTCTGCAACCTTGCAACGTTTGACAAATGCATACAACGCTGCTAAGCAAGATACTGCTAAGAAACAAGTAGCATTGACACAAGCTAACCAAGCTTTGACTGATGCTAAGAACCGTGTAGCAGCTCTTACAAATGCTTCAGGTAACCTAGCTAAGGCTAAAGCAGAACGTGCGACAGCCTTTGCCAAATTTACTGCGGCGAAAGCAGCTCTTTCAACTGAACGTGCGAAACTTGTTGAATTGTCAGCTAAACGTGATAAATTAACGAGCGAGTACACGACTGTTCAAACAGCCTTCGATAACTACATGAAAGCTAAGGCAGACAAAGAGCTTCAAACACAATTGGCTAAAGAGTTTGCTAACATTACATCTAAAGGTCTTACACCAGTACCTGTTTACGATGTAGATGGTAAAGTTGTTGCTTTCACAACACAAGAAAAAGCAGCTCAACCTGCAACTCAAATTTCTGTAAATTATGGTCAAACCAAAGCTGAGAAACAAGCTCCTTTACAAGAAACAGACAGCTTGCCAGAAACAGGTGAGTCAACTGCAGCAGGATTCAGCCTTGTAGGTCTCTTTATGACCCTATTGGCCTTCCTTGGATTTGTTGACAGACGTACACGTCGTAACTAATCATTATAGACAAAAAAACGGCAACTGCCGTTTTTTTATATATCAGAGAATCTAAAAAAGTTAAGGTCGAAACCTTAACTTTTTCGTTTTTAACCCAAGAAACGTTTGAGGAATTCCTTGGTACGTTCTTCTTTAGGATTTTCAAAGATTTGTTCTGGACTACCTTGTTCAGCGATTACCCCTTTATCCATGAAGATGACACGGTCTGAAACGTCACGTGCAAACTCCATTTCATGGGTAACGATAATCATGGTCAAACCAGTTTCAGATAGCTCCTGCATAGTCTTGAGTACTTCCCCTACCATTTCTGGGTCAAGGGCTGAAGTTGGCTCGTCAAAGAGGATGGCTTCTGGATCAACAGAGAGGGCACGAGCAATCGCCACACGTTGTTTTTGTCCCCCTGAAAGTTGTTTTGGCTTAGCTTTCCAGTATTGTTCTCCCATACCAACTTTCTCCAAGTTAGCTTTGGCAATGCTTTCAGCTTCTTTACGATCACGTTTGAGAACGGTTGTTTGAGCTACGATAGCATTTTCCAAGACATTAAGGTTTTCAAAGAGGTTGAAAGATTGGAAAACCATACCGAGTCTTTCACGATAGGTCGTGAGGTCGTAACCTTTTTCAAGGACGTTGTCCCCGTGATAAAGGATTTCACCGCCGGAAGGTGATTCAAGAAGGTTAATAGAGCGAAGGAAAGTTGATTTCCCTGAACCTGAAGAACCGATAATTGAGATAACCTCACCTTTTTTGACGCTGAGGGAGATATCTTTGAGGACTTCATTTTTTCCATATGATTTTTTGAGGTTTTTGATTTCTAAAATCGTATCAGTCATTAGTGAACCCCTCCTTGTGTGTAAGTATCTTGATCCAAACGGCGTTCTACATAACGCAAGATGCGTGTCACTGTGAAGGTAAGGACAAAGTAGATTGCTGCGATAACAAAGAATGTTTGGAAGTATTGATAAGTTTGGCTTGCGACAGTGTTACCTGCGAAGTAAAGTTCCACAACAGAGATAACGTTCAAAACAGAGGTATCCTTGATATTGATAACGAACTCATTACCAGTAGCTGGCAAGATGTTACGGATAACCTGTGGAAGAACAATCTTACGCATGGTTTGACCGTGGGTAAATCCAAGAGCAGTTGCAGCTTCAAATTGTCCTTTATCTACGGCGAAGATACCACCACGAACGATTTCACTCATGTAGGCTCCGGTGTTGATAGAAACGATGAAGACAGCTGCTAGGGTACGATCAATATTGATACCAAAGGCTTGGGCAGTACCGTAGTAGATAACCATAGATTGTACAATCATTGGCGTACCACGGAAAACTTCGATATAGACATTAAGCACCCAACCGAAGAGTTTTTGGAGCAAGGCTACAAATTTATTAGCAGCCTTAGGAGCTGTGCGGTAAACACCAATCATAAGACCGATGAAAGTACCTACAACTGTACCGATAATTGAGATAAGAAGGGTAATTCCTGTACCACGTAAGAATTGTGGCCAGTTCTTAGCGATGATAGTGCTCATCTGACTAAAGAAGTTTCCTTTTTTAGCCTCATCAGTCTTATCTGCAGGTTGGATGTTAATGATGTGATCCATCAGTTTGACACGTTCCTCTTGGCTGATTCCAGCAAGGACCTTATTGACTTGCTCCATTTGTTGGCTGTCTCCTTTGCGAAGACCGACGGCCAAGGAGACGTCATCGTCTGAAACCTGGAAACCACCATCTTTAAGCGTAATCATCTTATATTTTGAGCTAGCTTCTTCGGCAGTTTTTGCTTCAGGACGCTCTGAAACATAACCATCGATGATACCAGATGCGAGGGCTTGGCGCATAGCCCCGAAATCACCCATAGCGGTTTGTTTGCTGACACCTGGGATTTGATCAATCAAATTATAGAGATAAACCCCTTGTTGAGCTGTGATTTTAGCATCCTTGAAGTCTTTGAGACTCTTAGCGTTGGCATAATCACCGTCTGAGCTGACAACCATGACAGGTTCGCTTCGGTAATAGCTGTCTGAAAAGTCGATTTCTTGACGACGTTCAGCTGTTGGGCTCATACCTGCGATGATCATATCGATTTTGCCGGAAGTGAGGGCAGGAATCAAACCTGTCCAAGCTGTTTTGACTACCAAGGGTTTCTTGCCTTGAGCTTCAGCGATTTTTTTAGCGATTTGCACGTCATAACCGTTGGCATACTGTTTGGTACCTTCGATTGGAACGGCTCCGTTTGAGTTATCGTCCTGCGTCCAGTTGAAAGGTGCATAGGCAGCCTCCATACCCACACGGAGATACTCGTCTGCTTGAGCGCTTGATACCCCACCAAAAACGAGGAGGAGCGCTGCAAAGCAGGCTATAATAATTTTTTTCATTGAAACAATGTCTCCTATAAAAATGTCATACCTTACTATTTTACAGGAAATTAGGATTAATGACAATAAGTTGGGATTAGAAAAACAATCTCTATATCAAGATTGTCTTCAAATACAAGTTGTAATTTGATATAATGGGAAGGACGATTTGGAGCCTTGATCATTTTTGCTGTGATGAGGCTAGCATTTTAAAACGGAGATAATTATGCAAACGGCACAATTTATTATTGAATTACTAAAAGCAGTCTTTCTTGGGATTGTCGAAGGTATCACTGAGTGGCTACCGATTTCATCTACGGGTCACTTGATTTTGGTGAATGAATTCTTGAACTTGAGACAAAGTAAAGACTTCATCGATATGTTTAATATCGTTATCCAACTTGGTGCTATTCTTGCGGTTATGGTTATTTACTTTAAACGTTTGAATCCCTTCCAACCTGGTAAGACAGCACGTGAAGTGCAATTGACTTGGCAGCTTTGGCTCAAGGTGGTCATTGCCTGTATTCCTTCAGCCTTCTTTGGTCTTCTTTTAGACGACTGGATGGAGGCCCATCTCAGTAATTTCTTTGTAGTAGCTATCATGTTGGTGGTCTACGGGATTGCCTTTATTTGGATTGAGGACCGCAATCGACGTGTAGAGCCTAAGGTAACGGATTTGGCACGTATGTCTTACAAGACGGCTTTCTATATTGGTCTTTTCCAAGTCTTGAGTATTATTCCAGGGACAAGCCGTTCAGGTGCTACTATTCTTGGGGGTATCATCGTTGGTACTAGTCGTAGCGTAGCTGCTGACTTTACCTTCTTCCTTGGTATTCCAACCATGTTTGGTTATAGTGGACTTAAGGCGGTTAAGTATTTCATTGACGGGAATACCTTGACAGGTGGACAAGTGGCTATTCTCTTGGTAGCTAGTGTGACAGCCTTTGTTGTCAGCTTGTTCGTGATTCGCTTCTTGATGAATTACATTAAGAAACATGATTTCACAGTTTTCGGAAAATACCGTATCGTGCTTGGTATTATTGTGCTTCTTTATGGAGCTGTCAAACTTATTTTCGGATAATTACGTTCAAGTAAACTGAAAAAGGACTTCAATTGAAGTCCTTTTTTATCTGGTTTAGAGATTATTTGTGGAGAAGTTTTCCAAAGATAAGGTAAGCTAGCAACCATAGGACCAGTCCACAAGTTAAGAAGCTAGCTAGGATTTTCAAGAAGTCCACGATATTATGCAAGGGATACCATCCGGATAAACAGAGAATTGGAAGGATGGTAACACACATGATAGAGAAGTGCAGAAGTGATTGCTGTTTGAGCGATAGACGGTTATCGTCGTAAATGGGTGCAGTTGCTAGTATGACGGCGACGATTAGTCCTGTAAGAAAGGTAGATTTGTTCACTTGATAAGGTTGTCCCGACAAGTAGAGAAAGAGCGTCAATAAACTCGTTATTCCTCCAGCAATGCTAGCTCGTAGCCACCCTTTTTTATAGGCAGTCATGGTCATCACCTCCATGTATATCTTTACTTTCATTATACTCCATTCTAGGATAGATGACAGGTATAAATGGGGAAATACAAGCTTTTGTTAGCATTAAGAAGTTTTTAGAAATCCTTTCCAAAATAAGACTCAAACTTGCTCAGAAATTGCTATCTCTTGGCTTTTCTAGTATAATGAAATAACTACTCGTGCGAGGTTTTTTACATATGGAAATGAAACAAATAAGCGAGACAACTCTAAAAATCATGATTACCATGGAAGATCTTGAAGAACATGGTATGGAATTGAAGGATTTCTTGATTCCCCAGGAAAAAACAGAGGAATTTTTCTATACTGTCATGGATGAGTTGGACTTGCCTGATAACTTTAAAAATAGTGGGATGCTGAGCTTCCGTGTCACGCCACGCAAGGATCGTGTGGATGTCTTTGTGACTAAATCAGATCTTAAGGAAGACCTTGATTTCAACGATTTGTCAGATATGGATGACTACTCAGGGCTTTCTCCAGAAGAGTTCCTCAAGGCTCTTGAGGGTAACTTTATGGACAAGGGTGACATCGAAGCACACCATAAGCTCGAAGAGCTTGAAAAGACCTTGGAAGAGGTTGATAAGGCTATGACAGAGCCTATCAAGGAAGTGCCCGAAGAAAATATTCGTGAAGACTATACCCACTATGTCTTGGCCTTCTCTGACTTTGATCAAGTGGTGACCTTTACACAAGGCTTGAAGGATGTGCCTGTTGAAGGTTCTGAGCTTTATAAACTTGGGGATGTCTACTATATGACAGTCCTTCTTTACTTGGCTGATGAGCCTGATTATTACGCGAACAATATGTATGCGCGTTTTCTTGAATATGCGAATGTAGCAGACCGAACACGTGCCTACCTACAAGAGCATGCAACAATCTTGATGGAAGAGGACGCCTTACCGGTACTACAAGCAACGAAATGGAGCTAAGACATGCCTTGGACCATTAATTATATATTCGTTTTGATTGGGACCTTTTTGATTGCCATTGTGACGACCCCTTTGGTACGCTCTTTGGCCTTACGTGTCGGAGCGGTTGACAATCCCAATGCAAGACGTATCAATAAAAAGCCAATGCCTAGTGCTGGTGGTCTAGCTATTTTGTTGGCCTTTGTACTAGCGACCTTGGTCTTTATGCCTATGATTATCCATAAGGATATTTGGCATGTTTCCTACATCAGGTATATCTTACCGGTTGTTGTGGGAGGATCTGTCGTGGCTCTGACGGGCTTCATTGATGATATCTTGGAATTAAAGCCTCTACCTAAGATGCTTGGTATTGTTATTGGAGCTGTTATCGTTTGGGCTTTTACAGACTTCCGATTTGATAGCTTTAAGATTCCATTTGGTGGTCCCATGATTCATTTTGGGCCAGTCCTGACCTTGATTTTAACGGTGTTATGGATTGCGGCCATCACCAATGCCATTAATCTGATTGATGGTTTGGATGGCTTGGTTGGAGGAGTTTCTATCATTTCCCTTATGACTATGGGGGTGATTTCTTATTTCTTCCTCTATGATACTGATATTTTCTTGACCATGACCATCTTTGTCTTGGTGGCTGCCATTATGGGCTTCTTTCCTTACAATTATCATCCAGCAATTATCTATCTAGGTGATACGGGGGCGCTCTTCATTGGCTTTATGATTGGTGTCTTGTCATTGCAAGGATTGAAAAATGCAACTGCAGTGGCTATTTTGTCACCTGTTATTATCCTTGGAGTGCCTATTGTTGACACAGTGGTAGCCATTGTCCGCCGTAAATTGTCAGGGCGCCCAGCCATGGAGGCTGACAAGATGCACTTGCATCATCGCCTTCTAGCCATGGGCTTCACTCATCGAGGAGCGGTTCTGGTGGTTTATGCCATCGCTATCCTCTTTTCATTGATTGCCCTCTTGTTAAACGTTTCCAGTCGTCTCGGTGGTATTCTCTTACTCTTGAGTTTGATTTTGGGAATGGAAATTCTGATTGAAGGGCTTGAGATTTGGGGCGTTGGTCGAACACCTCTCTTCAATTTCCTAAAATTTATCGGGAATAGCGATTATCGTCAAGCAACCATGTTAAAATGGAAGCAAGGGCGAAAAAATTAAACATTTGAAAAGCCAAGTAATGGCTTTTTTGTTATAATGATTCTAATTAAGGAAAATGGAAGTTCTCTTTTTATTTTCCAGAAAATAGTAAGACTATTTTCAAAAAAATAATGCAAATTAGCGAGCGACTGCTCGCTGTATATATGAAAAAGGAGTATACAATGTCTGTACTTGAAATCAAAAATCTTCATGTTTCTGTTGAAGATAAAGAAATCTTGAAGGGTCTTAATTTGACTCTTAAAACTGGTGAGATTGCTGCTATCATGGGTCCTAACGGAACTGGTAAATCTACCCTTTCAGCTGCTATCATGGGTAATCCAAACTATGAAATCACAGAAGGGGACATCCTTTTTGATGGTGAAAGTATCCTTGACTTGGAAGTTGACGAACGTGCACGTCTAGGTCTTTTCCTTGCTATGCAATACCCAGCTGAAATCCCAGGAATCACAAATGCTGAGTTCATCCGTGCGGCTATGAACGCTGGTAAAGAAGATGACGAAAAGATTTCTGTTCTTGATTTCATCACTAAATTGGATGAAAAGATGGAATTGCTTGGTATGCGTGAAGAAATGGCTGAGCGTTACCTTAACGAAGGTTTCTCAGGTGGTGAGAAAAAACGTAACGAAATTCTTCAATTGCTCATGTTGGAACCTAAGTTTGCTCTTCTCGATGAGATTGACTCAGGTCTTGATATCGATGCCCTTAAAGTGGTTTCAAAAGGGGTTAACGCTATGCGTGGCGAAGGCTTTGGTGCCATGATTATCACTCACTACCAACGTCTCTTGAACTACATCACTCCAGATGTCGTACACGTGATGATGGAAGGTAAAGTGGTTCTTTCAGGTGGTCCTGAATTGGCTGCTCGTCTTGAGCAAGAAGGTTATGCGAAAATCGCTGAAGAGCTCGGTTACGAGTACCACGAAGAAGCGTAAGTCTGTTACTCGAAATAACTAGAAAAGGAGTAACCTATGTCAAAAGAATCTATTATCGCTTTTTCACAAGCAAAAGCAGAGCCACTTTGGTTGCAAGACCTTCGTCAAGCAGCCTTTGATAAGCTTGAAAGTTTGGCTCTTCCAAAAATTGAGCGTGTAAAATTTCACCGTTGGAATCTTGGTGATGGAACGATTACTGAAAATGAACCATCAGCAAATGTACCTGATTTTACAGCGCTTGGAAACAACCCTAAATTGGTCCAAGTAGGAACAAATACTGTACTTGAACAATTGCCAGCTGACTTGATTAGTCAAGGTGTGGTCTTCACAGACCTGACGACTGCTCTTGAGGAAATCCCAGAAGTCGTTGAAGCCTTCTTTGGTAAGGCTGTAGCCTATGATGAGGACAAATTGGCAGCTTATAACTATGCCTATTTCAATAGTGCAGCGGTCCTTTACGTACCAGATAATGTTGAAATTGACTTGCCAGTTGAAAGCTATTTTTACCAAGATGGAACTTCAAATGTTCCATTTAACAAACACGTTTTGATCGTGGCTGGTAAAAACAGTAAATTGACTTACCTTGAGCGCTTTGAAACGCTAGGTGAAGCGACTGAAAAAGCTAGTGCCAACATTTCAGTTGAAGTCATTGCTCAAGATGGTGCACAAGTTAAGTTTGCTGCTATTGACCGTTTGGGCGAAAACGTTACAACTTATATTAGTCGTCGTGGTCGTATCGGTCGTGATGCCAGCATTGACTGGGCTCTTGGTATCATGAACGAGGGCAATGTTATTGCTGACTTTGATAGTGACTTGATTGGTAATGGAAGTCATGCCAACCTTAAAGTTATTGGTCTTTCATCAGGGCGTCAGGTTCAAGGAATTGATACTCGTGTAACTAACTATGGTAACAACTCTGTGGGACACATCCTACAACATGGTGTTATTTTGGAACGTGGTACCTTGACTTTCAATGGTATTGGTCACATTGTCAAAGGTGCTAAGGGTGCTGATGCACAACAAGAAAGCCGTGTTCTAATGCTTTCTGACAAGGCACGTTCAGATGCGAACCCAATCCTCTTGATTGACGAAAACGAAGTTACGGCAGGGCATGCTGCTTCAATCGGTCAGGTGGATCCAGAGGATATGTATTACCTCATGAGTCGTGGACTTGATCAAGACACTGCAGAACGTTTGGTTATTCGCGGTTTCTTGGGAGCGGTTATTACCGAAATTCCAGTTAAAGAAGTACGCGATGAAATGATTTCTGTAACTGATACAAAACTAAACAAACGTTAGGAACTATCGACGCAGATAGTCTAACCTATAATATATCTAGATAGGGAGATATGATGTCAGCTTTAGATGCCTATAAGATTCGACAAGATTTTGCCATTTTAGATCAGGTAGTTAATGATGAACCTTTGGTATACTTGGATAATGCAGCAACGACCCAGAAGCCTCAAGTCGTTTTGGACGCTCTCATGGCTTACTATCATGAGGACAATGCCAATGTTCACCGTGGTGTGCATACCTTGGCTGAGCGTGCAACAGCTACTTACGAAGCTAGTCGTGAAAAGCTTCGTCAGTTTATCAATGCTAAATCAACCAAAGAGGTCCTTTTTACCCGTGGAACGACGACAGGTCTTAACTGGATTGGTCGTTTTGCAGAGCAGGTTCTTGAGCCAGGAGATGAGGTGGTTATTTCAATTATGGAACACCACTCGAATATTATTCCTTGGCAGGAAGCTTGTAAGAAGACGGGGGCTAAACTTGTTTACGCCTACTTGAAAGATGGCCGATTGGATATGGAAGATTTGGCCAACAAGATTACTGAAAAGACAAAATTTGTCAGTCTAGCTCAGGTTTCTAACGTTTTAGGCTGCATCAATCCTGTCAAAGAAATTGCCAAGCTCGCCCACCAAGTTGGTGCCTATATGGTGGTGGACGGTGCCCAATCGGCGCCCCACATGGCCATTGATGTTCAGGATTTGGATTGTGATTTCTTCACCCTTTCTGGACATAAGATGTTAGGTCCAACAGGGATTGGGGTTCTTTACGGCAAGGAAGAGATTCTTAACCAGATGAATCCTATTGAATTTGGTGGTGAAATGATTGATTTCGTTTATGAACAGGAAGCCACTTGGAAGGAATTGCCCTGGAAATTTGAGGCTGGTACACCTAACATTGCGGGGGCTATTGCTCTTGGTGCTGCTTTGGACTACCTCTCTGCTTTAGGTATGGAAAATGTTCATGCTTACGAGCAGGAGTTAGTAGACTATGTTTTGCCTAAACTTCATGAGATTGAGGGATTGACAGTCTACGGTCCAGAGGATCCTAGCCAGCACGCAGGTGTTATTGCCTTTAACATTGATGGGCTTCATCCTCATGATGTGGCGACTGCCCTTGACTATGAAGGAGTAGCAGTGCGTGCAGGTCACCACTGTGCTCAGCCTTTAATCAATCATTTAGGTATCTCATCAGCTGCCCGAGCAAGCTTCTATATTTACAATACTAAAGAGGATTGTGACAAGCTTGTAGAGGCAATTCTTGCGACGAAGGAGTTTTTCAATGGCACTCTCTAGACTAGATAGTTTATATATGGCTGTTGTGGCCGATCACTCTAAGAGCCCTCACCATCATGGTGTTCTACCTGATGTGGAGCAACTTCAACTGAATAATCCGACTTGTGGAGATGTTATCAATCTGTCAGTAAAATTTGATGGTGACGTGATTGAAGACATTGCCTTTGCTGGAGATGGTTGTACCATTTCTACAGCGTCATCAAGTATGATGACGGATGCGGTTATTGGTAAAACTAAGGCAGAGGCTTTGGAACTAGCGGAGATTTTCTCTCTTATGATTCAAGGAGATCATGAAGATGAAGATAAGCTAGGTGAGGCTAAGCTCTTGGCGGGGGTTTCTAAATTTCCACAACGTATCAAATGTGCAACACTCTCTTGGAATGCCCTTAAAAAAGCTATAGAGAGAAGTGAGCTTTAGGAAGTCAAGGAGCAGTCAGTCTCCTTGCCCAAGCAAAAAGGAAAACGAATCAAACCCTTAATAAAGGAAAATACTATGACTGAAACAAATGAAAAAGTAGAACCAAAACCCATTGATTTGGGAGAATATAAATACGGTTTCCATGACGATGTGACACCAGTCTTTTCAACCGGAAAAGGAATCAGTGAAGACGTTGTCCGTGCCATGTCTGCTGAAAAGGGGGAACCTGAGTGGATGCTTGAATTCCGCTTAAAATCATTGGAAACCTTTAACAAAATGGCTATGCAAGAGTGGGGACCAGACCTTTCTGGTATTAACTTTGATGACCTGACTTATTTCCAAAAGGCATCAGACAAACCTGCTCGTGACTGGGAAGATGTTCCTGAGAAAATCAAGGAAACTTTTGAACGTATTGGTATCCCAGAAGCAGAGCGTGCTTATCTTGCTGGAGCCTCAGCTCAGTATGAATCAGAAGTGGTTTACCACAATATGAAAGAAGAGTACGACAAGTTGGGGATTATCTTTACAGATACGGATTCAGCTCTTAAAGAGCATCCAGAACTCTTCAAGAAGTACTTCTCAAAACTGGTTCCGCCAACAGATAATAAATTTGCAGCCCTTAACTCAGCCTTCTGGTCAGGTGGTACCTTTATCTATGTACCTAAAGGCGTTAAGGTGGATATTCCGCTTCAAACCTACTTCCGTATCAATAACGAAGCAACTGCTCAGTTTGAACGTACTCTTATCATCGTTGATGAAGGTGCCAGCGTTCACTATGTTGAAGGATGTACAGCGCCAACTTACACAACTGCCAGCCTTCATGCGGCTATCGTTGAAATCTTTGCACTTGATGGTGCCTACATGCGCTACTCAACTATCCAAAACTGGTCAGATAGCGTCTACAACTTGGTAACTAAACGTGCTACGGCTAAGAAAAATGCGACTGTTGAGTGGATTGATGGTAACCTTGGAGCTGAAGTAACTATGAAGTATCCATCTGTTTACCTTGATGGAGAAGGTGCGCGTGGTACCATGCTTTCAATCGCCTTCGCCAATGCGGGTCAACACCAAGATACAGGGGCTAAGATGATTCACAATGCACCGCATACATCATCATCTATTGTCTCTAAATCAATCGCCCGTAATGGTGGTAAGGTTGACTACCGTGGACAAGTCACTTTCAACAAGGATTCTAAGAAATCGGTATCTCACATCGAATGTGACACCATCTTGATGGATGACTTATCTAAATCAGACACTATCCCATTCAACGAAATCCACAACTCACAAGTTGCCCTTGAACACGAAGCTAAAGTTTCTAAGATTTCTGAAGAGCAACTCTACTACCTCATGAGCCGTGGACTCTCAGAACAAGAAGCAACAGAGATGATTGTTATGGGATTTGTGGAACCATTTACCAAAGAACTTCCAATGGAATATGCTGTTGAGCTTAACCGCTTGATTAGTTATGAAATGGAAGGATCAGTTGGGTAAAAACTCTGATAATCTAAAGGGACCAGATGGTCCTTTTTGTTTTGCTTGAAAAATCAGGAGATGGGCTATAGATAACTGTTAGGAACAGAGTAATTGCAAAGTGTAGAAAGCGTTTACAACTCATGTTTAAAAAGATATAATAGATTTGAATAGCAAGTAATGGAGGGGACTAATATGGGAGTATATAACAGTGACTGGCTACTCAATCAGATTCGTGGGACAGCTAATGTGGTCAGTAAGGCTTTTAAATTTGAGACTCTGGATATTGATTTAGGTCAGGTGGAGGACGAGCAAGGTCACACTATTGATGGAAATGACTACATTGACGACTTGTTAATCCATGAACAGTATGATCAGGCAACTACCTTCATTCATAGTCAACTCAAGCGTTTGACGACTAATGACTATAATCTCCTTGTCAGCGTCTATATTGAGTATTTGGAGAATTTGCCACCTGTAATAAGGCAAAAACACCATTTTGATGATAGAAAAATAGCAAGTTTGAGGGAAAAACTGTCCGAATTTTCATGGTAATTTGGTAGAGGGTGTGGAAGCGAAACGCCGAGCGTTTACGATTTTTCCACCCTCTTTTTTGTGTTATAATAGAATCACTATGGATAAATTAATTAAAACAATTTCAGAATCAGGTTCTTTCCGTGCTTATGTTCTTGATAGCACAGAAACTGTTAGAACCGCACAAGAAAAACACAATACTCTATCATCATCGACAGTTGCTTTGGGGCGTACCCTTATTGCCAACCAAATCTTGGCTGCTAACCAAAAAGGTGAAAGCAAAATTACGGTTAAGGTTATCGGAAACAGCTCTTTTGGGCATATCATCTCAGTAGCTGATACCAAAGGACATGTTAAGGGCTACATCCAAAATCCAGGTGTGGACATCAAGAAAACAGCAACTGGTGAAGTTTTGGTGGGTCCTTTCATGGGACAAGGGCAGTTTGTTTCTATCATCGATTATGGAACTGGTAATCCTTACACGTCATCAACACCACTTATTTCTGGTGAAATTGGTGAAGACTTTGCCTACTATTTGACGGAATCTGAGCAAACGCCATCTGCTGTTGGTCTTAATGTACTTCTTGACGAAGAGGACAAGGTTAAGGTTGCTGGTGGTTTCATGCTTCAGGTTTTACCAGGAGCTAGCGAAGAAGAAATCGCTCGTTACGAAAAACGCATCCAAGAGATGCCAGCCATTTCAACTCTTTTGGAGTCTGATGACCATATTGAAGCCCTCTTGAATGCCATTTATGGGGATGAACCTTTCAAACGTTTGTCTGAAGAGGAGCTTAGCTTTGAGTGTGATTGCTCACGCGAACGTTTTGAAAATGCCCTCTTGACGCTTGGTAAGGATGAACTTCAAGCCATGAAAGACGAGGATCATGGGGCTGAAATCGTCTGCCAATTCTGCCAAACTAAGTATGAATTTTCAGAAGCTGACTTGGAGGAACTCATCAATGACTAAACTTAATTCGTCCTTCATGATTGGAAATGTGGAGATTCCTCATCGTACAGTATTAGCTCCGATGGCAGGTGTTACCAACTCGGCTTTCCGTACCATTGCCAAGGAATTTGGTGCTGGTCTCGTGGTTATGGAGATGATTTCTGAAAAAGGGCTCCTATATAATAATGAGAAGACCCTCCATATGCTTCATATTGATGAGAATGAGCATCCAATGTCTATTCAGCTTTTCGGTGGTGATGCTGAGGGCTTGAAGCGTGCGGCTGACTTTATCCAGACCAATACCAAGGCTGATATCGTTGATATCAACATGGGTTGTCCGGTCAATAAGGTAGTCAAAAATGAAGCTGGTGCCAAGTGGCTCAAGGATCCAGACAAGATTTACCACATTGTCAAGGAAGTAACGTCAGTACTTGATATTCCTTTGACTGTTAAGATGCGTACGGGTTGGTCAAATAGTGATTTGGCTGAGGAAAACGCTCTTGCAGCTGAGTCTGCAGGTGTTTCTGCCCTTGCCATGCACGGCCGTACTCGTGAGCAAATGTACACAGGTCACTGTGATCACGAGACTTTGGCCCGTGTTGCTAAGGCTGTCACTAAGATTCCGTTTATCGGAAATGGCGATGTTCGTAGCGTTCAAGACGCTAAACTTATGATTGAAGAACTTGGTGTAGATGCCGTTATGGTTGGTCGTGCAGCCATGAATAATCCTTACATTTTCACGCAAATCAACCACTTCTTCGAAACAGGAGAGGAGTTGCCAGAACTTCCATTTGATAAGAAATTGGACATCGCCGAAGATCATCTCAAACGTTTGGTAGACCTTAAAGGTGAAAAGATTGCTGTCCGTGAATTCCGTGGTCTGGCACCACACTATCTTCGTGGCACAGCAGGAGCAGCTAAGGTTCGTGGCGAAGTCTCACGTGCCGAGTCTGTTGCTCAGGTTGAAGAAATCTTTGCGACTTTGCGATAACTCTACATCTGATGAAAACTTAACCAGCTTGGTTAGGTTTTTATTTTACTCTTATTCTTCCTTGATAGTGATGATAGCTCATCATCAATCTTTTTCTTGGTCCTCCCTTGCAAAACTTCTTGGTTTTCGATATAATTAACTGGTTAAGTAAATGGAGAAAGCAATGCTAGAACTAGAAGAACAAGTCAATCAATTGATTAACCAAATTTTGCTTAAGGCTGAAAGTCAGCATGAGCTCCTCATTGGTCAATGCCGTAGTCAGGTTAAGTTGACCAATACCCAGGAGCATATTCTCATGCTTTTGGCTGAGGGTCGCAAGACCAATTCGGAGTTGGCAAAGACCTTAAATGTCAGTCAGGCTGCTGTTACCAAGGCTGTTAAGACCTTGGTCAAGGAAGGTATGTTGGAGGCTAAGAAAGACAAGGATGATGGACGGGTGACCTACTTTGTCCTGACACAAGAGGCTCACCCCATTGCTCAGGAGCATGAGGAACACCACCAAGAGACCTTGGGGGTTTATCGGTCTGTATTGGATCAGTTTGATAATCAAGAGCGTCAGGTTATTGGACGTTTCTTGACAGAATTAGCAGAAAAAATTGAGGAATAAGATGCGCTATATTACAGTTGAAGGACTGAGCTTCCAGTATGATGCGGAGCCCGTTCTGGACAATATTCACTATCATTTGGATTCTGGGGAGTTTGTAACCCTGACTGGGGAAAATGGAGCTGCCAAGTCAACGCTTATCAAGGCTACCCTAGGAATTCTCAAGCCTAAGAAGGGAACTGTAACCATCTCTGAAACCAATAAAGATGGTAAAAAGCTTCGTATGGCCTATCTTCCCCAGCAAATTGCCAGCTTTAATGCAGGTTTTCCGAGCACGGTCTACGAGTTTGTGAAGTCTGGCCGTTATCCTCGTCAGGGGTGGTTTCGTCGTTTGACGAAGCACGACTTGGAACACGTTCAACGTGCCCTTGAGTCTGTAGGTATGTGGGAAAATCGTCACAAGCAAATTGGGCGTCTCTCAGGTGGGCAAAAGCAACGTGCTGTTATTGCTCGTATTTTTGCCTCAGATCCAGATATTTTTGTCTTGGATGAGCCAACGACGGGTATGGATGCAGGGACAGCTAATACTTTCTATGAACTCATGCACCACTCGGCTCACAAGCATGGCAAGTCGGTCTTGATGATTACCCACGACCCAGAGGAAGTCAAAGAGTACACAGACCGTAATATTCATCTGGTTCGTAATCAGAAATTGCCTTGGCGTTGTTTCAATGTTCATGAAAAGGATGGAGAGGAGCACAGACATGATTAGTGAATTATTAGCCTATGATTTTATGCAACGTGCTATTCTGGCCGTGATTGCTATCAGTATATTTTCTCCGATTTTGGGGCTCTTCTTAATTCTTCGTCGTCAGAGTCTGATGAGCGATACCTTGAGTCACGTGTCCCTAGCTGGGGTGGCTGTTGGGATTTTCTTGGGACAATCAACCACTTGGATGACCCTTGTGGTTGTGGTTATTGCCGCTTTGGTTTTGGAATATCTCAGGGTCAGTTACAAGCATTATATGGAGATTTCAACGGCTATCCTCATGTCAATGGGATTGGCAGTGGCTCTTATTCTTAGTAACAAGGCGGGTAGCAGTAGCATGAGTCTGGATAGCTATCTTTTTGGTTCTATCATCACCATTAGCTCTGAACAGGTCTATGCCCTCTTTGTTATTGCGGCTATTGTACTGGTCTTGACCTTACTCTTTATTCGTCCTATGTATCTTTTAACCTTTGACGAGGACACCGCTCATGTGGATGGCTTGCCAGTTCGTCTCATGTCTCTCCTCTTCAATATTGTGACAGGGATAGCGATTGCCCTGATGATTCCAGCAGCAGGGTCACTTTTGGTTTCCACCATCATGATTCTTCCAGCAGCTATTGGTATGAAAATAGGTCAAACCTTTAAATCTGTCATTTTCTGGGCTATTGGTATTGGTTTGGTTGGCATGCTCTCTGGTATTTTTATTTCCTATTATTGGGAAACACCAGCTAGTGCCACTATTACCCTTATCTTTATCGCCTTCTTTGGTCTGGTATCAATCTTTGAACCTCTCTTAAAAGCAGAATAGATAATAGAAGAAAAGGGCTTGAGAAATCAAGCTCTTTTTGTGATATACTAAAGTGGTTTTTGAGAAAAGTTAAAATAAGAATGGTAGCTTTCTAGGCAGAAATGATGATTATATTTCTCTGGTATCCACTATCATTTGTAATAGTAACAAAAAAGGAGAAAACATGGAAATCTTTCTAACGAGTATATCGGGAATCCTAGTCATTTTGGGTATGATTTTAGTGGGATTCGTAATGGGTGAAAAAGGCTGGTTTGACGACAAGTCACGTGGTCTTATAGCTAAGCTAGTCACTCAAATTGCCCTTCCTTGTTATATGCTCTATACGATTACACAGCGTTTCACAGCGGCAGACCTACTTAAAATGTTGCCGGAATTGCGTTTTCCTACACTTTCTATGGTGATTTTACTAGGGATTGCGACAGCGGTGGCTAGAATTTTTGCAGTGAAAAAGGAGCGTCGTGGTCTCTTTATTTCCATGTTTTTTAATTCGAATACCATTTTTGTGGGGCTCCCTATCAATCAAGCCCTCTTTGGCGATGCTAGTATTCCCTATGTTCTTATCTATTATATGTGCAATACGACCTTTTTCTGGACCTTGGGGACCTACCTCATCCAACGTGATGGGGAAGGAGACGCTGAGTTTGATTTAAGAACAAGTCTGAAAAAAATCTTCTCACCCCCTCTAATGGGCTTCATGTTAGGCCTTATTATTGTTATCCTTCATATTAAATTACCAAGCTTTTTAGCCAGTGACTTGCAGTATTTAGGTAGTTTGACGACTCCTTTATCTATGATTTTCATCGGTTTGTCAGTATCCAATGCAGGTGTCAAGCAGTTGGTTCTTAAAAAGGACCAGTTACTGATTTTGCTGGGACGCTTTGTGGTTGCTCCTCTCTTGATGGCTACCATCGTATATTGGGCGCCCCTCCCAACCTTGATGAAGCAAGTTTTTATCATCCAGTCGGCTATGCCTGTCATGACCAATGCTCCAGTCGTTGCTAAACTATATGGGGCTGATAGTGATTACGCTGCTGTCATGGTTACTGAGACTACCCTTGCTACCATGATTGTTATTCCAATTTTGATGGTTCTTATGGCTTAAAAATAATCAAGTAACCCCGTTTTTTCTGGGGTTTTTTAAATTTGTAAAAAAATTCAAAAAAAGTTTACGAAAACGCTTTACAAATCATCAAAAGGTGCTATAATAATTGTATAAGTTATGCAAACGTTTGCATCGAAACGTAGGAGGAAATGAAATGAATAAGCTAAAAGAAAAATTTGGCTTTGAGTTCTGGCAAAAATTCGGTAAAGCCCTCATGGTTGTTATCGCAGTTATGCCAGCAGCAGGTCTCATGATTTCTCTCGGTAAAACAGTTGCCATGATTAATCCAAACGTGGCACCACTCGTTATTACTGGTGGATTTCTTGAGCAGATTGGTTGGGGGGTTATTGGTAACCTTCACATCTTGTTCGCCCTTGCCATTGGTGGTAGCTGGGCTAAGGAACGTGCAGGCGGTGCCTTTGCGGCAGGTCTTGCCTTTATCTTGATTAACCGTTTGACTGGTTCAATCTTTGGTGTTACTTCAGATATTCTTGCTGATAAAGCTGCTACAGTCCACACCATTTTTGGTCAATCAATCAAGGTATCTGATTACTTCATCAGTGTTTTGGAAGCTCCAGCCCTCAACATGGGTGTGTTCGTAGGTATCATCTCTGGTTTCATCGGAGCTACTGCCTTCAACAAATACTATAACTTCCGTAAATTGCCAGAAGCTTTGTCATTCTTCAATGGTAAACGCTTCGTACCATTCGTAGTTATTCTTCGTTCAGCTATCGCAGCTATCGTCCTTGCTATCGTATGGCCAGTTATCCAATCAGGAATCAACGGCTTCGGTATGTGGATTGCCAACTCAAAAGAAACTGCTCCAATCTTGGCACCGTTCTTGTTCGGTACTTTGGAACGTCTTCTCTTGCCATTTGGTCTCCACCACATGTTGACTATCCCAATTAACTACACTCAATTGGGTGGTACTTACCACGTATTGACTGGTGCCGCTAAAGGTACTGAAGTAGTGGGTCAAGACCCACTCTGGCTTGCTTGGGTTACTGACCTTGCAAACCTTAAAGGTGCACACCCAGAACAATACAAACACCTTCTTGAATCTGTTACACCAGCCCGCTTTAAAGTTGGTCAAATGATCGGTTCATTCGGTATCTTGATGGGTATCGTAGTAGCCATCTATCGTAACGTCGATGATGATAAAAAACATCAATACAAAGGGATGTTGACTGCAACTGCACTTGCAACATTCTTGACAGGGGTAACAGAGCCTATCGAGTATATGTTCATGTTCGTAGCTACTCCACTTTACATTATTTACGCATTTGTACAAGGTGCTGCCTTTGCAATGGCTGATATCGTTCACCTTCGTGTTCACTCATTCGGTTCTATCGAATTCTTGACACGTACACCACTCGCTATTAACGCTGGTTTGGCGATGGATATCGTTAACTTCATTTGGGTAACTGTACTCTTTGGTGTTATCATGTTCTTCATCGCAAACTTCATGATTAAGAAATTTGATTACGCTACACCAGGACGTAACGGTAACTATGAACAAAACGATGATGCTCCTGCAGAATCTGCTGGATCAGCAGGTGCTGGAACAAGTTCAGCAAGTTCACAAGTTATCAACATTATCAACCTTCTTGGTGGACGTGCTAACATCGTCGATGTTGACGCATGTATGACTCGTCTCCGTGTTACTGTTAAAGACGCTGAAAAAGTCGGAACTGAAGAACAATGGAAAGCTGAAGGAGCTATGGGTCTTGTCATGAAAGGACAAGGGGTTCAAGCTATCTATGGTCCTAAAGCAGACGTATTGAAATCTGATATCCAAGACGTTCTTGATTCAGGTGAAGTTATTCCTGAAACACTTCCAAGTCAAATGACTGCTGTTCAAAAAGCAGAAGCTAACTTCAAAGGTGTGACTGATGAAGTGCATTCAGTTGCTGATGGTCAAGTTATCAACATCGAAGATGTTAAAGACCCAGTATTCTCACAAAAAATGATGGGTGACGGTTTCGCTGTAGAACCAGAAAACGGTAAAATCGTTTCACCAGTAGCTGGTAAAGTGACAAGCATCTTCCCAACTAAACACGCTCTTGGTTTGGTAACAGACAATGGTCTTGAAGTTTTGGTTCACATCGGACTTGACACTGTTAGTCTTGAAGGTAAACCATTCGACGTTAAAGTTACTGAAGGTCAAACAGTTGCTGCAGGTGATCTCTTGGTTGAAGCGAACCTTGATGCTATCCGTGAAGCAGGTCGTGAAACATCTACAGTTGTTGTCTTTACAAATGTAGATGCAATCAAATCAGTTAAAGTAGAACATACAGGTAAATTGGCTGCTAACGCTCCAGTTGCAAAAGTAGAACTTTAATTTGCTAAACGATAAACAAGCAGACAGCCCTTGGGCTGTTTTGTTTGTAAATGACCCTATGTCATTTCTAGATGCAAGTCAGAAGAGGGATAAACTTATGAAATTTCTAACTTTAAATACCCACAGTTGGATGGAAGAAGATGCAGAAGGGAAATTCCAAACCTTAAAGGAACAGATTCTTAAAGCTCAGTATGATATTATTTGCTTCCAAGAAGTTAACCAAGAAATAGAGACTTCTGTTGTAGACACGGATGATTACTATCATGCACTTCCATCAGCAACACCAATCCACCAAGATCACTTTGTCCGTCTTCTTGTGGAAAAGTTGGCTGAAGAAGGTCTTCAATACCATTGGACTTGGGCTTATAATCACATTGGTTATGATCACCTTAATGAAGGGGTTGCCGTCTTGTCACGTCAACCATTGACAGCTAGCGAAATCTTGGTTTCAGATGTTGATGATCCAACTGACTACCATACACGCCGTGTAGCAGTTGCTGAAACCACTGTAGATGGCCGAGAAGTGGCTGTTGCTAGTGTTCACCTTTCATGGTGGGACAAAGGTTTCCAAGAAGAGTGGGTACGTATTGAGGAACGTTTCAAAGCTATTGGAAAACCACTCATCCTAGCAGGTGACTTTAACAACCCAGCAGGTCGCGAAGGTTATCAAGCCATTTTGGCTAGCCCACTCAATCTTCAAGATAGTTTTGAAGTAGCTAAAGAAACAACTGGTAGCTATACAGTTGGACCTGGTATCGATGGCTGGAAGGGCAATGAAGAGCCTTTACGTATCGATTATGTCTTTGCAAGCCAAGAGTGGACAGTAAATCGCCTTAGTGTCATTTTTGATGGAAACAATCAACCTCTAGTAAGTGATCACTATGGCCTTGAAGCAGACCTTGCATTTAGATAGTAACTGTAGCCTATCTTGACCTAATAAGGGTAAAAAGTATTGTCAAAAGATAAATAAAAGAGTAGAATAAAGGGTAGAATTGATTTTTTTAAAGGAGAAACTAATGGCTCATATTACATTTGATTATTCAAAAGTATTAGACAAATTTGTTGCACCACATGAAGTGGAATACATGCAAGCACAAGTTACAGCAGCAGATAATGCTCTACGAAACGGAACAGGTCCCGGAGCAGAAATGACAGGCTGGTTGAATCTGCCTGAAGAATATGATAAAGATGAATTTGCTCGTATTCAAAAGGCGGCTGCTAAAATCCAATCTGATAGTGAAGTGTTAATCGTCATCGGTATTGGAGGATCTTATTTAGGGGCACGTGCAGCGATTGATTTCTTGAATAATTCTTTTGTAAATCTACAAAGCAAGGAAGAACGTAAGGCACCTCAAATCCTCTATGCTGGAAACTCTATCTCATCAAGCTATTTGGCTGATTTGGTAGACTATGTATCAGACAAAGATTTCTCTGTCAACGTTATTTCTAAGTCAGGAACAACTACAGAGCCTGCTATTGCTTTCCGTGTCTTCAAAGAACTCTTGGTTAAGAAGTATGGTCAGGAAGAAGCAAATAAACGGATTTATGCAACTACAGACCGCGCTAAAGGTGCAGTTAAGGTTGAAGCAGATGCTAATGGCTGGGATACTTTTGTAGTGCCTGATAGTGTTGGTGGTCGTTTTACAGTATTGACAGCAGTGGGACTCTTGCCAATCGCAGCTGCAGGGGCTGATATCAGCAAGTTGATGGAAGGAGCAAATGCTGCTCGCAAGGCTTATGCTTCTGATAAGTTGGCTGAAAATGAAGCATATCAATATGCAGTTGTACGCAATATCTTGTACCGTAAAGGTTATCTGACAGAAGTTCTAGCTAACTACGAACCATCATTGCAATACTTCTCAGAATGGTGGAAGCAATTGGCTGGTGAGTCAGAAGGTAAAGACCAAAAAGGTATTTACCCAACTTCAGCGAACTTCTCAACAGACCTGCACTCTTTGGGGCAATTTATTCAAGAAGGAACTCGTATCCTCTTTGAAACAGTTATTCGTGTAGATAAGCCTCGCAAAAATGTGTTGATTCCTGAATTAGCAGAAGACTTGGATGGCCTTGGCTATCTGCAAGGAAAAGATGTTGACTTTGTCAATAAGAAAGCAACAGATGGAGTGCTGTTAGCTCATACAGACGGCGGAGTGCCAAATATGTTTGTGACCCTGCCTGAGCAAGATGAGTTCACTTTGGGCTATACTATTTACTTCTTTGAGTTAGCTATTGCTCTTTCTGGCTACCTGAATGGTATCAATCCATTTGACCAACCAGGTGTGGAAGCATACAAGAAGAATATGTTTGCCTTGCTTGGTAAACCAGGCTTTGAAGAGCTTGGTGCTGAGTTGAATGCACGTCTTTGATTCTCATATGCTTTGAGTTCATTTAGAATATAAAAAGATCCACAAGTTCATTTCTAGTGGATTTTTTAGTACAAGCCTCTTAATTAGTTTATTAATTTTTTGAACAGTGTAAAAAAGAGTGTCTTAATTCTTTTATGAAAGCGCTGTATAATTGCCTTGTAAATAAAATTTGAGAGGTATCAAAATGAATGATTGGTTAGACATTAAAGGCAAAACAGTTCTTGTGACGGGTGCGTCATCTGGGATTGGTAAGGCAATAGTCGAAGAATTGTTGGAATTAGGAGTCAATGTAGCGAATTTTGATCTTAGCGACAACGATTTGCGTCACCCGAATCTATTATTTGTAAAAGTTGATGTAACTTCTCGCTCTGAAGTAGAAGCAGGAGTCGCTAAAATAGTTGAAAGATTTGGCAATATTGATGCGGTAGTCAATAATGCGGGGATTAATGTACCTAGATTATTAATCGATGCAGAAAATCCTAAAGGTCCTTACGAGTTGGACGATGAGACGTTCGAAAAAATAACAATGATTAATCAAAAAGGTTTGTATTTGGTTAGTCAGGCAGTAGGACGTATTTTAGTGAAAAATGGAAAAGGTGTAATTGTGAACATGGCTTCAGAAGCAGGCTTGGAAGGTTCTGAAGGACAAAGTGCCTATGCTGCAACAAAAGCAGCAGTCTATAGTTACACTCGTTCATGGGCGAAAGAGCTTGGTAAGCATGGTGTACGTGTGGTTGGAATTGCTCCAGGAATTATGGAAGCTACGGGACTTCGAACTCTTTCTTATGAGGAAGCTCTTGCTTATACCCGTGGAAAGACGGTAGAAGATATTCGAGCTGGTTATGCTTCAACCTCAACGACTCCATTGGGACGGAGTGGGAAACTACGTGAAGTAGCTGATCTTGTAGCGTTCTATATTTCAGACCGTTCTAGCTATATAACAGGTGTCACTACAAATATTGCCGGAGGTAAAACTCGCGGATAAAACAATGAAGGTGGGGAAGAGAGTTGACCTTAGTAAATCGATGGTATAATATTTTAGACAAAATGGTTTCGCAGCCAACTTATTCCTTGGTAGATATGCGCTCAGAACTGGATATTAGTTTGCAAACCTTGCAAAAGAGTATCCAACAATTAAATGATGTTTTGGCTCCTAATATCCAGATTATCTCACAAGATGATCTGTTAATGTTGGAAGTGTATGACTATACAGAGTTGGAAAGGATTTTATCTGGTAGTTTAAAACAGGAGAGTGACTTCAATTCTTCCAGTAAAAGAATTGCCTATTTGCTAAAACGTTTAATTGAGTCAACCTCCCCTCTTCTTATTGACGACTTGGCTGAGGAAGTAGGTGTTAGTAGAAGTACCCTTAATAAGGATTTAAAACAAGTAAAATCTTTGGCAGAGAGTTACTCTATTACTATTTCAGGAAAGCCCAACCGTGGGCTGGAGGTCTTGGGGAGCGAGCTGAATTTGCGCTTGCTCTATATTCACCAAGTGGCTCCTTACTTTGAAGAAAGGACACTCACTGAGGCAACCTCTTCTTTTCTGGAGACGCTAGTCCAGGACTATAAAATCCCTAAAGAAACACAGGAACTCCTTCGAAAGACCATTTCAATTATGGTGGAACGTATTCATACATCTAAGGTGTTGAATTGTCCTATTCCTTATTATAAGAATGATTTAACAGAGACACCTTTGGCTGAGAAATTAATCTATCATATTGAGATGACTTATAAGATTTCCCTCAGTCAGTTTGAAATAGACTTTTTGTGTTTTCCGTTTAATGTCCGTTTTATTGACACTTTAAGCAAGCCGTCTTATCAATCTGAACAGGTTGCAAACATTTTTCAAGGGATTGTCAAGAAAGTCAAAGAAACAATGTTGGTTCACTTTGATGATGAAGAATTATTTGAAGAAATAAAGTCTCATCTAGGCGCTTTAATCAATCGACTGATTTTCCATGTGCAAGCTAATGATATATTTCATGGCGAGGTTCAAACTCAATATCCTTTTGCTTTTGAAATGGCGAAAATTGCTGGAGAAGAACTATCTGCAATTTTGGGTTCAGAATTGGAATTATCTGAAATCGGATATCTGGCTTTGTATTTTGAAATGATTTTAAGAAAGCAAAATTCTGCTGTTAAGGGTTCTCGCAAGCAGATAGCTGTAGTTTGCACAACAGGAAGAGGAACCGCTGCGATGATTATTCAGCAACTCAGACGAGTCCTTGGAAATGATGTAGACATTACTCAGTATTCTGAAGAGGATTTTAATGTGGAATTGAATCAGGACTATTTCGCGATTTTTACGACAGTTCCTCTAAAATATAAAGATTCTAAATCTCCAGTCATTCAAGTTAATCATCTTTTTGATGATCAATGGCTGCAGGAAGAATGGCAGAAAGCCAATGCTTTTCATCAAAAAAATCTAGAAACAGATAGCTTACGCTTTCTTCGATTAAGCCCCCAAAAAACCTATCAGCAATACTTGCTAAATATGGTTGCAGAGTTAGGGAAACTTCAGATGATTGATAAAGGTTTTATAGAACGGATAATTGATAGGGAGAAAAAGCAATCAACCATTTTTGGTGGAGGAATTGCCTTCCCCCATACAATTAACCAGGGTTATGCAAAGACTATTTTAATGTTTGGAAAACTAGAAGAGCCTTATCAAAAAGGAGATGAATGGATTGAATTTATCTTTCTAGTCGCCAGTCCCTCAGAAATTGAAACAAAAATGGAAAGTGAATTACTGGAATTGTATGATGATATTTTTAGAATTGCAGGAGAGCCTTCTCTGAAAGAGGCATTGAGATCGGTAGAAACAGAGACAGAGTTTCTATCATTTTCTAAGAGCAAAGGAGTATTTTAATGAATTCGCTAATAATTTTCGCCGTATTTGTAATGGCAGCTTATATATTTCAAATGTTCCTCGGCTGGCAGCAACTCAAAGACTTCAATAAGACCTATACGATGCTCCGAAAACTGGGTCGCGTAGCGATTGGCAGGAAGTCCGGAAGAATCAAATCCGGTACGATTGTCATGTTCGCGGTTGATGAAAACGGTCGGGTTCTTAAAGCTAGCAAAATGCAAGGAGTCACAATCTTAGCGCGTTTTCAAAATATGGACGATTATGTTGGAGAAGACATCCATTATTTTGACAAGTATAATCCTCTTGTGAGAAAAGAAAATAAGTTGATGCAATCAGCCATAGAAGATGCTAGAAAAGTCTATCTTTTGCATGAGGCAGGTATTGAGAAAGAGACAAGTTCATCTGATTCTTTTTTGGGATTTGGCTTTTATGCGAATTACTTACAATTATCTATTAAACAGTTATTAAAAAAAAATAAGAAAAGGGGTTCCTTATGAATCACATTACAAAATTTGCAGAGAATTTTATGAAACTCTTCCAATTAGGTGGAGAAACCTTTATTAGCTGGATGACAAATATTGTACCGCTTGTCCTAATGCTATTGATTGCAATGAATACCCTTATCGCTTTCTTGGGAGAAGAGAAGGTCAATTCCCTGGCTAAGATTTCTGCCAAAAATCCTGTTAGCCGGTATATGATTTTACCTTTCATTTCAGCCTTTATGCTGGGGAACCCGATGTCAATCAGTATGGGACGTTTTTTACCAGAATATTATAAACCTAGTTTTGTAGCAGCTCAGATGCAGTTCTGCCACACTTCAAATGGTGTATTTCCGCATATCAATCCTGGGGAATTGTTTGTATGGATGGGAATCGCGACAGGGATTCAAACTTTAGGCTTGAGTCAAATGGACTTAGCCATTCGTTACATGCTTGTTGGGATTGTCATGAACTTTGTAGGTGGCTGGGTAACAGATTTTACAACTGCTTATGTTGCGAAACAGCAAGGGGTTACCTTGAGTAAAACATTTGATTGATAGAAAGAGTGAATTTATGTCATATAAGAGTATAAAAGTTGTTAAAGGAAATGGCGGTTTCGGAGGACCTTTGGTCATTACTCCTAGTGAGGCAAAGCATAAATTTATCTATATCACTGGCGGCGGAGAAAAGCCAGATATTGTGGATAAAATTGCTGATTTGACAGGTATGGAAGCTGTTAATGGATTTAAAACATCTATTCCTGATGAGGAAATTGCTTTGGCAATTGTAGATTGTGGCGGAACTCTTCGCTGTGGAATCTATCCTAAGAAGGGGATTCCGACGATCAATATTGTCGCTACAGGTAAAAGCGGACCTCTAGCTCAGTATATTACAGAGGAAATCTATGTATCAGCAGTTGGTCTTGATCAAATTTCCGCTGCTAATGAAGATGAAAAAGCGACAACGGTGGTTACTGAAAAACCAACTTACGATACTAGTAAAAAAATCACAGAACAAAAAGCAGAAACAAGTATTGTAGCAAGAATTGGGATGGGGGCTGGTAAGGTTGTTGCGACTTTCAACCAGGCTGCTCGTGAAGCCATCCAAACAATGCTCAATACTATTATTCCTTTCATGGCCTTTGTTTCTTTACTAATTGGGGTTATTCAGGGTTCTGGTGTTGGAAATTGGCTGGCAAAACTAATGGTTCCTCTAGCTGGGAACATTTGGGGACTCATTTTGATTGGCTTTATCTGTTCCTTGCCATTCTTATCTCCTTTGTTGGGCCCTGGAGCTGTTATCAGTCAGATTATCGGAACCTTAATTGGAGTCGAAATCGGAAAAGGAAATATTCCGCCTCAAATGGCTCTGCCAGCTATATTTGCTATCAACACTCAAAATGGCTGTGATTTCATTCCTGTAGCACTTGGGCTATCTGAGGCGAAAGCTGAAACTGTTGAGGTTGGTGTCCCTTCTGTTCTCTATTCACGTTTTCTCAATGGTGTTCCTCGGGTCTTAGTAGCTTGGGTCGCTAGTATTGGTCTTTATCAGTAGAGCATGGTTAGGTTGTGCACACATATAAAAAATAGTATCTTAAACTTATCTATTAGGAACATGAAAGATTAGAGAAAGGATGGATCGGAATTAGATGAAGAAAATTTTTGAAGCTAAAGTAATTCAAGTGGGACCTGAAGCTCAGAATATGATTCAAGACGCTAATATGCTCATTTTATTTGGAGAAGAAGCTCCGGGAGACTTAGCAGAGTATTGTTTTAAGATTGATAACAAAAATCTGCTAGGTTCAATACTAGAAGGCGGCAAGCTGGTGGTAGATAATCAGGAATATTCGATTACTGCCGTGGGAAATGTAGTAGAAAAAAATTTAACTGGACTGGGCCATATCACTATTTCTTTTGATGGTTCAAAAGAGGGCAGTCTGCCGGGCACTCTCCATGTTGCAGCAGACCAAGCAGTAGTAATTGAGAAAGGTTCTACCATTCAGATTTTCTAAGTAGCTCAAGTAGGATAGAAAATCAAATCCTGTAAACTATCAAAGCAGCAGCCTAAAACTAAACGCAGCCTCCCTTAGGGGAGGTTCGGATTGAAGACAAAGTCCTTAGAAGACACTTTTCTAAGGGCTTTTCTTTTTGTAAAGTTGTATAATAGAGGTAAGAAAAGTTGTGAGGTGCTAGCTATGTTTCACAAAGAAAAACCTGATTATCATCGCTGCCAATATGGCTTCTATACGATAGACGAATTGGTCCCAGAAGATCACTTTCTTCGCCAATTGGAATCAGAGGTTGATTTCGACTTTATGATACTGTCAATAATTTTGTGTAAACACTCAAGTAGAGTTATAGAGTGCTAATCAAATAAGCTTTCAAGTGTGTCAGAACATTGTCCAAACCCTTTATGGATTCGTTGACTTTGCTTGAAATTATAATCTTCAAACAAAGTAACTAAATAACGTTCCAGAGCCTCCTCGTTAGGAAAAAGAACCTTCTTTTTCGTTTGACGTTTGATTTCTTTGTTGAGAGACTCAATGAGGTTTGTCGAATAAATGCTGTGCCAAATCTGGTAGGGAAACTGATAAAAAGTTAAAAGATTATCCGTATTCTCCAGACTTTCCATGACTTTCCTATACTTTGGTTTCCATTCGGCGATAAAGTCCTCTAAAGCTTGTACTGCCATTTCTAAATTTTCAGCACGATAAATCATTTTAAATTACCCCAGAATAACCGCTCGATCAGATCGTTTCACCCTACTAGCCAGATTTCGACTAATATGAATCAAGCAACGTTGTTGTTTAGCTAATGGGTAAGCCTGACTGATAATCTGCTCAAGCCCTTAGAATCACAAAAACAACTAGATAGCTTACGAGTACGTAAAACAGATAAGATTGACGCTGAAAAACTAGCTACGTCTCAGTTCATCCTCAATCGTAAACCAAGCTATGTCCAAGAAGTGCTTTATCAAGAATTACGCGACCTCAGCCATTTCTATCAGAATCTTACTGGGGATATTTTCTGCGCTAAAAATCGTCTGCACAAGGTTCTACAGGTCTCTTTTCCTGAATTGTAAAACATCTTATCTTCACCAACTGTGGGAACAATATTGGAACTTGGTCATGACTTTTCCATGTAATAGTTTTGTACTGGAGTTAGATGACGCCGAATTAACAGCTATCATCCGTCAGTCTACGGCAAAACGCATCTCTGAAAAACGTGTGACTTACTTAGTAGATAAGCTTACAAAACTAGCTAATCAGTCTTATTGTGAGGTCAAGAAAACCTCTCCAATGATGGAAGAGATCAAATACTATGCAGGGGAGTTACTTAGGCTTTCTGAATATAGACAAGGCGTTTTAGAGGAGATGGTAACTTTGGCTCAACCTTTGCCAGAATACGAGATTCTTCTCTCTATTCCTGGAATCACTGAAACCACAGCGACAAGTATTATTGGCGAACTTGGTGACATTCGTCAATTTCATTCTGCCAATCAAATCAATGCTTTGATCAGCATTGACCTCAGCCACTATGAATCTGGGGACTTTCTAGCAAAGGAACATATCACCAAACGTGGGAATCCCTATGCCATAAAGGTTCTCTTTAAGTGCATTCATAACATAGCTTCAGCTGGCTACACCAATCCTTGTCATATAGCAGACTTCTATGAGAAACGGAAAAGACAATCGCAAGTGACTTCAACCAAACCACACACGATTGCCTCTACACATCGTCTCATTAGAACAATGTATTACCTCATAACACATAACAAGCTTTACGATTATACTTCTACCCAAAATCGGTAAAATTGTTTATGCCATATGATTGTAACACCTTATCAAAAAACCACTAGGTAAGGTGTTGTTTTTGCGTGCACTTTTTACACTAAACTTTAGTTCAAAAATAGACAAACTCCTTAGTTTGACTATGTAATTCAATCTATTTTTTTATCAAATGCCTTGATATGCTTGACAAATGGTAGAAAAGGACTCAGTCCTGTGCAATACAGAACTAAATCCTTTGGATAAATTAATTGTCTAACTTTTTGGGGTCAGTACAATTTTTATGGGACTTTTTGTGTATACTCAAAAAGCTCTATAATCTCTACAGTGGTTTTACAAATCACAGAAATAAAAAAATCTGAATTATTAGCGAAATTTTGTTCTTTAAAGGAAAATAGAGTTTAATTGGAAGTGGTATAACAAATTTCGTTTTTATTCATTTAAATAGTTGTTAAGAAAAATTGATTTAGATTATCTGATAATAAGTTTTTACTTGACAAATTGAAGATAGTCATCTTTTATGACTATACCAATTTAATTGTTGACAACTAATAAAACTAGGTATATAATGACTTTGTTCGGTTCAATAATAGGATATTGAACTATACCAATTTGTAGGAAAGGGATAGTAATTTAAAAGTTGCTACAGGTAATAATTAATGTGTGGAATTGTTGGAGTTGTTGGAAATAGTAATGCAGTGGATATCTTAATACAGGGTCTCGAAAAGTTAGAGTATCGCGGTTATGACTCAGCAGGTATTTATGTGACTGATGCCCCAGATAAAGGTTGTCTAGTTAAATCAGTTGGTCGTATTGCAGATCTTCGTGCTAAAATTAGCTCCGATGTTAAGGGATCAACTGGTATTGGTCACACGCGTTGGGCAACACATGGTCAAGCAACTGAGGATAATGCTCACCCACATACTTCGGAAACAGGGCGCTTCGTTTTAGTTCATAACGGAGTTATTGAAAACTATCTCCAAATTAAAGAAGAATACTTGCAAGGACACAAATTTAAAGGTCAGACAGATACTGAGATTGCAGTTCACTTGATTGGTAAATTCGTTGACGAAGATGGATTATCAGTTCTTGAAGCCTTAAAAAAATCTCTTCATATTATCCAAGGGTCATATGCGTTTGCTCTTGTTGACTCTCAAGCACCAGATACGATTTATGTTGCCAAAAACAAATCTCCACTTTTGATTGGTGTTGGTGAAGGTTACAACATGGTTTGTTCAGATGCCATGGCTATGATTCGTGAAACTAGTCAATTTATGGAAATTCACGATAAAGAGTTGGTTGTTCTGACCAAAGATGCTATCACAGTTACCGATTATGAAGGAAATGCTATTGAACGCGGTACTTATACAGCTGAACTTGATCTTTCTGATATTGGTAAAGGAACTTATCCTTACTATATGTTGAAAGAAATTGATGAGCAACCTACTGTAATGCGTAAATTGATTTCTACCTATGCAGATGATGAAGGAAATATCACTGTTGATCCAGCTATTGTCAAGTCAGTACAAGAAGCAGATCGTATTTACATCTTAGCAGCTGGGACTTCATATAATGCTGGTTTTGCGTCAAAAGCTATGTTTGAAAAATTGACAGATACACCAGTTGAAATAGGTGTTGCATCTGAGTGGGGTTACAACATTCCACTTTTGAGCAAAAAACCAATGTTTGTTTTGCTTAGTCAATCAGGTGAAACAGCAGATAGCCGTCAAGTTTTGGTGAAAGCTAACGAAATGGGAATCCCTAGTTTGACTGTTACCAATGTACCTGGTTCTACGCTTTCTCGTGAAGCAACATATACGATGCTTTTACATGCAGGGCCTGAAATTGCTGTAGCTTCTACAAAAGCTTATACTGCTCAGATTGCGGCTCTAGCTTTCCTTGCGAAAGCTGTTGGTGAAGCAAATGGCAAGAAAGAAGCACTTGAGTTTGATTTAGTGCATGAGTTATCAATTGTTGCTCAGTCAATTGAAGCGACTCTCTCTGAAAAAGATATGATTTCTGAGAAAGTTGAGAACTTGTTGGCTACAACTCGTAATGCTTTCTACATTGGTCGAGGAAATGATTATTATGTAGCTATGGAAGCATCATTGAAGTTGAAAGAAATCTCTTATATTCAATGTGAAGGCTTTGCTGCGGGTGAGTTGAAACACGGTACAATTTCATTGATTGAAGATGGTACTCCAGTTTTAGGATTAATTTCTGCAAGTGAAGTTGTGGCTGCTCATACTCGTGGTAATATTCAGGAAGTTGCTGCTCGTGGAGCTAATGTTTTAACAGTCGTTGAGGAAAAATTAGCTAAAGCTGATGATGATATTATTGTCAATCAAGTACATCCATTCTTATCACCGATCTCAATGGTTATTCCAACTCAGTTGATTGCTTACTATGCTTCTCTACAACGGGGTCTTGACGTGGATAAACCACGAAACCTTGCAAAAGCAGTAACAGTTGAGTAAGTTAGTTTCCGCATTCTAAATTTTATTAGCTCTTTTTTATCATTTATCAAGTCTATCAAAGCTTTAAGTTAAAAATGAGATAAGACAGTACTATTCTGAGTTTATTGTCTTAGTTTTAACAATTTTTGAGCCATAAAAAGGCATGCTAAAAAATACCTTTCCTGGTATTTTTGATCAAGGTTTCTTGCCAGTTTGTCAAGTGACGTATAGCGCTATACTACAATTTTACAAGACCCCACTACTTTAACCTAACGAAAAAGTAGTGAGTACTCTCTGGTTGGAGATTTTCTCACTACTCATCTTAGTATGTTTGTCAACTGTAGTGGGTGGCGAAAAGCTAACATCTAGAGAGGACCAGATAGGTCTTCTCTTTTTTTATGTTTAGAGTGATGAAGATACGTTTCTTAAAGTTGATGAAGTTTCTAAAACCGAAGCCCAACCGTTTGATGTCTTTAATCAACTTGTTAGTAGCTTCCAGTTTTGCGTTTGAATAGTCTGTTTCTAGTGCATTTTGGATGTATTGCTTGTGTCTAAGAAAAGTCCTAAAGACCGTTTGAAAATAGTGATTGACCTTGCTTCTATTTTCCTCTATCAGCTCAAAGAACTCATCTACTCTCTTCTCCTGAAAGTGAAAAAGCAAAAGCTGATAAAGAGTATAGTAGTCGGTGAGCTCTTCTGAAAAGACCAATGTCTTCTCAATGACTTCATGTGGGCTTAAGGTTTGACAAAATGTCTTCGAGTGAAATGAGTTACAAGATAGCTTACGACTGTCCTTTTGAAAAAGTCGCCAGTGATTTTTCAAGGCTCGATAAGGTAGTGACTTCTTATCGAACTGGTTCATAATCGCAATTCTTGTCTTTAAAAAGGCACGTCCAAGGTACTGGATAATGTGAAATCGATCAAGAACAATTTTGGCGTTAGGGAAAAGTCTTCGAGCTAGTGGCATATAAGTTCCTGACATATCTATCGTGATAAACTGTACCTTTTGGCGAGCTTTCAACGGATACTTCAAAAAGTAGTTTCGAATAGTGGTTTGACGGCGATTATCGAGGATAGTTATGAGTTTGTTGGTCTCATAGTCTTGCGCCACAAAAGCGAGTTCACCTTTCTTGAACCCAAGCTCATCCCAGGACATAACAGCTGGGAGTTTGTCATAATGCTCCTTGAAAGTAAACTGGTCAAGTTTACGATAGACAGTGGATGTCGATACACGAAGTCTTCTGGCAATATCCGTTAATGATAGCTTTTCAGTTAGAAGTTGAGCAACCTTTTGTCGGACAAGGTTTGAGATTTGGTGATTTTTCTCAACGATTGATGTCTCAGCGACCGTGACTCGCCTACAACTTTTACACTGGAAGCGACGTTTCTTCAGACGTAGTAGTGTCGGAGTTCCAGCTTGCTCTAGAAGAGGGATTTTAGAAGGTCTTTGAAAGTCATATTTAATCATCTTTCCTTGGCAATGTGGGCATGGTGGTGCAGGGTAATCCAGTTTTGCATGAATTTCGATATGAGTATCAGTTTCAAAAACAAGAGAAATAATGATGTTAGGGTCTTTAATTCCGATTAATTCTGTGGTATTCTTAATAAGTCTCATAAGTTCTTC
>OLQX01000501.1_pt1 | contig 45546 bp, 40 predicted proteins | sample 1672581 | NCBI WGS metagenome assembly OLQX01 (sample SAMEA3136701, study PRJEB25190) | human gut metagenome | reverse complement strand
GAAAGTCGGCAATGATACGGTATGTATCTGGAATCGACCAACCTATCTACCCTATCGCATACATCAAGAACAAGATACCGATGGCAAAGAAAGCGGCGGTTTGCAGTTACACGGTAGAGGGACGGGCATTGATACACACGAACCTAAGTATGAACTCATCTGTTCTATCAGGTTTGAGGAATCAACCGTCTATGGGGCGAAGCACAGAACTTACTGACAGCAGGATTTCACTATTCTCGGCTCAACGTGGAAAATGTGCGCTAAGTGGGGAACTCTTTGAAAATGCGGCTGACATAGTATGCTGGCTGAAAACACCGGCAGAATTGGGCGGCAAGGAACGCTATCGAAATATGATTTTGTTCCATAATAGATTTCTTCCACTCCTGCAAGAGTGTCCTAAGAATGAGCTAAAAGAGATAGCCGACACGATCAAGGCAACAAAGGAACTGATGTTAAAAGTGAACAGTCTGCGCCAGCAGGCTGGTTTGTCCGCAATAGAAAACTAACATTTCATTTGGTGATTGATTAAATGCTTGTGAAAACAACCGATGGAACGCCGGATGCGGTGAAAGTCGCACGTCCGGTGTGGAGTGGGGGAAAATCCGGCGATAACTTCAAAGGATTACCTATCACTATAGGCAGAAAAGCTCTACTATACCGCCCTCATCGGCTATATCTGGTACGAAGCGCCGGAACACGAGAAAAACTTCACTACCTTGCTCGAATTGATCAACGCTTCGGAGGCCAGAGAGGATGACGAGACTTTCAAAAATCCCGTTGACCTCATGTTCGATGAGCTGGAAGAGCGCGACCCTGACCACTTCGCGGTCAAGCAATACCGTAAATATAAGTTAGCCGCTGGCAAAACAGCCAAGTCGATCCTGATTAGCTGCGGCGCACGGCTTGCCCCGTTTGACATCGCGGAGCTGCGGGAGCTGATGAGTTACGACGAGATGGAGCTGGATTGCATTGGCGACCGCAAGACGGCGCTGTTCGTCATCATCTCAGACACCGACGATACCTTCAACTTTGTCGTGGCAATCATGTACTCCCAGCTTTTCAACTTGCTCTGCGACAAGGCAGATGATGTCTACAATGGACGACTCCCCGTCCATGTCCGCTGCCTGCTCGATGAGTTTGCGAACATCGGTCAAATCCCGAAGTTTGACAAGCTGATTGCAACGATCCGAAGCCGGGAAATCTCGGCATCCATCATTTTGCAGTCCCAGAGCCAGCTCAAGACCATCTACAAGGATGCAGCGGACACGATTGTCGGCAACTGCGACTGTACCCTCTTCCTTGGCGGCAAGGAAAAATCCACTTTGAAGGAACTCAGTGAAATCCTCGGCAAGGAGACAATCGACCTATATAACACATCAGAAACCCGTTCAACCAACAACTCATACGGCCTGAACTATCAGAAGACCGGCAAGCAGCTCATGTCAGAGGATGAAATTGCTGTCATGGACGGCGGCAAATGTATTTTGCAGCTTAGAGGCGTGAGACCTTTTCTCAGTGACAAGTACGACATTACGAAGCATCCAAAATACAAAATGCTGTCCGACTACGATAAGCGCAACGCTTTTGACATCGAGAAATACCGTTCTCACAAGCTGGTAGTCAAGCCCACCCAAACCTTCGACCTCTATGACATGGGAGAGGTTGAAGCCGATTGAAGCCCCGTCATGCACTGCGCATGGGCAATGCCCAAAGCAGAACAATGACGGGGCTTCTATTTTTTTGCCCATTTTCAATAATTCACACTCAAAAATCAAGGAGGTTACTCTATGGAATTTATCAATCAGGCGGTTACGGTCCTTCAGACGCTCGTTGTTGCCCTCGGTGCCGGTCTGGCTGTGTGGGGTGTGGTCAACCTCATGGAGGGGTACGGCAATGACAATCCCGGCGCCAAGTCCCAGGGCATCAAGCAGTTGATGGCCGGTGGTGGTGTGGTACTCATCGGCACGACCCTTATCCCGCTCCTGTCTGGCCTGTTCTGATCCGGCAGCCCCAGCATAACCGAAAGGTGGTGAAATATTGGGATTTATCCTTGAAAAAATCGAAGAAGCCATAAAAGAGCTTCTGATCGGCTGGATTGAAAGCAACATGACCAATATGTTCACCGATGTCAACGACAAGGTAGGGACGATAGCTGCTGAGGTAGGCAAAACGCCCTCTTCATGGGATAGCAGCATATACCAGATGATCCGGGGACTATCCGAAAATGTGATAGTCCCCATCGCTGGTATCATCATCACCTTTGTCCTGTGTTACGAGCTGATCTCCATGATCACCGAGAAAAACAACTTGCATGACATGGACACATGGATGTTCTTCAAGTGGTTCTTCAAGGCGGCTGTGGCGATCTACCTCGTTACCAATACCTTTGACATTGTGATGGCGGTCTTCGACATCGGTCAGAATGTCGTAGCCGGTGCAGCCGGTGTCATAAGCGGCGACACGAACATCGACATCGAATCCACTCTTGAACAAATGCGCGCCAGCATGGAAACGATGGGCATTGGCGAACTGCTCGGCTTGTCCATAGAGACGCTGCTGATCAGCCTGTGCCTCAAGATCATGTCCATTCTCATCACGGTCATCCTCTATGGCCGTATGATTGAGATTTATTGCACCGTGAGCATCGCGCCCATTCCCATTGCGACGATGAGCAACCGCGAATGGGGCAGCATCGGCACGAACTACCTCAAAGGGCTGTTCGCGCTGGCATTCCAAGGCTTCCTCATCATGGTGTGCGTTGCGATCTATGCCGTACTCATCAACAACATGATCATCGCAGCCAATATCCACTCGGCGCTATTCTCGGTGGCAGCTTATACGGTCATTCTTTGCTTCTCCCTGTTCAAGACAGGTTCGCTTGCAAAGTCACTATTCAATGCCCACTGAGAAAGGAGGGTCAGCTTGAAGAAATACTCCGTGATCTATGCCGACCCTCCGTGGCGGTACAAGGTCTACTCGAAAAAAGGGCTTGGCCGCTCGGCGGAAAGCCATTACCCGACCATGCGCCTTGAAGACATCAAGGCGCTTCCCATTGGAGAGCTTGCGGCGAAAGACTGTGCGCTCTTCATGTGGATTACCTTCCCCTGTATGCAGGAGGCGTTCCAAGTCCTTGAAGCATGGGGATTTGAATACAAAACGACGGCTTTTGTCTGGATCAAGCAGAACCGGGTGTCCGACAGTCTCTTTTGGGGCATGGGGTACTGGACACGGGCGAATGCTGAACTCTGCATCCTTGCAACGAAAGGCCATCCCAAACGGGCAAGCCCCGGTGTGCATCAGGTCATCATGAGCCACATTGAAGAGCACTCCAAGAAACCGGAGGAAGCCCGAAACCGCATCGTCCAGCTCATGGGCGATGTCCCGCGCATCGAACTTTTCGCCCGCCAGTCCCCCGAAGGCTGGGATGTATGGGGCAATGAGGTCGAGTGCAGCATCACGCTTGGAAAGGAGGTTCCCAATGGCGTTTGTACCGGTTCCGAAGGATCTGAATCGTGTCAAGACGAAGGTCATGTTCAACCTGACAAAGCGGCAGCTCATCTGCTTTGCGCTGGCTGCGGCAGCGGGTGTTCCGATCTTCTTCCTGACTAAGCCCAGCCTCGGCATCTCCACTTCGGCAATGCTGATGGTGGTCATCATGCTCCCGTTCATCTTCTTCGCTCTCTATGAGAAGGACGGGCAACCGGCTGAAAAAATCCTCGGCCATGTGATCAAGTCCATGTTTCTGAGGGATAAAGTGCGGCCATACCGCACGAACAACCTATACGCTGCGATCCAGCAGGAAATCAAAGAGAAGGAGGAATTGCAGATTGCACAGCAGCACGAAAAAGGCCGCAGAGCCTAAGCGGCTTACCAAAAACGGCAAGGTGTACGGCGATCTTCTCTCCGCTGAGGAAAAGAAGAAGCTGGTCCTGCAGAAGAAAAAGGCCAAGAAGACAAAGAAAGTCCGTCAGTCGGCGCAGCAGACTATCCCCTATGTGGAGATGTGCCGCGACGGCATCTGCAAGGTCAACAGCCGTCTTTATACAAAGACTATCCGTTTCAACGACATCAACTATCAGCTCGCCCAGAACGAGGACAAGACGGCCATCTTCGAGAACTGGTGCGACTTCCTGAACTACTTTGACAGCTCGATTTTTGTCCAGTTCTCTTTCATCAACCAGAGGACGAGCATCAGCGAGTTCAAGAAGCAGATCAACATCCCGGAGCAGGCTGACGAGTTCAACGACATCCGCAGCGAGTATTCCGAGATGCTGCAAAACCAGCTCACGAAGGGCAACAACGGCCTCATCAAGCGCAAGTACATTACCTTCGGCATTGAGGCCGACTCCCTGCGCATGGCGAAGGCCAAGCTGGATCGGATTGAGACGGACATCCTCAATAATTTCAAAACCCTCGGTGTGAAGACCGAGCCGCTGTCCGGCTACGAACGGCTGAAAGTGCTCCATGATGTGTTCAACATGGACTCGAACGAGCCGTTCCGCTTCTCCTTTGACATGGTAGCCCGGACGGGACTCAGCAGCAAAGATTTCATCGCGCCCACTTCCTTCGACTTCCGTGAAGGCAAGTGCTTCAAGATGGGCAAGGCCATCGGCGCAGTGAGCTTCCTGCAAATCCTCGCGCCGGAACTCAATGACCGGATGCTGGCTGACTTCCTCGACATGGACAGCAACATCACGGTCAATCTTCATATCCGCACGATTGATCAGGCGAAAGCCATCAAGAGCATCAAGATGAAGATTACTGACCTCGACAAGATGAAAATTGAAGAGCAGAAGAAGGCCGTGAGAAGCGGATATGACATGGAAATCATCCCGTCCGACCTTGCCACCTACGGCGGTGAGGCCAAGCGCCTGTTGCAGGACCTTCAGACGCGCAACGAGAGAATGTTCCTTGTGACCATCCTCATCATGAATACCGCTGCTTCTCGCCAGAAGCTCGAAAACGCCATCTTCCAGACGGCTTCCATTGCCCAGAAATACAACTGTGCGCTCAAGCGGCTGGACTTCCAGCAGGAAGAAGGGCTGATGTCCTCTCTTCCGATTGGCCTGAATCAGATCGAGATTGAGCGCGGGCTGACCACCTCTTCGACGGCGGTGTTCGTCCCGTTCACGACGCAGGAGCTTTTTCAGGGCGGCGAGGCGCTGTATTACGGGCTGAATGCGCTCTCCAACAACATGATCATGGTTGACCGCAAGCAGCTCAAAAACCCGAACGGTCTGATCCTCGGCACCCCCGGCTCCGGCAAGAGCTTTTCGGCGAAGCGGGAAATGACCAACGCCTTCCTCATCACAGAAGATGACATCATCGTCTGCGATCCCGAGGCGGAGTATTATCCCCTTGTGCAGAAGCTCGGCGGTCAGGTCATCCGCATCTCGCCGGTAAGCACCGACTACATCAACCCGCTGGACATCAATGTGAACTACTCGGAAGAGGAAAACCCGCTGACTTTGAAGTCTGATTTCATCCTCTCCATGTGTGAGCTGATTGTGGGCGGCAAGGATGGGCTGCAACCGGTGGAAAAGACCATCATCGACCGCAGCGTCCGCAAGGTGTATCAGGACTACCTTGCCGATCCGGTCCCTGAGAAGATGCCTATTCTCGAAGACCTCTACAACATTCTGCGCAGTCAGAGTGAGCCGGAGGCACAGCGGATTGCCACTGCCCTTGAAATCTATGTGCATGGCTCGCTGAATGTCTTCAATCACCGGACGAATGTGGATGTGAATAATCGCTTCGTCTGCTATGACATCAAGCAGCTTGGAAAGCAGCTCAAAAAGCTGGGGATGCTCATTGTGCAGGATCAAGTCTGGAACCGTGTAACCATCAACCGCGCCCAGCACAAAGCTACGCGCTACTACATGGACGAGTTCCACCTTCTGCTCAAGGAAGAGCAGACAGCCGCCTATTCCGTCGAAATCTGGAAGCGGTTCAGAAAATGGGGCGGGATTCCGACCGGCATCACGCAGAATGTCAAGGATTTGCTGGCTTCCCGTGAGATTGAGAACATCTTTGAGAACTCCGACTTCGTTTACCTTCTGAACCAGGCAAGCGGCGACCGGCAGATTTTGTCAAAGGCGCTGAACATCTCGCCCAGCCAGCAGAACTACATCACCAATTCCAACGCCGGTGAAGGTTTGATCTTCTACGGCTCCACCATCGTCCCCTTCAAGGATGACTTCCCGAAGGACACGATGCTCTATCGTTACATGACCACCAAACCCGAAGAAACCTTGCAGAATTAAGGAGGACTACCTTTATGAAAAAGAATATGAATGAGAACTTTGAGATCACCGTTGACGAGATGACCGAGATTTTCGGCGATACGCCGGTTGAGATGAGCTTCCGCGAGGTCAAGGAAGGCATGGACAGCTTCTTCGGCCTGATGGGGCTGACCGTGGAGTTGGTCAACCTGATCCGCAAGGAGGACGAGCTGAAAAAGCACCACCGCGCTTACCTCCATGTCCGCGAGGAAATCGCCGAGTGCGCCAATGAGGCGACGGAGGTCATCGGCGGTATTCTCGACTCCATTCAGGAGAAAGAACACATCTACCGTGTGTCCGGCTCTCCTTCCGCTTTTGATATGGATGAGGAAGACGAGTATGAGGATGATTTCGTCACCATCCCCAAGGAGAAGTACGACAGCATGATTGAGGATCTGCTGACGATGGCCGAGCTGATCGACATGGTATCGGATATGCGCACCAAGGATGTCCGCGCCATTCAGGAGTTTGGCAAGTTCATCCCCGCTTATGCCGCCTATGAGCGCAATCGTCTTTCCCTGTACCGCGAAGCGGCGAAGGAGGCCGAGTCCATCATCGACCGCTGGGAGGATGAGCTGGACGAGGACGAGGACTACGAGCCGGACGAGTATTTCTCCGACTGATTGCACATCAAGTCTCGCAGAAAGGAGGGAGTCCCCATACAGCTTGATCACATTTACACCGGCGATTGTCTCGAAGTCCTCAAAACGCTGCCCGATGAAAGCGTCCATTGCTGCATCACCTCCCCGCCGTACTACGCGCTGCGTGATTACGGTGTGGACGGGCAGATCGGCAGAGAGGCAACGCCAAAGGAATACATCTCGCGCCTGACGGAAGTGTTCGCCGAAGTCAGGCGCGTACTGCGCTCAGACGGGACGCTCTGGCTTAACATCTCCGACACCTATGCCGGGAAAGGAAATCAGGGCAGCTATGTGGACGCAAAGAATCCCAAGGGCAGAAACGGTCAGGTTGTGGCTCTCAACTACAAAGTTGAGGGCTGCAAGCCCAAGGACATGATCGGAATCCCGTGGATGCTGGCCTTTTCGCTCCGCGACTCCGGCTGGTATTTGCGCAATGACATTATCTGGATGAAAGAAAACCCGATGCCGGAGAGTGTCAAAGACCGCTGCGCCCGCTGCTATGAACACATCTTCCTGTTCTCCAAGGCACGGAAGTATTTCTTTGACTACAAGGCCATTTCCGAGCCGATTGCTCCCGGAACAGCGAGCAGGCTCAAGCGTGGGGTCAAGGGAAGCAATAAATACGGGGAGCCTATCCCCGGACAGGCGAAGCCGCAGACCATCAATCTTTGCCGTGAACACGGTGCTATCTCCGATGAGATGATCAATCCGCTGCGTAACAAGCGGGATGTCTGGATTATCAACACCGTCCCCTTCAAAGGCGGTCACTATGCCGCATACCCGCCTAAACTGGTTGAAACCTGTCTGCTTGCCGGATGCCCGAAAGACGGCGTTGTCCTTGATCCCTTCATGGGCAGCGGCACAACCGGTATGGTCGCAAAGCAGCTTGACCGTCACTATGTCGGAATTGAGTTAAAACCTGAATACAAAGAACTTGCCGAGGCGCGGATTGGAGGTGAAATCTGATGCCTCATGATGAATTGAAGCCAAAAGACCGGGTTGTCCTGCGGATGACCAGAGACGGCGCTGTGGAAGAAAACCTCACGGAAGGCACTTCGGAAAAGGTGTCGAAGCGCCTTGAAGATGCCCAGCTTGTCGCGCCCCATGACACGGAAACCGGCGATATTGCCGAAGAGGTCAAGAAGCGGCGGCAGCTTCGTCCTGATGAGCTGGAAGACGCAGTGAGTCAGGCTCAAGCCGAAACACAGTCCGCAGATGCGGCGCAAGAGTACAAGCCGGGTGATCTGCCTGTCAGCGATACATCTTCGCCTCACGCCCTGCATTCGGAAGCCTATCACTCCCATTCCGTGGACTATGGGAGAGCATTTGCCGATACCGCTGTTACCGGCAAGGTCAGCAGACCTCGTGCCGAGAGGCAGATTGACGGTGAGGCCGTTCTGGAACGGGCGGCTGAAACCTCCGCAGAGATGCCGGACTTTGGCGGCGATGCCCCAGCTTCCCGACGGATTGAGCGGTTGGAGCGCAAGTCCCAAAAGGCGCATGAGCGTCTGGATGCCGCCCGTGAAAAACTCCCCACCAAGAAGGTTCTGAAAAAGGAGCGCGTCTTTGACGAGGGAACCGGCAAAGGCAAAACCCGCCTCTACTTTGAAGACGAGCTGAAAGTCCCCAAGGGACAGAGCAAATTGCAGTTTGAGGCAGACAAGACCGTCCGCAAGGTCGGCGATACGCTTGCCTCTGGCATCCACGGCAAAATCCATGAGGTGGAGCAGGAAAACTCTGGCGTGGAAGCTGCCCATAAAACAGAGATTGCCGCAGAGTCTGTTGTCCGCCACTACCAGCACCACAAGGAACGAAGCGCGAACAAGCCCTTCGAGAAGGTGTCCAAGCTGGAACAGAAGGCCGAGGCCGCTGACCGGAAGCTCCATTTTGAGAAGACGGTCGCCGAAAATCCTGAGATGAAGACCTCCCGCGCCAACATGAACAAGCATTACCAGAAGCAGCACATCAAGAAGGAATACGCCGCAGCTCGCAAGGCCGGGGCGCAGACCGCATCCACCGCTACCAAGTCTACCAGTAAAACCGTCCGGGAGAAAGCGTCGGATAAGGTCAAGGACTTTATCTCCAAGAACAAGAAGGTCTTTGCATGGCTGGGCGTAGGACTAATGATCCTGATTCTGTTGTCCGCCGGGATTAGCTCCTGCACAGCAATGTTCACCTCTACTACCTCGTCTGTCATCGCCACTTCCTACCTCAGTGAGGACGATGCCATGACCGGTGCGGAGGCGCAGTATTGTCAGATGGAGGCGGAGCTGCAATCGTATCTGGATAACTACGAGAGCACACACGACTACGATGAGTACCACTTTGACCTCGACGCGATTGAGCACGATCCCTATGTGCTCATTTCCATTCTCTCAGCTTTCAATGAAGGAGAGTTCACGCTGGACGAAGTACAGGGACTTCTTCAAACGCTCTTTGACCGGCAATACATCCTCACTGAGGATGTGGAGGTCGAGGTACGCTACCGGACAGAGACCCGTACCGGGACAACGACTGTCACCGATCCAGAAACCGGTGAAACCAGCACGGAAACTTACACTTATGAAGTCGAAGTCCCGTACAACTACTACATCTGTACCGTTACGCTGGAAAACTTTGACCTCTCCCATTTGCCTGTGTACATCATGAATGAAGACCAGCTCTCTATGTACTCGGCCTATATGTCAACACTGGGCAACCGCGAGGATTTGTTCCCCGGCTCCGGCTATGTGGACAAGTACATTGAAAACCCACCCGATGACTACACGGTCAATGCGGCGTATCTGACGGACGAGAAGTTCGCAACTCTCATCGCAGAGGCAGAAAAATATCTCGGCTACCCGTATGTTTGGGGCGGCTCAAATCCGTCCACTTCCTTTGACTGTTCGGGATTCGTCAGTTATGTCCTCACAAACAGCGGACTTGTCAACACCGGGCGGCTGGGTGCGCAAGGGCTTTACAATGTCTGTTCGCCTGTTTCCAGCGCCGATGTGAAGCCGGGGGATCTCGTCTTCTTTGTCGGCACTTATGACACGCCGGGCGTGTCCCATGTGGGCATCTATGTGGGCGACAATGTGATGTTGCACTGCGGCGATCCCATCCAGTACACATCCATCAACACTTCCTATTGGCAGTCTCACTTTTATGCCTTTGGAAGACCCAACTACTAACCGAAAGGAGCGTTTTTATGAACCCGAAATATCAGAAGGTTTGCGCGGAAATCGCCAAAACCGAGAAGAAGGTCGAGGACCTGCAGGGGCAGCTCAAGGAGCTGTACGACAAGAAAACCGAGCTGGAAAACCTTGAAATCGTCAACACCGTCCGTGCAATGGTCATGGACAAGGATCAGATCATGGTGTTCCTTGCCGCGATGAAGGACGGCAAGGTGGAAAAGTCTACCATTACCCAGCAGGAGGTGACGGACAATGACTAAGAGAAAAGAAATCCGCCTTCTGGCGGCGCTTGCACTGTGCCTCACGCTCTGTTTTTCGTTTACCGTCCCGGCTTTCGCCTATGCGGATGACACCGAACAGGAGCTTCCTGTAACGGAGGCGACACAGCCCGAGGAAACGCCTGAACCGGCTCCCGCCGAAGAGCCTGAGCCGTATGAAGGCGAGCCGATTGATGATGAAGGCAACGCCTATACCCGCGATCTGCTCTATGACAAGGCGACGAACAAGCAGTTCATCACGGTGCAGACCAAGACCGGCAATACCTTCTATGTCGTGATTGATTACGATGCGCCCATCAACGAGGAAGAGGAACAGTATCAGACCTATTTCCTCAACATGGTGGATGAGGCCGATCTGCTTGCCCTGCTGGATGAGGAAACGGCCTCTGAGCTTACCACCTGTAACTGCGATACCCGCTGTGAGGCCGGGGCGGTCAATACGGAATGCCCTGTCTGCAAAACCAATATGAGCGAGTGTACCGGCGCTGTACCTGAGCCGGAAGAGCCGGTAGAGGGTGAGGAAACCGAAGTGCCCGAAGAACCGGAAAGTTCTTCCCCGAACATTGCCCTGATCATCGGCATCATCGCGCTGGTCGGCATCGGCGGCGGTGCGTATTACTATTTCAAGTTCGTTCGTGGCAAAAAGCAGAAGGACGAGGATCTGGATTTCTTCGATGACGAGGGTTATGAGGAAGAGCCGTATATCAACGAGGACGAAGAGCCTGTCATTGCAGACGATGAGGATGACGGGAACGAAACCAAAGAAACGGAGGAAACGATTTGATCTTAGTGATTGCGGAAAAACCGAGTGTTGGAGCCGCTATCGGGAAGGTGCTGGGCGCTTCCTCCCGTAAGGACGGCTATCTCGAAGGAAACAACTACATTGTCTCATGGTGCGTTGGTCATCTTGTGGGGCTTGCGGACGCAAGCTCCTACGATGAGCGCTTTGCCAAGTGGCGGTACAGCGACCTCCCCATTGTCCCGGAGGAATGGCTGTTTGAAGTCCCGAAGGACAAGCAGAAGCAGTTCAAGGTGCTGCGTGACCTTATGCGTGATAAGCGTGTGACCGAGCTTGTCTGCGCCACGGATGCGGGGCGCGAGGGTGAGCTGATTTTCCGGTTGGTCTACAAGAAAGCCGGTTGCACGAAGCTTTTCAAGCGCCTGTGGATCAGCTCGTTGGAAGACAGCGCAATCCGGGAGGGCTTTGCCCATCTGCGAGACAGCGGCGATTATGACCGGCTCTATGAAGCCACGCTTGCCCGTTCCAAGGCAGATTGGATTGTCGGTATCAACGGCACAAGGCTGTTCTCGACACTCTATCATAAGAAGCTGGTGGTCGGGCGCGTCCAAACGCCAACGCTGGCAATGCTGGTGGAGCGTGAAGGCAAAATTTCCACCTTCCACAAGGAGAAATACTTCAATGTCCATATCAGCAAAGACAACTTGACGGCGGATCTGGAAAAGGTCAAAACCGAAGACGAGGCGAAGGCGATTGCGGCGGCTTGCGATAAAAAGCAAGCCGTCGTTTCTTCTCTCAAGAAGGAGACGAAGACGGTCAACCCGCCAAAGCTCTATGATCTGACCACCTTGCAGCGGGAAGCCAACCGCTACTATGGCTTTACCGCCCAGCAGACGCTCGATCTTGTGCAGTCCCTCTATGAGAAAAAGCTGCTTACCTATCCCCGAACGGACAGTCAGTTCATCACCGAGGATATGGAGAGCACCGCCCGTCAGGTGATCGGCATTGTCTCCCGAAAGGTGCCGCTCTTTGAAGGCATCATCCACGAGCCGGACATCGGGCGAATTACCAACAATGCCAAGGTCACTGACCATCATGCCATTATCCCCACCGTCCAGCTTGAAAATCAGGATCTCACTGAGCTGCCGGAGTCGGAGCAGAAAATCATCCGGCTTGTCGCCATGCGCCTTCTGAGCGCTACCGGTGAGAAACACATCTATGATGAGACTTCGGTCACGCTCACCTGTGAGGGTTACGAGTTCAAGGCAAAAGGCAAAACGGTCGTACAGGATGGATGGAAGTCGGTTGAGCGCTGCTTCAAGGAAACGCTCAAGAGCAAGGAAAAGGACGAGCCGGAACGCTCGCTGCCTTCTCTAAATGAGAAGGATATTCTCTCTTCTGTTGATTCCAGCGTCACCGAACATTACACATCCCCACCGAAGCCCTACACCGAAGACTCCCTTCTGTCGGCTATGGAGACTGCGGGGAATGCTGAGTTCGACGATGATACCGAAAAGAAAGGGCTTGGCACTCCCGCCACCCGCGCCGGTATCATCGAAAAGCTGGTCAAAGGCGGCTTCGTTGAGCGCAAGGGCAAATCTCTCGTGCCTACAAAGGACGGCAACAACCTTGTATGCGTCCTGCCAGAACAGATCACTTCGCCTACCATGACGGCAGAATGGGAAAATACCCTGATGCAGATTGAGCGTGGCAATGCGGATGCGGACAAGTTCCTTTCCGGCATTGTGGGAATGACCTCCGATCTGGTCAAAGCCTATCCCTTCCTCTCTGAGGCCGAGGCAAACCGCTTCGATACCGGCAGAGAGTCCATCGGCAAATGCCCGCGCTGCGGCTCGCCGGTCTATGTGGGCAAGGGAAACTATTACTGCTCGAACAAGGAATGCTCCTTCTGTATGTGGGAGGACAATAAGTTTTTCTCTTCTAAGAAAAAGAAGCTAACCAAGAAAATCGCCGCCGAACTGCTGGACAAGGGTTGGTGCAGAGTGACCGGGCTTTATACGCCAAAGCGCCCGCAGCTCTATGATGCGGTGATCCGTCTGGATGACACAGGCGGCAAGTATGTCAGCTTCAAGATGGAGTTCGACCGATGACGCGCCCGCGATATATTGCCTCATGCAGCGGAGGCAAGGACAGCGTAGCAACAATTCTTCTTGCTGCGGAGAAAAACGAGCCGTTGGATGAGGTCATTTACAGTGAGGTGATGTTCGATCAGGAGATCAGTGGAGAAGTCCCGGAGCATCGGGACTTTATCCACCAAAAGCTCAAACGGTTCGTTGAAAATGAACTCGGATGCAAATTCACGGTTCTGCGAAGTGACAAAACTTACGATGATGTGTTCCATCACATTATCACAAGAGGACCTTATGAAGGGCTGATTCGAGGTTTTGTCTGGCCGGGAAAGTGCGCGGTAAATCGGGACTGTAAAATGCCTCCGCTCCGCAAGTACCATAAGGCTCAACCTGATGACACCCGTAGCTATGTAGGTATTGCATTGGACGAGCCAAAGCGTCTTGCCAGACTGAATAAGGAGAAGGACATCAGCCTTCTTGCAAAGTATGGCATGACGGAAGCGGATGCTTGGCGGCTGTGCGAGAAATACGATATGCTCTCGCCCTGTTATCAACATTCCAAACGCAACGGTTGTTGGTTCTGCCCGAACGCATCGACTTCTGAGCTTTCCCACATGGTCAACCGTCACCCTGACTTATTTGAGAAGTTGATTGAATGGGAACATACAGATAATTTGTATCATCGCAGATTGACCAGAACGGAAACTCCGTCTGAGATCAAAGCCCGTCTTTCGGGCAAATCTCAGCCGGAGTTTTCTATTTCAAATCAGTAAGATTGGAGGTTAGAAATGGCTGAAAACAGAAACGCCCAGCAAGTCCGGGAAATCACCGACAAGTTGGAACAGGGACTCAAGGAGCTGTTTGAATCCGAACGCTTCAAAGAGTACCTGAAAACAATGTCAAAGTTCTACAACTACTCGTTTAACAATACGCTTCTCATCGCCATGCAGAAGCCGGATGCGACGCTGATCGCCGGTTACACGGCATGGCAGCGCAACTTCGACCGCCATGTGATGAAGGGCGAAAAGGGCATCAAAATCCTTGCTCCTGCGCCCTACAAGGTGCAGGAAGAGCGGGAAAAACTCGACCCGGCAACGCAGAAGCCCGTTCTCGACAAGGACGGCAAGCCGGTCACTGAGACGGTTGAAGTGACCCGCCCCGCCTTCAAGGTTGTGAGCGTCTTCGATGTGTCCCAGACGGACGGCAAAGCGCTTCCCGATATTGCCGTAGATGAGCTGACAGGCAGCGTGGAAAACTACGCCGCCTTTTTTGATGCTCTTAAAGAGCTGTCTCCGGTCCCCATTGCCTTTGAACACATCACCGATGGCGCAAAAGGCTACTTCTCTCATGTAGAAAACCGCATTGCCATTCAAGAGGGCATGAGCGAAATCCAGACCATCAAGACGGCGATCCATGAGATTGCCCATGCCAAGCTCCATGCCGTCACTCCCGGCGAAAAGGTTGCTCCCGAAGACAAGAAAGACCGGCGCACTAAGGAGGTCGAGGCAGAAAGTGTCGCCTATACCGTCTGTCAGCGGTACGGCATTGAAACCTCTGACTATTCCTTTGGCTATATCGCCGGTTGGTCATCCGACAAGGAGACCAAGGAGCTGAAAGGCTCGCTGGAAACCATCCGCAAAACGGCGGCTGAGATGATCACCGGTATTGATGAAAAGCTCAAAGAGCGACTTGCCGTGAAAGAACAGGAAGCCCCTACGCCGCTGCGGGATGCGGCGATTCCGGTTTATCGGGAAGCTGCGATGTATGCCTTTGAAGCTGGTGAGCTGGGTGCTTACCGCACCTCGATGCAAGCAAACATGGACTGTAAAGAGGCGATTGAGCAGACCATCAACGACTACTACGGCAACAACCGCCTTGCGGCGGAGTCCGCCGTCAAAAGCATCCTTGAGAAATTCTCGCCTGAGCGCGTCGCCTATGTCCTCGCGCAAACCATCCAGCAGAAAGGCCATGACGGACGCATTTCCCCGGACTGCAAGGAATGGGCAAAGGGCATGGATGGCAGTCCGGATAATGCTACTCATCTCATTATTGACGGTGTAAATCCGGGGCTGGTCAGCCTTTTCACCGAAGAGTTCGTCCGGCAGACCGCTATCGGTAAGGTACAGGAGCAGGCACCGGCTGAACAGAGCGAATCGGCTGTGCCGGAGAAGGCTCCCGAAGCTCCGGCTCCCAAAGAGCCGGAACAGGCGGCACCGGTGAAGCATCGCCTCACACCGGAGGAAAAGAAAATCAAGGAAGCCGTCATGGACACGCTCAAAGCGCAGATCTCCGGTCGCAACGACGGGATGCTGGCTACTTACCGTTCGTCCAATCAGTCCTTTAAGGTGATGATGGAGTACAAGGTCAGGATTGAGGGCAACACCGTTACCCGGGATGGCGAGCCGATGTTCGCCATTCACCGCCGCCATTCTGCGAAGAAGGTACAGGGCTGCTATCGAGAGCTGACACCGACGCTTGAATATATCGGCAAAGAGAAGACTCAGGAAGCAGCGCGGGAAAAGCCTTCTATCCGAGAACAGCTCCGCGCTGCGGCAAAGAGCCAGCCTGAGCGGAAAACGCCGGTCAAGCAGAAGTCCCGCGATGTCGGTTTGGAGTGATGCCTATGAAGTTTGAAAACATCAATCTTGTGGATGCCCTTCGCCGGATTATGGACATCCATACCCAGAACTACAAAGAGGATTTTGAGCTGGACGCCGGGTTGCTTCACAGCCTTGCCGGTTCCCAATCCCCCGAGGACAAGCACCTTCTCTGGATGTCCCGTCCGAACGGCACTTACCTCCTGCCTGAGCGTGAAGTCTATGTGAAGGATTCCTACGAAAACAAAGTGTGGGAGTTTTACCATGAGCAAACCCGCGATCCCATCCTTGCCTATGCAGTCGAGATCAAGGGCGTAGAGGGCGATACCATCAGAGGCAACCTCATTGAGCTGGACTATGCCGCTCATGTGGAGAGGATGCAAAAGCTCACCGTTCCGGTTGAGACAGTGGCAGTCACCTTTAAGGACGATGCCACCTTTTATCTGCCTTTCCGCAGCTACCGGCGCGAAGCGATCCCGCTGAAAGAAAAGCACGGCGAGGTCGTGTCGGTGAGTTATCTGCCTGAGAATGCGGCTGAGCTTGACATGATTCTCCGCCGTGAGCGCTTCAAAACGAGCTTCCATGCGAAAACTGGCAGTATTGAGGATCACATTCACAAGCTTGCCGTTCAGCATGGCGTGACCGAAAAGCTTGGCATATTGCCCCTTGAAGCGCAGACCGCTTACAACGCCGTCAAGGAAGCCCATCCCGAAGCGATTGTCTGCTTTGCCCAGAACGGCTACTACGAGATTTACGGCGAAGATGCGAAGAAGGCAGCGCCCGCACTCGGGTCGAAGCTTCTGATGAAAGAGCTGGAAGGCGGCGGACAGGTTGCCGTGACCGGCTTTCGGGAAGATCAGTGGGTTGCCAAGGCTAAGACACTGTGGGGGCGAGGCAACGATGTCCTTGTTACGCAGCCCGGTGAAGACGGCAGACAGGAAACCGTCAAACACCTTCTCGCTGAGGATTACATCCCTGTCGGCATGGTGATGGAAATGGACGGCAAAACCGTCCGCGTTGACAAAGTGGATTTTCCAAATGAAGGAGTTAGCCTGACTGACATCACGGACAGGAAGAATCCCGTTCCAATCCATGAGCGGCTGTCTATTGTCCGTTCCTATGTGGAGGACGCTCCGGCAGAAAGCCTCTGGAAAGCAATGGATCGCAGAGAGCATCCCTCTCAGAAGAAGACTTCTGTCCTCGCAAAGCTCAAAGAACACGCCCAGACTGCGCCGGACAAAGGTGCTAAAATGCCTGAGCAAACAAAGAAACCGAAATCAAAAGAAATGGAGATGTGATTATGTTTTTTACCGTGGAAGAGACAAATCTGATGTGTTGCTTCGACACTCCCAGCCGCAAGAGGCTGATTGCTGAAATGAAGTCGCTGCCCATCAACGAGCTGGACGACGAGATGGCGGAGCTGCTTTTTCATACCGTTCGGAAGCTTGAGGGGATCACCGACGAGGCGTTTGCCCAGCTCTACATCGCGCCGGACAGCATGATGGACGATTGAAAGGAGGGTGCCTATGCCCGTATTGGATGGCAGTTTTGAAGCCTTCGTGACCAATCTTGGCAAGTACAACGAAGGCGAGCTTGTCGGTGAATGGGTTCATTTCCCGACCACCGAAGAGGAAATGAAGAAGGTTTTCGAGCGGATCGGCATCGGCTTAAAGGACGAGTTCGGTCAGGTCTATGAGGAATGGTTTATCACGGATTATGACTGCTCCATTCATGGAGTCAGCAATCTCCTTGGCGAATACGAAAACCTCGATAAGCTCAACTACCTCGCCGCCCGTTTGGATGAGATGTCCCGCTCTGAGCTTGAGCATTTCGTGGCAATCATGGATAGCGGCTGCGATGAAGTAAATGACCTCGACGATCTGATCAACCTGACCTACAATCTCGACAACTATGATTTTATCCCCGACATCAAGGACTATGACGATCTCGGTCGCTACTACTTCTTTGAGGGTGGGTACAACATCGACAACAAGTTCGGCAGCTTTGTGGATTACATTGATTTTGAGCGGTACGGCGAAGACTGCGCAATCAATGAAGGCGGCACTCTGACCGATGCCGGGTACATCCGTCCTACCGGCGATAGCTGGAACCGCTACTTTGACGGGACGCTTGAGGATATTCCCGATGAGTACCGCGTCACCGGAAGCGGCGAGGAATTGGAGCAGCCGAGCACGATCACTGTGCTGGTGGTTGAGCCGGACAAGAAGCCCTATGTGAAAGAAATCCCTTCCAGCCTCGAGTCCTTACAACATGAGGTTGGCGGGGACATTGAGGCGGTCTATCCCTTTGAAGAGCCGGTTGCCATTGTCTGCAATGAAGGAGGCAAGATGAACGGATTGCCTCTCAACCGCGCTCTGCGGGATGACAGCGGTGAAATCTATGACATTGTTGCCGGTACCTTCCTTGTCACGGGGCTGACGGATGACAGCTTCGGCTCACTTTCGCCGGATCTGTTGCGGCAGTTTATGACGGAGTTCAAAATGCCGGAGCAGTTTGCCAAAATCGGAGATAGGATTGTTGCTATCCCGATGATTTCCGAAGAACAGCAGAAACAGACGGTTCTTGAAGAGAAAAGCTCCATTGTCAACGAGAATACCTCCGGCATGGCGGTGGATGGTCATATCGGCACATGGCACACGATTGACCATAAAGAGATCGACGGTCACACCTTCTGGCTGATGGAGCACGACACCTTTGGGGACGATGCCTCCTGCATCATTGTCGATGAGCGCGGCGAGCTGGTGCTGTCCCATATCTATGACGGCTTCGATGAGACCGCAGTCAATCTGCTCCGTCAGGAGGTCATGCCGGTCGAGAAGATGCCGGATGACAGCATCAGCATCGAGGAAATGAAGCAGTACGGCTACAAATGGGGCGGGATGCTGCCCATGCGGGAAGAGGCTGCGGCGGAGGTCATGAAGTCGTGCCAGATTTACCGGCTGTACGGCGACGATACCGAGGGGCTGGTTCTGGACGCCAAGGAGATCAAGGAACACGCCGCCAAAGGCGGTATCTTCGGTGTGGAAAAAGCGGATTGGGTGGCTGAGCTGGAAAAGCAGAATCCGCTCAAAGCCGCTGAAATGTCGCTTGAGGATGACTACGGCATGATTGACGGGATCATCAACAACGGTCCGAAGGAAGGCAAGGCGAGCGAAAAGGGCGGGAAAGCCTCGATCATGGATCGGCTGAAATCCGCCAAAACCGCCCAGCAGACGGATAAGCCTTCTCCCCACAAGGAGAAGAAGAGCGAGCGTGAGTTATGAGCCGGAGTAAGAAATGGAAGCTCGAATGGAGCTTCTTCCTTGACAGCAACGGGCGGAGGAAATATGCTGAGCAATGCCGCCGTTGTCTCCATCCCTGCAAGCAGAGTTTTCGTGCTGAAATCATCGCGTGTCCCTTCTACGCATCCAAGCGGACAGATAGGAAGGAAAATATGTCGTGATTAGGGTTGAAAATCGCGTTTTTTATGTCCTGTAAGCGGCACTGATAGGTTGCCTCGTATGTTTTCTTGTCTGCGCCCTCAGCAACCAAATTGCCGGGATAAAGGTCGAATTTTAACCAAAAGCGAAGAGCCTCAGTCGGTGCCCATTTGCGGGTGTCGGCTGAGGCTCTTTTTTCATTTTACTTTGCCGGTTCGTCTCCTTGAACAGGACGCTCATTTTTTGAGTTTCAAACCGTCCTTAAATGCTTCGCCGACGCGCTCCGTCACTTTGTAATACCCGTGAGTGTATGGATCAAATGCAATAGCATTCACCAAGGACATATCAAGCTTTCCGTCCACCATTACGCTTTCATCGGCAGTAACATTCACAACTCTACCGATAACGCCACAACCGTATTTTCCGTCTTGATACTCGATGAACTCACATTCCAGACAAAGCGGGAACTCGTTGATCACAGGTGCATCCACTTTTTCGGCCTTGCTGGCAGTCAGGCCACTTGCAGCAAGTTTATCCGATACTCGATTGCCGGATTCCACACCAAAGTAATCCGCCTCCGTCACATGAGCAGCATCCGCGATGCTGACGGTAAAAGCGCCCCGAGCCTTAATGTTTTTTACAGTCTTATGACTCTCGGTAAGGTTGAGAGCGACAGTATCTCTTTCCTGCATAGTTCCCCATGCAGCGTTCATAACATTGACGCTGCCATCCTCATTATAGGTTGCAACCATCAGCACCGGCATCGGGAAAATACCTTCGGTGATATTCAACTTGGTTCTCATAACTATCTCTCCTTCTGATTTGCATTATTGACATGACCGTATGTCTTACTTATAATTATATCCAGAAGAGAAACAAATTCAAGTACTGGCAATTAAGACAGGTACTTTCTATGAGGTAAGTGATGCTATGATACAGGACTACATTGAGAACGCCAATTTTGAAGATACCGGTTTTCATTACGCACTCTCCCTCATTTCCGGCAAGCATAAGATGGTAATTTTATATTGCCTGATGGAGTATAGGGTGGTACGGTTTAATGAGCTGAAAAGGTATCTAAAAAAAATATCAGACAAAACCCTCAGTACAAACCTCAAAGAACTGGAAGCCGACAATTTGATCATAAGAACAGAATATCCCCAAATCCCTCCAAAGGTAGAATATAGCTTGAGTGAGCGGGGAAAATCATTGATGAAAGTGCTGGATCAGTTATGCTTATGGGGAGAAGAAAACAAACCAAAAGAATGAAAAAGCTGTCACTTACAACTGGACAGATAGGGCGGAAAATATGTCGTGATAAGGGTTGAAAATCGCGGCTTTTCTGCCCTGTAAGCAGCGCTTGAAAGGTGCCCCGTATGTTTTTCCCGTCTATGCCCTTAAAGCACAAAATGTCAGGATAAAGGTTGATTTTCCTGCCTTTCTTCGTCTCCCAATTTAACCGTATGAGCCTCAGTCGATGACCTGCTGGTTATCGGTTGAGGCTCTTTTTTGTGTTTCTTTCACGAATTTTGACAATACTATGTCGTAAATACATAGACAGTGGATTAGCGTTTCTGTATAACTACATCGCTTATCCATATAATTACTATGAACGATACAGCAAAGGACATGGTAGTTGGCATGATAGATAAGCGAATTGGCAAGCGGATTAAGCAGTGCCGCGAACGCCTCGGTCTTACGCAGGAAGAGTTTGCCGAAAAGACCGGATTCACTGCAAACTATATTTCAACCTTAGAACGGGGCGCATCTTTTCCCCGTTGTGAAAATTTGATATTGTTGCTTAACGCTCTTGAGGTATCTGCGGATGCCATCTTCTGTGATGTACTCGACCACACGACAGAGTATAAGGCAACACAGCTCTCGAATGAATTGGGCACCCTTTCGGTTGATGCTCAAAATCGCATTCTCCAAATAGTTGAACTCCTGATCCGTCAAGAAAAAGAGAATGAAAAATAACATTCGTCATTGAACTGCGCTTATTCGGCGCAGTTTTTTCTTTTACCGCGTATTTCGACTGACTTCTGCATCTCTTCATGCTATACTATGGATAAGCGAATGAGAATAGCGCTAAAATACACAGTTGGAGAGATGAGATATGAAGACAAAGAAATGTGCATTTACCGGCCACAGACCCCAGAGCCTCCCGTTTGGATTCAATGAGGCAGACGAAAGATGTATTGCACTCAAGCAGAAGCTCAGAGATGAAATAATCAGGCAGATTGAAGAGAATGGCGTTACGCACTTTATCACCGGTATGGCAATCGGCGTTGATATGTTTGCGGCTGAGATCGTCCTTGGCTTGAAATCGGCTTATAATGGCATTACGCTTGAGTGTGCCTTCCCTTGCGAAACACAAGCTGAGAAATGGAGCGAGGCTCTCAGGGATCGGTACTTTGATATAGCCTCCAAATGCGACAAAGAAACGCTTTTGCAGCAGCGTTATACGCCGGATTGTATGCACAAGCGCAATCGTTATATGGTGGACCAGGCTGATTACATTATTGCGGTATGGAACGGGAAACCGAGTGGCACAGGGAAAACCGTACAGTATGCGCAACAGCAGGGTAAGCCGGTGCGTGTCATCAATCCGGCATCGCTTACCGTAGAGAACTTATAAATAATTAGTTTACTTCTCATAATGTGAACCCGGTGTGTGGCCGAACACCGGAAAATGGCGCTCCGGGCTGTCTGCCGAAGCGCCATTTTTCTATTATGGGAATCTCCCACCCCCTCTTCCAGATTGATTCTAAGATCAGGAAAGAAAAAATTTACAATTAGCCGAATTAAAGTCGTTGACTTATATTCAATGAATATGATACAATGAACTCGCCAAAGGAGGTGACCCCATGGAAAAGAAAATGACGAACCGGCAGCTTGCCGCATTGGAAACCAAACGGAGGCTGTTGGAGGCGGCAAAGAAGATCGTGTGTGAAAAAGGTCTGGTCAACACATCTATCGAGGAAATCACAAAGGCAAGCGGCGTTTCTAACGGTACTTTTTACACCTATTTCAAGCGCAAAGAGGATGTCGTCTTTGCTTTAAGCCGTGAGATGTATCAGGAAATATATGATAAAGCCCAAGCCTATGACGGCCCGTTTATGGAGCGGCTGGCTTTCTACATGGTGAATTTCTCCGGCTACATTGAAAAAAGTGGCCTGAAACTCTGTCAGGAATGGGTGCGCAATACCGTAGACCCCGACCTCGTTGAGAACCCGGACGATAAAAACAAACTCCGTATGGATTTGGATTCTATGAAGGGAATGATTGAAAAGGGTGTCGAGCGGGGCGAACTGAAAAAGGACACCCCCGTTGATGCACTCTCGCATACCTTGGTTGATCTGGTTTACGGCGAAATGCTCTGCTGGGATATGTCTGGCGGCGCATACAGCTTTGAGGAACGCACGAAAGAATTTTGCAGTCTGTTTTTACCGGCAATTATGAACTCCTATTTAAGTGGAAAGGAAGCGTAAAACATGATGAGTATTCCAAATATTACCCTCAATGACGGCGTGAAGATTCCCGTTTACGGTTTCGGGACTTATCAAATCCCCGCTGACGGCAGTACCTATAAGGCTGTTCGGGAAGCTCTTGACCTCGGCATCCGCCACATTGACACGGCAGTTGCCTATTTCAATGAGCAGGAGGTCGGTCACGCAATCCGTGAGAGCGGGATTCCCCGTGAAGAAATTTTCCTCACCAGCAAGCTCTGGCTTCAGGACTACGGCTATGAGGCCGCTAAGAAGGGCATTGAGACCTCGCTGCGGAAGCTGGGACTGGACTATATGGATTTGTACCTGATCCACCAGCCCTACGGCGATGTACCCGGCGCATGGAAAGCGATGGAGGAAGCAAAAGCCGAAGGCAAGATTCGCTCCATCGGTGTGAGCAACATGACCCCGAAAATCTGGAACAGCTTTGTGCCCCAGTTTGACACCTTGCCCTCTGTCAATCAAGTGGAGTTCAACCCCTACTACCAGCAGAAGGAAATCCGCAAAATTATGGCGGAAGCCGGGGTGCAGCTTGAGGGTTGGGGCCCGCTGGGACAGGGCAACAAGGCAATGCTGTCAGACCCAGTAATTGAAAAGATTGCCGAGGCGCATGGAAAAGATGTCGGACAGATCATCCTGAGATTTGAGATTCAGGAGGGTGCCATTATCTTCCCGAAGTCTGTCAAGCAGGAACGGATTAAGAGCAACATGGGAATTTTCGATTTTGCTTTAACAGACGAAGAAATGGAGCAATTGCGCGCCCTTGATACTGGCAAGGGTTGCCATAACCCGGACGCTCCCGGTGTTGCGGAAATGCTGATCGGCGCATTTGATGTCCATGCTGACGAGAGGTAAAAGGTGCGTCCCATGAAGAAAATTTTGATTGCATTTTACTCCAAAGATGGCAATACAAAGCGCATGGCGGAGCTTTTGCGCGATAAAGTGAATGGGGATCTGTATGAAATCAAAGTGAACCGGCATTACAGCGACAACGACTGGACAGCGATGGATGAGGCAAACGCCGAAATTAAAAACCATGACCTCCCCCCAGTGACAAGCCCTGAGATTGATGTATCGCCCTATGATGTAGTTCTGATTGGCGGCCCGGTATGGGGATGGACACTTTCCACGCCTTTAATGTCATTTTTGCAGAAAACTGATTTCAAAGGCAACCGGGTGTCCGCGTTCTGGACATTCTACGACCATGATGAACAGTACGATAAAACGATGAAGGCCATGATAAAGAACGGAGATTACTGTTCCGGATTGCCCATGCCGAGAAATTTGGTCAATAACCGTTCCAGACTAAACAAAGCCATCGATGATTGGCTTATGCAAATTGAAGAAACGAAAGGGGAATAGAAATGAAAAAACTTGGCTTTGGTCTGATGCGTCTGCCGCAAAAGAGCGCAGAACCGACAGACATTGATTTTGAACAGCTCAACCAGATGGTGGACCGCTTTTTGGAGCGGGGATTCACCTACTTTGATACATCCTATGTGTATCACAACGGCGCGTCCGAAACCGCGATACGGTCGGCCCTTGTGGAGCGGCATCCCCGGGGGAGCTTCCTGCTGGCCTCGAAGTTCCCCACCTTTGCCATGATCCCAGAGGACAAGGTGGACAGCATTTTTGAAGAGCAGCTTAAAAAGTGCGGCGTTGAATATTTCGATTTCTATCTGCTCCACAACCTGAACCGCTATCTCTACAACACCGAGGTCAAGGAAGCCCGCCTGTTCGATCACATGAAGAAGTGGAAAGAGCAGGGAAAAATCCGTCACATCGCTTTCTCCTACCACGACGATGCCGAGCATCTGGATAAAATTTTGACTGAGCATCCCGAAGTGGAGGCTGTTCAGATCGCGCTCAACTACTATGACTGGGAGGAACCCTTTATCCAGTCGAAAAAATGCTATGAGGTCATCCGCAGGCACGGCAAACAGGTCATCGTCATGGAACCGGTGAAGGGCGGCACCTTGGCCACAGTTCCCGCCGGTGCGGAACACATACTGCAAAATCTGGATGCGGACGCTTCCCCCGCCAGCTTCGCCGTCCGCTTTGCAGCCTCGCTGGACGGCGTGATGGTGGTACTCTCCGGCATGAGCAATCTGGAACAGGTGGAAGACAATACCGCCTATATGCAGGACTTCAAACCGCTTACGGACGCTGAAAAACAGGCGCTTTCCGCCATGAAAGCGGAATATCAGAAGACATGGAAGTACCGCTGCGATAACTGGTCTGCACTGGACGATAACGCCTACGGCGTTCCGGTATCGGGCATTATCCGTGCTTACAACAGCCTCCAGATCCAGCCCAACCCCTTCTTTGGCGCGGAGCTGAATTACTACAAGAGCTTCCGCACCGCCTATGACCACACCTTTGAGACGGGCGACTATTCCTCTCAGACGGAGAATATCGGCAGGGCCTTCGATGTGAACGCTGCCCTTCGGGAAGCCATCGAGTTTGAGACGAAAAACAGCTTCCAGTCTTATATGGACTAACCGCTCTCGCTTTCTTTTATCACCAAGATTGATAAGATTTCGATATTCAACTACGAATTGGACAAGCCGCAGCCTCCACGACGGGAAGCTGCGGCTTATTCTTTACTCTGAGATCAATTTTTCACGATAAGGGATGTCGAAAAGAATCCGGTGGTAGTCGAGAAGACGATGTTTATTAAACAGCTTTTCGGCAAGCCGAACCACTGGATGATTAAGAATCTCATCTGCAATTCCATTTTCATTGATGAACCTAGCCCATTCAAAAGTGTCTTGAACAGCTTCGGACTCAATTACTACGGGGACGATGGCTTCTGTTAGCCGCATGGCAGCATCATCTTTGTATCGTTTACCTATCTCGCTCGGCTCACAGTTTTCATATTCATCAACATCACTGGACAGTATGGAATCAATCTTCATAAAATCATCAGGGACATCTCGTGTTAAGGTAAGCGCAATATCGCCCTTCCCGTCAGGTACGGTAATGTATTCGGCTATTTCAAGCTCGTAAGGCATCCCACCGATTTCCGCTGTCAGAGTAAACATCTGGCACAAATAAGCAGAGGTTTCATCCACCTTGTCCTCATTCATGAAACACAGCGGATTGTATTCTACGCATTCCCATTTGACTTTTCCCAATTCGGTCAGCTTGGCAATCCTCTCTAATGTTTTCTTTTCCTCTTCGCGCCATAATTCATCCATCATAATTTTACACCTCCGCTTATTTTCGTTTGAACTCCAAGACCACATCGCCACTGTCGGTGATCCTCATCTGCATCGTTTTCACATTTTGAGAAATGAATTGCTGTTTTTCTGCTGAACTCATTTCAATCCGCGTAGTGCGTATTGCTTCATCAAACATCTCAAATATGTTGAGTCTGACGGCATTGTCGATGTACCGATACATCTCCTTAAAGAGTGCGCCTTGCTTGATGTCTTCGGTATTCCCTGAATAGAAGTCATCTATGTAGCAGTAGAATATTCCGGCATCTGAAAGTGCATTTTTCAAGTCTGGCCCGCAGCTTTCCCGTTCGATCATGACAAGAAAACGGGCATCTTGCAGAGATGAAATCAGCCCCCAGTAGTCCGAGTCGCTTGACACAAGGATGAAGGAATCCACATTGTTTTTATAGTGTTCCTGACAGGTTCTTGAAATGAGCATCACATCAACAAGGGATTTATTTTGCTTCACTCGTTCGATCATCATGTGCTCAACAGGGATTGCGGTGAAGCTTTCCAAAATGCGCCACGCAGATGCAGCATGAACATCATCAAACAAGATGATTGAAGAAATCTTCTTTGTATATTGACGGTCAAGATTCCTCAGCGTTGCACAAAGTTTGTATGGGTCTGAATTTTCGCAATCTACCACGATGACAACTTTCTCGCTGCTTTCTATAAACTCATAGATGCTTCCCTTAACATAGCTCCCTGCGTCTGATACCTTGCTATATTCTGTGAAATAGTCATTATTCCATTGGTAGAGCAAGGTGACAAATTTCTTGTCGTTATAGAGAATGTTCCCTTCTTCTTTAGGAGTCCAGTTGATGTAAACCTGATACGGATAGAAAAGCAAATGCGAGTAGTAAATATCCGCAGCGGCCTTTGTCCCATCCTCTGTTAGACCATTGGGCATCACAAAAAGATTTTTTACATATTGCCAATTTAGCCAAAGAGGAAATAGCTTTTTGCAGTTGTTAATTCTATCAGCTATCAACTTGTTGATCTCAATAACATGATGGCAAAGTTTTTTGCTGCTCTTTCGGACAAAATTGACTCCATCAGCACTGAGCTGTGTCATGCTGTCTGGCGGAATATACTCAGGGAGATTGTAAATTGAAGTATAGTCAAACCGCATCTTTTCATTGATGTGTTTGAAATTCCGCTCTATGGCCGTTCGGATAATGCAAAGGTGGCGGATTATCCGAGCCGCCTTGTCCTGTTCAAGCCGTTCATAAACTTCCATTTTAGGCGGCTCGTGCTCATTCTCAAAAATCCGCTTTGGCACACCAATCAAATAGGCAATCTTAGAAACAATCTCATAGGTGCTGTCTTTATACCTGATTATATCTGCTTCGGGGACTTGATTATTGACGATTCCAGTATCGCTGCCATCTGCAATCGTGATAAAGCGCTCATCTTCATCCAGCTCTGCTGTTTCGCGGACATCCATATTATGTTCCTTTCGAGGCATAGCGTTGATAACGAACAGTAGACGATGAATGGTCACACAGTCATTACATTATCCGTCCACATTTCACATTGGCTCATCACGGTCTGAACTGCGTCATCCATGCCCTCTGGCGGGTATTTGTGTTTTTTGAGAAGGCGCTTGACCAACCGGCGCATACCGGCTCTGGCGCTTTCTTTCTTCTGCCAGTCTATTGTCCGGTTCTTACGGAGCAGATCGGTCAGCTCTTTTGTAATTGCAATCAGTTCGTCATGTTCGTAGAAGTCTTTGATGGCTTGGGGCTTGGTCAGAGCATCGTAGAATGCAAGCTCGTCGGAGGTCAATCCCAGCTTTTCACCCTCTGCGTTTGCATCGGCAATTTCTTTGGCAAGCTTCAAAAGCTCCTGAATGACTTCCTCATTGGTCAGCATCCCGTTCAGGTATCGGTTCATTGCACCCTGAATAAGTTCAGAAAACTTCTCCGATTTGACAATATTGGTTCGCCGGTAAACCGACACCTGTTCGGCAATCAGCTTTTTCAAGAGTTCAACAGCAAGGTTTTTTTCCTTCATGTTGGCAATCTCTTCAAGGAACTTCGGATCGAACAGCGAAAACTCCGCCTTCACATCCGAGAAGAGGTTGATTACGCCCTCACTCTTGATACTGTGTTTCAGCAGCTCATTGATCCGCTCGTTTACTTCCGGCAGCGTAAACTTCTTACCCGTACCGCCGGACAGAAGCCGGACAATCATCGTTCGGACAGATTCAAAGAATGCTGCTTCAAAGCGTGTCTTTTCATCTACCAAGCTACCGCACAGCGAAAGTGCCTGTTTGAGAAGCAACGCCTCCTTGATGTAGATGTTTTGCGTCTTCTCCTTGTCGGGAAGGTCTTGCTCTGCAACGCTCTTGCCAAGGATGTAGTTTACACCTCCGGTAATCGCCTTCGCCTTATCAAGGTCAGTTCCAGTCATGAACTTATCGTAGTTATAACCGTAGAATAGGTCGCGGCACACGGACAGTTTCTCAAGGAATTTCGGATATGCAGCCTTGCTGACATCCGTGTCACCGTAGTTCTTCTTGTCCCGCGCCGTATAGTCATTCATAGCCTGTTTCAGCGCAGCAGCGATGCCCACATAGTCAACAACCAAGCCGCCTTCCTTATCCTTGAAAACGCGGTTGACGCGAGCGATAGCCTGCATGAGGTTGTGACCGGCCATCGGCTTATAGACATACATTGTGGCAAGGGAAGGAACATCAAAGCCGGTCAACCACATATCCACAACGATAGCGATTTTAAGCGGCGAGTCGTTGTCTTTGAACTTTCTCGCCATATCTTCTTTGTGAGCCTTATTGCCGATCACTTCACGCCACTCTTCGGGGTCGTTGTTGCCCTGCGTCATGACAACTGCGACCTTTTCCGTCCAAGCAGGACGCAGTTCCAAAATCCGCTTGTATATCTTCATGGCGATGGGGCGGGAGTAGGCAACAATCATCGCCTTTCCGGTCAGAATATTGGCGCGATAGTTTTCATAATGGTCGAGAATATCGTCTACCAGAGAACGGATCGTCTGGTCGGCCCCCAAAATTGCCTCCATCTGGCCAAGTTCTTTTTTGCTCTTTTCGATAACATAAGGATCGGCATTCTCTGCCATCAGGTCATACTCATCGTCAATAAGATGCAGCGTCTTTTCATCAAGCTTGAGATGGATGACGCGGCTTTCATAGTAAACCGGTCTGGTCGCTCCATCCTCAACTGCCTGAGTCATATCGTAAATGTCGATATAATCACCGAACACCTCACGGGTGCTGCGGTCTTTAGAAGAGATAGGTGTGCCAGTAAAGCCAATATATGTAGCGTTCGGGAGCGTATCACGGATGATGCGGGCAGTACCGATGATGGTCTTGGCCTCAACCTCGCCGTCTTCCTTCTGGCGCACTACAACTTTCTCTGTTAATCCGTATTGACTGCGGTGCGCCTCATCCGCCATGACGATGATATTCCGACGCTCAGAAAGAGGCTCACCGCTTTCCTCAAACTTCTGCATGGTAGTGAAGATGATGCCGTTAGCCTGACGGTTTGCAAGCAGCTCTTTCAAGTGGGTTCGGCTTTGAGCGTGTTGCGGCGTTTGGCGTAAGAAATCCTTGCAGCGGGCAAACTGGCCGTAGAGCTGGTCATCCAAGTCGTTTCGGTCTGTGATCACAACGATTGTTGGGCTTTCCAATGCCTCTTGCAGATAGTGGGCATAGAACACCATAGACAGCGATTTCCCGCTGCCCTGCGTGTGCCAGAACACACCGCCTTTGCCATCTGTGACGGTTGCCTTTTGAGTGGAAGCAATCGCCTTCTTGACGGCAAAATACTGATGGTAGGCGGCAAGCACTTTGAATGTTTTCTCGCCGTCCACATTGAAGCAGATAAAGTTCTTCAGGATGTCGAAGAATCGGTTCTTCTCAAACAGTCCCTCAAAGAAGGTGTCAAAGGCTGCGTACTGTGTGTTCTCGTAGCTGCCGTCCGTTGTTTTCCACTCCATGAAGCGGTCTTCACCGGAGGTGATGGTTCCGGCCTTTGAGGTAGTCATATCGCTCATGACGCAGACCTCATTGTAAATAAACATGGAGGGGATCTCGTACATATAATTGCGGAGCTGGCGATATGCGTCGGAAGCATCTGTCTCTTCGCGGGAGGGAGATTTCAGCTCCACTACGACAAGGGGCAGACCATTGATGAAGAGAATGACATCCGGGCGTTTTTCGGAATTTTCGATGAAAGTCCACTGGTTGGCAACGGTAAAGTCGTTATTGGCAGGATTTTTGAAATCAACAAGGTAGACGAGGGTGGAGCGTTCCTCGCCATTTACAAAGTATTTTACAGAGATGCCGTTTTGCAGATAGTCAGTAAAGGTCATGTTCTTTTGCAACAGCGAGCCGGACTCAAAGTTCTTGAGTTTGTAGATGGCCTCGTTGATAGCATCCTGAGGCAAGCCCTTATTGATGCGCTGTAAAGCGGGCAACAGGACATCCTCGTAGAGCGGAGAGTGATAATCACGCTCTACATCCGGTCCGTAGACATAGGTGTAGCCAAGCCCTTCGTTGAGTAATTGGAGAACTGCATTCTCGTAATTTGATTCGGTATAATATCCTGCCATTTCTGTTGCTCCTTTGTTCGATCTGCTGTGTTATCATCTAACCCTTTCTGCAATCGTGTCAAGCTGTCCTGCGATCACAGCGAACTCGCAGTTCATATCAAGCGTCTTTACGCTGATCTGATTGCCGCTCATCTGGTAATCTCCATCCGGCTGAACGGCATCATCTGTCTTGGCGTATAGAAGCATTCCCGCTACCGTTTCTCCGGGCGCTGCATCCCAGTTCTTGACATAGGTGAAAATCTGATACAAATTCCCTGAGTGGAGCGTTTGCGTCATATAGGGTGCTTTCATCTGCATATTATGCGTGTAGAACTTTGCGTCGATTATAAGCGTTTTTCCAGCTTTCTTGTTTGAAAGCACGATGTCGGACTGCATGGTAGGCAGAAGCGTTCTGTACCCATCTGTCACTTGCCAAGCGATTTGCGGGGAATACGCACGGATGTCCGGGTGCTCCCGCTGATAATAGCCCAGTATGAATTTCTCATACAGCTTTGCCATTGTCATGTCATCCGCATAATCCATAATACGGGTAGATCCGTCTGCGGTCGTTTGCAGCAGTCCTTTCAGAACAAACCGGCATATTTCAATTATCATCCGATAGGTCTGATTATTGCGGTCATATTGGATGTTCCAGTTGATGTTATGAGCGTCCAAAGTATCTACGCCATCGAAGAAGACAAGCAGCTTGCGGATTTCTTTCTTCCTCGCTTTGGCAATATCTGCACGGAGCAGGACGGCCATTGTTGTTTTGATAATGCGATTTGTATAGGCATTAACTGAAAACTCATCATAGGCGCAGACGAGCTGTTTTTTACGAAGTACTTGGGTTTTGATGGATTCTCCAATTTCAAGCTTGCCTCTTGGGGAAGCCAGCGGCTCTTCCTTTGTTATGTACTGTCTACATAAGCCCCGCTTAATCTGAACAGACACGCCTTTGCATAGGATAGCAGCCAGCAGTTCTGCGGTGTTTCGGAAATCCTCAGCGGCAACATCCTTATAGCCTTGCTCGTGCAACACTTGGAACGCATAGGCCAGCATATAGTAGATGTTGCGAATGGGAATCATTTGACCACCTCACGAAGAGTACGGCTCCAATCCTTGACTTTCGCGGCTTCATCAAACCAATATTCTTTGAGCAGCGGGATCAACTCAAACTCTACTACGGACTTCATCCAATCGTCTGTGACTGTGGCGTTCGTACAGAAATAACTATGGCCGATGCAGAAACCTTCGCCCAGCGAATCATCATTCGCTATCGCATCGTTAAGCTGTTCTACTGTGGCAATCAGGCGGTCGAACTTCGGATTGTTGATCTTCGCCCTATATGCCCTGAAACCGGAAGAGTTAAATGCCGGTGTCATCTCAAAGAAGGCAAAACGGCGGCGCAGTGCATAGTCCAGCATGGCAAGACTACGGTCTGCGGTATTCATCATGCCTATGATGTAAACATTGCTTGGAATAGAGAACTGCTCGTCCGCGTAGAGAAGCTGCAACTCAACTCCGCGCTTATCGCTTTCAATGAGCATGAACAACTCGCCAAAAATCTTGCTCAAGTTGCCTCGGTTGATCTCGTCAATGATGAAGAAATAGGGACGGTCATCTTCTGCGGCCTTGCGGCAGAACTCATAGAAAACGCCTTTCTTCAACTCGAAGCCTGTTTCCGTGGGGCGGAAGCCCATGATAAAGTCTTCGTAGCTGTAACTCTGATGGAATTGCACCATCTTGACGCGGTTCGTGTCTTTCTCGCCCATGATAGAATAGGCAAGCCTCTTGGCCGCAAAGGTTTTTCCGACGCCCGGTGCGCCTTGGAGAATCACATTCTTTTTCGTCAGCAAGAGAGCCTTGAGGATGTTGTAGCGGTCTTCATCCATAAACACATCATGCAGGAAATCGTCGGCGGTATATGGATCGTATGTCCGTTCTTCCTCGTCCTCATCACGGACAGCCGAATCAATGCTGTCTCCATCAAAAAGGGCCTGCGTCTTCTTCACAAAATCGGTATAAGGCGTTACATCGGTCAGGGTTTTCATCGCCAACTGCTCAGGATGCTCCCACAAACCTTTGTCTGTCCAGCGGACAGTACGGGTGTTACGGTAGTGCTCACGGGTGGGATCATATACATACTCGCCTTCAACAACACCTCTGCCAATGATTTCTTTTCTTCCTTTTTTGACAAAGATAATGTCGCCGGGTTTGATGTCATTTGCAAATTGCCATGTGGCGTGAACTTGGTTCTTATATGAGTTTGTCCCTCCGTAGACTTCCCGCATCTTAGCTCGCATTTCTTCCTTTGAGCTATACTGCATGAGATCGCCCATGTCATCCCAGCCGATAGCCATAATACCCTCAGCATAATCGTTCTCCCAGTTGACGGAGCCATCGCCAGCAGCATACAGCCAATACCGGACGGCTGTGTCATCGACCGTGAGGGCAGTATCAGAGGATTCCTTCGGGATGATGCCCTCAAACATCTTCTCGCTGAAATCCATATCAATATTGTTGTCCTTGACTACCTTTGTGCAGCCTCGGCGGATGCTGTTCGACTTGTTTCCGGTCTGCTCATAGTAATAGGTTATGTTGTCATGGGTGGCCTTTAAGGCATTGACCATGCGATCCTTGCCATAGTCCTGTCCGATATGGACGATGAAGTAAATCGTTGTTTCTGTATTGCCCCGGCGGGTGTACCTTATTCCCTCCATCATGGATGCAAACAGCATGACCATGAGCTTATGGGATGTTTCCCCGAAGAACGGAACTTCTTTGCACATGGCCGCAACAGCGTCATCGGAAGAAAGCGCTCCATCGTAAGCCATTTTTGCGTACTTGTAGACGGTCACTTCGCAATCATACTCAGGCCCCACATAGTTCCTTACTCCGCCCTTTGCATCCAGGAACTCTTTGAGCATCTTGAGATCATTGAAATATCCGGCTGCGCGTTCCTCGGAGCGTTCCGACATCACATCATTTTTCAGATAGTCGAGTATATCCTGCTTTGCCGCTGCCATCGACTCATCGCTCTCAAAACACTTCCAGAAGGAGAGGGCAATGGTATTCTGATACAGGTAGAAGGCATCAGAAACATGGGTGCTCAGGGTGCTTTCTGCCCAGTCCGGGTGTTTCTCGCGCAGATAGTCCTTATAGTCTCTTCTGGCGCGACTGATTGTTTCTTGTATATCCATTGCACATACCTCCCATTTTCAAATCATATTATACCGCGTTTTGGCGGCGCGTGGTCGCTCGCAATGCGACAAGGGCGATAAACGATAATTTACAGCAGCAAGCACGAGCAATTTATAAGGAATGGTTCATTGATTTCGGGCAAACCAGCGGTACTACTCCCGCCACATGGAAACATGGTAAGCTAAAAGATGTCCTACAACTGCATAAACGAGCCATTAAAGCTGGGGCAAATACAACGCTTCCATACCTTCCCATTGACACAATCCCAATGCAGTCCTTTGGAGTCACTGAGTTCCGCCCGAATGATGAAGCAAAAAGCAGCCTCATTACTTTTCAAAAAGATGATATTATCGTTGGCGCTATGCGTGTATATTTCCATAGAGTTGTTCTTGCGCCATGTGATGGTATCACAAGAACTACTTGTTTCACTCTTTCGCCATATAACAGTAAATACCTTAGTTATGCACTGTTGACTTGCGATTTAGACAGTAGCATTGATCACGCACAGAATACATCTAAAGGTTCTACTATGCCCTATGCTGTATGGGATGGTGGAATGGGAGAGATTGAAATTGTCATTCCACCCATTGATGTTGCCGAAGAGTTTAATAACATCGTTCTACCTATGTTACGCCAAATACAGCGGAACTGTGAAGAAATCAAATTATTAGGAAGCCTTCGCGACACTCTGTTACCGAAACTCATGTCTGGCGAGATCGATGTCTCCGGCATCCAGCTCTAAGCCGCTAAATTATCGTTTATCTTTTGGTTGATTTCAATTTTATCATCCAGTGTTTTTAGTACAGAAGCTATTTTGTCTTGTGTTTCAATGTCAGGCAGACTGATTACTTCTTTGTGAACTGTATTGCGGTTGATGCCGGGTACAGCACTCGCAGAGGTAAATTTCTCCCACTCTAAAGTCTTCAAAAAATAATAGATAAACCGAGGATTGTTTCCATGAAAGTCCTCAACATAAAGAGTCGTATTCAAAGGCCAGAAATCTTCATTTGCCATAAACACCTGACCAATAGTTCCGTATCGTCCTGTTATTACGCCGGGAGCTTTGACCATTGCTGCATCATGCGTTCCACTGATTCCTGATGAAGAAAAAATAGGAACACAACCATTTTTCCGATTCTGCTGAGGCAAGTCGTACCCTCTTTTTAGAGTGATAAATTCTCCCAGTTCTCCGGTTTTATAATAAGTCATTCTTCACCATCCTATCCGATGTATTTTCTATGAGCCAGCTTCACATTTTGCTGCTTCACCATTGCGTAGTGCATGGTTGTATCGATCTTTTGATGCCCTAAGAGCTGCTGGACTTGCTCTATGGGCATTCCCTTGTCTATGGCTGAGGTCGCCAGCGTTCGCCGGAATTTGTGTGGGTGTACTTTGGGCAAACTCAAGCTTTTTCCCAGCTCTCGAAGCCGCGTCTCCACGCCCCCGATCATCAGCCGGTCGTGCGGGGCTTTCAACGAGACGAACAGTGCCGGGTTCGCATCCGTGCGTTCGTTGAGGTAGTTCTGCAAATGGATTTTTGTCCTTGCATCGAAGTAGACAAGGCGCTCCTTGCTGCCCTTACCGATTACAACACATTCCCGCTCGTTGAAGTCGATGTCCTCTCGGTTCAGCATTACCATCTCTCCAACACGCATCCCAGAGGAAGCGAGCAGGTCAATGATTGCCAAATCCCTTGTGTTCGTGCAGCTATCCCGCATCAGCTCTAACGCCTCGTCGGTGTAGGTGTCTTTGACCACCTTGGCCGTCTTTACCTTGTGAATCCGGCGGACCGGACTTTTCAAGATGAAGTCTTCGTCTTCAAGCCATGAAAAGAAGCTGGAAAGTATGCGCCGAATGTTATCAATCGTCACCTTGCTGGATCTGCGTTGCGTCTGGTAGGTAGTCAGGTATTTGCGAAGGTCATCCGTTGTTATCTGACTGGCCTTCTTAGCGATGGCAGATAGCATGGATTCAATCGTCTTCCGATAATATTTCAAGGTCTTCTCGGAGCAGCCCTCAATGCGCTTGGCAGTAATGAACGCTTCGACGGCATCCCGTTCTTCCTGCTTTGGGGTGGTATCTTCATAACTTACGCTCACGCCTCGTAGCGCCTCGCTCAAAGCGTCACCTAACTGCAATAATTGTTCATTGTTGAGATACGGCAGCATTTTGCGCTGTACCTCGTGGATAAGTTGTTCTTTCATCGTCGTTCTCCTTTGTATTTAAGAGAACGATGAACAGTGGCAGTTCCTTTGAAGTGACTCTCGCCACTGATGAGAGTTAATAGGGCGACAAACGATAATTTAGCGGCTTAGAGCTGGATGCCGGAGACATCGATCTCACCGCTCATCAGCTTCGGCAAAAGACTATCTCGCAGCCGCTTGAGCCTGTCATTTTCAATGGCGTTGCATTTTATCTGCTCAAGCATAGGTGAAATAATACCTTGGTACTCGGCTATCTCTTCGGCATTAGGTAAAACCAGTTCAAAAGCAAGGGTGTCAGATGGCGTAGTCCTTTGCCTACTGCCTGTTGATCCAGTAACATGACTACACATAAAATCTGAAAACGAATCGCTGTCAATAACTGAATATAAGAAATCAGTGATTTCTTGACTTTTGGCCTTATAAACAATGAACTCAGTTGAGCAGACAGCATTTTCAGTTAGGCAATAAGGTTTCCAGACGCGCTTTGTTGTCGGATTCAGCTTGGAAATCATAAAGCAGGAGTCATCGACGATAAACTTGTTGCTCTTAATCGCGGTCGATGGCTCAAACACAGGAAAATGCGCCTCATCAAAAGCAGGGATACTGTAATGCTCAAGTAGCATTTCCGGCTCTTTGGCTGGATTGAAGCTCTTTTTGGAGATAGTTGCCACATCGCCGAGCCGTACAATGCGCCAGCCAACGGGTAATTTGTCGCGATCTACTGTTTCAAACCGCTCGTGGTAAAGCAGCTCGGCTTGCTGCTGTAAATTATCGTTTATCACTCGATTCTGTTCAATTTTTCCTTCCAAACACCGCAAAACGGAAGACACTTGCCGCTGCTTTGACAAGGGAAGGTAGGGGATCTTCAACTGCTCAAGATGTGGAATGCGAAGATTGCTTACAGTTGTTCCTGTCCCTTCACTCCAAGAAATCTGATGTTGAACATATCTTGATTGGAGACTATAAAGCAAATAATAGTTATCGCATATCTCAGGATTTGCTCTGAGCAATACCATTCTTTGACCCAGACAGCAAACGATACCTTCTGGGATCATGCCGACCTCACCCATAGGAGCTTCCCTTGTAATGATTATATCTCCACCTTGAGGTGTTGCACGCTTTATTCGCTGCTGAAAATGTTCATCATCTGTATAGGACGGAGAGGAAAAATCAATTCTGCCGTTTTTTATATTGTTGCTTCGTACCACAATTTTACCTTCCGCAGTCCAAGTAGGTGTTGAGTGCGGACAATCGACAACGACTGAACATAACTCCTTTATTGTTCTGCATTCAATCATGTTCCGCCTCCTTGAGTTTTTTATACTGCTTCATCCATGAACGGGAAGGGTGTCTACATAGTTGATCATCACACACAAATGCACATATTCCATCAAGCATATAGAAGCGACATATTTCTGGATTGTTTGCCCTGCACCCGTATGTAATGTTTTCGGTATCTCGCGTGTTGAGAGGCGAATTAAATCCGATATGAAGTTCAGATTTCATATCCAATCGCCCCCAATCTCTCTTTGATTTCGGCCTCAAGCTCATGGGATTTCGTAAACAGTTCGGAAAGCTCGGTGGTCAAGCGACTCATCTTTTCTTCAAAGGGTTCGCCATCATCTTCCTGTTCTTCGATGCCAACATAGCGCCCCGGCGTGAGGATATAATCCTGCTTGGCAATATCTCGCGTGGTCACAACAGCACAGAAGCCTTTTTCATCTTCAAGAGTGCCGTCAGCAAATGCGTTGTAGGTATCCGCAATCCTCTGGATGTCCGCATCTGTCAGCTCGCGCAGCTTTCGCGTGACCATCGTGCCGAGCTTTCTTGCGTCGATGAACAGCGTCTTGCCCTTTTGCTTTTTATTCTTGGCAAGGAACCAGAGCGACACCGGAATCTGTGTTGTGTAGAAGAGCTGGGACGGCATAGCGACAATGCAGTCCACAAGGTCAGCGGTGATGATGTTCTTGCGGATCTCGCCTTCACCGCCAGACTGAGAGGACAGCGAGCCATTCGCAAGCACCATGCCAATCCGCCCGTTCGGTGCGAGATGCCAAATCATGTGCTGCAACCAAGCAAAGTTGGCGTTGTTGGCCGGAGGCGTTCCGTATTGCCAGCGCACATCATCCAGCAGCTTATCTTGTCCCCAGCCGGAAAGGTTGAAGGGAGGATTCGCCATAATGAAATCTGCCTTGAGCTGCGGGTGACAGTCGTTGAAGAATGTGTCCGCGCTGAACTTTCCAAGGTCAGCTTCGATACCGCGTATGGCGAGATTCATCTGTGCCAGCTTCCAAGTAGTAGGGTTGGAGTCCTGACCATACACAGAGATGTTCTTGATGTTCCCGCCGTGATTTTCGATGAACTTAGAGGACTGAACAAACATACCGCCAGACCCGCAGCAGGGGTCGTAGACACGGCCATTGTATGGCTGTAATACCTCAACAAGGGTGCGAACAACGCAAGACGGGGTATAGAACTCACCAGCGAGTTTGCCTTCCTGTTCAGCAAATTTTGCAAGGCAATACTCATAAGTGCGGCCGAGAATATCCTTGCTGTTCCCGTGGTCGATCATCTGGATATTGGTAAAGAGGTCAACGACTTCACCGAGCCGCCGCTTATCCAGCTCAGGGCGGGCAAAGTTTTTGGGGAGGATGTCTTTGAGCCGCTTGTTTTCCTTCTCAATGCTCCGCATGGCCTCGTCGATGACTGTGCCAATCTCAGGCGTGTGCGCAGCAGCGGATATGACGCTCCATCTTGCGTTTTCCGGTACAAAGAAGATATTCTCCGCCGTGTATTCGTCCTTGTCTTCTTCAAAGCCGTCGCCCTCAGCAACAAGCTCCTGATACTTTGCCTCGAAGCGGTCAGAGATGTATTTCAAAAAAATCAACCCGAGAACAACCGACTTGTATTCCGAAGCGTCGATGTTGCCTCGAAGGACGCAAGCTGCATCCCAAATCTGTTTTTCAAATCCAATATTGCTTGTATTTGTTTCAGCCATTGAAGCTACCTCCGTAGTCTTTTTCAGCGATTATATAGATTGCGCAGTGCGTAGTTTACTTGTCCGTATGGATTGCTTCGCAAATGTCCCCGATGTCACAATTCAGATACTCACAGATGCGCAGCAAGACAGAAAGGGCAACCTCTTCATTCTTATTTAGCTTGCTCATAGTACCCGGCGAAAGCTCGGTTTCCTTCCGAAAAACCGCCTTCGGGATCTCTCGTTCAATCAGCATTACCCATAATTTCTTGTAGCTTATCTTCATCACTGCACCTCACTCAACCGTTTATAGTGACCCTCATTTTATTATACATCGAAAGCTCCACAAACGCAATTCATCCGTTCGAAAATTCAAAATAAATTTCAAGTTCTTGGATTGCTGCACAATAATAAAAAGCCTGCGCAATGCACAGGCCAAAATAGTCAGGGGCGCATCTTCCTTCCGTGCCGGTATAATGCGTAAGTATAAAAATCGAGAGCAAGGACGATCTCATATCCATTTGTGCTTGAGAAGAAAGAAATGTCATCGGCATACTGGATCACGCTTTTCAAGAAGCCCATTGCACCGCCACAATCGAATGAGAACATAACCGTGACTGTCCCGGCACCTTGTCTGATTTCAGTGTCAATTTGGTAGTTCTCTGATATTTCGATGGCTTGACTGATAAATGCCTTGGCGATAGGTTGCCGCTCAGGGAGCGGCACATAAACTGCGCCCTCATTGAGCTGTTTGAATATGTCCTTTGATGAACATTTATCTTTTGACGGAGCGGGTTCTTTTACTTCGGCTGGTACAGGTTCATCGGCTATCTCAGCTTCTATTTCCTCTATTGTAGGCTTATTGTACTGCCTTTTATAAATCACTTTTTGAAACATTGTATCTCCTTCCGTGTAATCGAAAGAATGGCTGACAGTCTATCACATTATGGGCATCGTTAAGTTTACGCAAGGATCTGCAAAGTCGTTCTTTACGATTCAGTCTATGTATTATCAATTTACCACGGGAGAATAGAATAATCAATGTGATTTACTGTATTCTCTCGTTGTTTTGCGTTGTAAAATGTGAAAGGCTCACACCCAAAAGTGAGCAGTGAGCCTTGTTGCTTATTCGAGTTCTCCGCTGCGGGTTTTCTCCTGATCCTTTGCCAGCGAAGGGCTGAGGAAATCATCCACATTCGCCTTCATCGTATCAATCAGGCGAGCTTCCTTTTTAAGCTTGGCGCGTTCGTCATAAAGACGCTGCTGCTCATCCACGAGCCGTTGCTGTTCGGCTTGTAGAGATTTCAAGCTCGGCAATTTTCCGTCGCCCTGCATGGCGAGCAAGGTACTCTTTGCCGCCTCATAGATGACAAGCTCTGCTTCGTGTTTAGCACGGTATGCCGGTTTGTCCGCCACCTTCATATAGGCATCATAAACCGGTTTGAGCCGCTGGTAGTTCGAGATGTTTTTGATAAGCGGCTGCACCTCGCGCAGTCTGGCTTCAACGCTTTTCAACTCATCACCGGTTCGGGCATAGGAGCTGTGAATGTCCTCGGCTTTCTTTTCAAGGTCAGCATATTGCAGAAGGTTGTTTTCGGTGAGATAGTTAAGCGTTCGCGCTGCTTCCTTGAGGATTGTGAGCTTCGCCTTATGCTCATATCCCTTGCTGCCGATGAGCTGGATGCGTTCCTGAATATCGCTGATGAGGGAGATGCCCCGGCGGGAAGTCTGTATCTGACGCTTGCGGTTTCCGCGCCCCTGAATGCGCTCTTTGATCCGGTCCTCAGTGTAGTTGTCTCCGATGGTCTTTGCACGGGTAAAACGCTCCTGTCCCTCAGCACGGAAGGAGATGTATTTTCCGGTCTTGATCTCATATCCGGCTTCCTGCATGAGCTTCAAAAACTCATCGTAATCCTTCGCTGTGATGATGCAGCGGTCGATGGTCTGCTTGAGTTTTTGCTTCCAGCTCGTGCCGCGTTTGGCCTCCGTGTATTCCTTGTAGTCCATGCCCTTGCTCTGCGAGGGCGGGATCACGGAAAGCCCATGCTCCTTGCAGATTTCATCGCTGAGTTGGCGCATTTCCCGGTAGGTTCGCCGGTTGCTTCGGTAGGCATGATAGTCTACAAAATTGACAGCGTTGAAGATGATGTGATTATGGCAATGCCCCTTGTCGATGTGGGTAGCAATCACATACTCATACTTGCCTTTCAGCCATTCGTCGGCAAACTGCTTGCCAATTTCATGCGCCATCTCAGGCGTGACTTCTCCGATGTCGAAGGATTGAATCAGGTGTCGGGCAATCACCTTCGGCATCTGCATCCCTTGCTGGGCGGCGAGGTTTCGCGTCCACTCAAATTCCTTTGCCGCCGCGTCGCTGGCAGCGCATCCGAAAGAGGAAACATAGAGCTGATCGTCAGTCTTTTCCGGGTCGAGGATGTAGGCAAGCGCCTTGTTTACAGTTCCTCGGATTGGCTTGATTTTAGTAACTGCCATATTTCCTTTTGCCTCTCTTTCAGCTCGGTGACATCATCCTCATAGAGGTTTCCCTTTGAGTTGATGCGGCGGCAAATCTGATTGATATTTGACGCTGCACGGCTGACAGCGGCGGCAAGCTTCTTCTGCTGGGTGTAGTCCACCTTGATGATATAGCCGTCAATCGCCATCTTCCTGAGATATGCGCCCATGTTCTTTGTTCCGAGCTGCGCCATCTTTGATTTGATGATCCGATGCTCATTTTTCGATACGCAAAACTCAATGCGTATTGGCCTTGTTCTATTTGCCATAGGCAATCTGTCCTTTCGTAAAGATAGAGGGTTTGGGAGACATCCCAACAAGCATTTTGAAGAGTAAGGGCAGGGTTCCCTTACTCGAAAATCGCCGTGTGTACGGACACCGGCTGTGCTTGCTATTCTCTCAAAATCGTATTCCCGGTGCTTCTCCCCGTAAAAATCCCCTTCACTTTACAACGGACATTTTATAAGGAAATTAGCGGTATGGAAGAGAAAAAAGGCGCTCGAAAGCGCCTTCCCTCATGCTTGTGCAGCTTATTTCTTTTTCCCTTTACCGCGTTTCTCGTAGTCCTCGTCAATCCGGCGCTTCCAATCTGCGCCGAGCGGGGAGCTGCAACGGACGGCGGAAATTGCCTCACTCAGCACCTCATAGTTGAGCTGCGTCCCGGCGCTGTCAGAGTGGTAATTGACGGCTCGGTCAGCTCCGATCCCAAAATGCCGCGCTGTTTCCACCGCGTCAATGTTTGCGCCGAAGAACAGGAACTCCCAGCCGTACTTTGCCTTCTGCCGCTCGATCATCTGCTTCACCCTGTCACTGCTGTAAAACCGGCTTGCATTCTCCATCCCGTCCGTGGTGATGATAAACAGCGTATGCTCCGGGACATCCTCCGGTCGGGCGTACTTATGGACATTGCCGATGTGATGGATCGCACCGCCGATGGCATCCAGAAGAGCCGTGCAGCCCCGGACGGTATAGTCCCTGTCGGTCATAGGCTTGATGTCTCGGATGTCCACGCGGTCATGGATCACCTCGCTCATATTGTCGAAGAGGACTGTGGAGACAAGCGCTTCTCCGTCTGCCTTTCTCTGCTTCTCGATCATGGAGTTGAAGCCGCCGATGGTGTCGGCTTCCAGCCCGCTCATAGAGCCGCTGCGGTCAAGGATAAAGACGATCTCGGTTAAGTTCTTTTTCATGATGAATCCTCCCATATAGAAAAACTGTGACTGCTTTTGCTTACAGTCACAGTATAGGAGAAATCGTCTTCGGTTTGGTCGCATGGAAAGCGACATTCAAAACATATCGCGGAACAATTCGCTCTCGATGTCAGCGACATTATCCAGCGGGATTTTCGTCCCGTCCATGAGCATCATCAGGCGTTCAAACTCGTCTATCTTTTTGAGGTTTCCGCTCTTTGTCACATACGCCCCGCCGGACTTCTTTGCGTCCGGGACGAAGTAGGTGACGGTCAGCGCAGGATGGTCGCCAAGCCTTTCCATGAGGATCTGCTGCTTTCTGTCCAACGCCTCTTTTTCTTCTTCACTGAGGTCGATCTTTTCGTCCGTCAGCCGTCCGGTCTCATGAATTGCGTCATCGTAGCCGGTGAGAGCGGCAAATGGAGAGAACTGTGCAGCCCTGTCTAACATTGACATCTGCGGTCTTTTCGATGAGATATGGTGGGGGAGATTGATGATGTCTTCGTAGTTTGTTTTCCCTTTCATTTTAATGTCCTCAGTTATGAGAAAATAGCCATCGCAAGCGTACCGACAAGCATCAATATCAATCCGAAAAACGCCTTCTTTGACAACTTCTCATGGAAAGCAAAATAAGAAAAAATCACCGTCACAAGCAGACTCATCTTATCAATCGGCACAACTACGCTGACTATGCCATTCTGAATAGCGTAATAGTAACACAGCCAAGATGCACCTGTGGCAATCCCTGATAATCCGATAAAGCCAAGCTCCTTTTTGTCGAGCTGCTTTAGCTGAGGTGTTTTCTTCTTGATCAGTACAAGCAACCATGCCATGACGAGAACTACAATCGTCCGTATGGCCGTGCCCAAGTTGGACTCCACCCCGGTAATTCCCACTTTTGCAAGGATTGAAGTCAGCGCCGCAAACACAGCAGAGCCTATTGCATACAGGATATATGTATTCCCGCTGACTTTCTGCTCACTCTTCTTTTTTTCTACCATCAGGATGATGCCAACGCCCAACAATACTGTGCTAATGAGTTTTACAGCAAGATGTTCGGTTTCATGGAACAGAAGGATTGCAAGCAAAACACTCAGCACCGTGCTTGACTTGTCGATTGGTACAACCTTGTTGACATCTCCGATGGATAGGGCTTTGAAGTAACAAATCCATGATGCCCCGGTTGCAGCTCCCGACAAAATCAAAAACAATAAAGACCTTGGCGTTATCTCTGCAATCTGGTCGGCAGAGCCAACGATGAATACCATTACCCATGAAAAAATCAGAACAACTATCGTCCTAATGGCAGTCGCAATATCTGAATCCGTTCTTCTGATTCCGCATTTTGCAAGTATCGCTGTTAGTCCGGCAAATAGAGCTGAACCTATGGAAGCAGCTAACCACATCGCACAACCCTCCTCACAAATTTAACTATGCCTTATGCCCACCGATCTGCGCGTTCCTGTCCTTTGCCGTCGCACCCTCCGAAAGATTCATCCCCTTGAGAATGGCGTTCTTCCCAAATTTCTTTTTGATAGTGAGCATGGCTTGCTGTACTTTCTTTTCCCGTGCCAGCTCTTCGTCTTCCTGCTTGCGCTTCGCGTCAAGCGCAGCATAATCGGTGAAGAGATCAAGCTGTTCATAGCTGTCCTTGGAAGAAGGAGCAGAGGCTTCGTCAATCACATGGGTCGCTGTGATGTTCAGCCGCCGGATGAGCAAGCTCTTGTCTGTAATCCGGTCGAATAATTCCCCGGCGGCATCCATGATCTGCTTCGTGGAAGAGGTGTAGCGTTCCAGATTGATTGTGCCGTGGGCGTGTTTCGGTATCTGCCGCCCGTAGTGATCCTTCACGACTTCGCCGCGATACTTCCTCCTGCGTTCCGGGTCGGTCAGGTTCTCGATGTCATAGCCTATCGTGACAACGAGCTGGTTAGTGACAAAGCCTTTGTCAACCAAGTCCATCGAGAGAAGGTCTGCCATTTCCCGGAGAACGAGCCGCGCTTTGTCTGCCTCATAAGGTTGGTGCAACACCTGTCCCGATCCCAAGCTGTTGCTTTCCGGTTTGTACGCCTTGACAGCTTCAACCGTGCAAGGCTCCCAGCCCCATGCGTGGTCAATCAGCAGCTCCGCATTCTTGCCGAAGAGCTTGTAAAGCAAGTCTTCATCTGTGATGGAACGACGGGCAACATCGCCCATCGTGAACATCCCGTTCTCTTCAAGCTTCTTGGCATATCCTTTGCCTACCCGCCAGAAATCGGTGAGGGGCTGGTGTGACCAAAGTGTCTTGCGATAACTCATCTCATCCAGCTCGGCAATGCGGACTCCGTTCTTATCTGCTGGAATGTGCTTGGCGACAATATCCATCGCCACTTTGCAGAGGTAGAGGTTTGATCCGATCCCCGCTGTTGCCGTGATACCGGTTGTCGAGAGGACATCCAGAATGATCTTCATGGCGAGGTCATGGGGAGACAGCTTGTAGGTGGCGAGGTAGTCGGTGACATCCATGAACACCTCGTCGATGGAGTAGACAATGATGTCCTCCGGCGCAACATACTTCATGTAAACCTGATAGATGCGGGTGCTGTATTCCATGTAGTACGCCATGCGCGGCGGCGCGATGATGAAGTCAATGGCAAGGGACGGATTCTCTTGCAGCTCGGAGAAGAGATACGACGAGCCTTCCAGCTTTCGCCCCGGCGCGTCATGCTGCCGTCCGGCGTTTGCTTCCTTGACGCGCTGCTTGACTTCAAACAGCCTCCCACGCCCGGAGATACCGTAGCTCTTGAGAGAAGGTGTGACCGCAAGGCAGATGGTCTTGTCCGTCCGGCGCTCATCCGCAACGACGAGGTTTGTGTCCAGCGGGTCTAAGTTTCTCTCGCGGCATTCAACCGAAGCATAAAAGCTTTTCAAGTCGATTGC
>OLQX01000480.1_pt1 | contig 46341 bp, 36 predicted proteins | sample 1672581 | NCBI WGS metagenome assembly OLQX01 (sample SAMEA3136701, study PRJEB25190) | human gut metagenome | reverse complement strand
GGAGATTATTCCACACAGACATCCGTTTCTGCTGGTGGATTACATAGAAGATTTTGAACCGGGCGAATTCGGTATTGGATACAAATGTGTGACGTACCGCGAGGATTTTTTTGCGGGTCATTTTCCGCAGGAGCCGGTGATGCCGGGCGTGCTGATTATCGAGGCGCTGGCGCAGGTCGGTGCGGTTGCGATTCTTTCTCTTGACGAGAATAAGGGAAAAATTGCATTTTTCGGCGGCATCAACAAGTGCCGCTTTAAGGGAAAAGTGAAACCGGGAGACAAGCTTCGTCTGGAGACGAAAATTATCCGCCACAAGGGACCGATGGGCGTCGGGGAAGCGGTTGCTTCGGTTGACGGCAAGGTGGTCGCGCAGGCGGAACTGACCTTTATGGTGGGGGCAGCACAATGATTCGAAAAGTTTTGATTGCAAACCGTGGGGAGATCGCGGTCCGGATTATCCGGGCATGCCGTGAGATGGGAATTCTCACGGTTGCTGTTTATTCGGAGGCGGACCGGGAGGCACTGCATGCGCAGCTCGCGGATGAGGCGGTGTGCATCGGGCCGGCACCGTCGAAGGACAGTTATTTAAATATGGAACGTATTTTGAGTGCGGCGCTTGTGACGGGGGCGGATGCGGTTCATCCGGGATTTGGATTCCTGTCGGAGAACAGCACGTTTGCGCGGAGATGCCAGGAGTGCCACATTACGTGGATTGGGCCGTCGCCTGAGGTGATGGACCGGCTGGGTAATAAGTCTGAGGCGCGAAATACGATGCAGGCAGCCGGTGTGCCGGTGATTCCGGGGACGAAGGAACCTGTTTTTGACTGGGAGACGGGTCTTTCTGAGGCCGACCGGATTGGTTTTCCGGTGATGATTAAGGCGGCGCTTGGAGGCGGCGGCAAGGGTATGCGCATGGCGGAGACGCGCGGGGAGTTCCAGAATGCGTTTCAGACGGCGCAGAAGGAGGCTAAAAGTTCGTTTGCGGACGGAACGATGTATGTGGAGCGGCTGATTCGTCATCCGCGTCATGTGGAGTTTCAGATTATGGCGGACTCGTTCGGGAATGTGATTCATCTGGGGGAGCGGGACTGCTCGATTCAGAGGAATCATCAGAAGATGATTGAGGAGTCGCCTTGTGTGGCGATTGATGATACGCTGCGGGAGCGGATGGGCTCGGCGGCGGTCCGGGCGGCGAAGGCGGCGCATTATGTGAATGCGGGGACGATTGAGTTTCTGCTGGAGCCGGACGGGAATTTTTATTTTATGGAGATGAATACGCGGATTCAGGTGGAGCATCCGGTGACGGAGTGGGTCACGGGGGTGGATCTGATTCAGGAGCAGCTTCGGGTGGCTTCGGGGATGCCGCTGTCGGTGACGCAGGGGGAGGTCCGGCTTTCGGGGCATGCGATTGAGTGCAGGATTAATGCGGAGAATCCGGCGAAGAATTTCAGGCCTTGTCCGGGGAAGATTACGGAGATGCATCTGCCGGGCGGGTTTGGAGTACGGGTGGATACGGCGGCGTATGACGGGTATGTGATTCCGGCGTTTTATGATTCGATGCTGGCGAAGCTGATTGTGCATGGGAGGACGCGTGAGGAGGCGATTGCGCGGATGAGGAGTGCGCTGGGGGAAGTCGTCATCGAGGGAGTCGACACTAACGTTGATTATTTGTATTCTATTTTAAATGAAGAGGAGTATCTGGCCGGGAGGGCGGATATTGAGTTTGTGGAGCGGTTGACGGAGAGATTGTAAGAGACGGACGCCGCCCGGCAGTACAGCAGAGGGGGACGGCGCGGTTTCAGAGGAAAGAAACACTAAGGCCTCCAGCATTTGCTAAAACCATTTTCAAAAATCCAAAACTCGCTGTCGCTCAGACAGTTAGATTTTTGAAAATAACGCAAATTCTGGAAGCCTAAGTGTTTCTATAGCAATCCCCGAAAATAATGCAAAAAATTCAGCACCGCAGAGCGTGAATTACTGCGTCACAGATTTTCGTCGTACCCCGGTACGCCTTCAAATCTGTTCCTTGCAATTCGCGCTCTGCAGCACTGCCTTTTTTGCATTATTTTCGGGTCTTGCTATAGTTCCTCCTGCAAATGCGCCGTCCCCCTCTGCTGTACTGCCGGGCGGCTGAGATCAGACACACGACTGGGAGAGTGTGGTCAGCGACACCGCGGGGCGGTGCGGCTGGGATGACAGGAGTGAGCGTGAAGAGAGAATGAATGCCTCGATGGGTGAGGTGTGTGGTTGGAAGATTGTTATGGTGACAATAGAGTGAAAGTGTTATGACGTAAGGAGTGATGGTGGTATGATGCTGGGTAAGTATTTTAAGAAGACGGTGTTTCGGAAGGAGCACACGGCGGATGGGGTGGTGCCGGAGGCGCCGCAGGGGATTTTGAAGAAGTGTAATGCTTGTAAGGGGGCTATTTTTACGGAGGATGTGAAGAGGAATCTTTATATTTGTCCGAAGTGTGGGAATTATTTTCGGGTGCATGCGTATCGGAGGATTGAGTTTCTTCTGGATGATGGGAGTTTTGAGGAATGGGATCAGGGGATGACGGCGGGGAATCCGCTGGGGTTTCCGGGGTATGAAGAGAAGGTGAGGGCTCTGCAGGAGAGAACAGGACTTACGGAGGCTGTTGTGACTGGTAAGGGACGGATCAACGGGATGGAGACGGTGATCGGGGTCTGTGATGGCAGGTTTATGATGGCCAGTATGGGTGAGGCTGTTGGGGAGAAGATTACGCGGGCGGTGGAGAGGGCGACGAAGCTCTCGCTGCCGGTGATTTTGTTTGCGTGCTCGGGAGGGGCGCGGATGCAGGAGGGGATTGTTTCTCTGATGCAGATGGCGAAGACGTCGGCGGCGCTGAAAAGACACAGTGATGCGGGGCTTTTGTATGTGAGTGTGCTGACGGACCCGACGACGGGCGGCGTGACGGCGAGCTGGGCGATGCTGGGGGATATTATTCTGGCGGAGCCGCATGCGCTGATCGGGTTTGCGGGACCGAGGGTTATTGAGCAGACAATAGGACAGAAACTGCCGAAAGGATTCCAGCGGGCGGAGTTTCTGGTGGAGCATGGGTTTGTGGATCGGATTCTGCCAAGAGAAGAGGCGAAAGAGGTGCTGTCGGAGATTCTGCGGATGCATGGGAAAGATATCGAAGTTTCCTCGGAAGTGCTGACTTTGGGGGATGGAGACGTGAAGCGGTCTTTGGCAGCACCAGAAACGGGAGAGAAAACATCGGCTTGGGACTGTGTGCAGAAAGCGCGGAAAAAGGACCGACCGGTGGGAGAAGATTATATTCGGGAGCTGTTTCCTGATTTTATTGAGTTTCATGGTGATCGACTGTATGGCGATGATGCGGCGATCATCGGCGGTATTGCATCGTTTGACGGCACACCGGTCACGGTCATCGCCGAGGCGAAAGGCGCGGATACGAAAGAAAACATCCGCCGCAATTTCGGCATGCCGTCCCCGGAGGGCTACCGCAAAGCCCTGCGTCTGATGAAACAGGCCGAAAAATTCCACAGGCCTGTTATCTGTCTCGTAGACACCCCAGGCGCCTTCTGCGGAATGGAAGCCGAAGAACGCGGCCAGGGCGAGGCGATTGCGCGGAACCTGTATGAAATGTCAGCGTTAAAAACGCCGGTTCTTTCTATTGTCATTTCAGAAGGCGGCAGCGGCGGTGCACTGGCACTCGCCGTGGCGGATGAAGTGTGGATGATGCAGAATGCCATCTACTCCATCCTGTCGCCGGAGGGATTTGCAAGCATCCTGTGGAAAGACGGCAAACGCGCGCCGGAGGCCGCCGAGGTGATGAAGCTGACGGCGGGGGATTTGAAGGAACTGGGAATTGTAGAAGAGATTGTGGAAGAGCCGGGGGAGTTTACGGTGGACACAATGCCAGTGGTGTGTGAAGAATTGAGAGGCAAAATTCTGAGATTCCTGGAAAAGTATGAGAAGATGGATGGGGAAGAACTGGTAGAGGAGAGGTATCGGAGATTTCGGGATATGTGAAAAGAAGATTTTGACATATTCTGAAATGCATGATATTATGATATTGAAAAGAGTGCTACCGATAGACGGTTAGTCCATATTTATTGGTTTATGTAAAAATAGTCGCCAAAGTTTGCAGGACTGGGCGGCTATTTTTGTGATTTCGCAGTATCTTTGCCGAAGTTGTATCCAAGGCTAAAGCAGGTTAAGCCGAAACTTACAACTGCTATGAAGTCGATAATACTCATGGCTTAGCCCTCCTTTCCAAGGAATTCCCATATAAAGGGTTTCTATGTAATCGGAGAGTCACAGTCCCTCCGTAGAAGGACTAACCGCCTACCGTTATGGCAGCACCCGTATATTGAGTATAACATCAATGGATTGACGGATGAACTGAAGGCGCAGCGTCGCCCTCCGTGAGGGCGTGAGTTGAAATGATGCGTCCCCACACAACCGGCCCGATTCCTTTGTCGCCCTCCGTGAGTTGAATCTTCAAACATTGGTGGAATTATTTAGAGTATGATGTATCACACTTCGTGAGTTGAAATAACAGCAGTTATTCTGCAAGCAGAGGAGCGTTCTCTCAGGAGTGAAATGTGTTTGACATGAAAGTTAAATAATGTTAATCTATAACTAGCGTAAGCGACAACTAACCGCTCATGTATTCGCAAGAACCATGAGCGGCTATTTTTCTATTTTAATATTCGGTGAGAAAGGAGGAAAATTGTGAAGAGTCCATTTAAAATATTTTGGATCGTACTCGGTTTTCTGTGCCTGGGATTTGGTACCATCGGCATTGTGCTTCCGATTCTGCCGACAGTTCCATTCTATATGGCAACCCTGTTCTGCTTTGCGAAAAGTTCGGAACGGCTGCACAGCTGGTTTATTGGGACCCAATCATATAAGAAGCATCTCGACAGCTTCGTACAGCATCGGGCGATGACGGTAGGAACGAAATGTAAAATTATCGGGATGGTAACGGTTGTGATGGCGATCGGCTTTTTTGCTATGAAGAATGTGCCGATTGGAAGAATCTGTATTGCTGTGGTATGGATGTGCCATATTTTGTATTTCTTCCTGCGGGTCAAAACCGTAAAAACAGAAGATCATATCCTAGGAGAAACAAAATGAACAAAGTAGAAAAAAAGCGGCAGAAAGAACAGTACGTCGTGGAAGAGATGATCCGCCTGTACTGCCGGAAGAACCATGGAAAAGAGGGGCATGCATCCGGTGGGATGTGTCCGGAATGTCAGAAATTAGCGGACTATGCAAAACAGCGGAGCCAGAAATGTCCCTTCATGGAACAGAAAACATTCTGCGCAAACTGCAAAGTACACTGCTACAAGCCGGAAATGCGGGAAAAGATCCGCGCCGTTATGCGGTTTTCGGGGCCGAGGATGCTGCTGTATCATCCGATTTTAGCTATCTGGCATTTAATCTGCAGCATGAGAGAGAAGCGAAAAGCAAAAGCATAAAAGAGAGGTACTTATGATTAAAACAAGACTGGTGGGGCTGCTGTCCCACGCGAAAAAGTATATCGTGTACACGATTCTGTGGCAGTGGGCGGCGCTTCTGTCGCAGGTGATCGCGGTATTTACGATCGCCGATCTGCTGGAGCGGGTTGTGTATGGCGCGGTAACGGCGACGGCTGTGAAACGGACGGTTTTTATGCTGGCAATTGTTGTTGTGATCCGCTTTTTCTGCGAGCGGATGGGTGCGAGGTCTTCGTATCTTGCGTGTGTGGATGTGAAACGGATTCTGCGTGAAAAAATTTATGAGAAAATGCTGAAACTGGGGGCATCCTACAGCGAACAGGTATCATCCTCGGAGGTCGTACAGGTATCCACGGAAGGCGTGGAGCAGCTCGAAACCTATTTTGGAAAGTATCTTCCGCAGCTGTTCTACAGCCTGATTGCGCCGCTCACCTTGTTTGTGATCCTCTGCCGGGTGAGCATGAAAGCGAGCGTGATTCTTCTGATCTGTGTGCCGCTGATCCCGATTTCGATTGTGGTTGTGCAGAAGATTGCGAAGAAGCTTCTGAACAAATACTGGAGCATTTACACCGGCCTTGGCGATTCCTTCCTTGAAAATCTGCAGGGTCTGACGACATTAAAAATTTATCAGGCCGACCAGCAGAAAGCCGACGAGATGGATGTGGAATCCCAGAACTTCCGCCGGATCACGATGAAAGTTCTGACGATGCAGCTCAACTCAACGAGCGTGATGGACATCGTAGCATACGGCGGCGCGGCGGTTGGCATGGCGGTGGCGGTATCGGAATTTCTGAAAGGAAACCTCACCGTGTCCGGCACGCTCTGCATTGTGCTGCTGGCGAGCGAGTTTTTCCTGCCGCTTCGTCTGCTCGGATCATTCTTCCACATCGCGATGAACGGCATGGCGGCGAGTGACAAGATTTTCAAAATCCTCGATCTGCCGGAGCCGCAGACGGGAGAGCGGACGCTGCCGGACGGACCGCTGGATGTCGTGTTGGAGGATGTACATTTTTCCTATGAAGAGGACCGGGAAATCTTAAAAGGCATTGACCTGACGCTCCCGGCGGGCAGTTTTGTATCACTGGTCGGCGAATCCGGCTGCGGAAAGAGTACGATCGCGGGTATCCTTGCGGCAAAGAACCGTGGATATACAGGGCGCATCACCCTGGGCGGTGTGCCGCTCTCGGAAGTCGCTGAGACGGATCTGATGAAGCACGTTGTTCTGGTCCGCCACAATAGTTACTTATTTAAAGGAAACGTAGAAGAGAACCTGCGCATGGCGAAACCGGATGCGACGAAGGAGGAGATGGAGGCGGTTCTGCAGAAAGTCAATCTGCTGGGATTCTTACAGACACAGAACGGACTGCAGACAGAGCTTCTCGAAAAAGCAGGAAACCTCTCCGGCGGCCAGTGCCAGCGTCTTGTGATTGCGCGGGCGCTGCTTCGGAGCGACAGTGCGGTGTATATCTTTGATGAAGCCGCATCGAATATTGATGTCGAGAGTGAAGAGCTGATCATGAATGTGATTCATGAACTCGCAAAGACGAAAACGGTATTGCTGATTTCCCACCGCCTTGCGAACGTCGTACAGTCAGATCAGATTTATTTCCTGAAAAACGGTACCATCTGCGAGCGTGGAACGCATGCGGAACTGATGGAACAGAACGGAGCATACCGTCATCTGTACGACAGCCAGATGGTACTGGAAAACTATGGAAAGCAGGGGAATGCATGATGAACGAGAAGAAAAATACAGCAAAACGCAGAAGCGCCCTCCGGATTATGGGAAGCCTGATCGGGCTGGTGAAGCCATTGCTTCATATTATGATGGCGGCAATTATTCTTGGAACAATGGGATATTTATGTGCGATCTTCCTGACGATTCTGGCAGGACAGGTCATCGTGCATGGCTTACTGACGGGCGCGGCAGGGACGAGCCTTTCGGTGCAAAACATGTGGCTTGTACATACCCCGGTAAAAACGATACTCACGGTGATGATCGTGATCGCGGTGCTGCGCGGCATTCTGCATTATGCGGAGCAGTACTGCAACCACTTTATTGCTTTTAAACTGCTGGCGATCATCCGCCATAAAGTGTTTGCAGCTTTGCGGAAGCTCTGCCCGGCGAAGCTGGAAGGACGGGACAAAGGAAATCTGATTTCGATTATCACAACCGATATCGAACTTCTGGAAGTATTCTATGCGCATACGATTTCCCCGATTGCGATTGCAGCATTAACTTCTTTGATTATGGTATGCTTCATTGGAAGATACCATGTTCTGGCAGGGCTGCTTGCACTTGCGGCGTATCTGACGGTCGGCGTTGTGATCCCGATGTGGAACGGAAAGCGCGGAAGCCAGAAAGGAATGGAGTTCCGGACAGGCTTTGGCGAGCTGAACAGCTTCGTGCTGGATTCCCTGCGTGGCCTCGACGAGACGATTCAGTACGGACAGGGCGAAAAACGGAAAGAGCAGATGTCAGGGCGGTCGAAAGAACTGACTTCTGTGCAGGAAAACTTAAGCCGCATGGAAGGCTCCCAGCGGTCTGTCACCAACATGGTGATTCTTCTGGCATCGTTCGGCATGCTGGCACTGACGATCTATCTTTACACGAAAGGCGGGATCGGATTTGAGGGAGTCCTGACCTGCACAATCGCGATGATGGGTTCCTTCGGCCCGGTCGTGGCGCTGTCCAGCCTGTCGAATAACCTGAATCAGACGCTGGCAAGCGGCGAGCGTGTGCTTTCCCTTCTCGAGGAAGCGCCGCTGGTGGAAGAAATTCCGGGAGATGCGGCATCCGGCGGTGACCACGCATTTGCAGGAGCCGAGGCGCAGAATGTAACGTTTGCCTACGAAGACGAGACGATTCTGGATCAGTATTCGCTGAAACTGGAACCGGGAAAAATCACCGGCATCCACGGCGCGAGCGGTTCCGGAAAATCGACGATCTTAAAACTTCTGATGCGCTTCTGGGATGTCCAGACGGGGCGCGTTTCCGTGGACGGAGCCGATGTCCGCGAAATCCCGACGAAGTATCTGCGCGATATGGAAAGCTATGTGACGCAGGAGACACATCTGTTCCGCGAACAACATCGCTATTGCAAAACCCGGCGCGACGCGGGAAGAAATTATGGAGGCGGCGAAGAAGGCGTCCATACATGATTTCATCATGACACTGCCAAACGGCTACGACACCGAAGTCGGAGAACTCGGCGATACGCTGTCCGGCGGAGAAAAACAGCGGATCGGTATCGCGCGGGCATTCCTGCATGACGCATCCATGATCCTGCTGGACGAGCCGACATCGAATCTTGATTCCTTAAATGAAGGAATTATTCTGAAATCCCTGAAAGAATCGGCAGAAGAGAAAACCATTGTGCTCGTATCGCACAGAGTGTCCACGATGAACGTCGCGGATGTGGTATATGAAATGGAAAATGGCCGGATTTCCTGATTTTACAGCACTTGACAGAGAAAAGACGATGTGCTACACTAACAGTCGTTAAAGAAAAAACAATTAAATATCGATGTGTAAGGTGTCGGACATGCGTGTCCGGTGAAAAGGGAAGCAGGTGTGAATCCTGCACGAACTCGTCACCGTATTTTGCAAGCAGGGGAATGATCCACTGGGAAACCGGGAAGGAGACCGATGCGCTGGAGTCAAATCCTGAAGCAATGAGCCGGGAGACCTGCCTTTCGCAGTACAGGAACGTTACGTTCGTGCCACGAGGAACTGGCAGTACAAAACAGGAAAGCGGACATTTGCCCCACAGCGGGTGAGATGGTTTTCTTTGTGATGAAAATACTGGAAGCCCCTCGTTGAAAAACGAAAGGGCTTCTTTCTATTTACGCGGGCAACGAGCCAAAGTCCGTGCTTGCACGAGACCTTAGCGACTGCCGCGATAACTTGAGAAACTCGCGGAGCGTGTTTCTCATAGTTTGAAATGTAAAACGTCCCCGATATTGGTTGTTGCAAAGATACCAGCAAATGGGAGGAAAACAAAAATGAAAAAGAAACTTGTAGTCGCTTTAATTTCAGCAGCTATGGTAACATCTATGCTCGGCGCATGCGGAAGCAGCAACGCATCCAGCAGCAGCGCAAGCAGCACAGCAACAAGCAGCGTAAGTGCATCTTCCGCATCTGAGGAAGACACCACAGCAGCAAGCAGCAGCGTAAGCGCATCTTCTGCATCTGAAGAGGTATCCGCAGATGCAGACCAGGAGGCAGCAGATAAAGTGGCAGCTTTGATTGACGCAATTTATGTACAGGAAAGAAATGATAACACCGACGAGCAGTGCAAAGAAGCAAAAGAGGCATGGGATGCCCTGACAGACGCACAGAAAGAACTCGTAGAAGGTGAGAACGCAGATCCGGATTACTTCGGAAGAGACACAGGGGATGCTTCCAAGGATGATCCGTTAAACGGAGACGAGATCGGCGAGAATGAGCTTCTGGTTGTAAGCTTTGGTACTTCCTTCAACGACAGCCGTGCTGAGGATATCGGAGGCGTTGAGAAAGCTCTGCAGGCTGCATATCCGGACTGGTCCGTAAGACGTGCCTTCACTGCACAGATCATCATCAACCATGTACAGGCCCGCGATGACGAGAAGATCGACAACGTAGATCAGGCACTGGAAAGAGCTGTAAGCAATGGCGTGAAAAAACTGATTATTCAGCCGACTCATCTGATGCACGGCGCAGAGTACGACGAGCTGAAAGAAGCAGTAGATAGCTATAAAGATAAATTTGAGTCCGTAACCATCGCAGAGCCGCTGCTTGGCGAGGTTGGAAGTGACGCTACCGTAATCAACGAGGACAAACAGGCCGTTGCAGAAGCAATCACGGCACAGGCAGTAAAATCTGCAAATTATGACAGTCTGGATGCAGCAGCAGAGGACGGCACTGCTTTCGTATTTATGGGACATGGTACTTCCCACAATGCAAAAGTAACTTACAGCCAGATGCAGACACAGATGGATACTCTTGGATACAAAAACGTATTCATCGGAACCGTTGAGGGCGAGCCGGAAGAGACCGCCTGCGAGAATGTGATCGAGGCAGTAAAAGCAGCCGGATACAAGAAAGTAATTCTTCGTCCGCTGATGGTTGTTGCAGGTGACCACGCAAACAACGATATGGCAGGCGAGGATGAGGATTCCTGGAAGAGCCAGTTTGAGGCATCCGGTGCATTCGATGAGATCAACACTCAGATCGAAGGTCTTGGAAGAATTGATGCTGTTGAGCAGCTGTATGTACAGCACACCAAGGCAGCTATGGACGGCAACGGCGTTCAGGACGATGCTGAATAATTAGGGGTTGTATTCCGAACGTAAAATAGAGTAAAATAAGATCCGGCAGTACGGCTGAAGAGACTCAGTGTGCTGTCGGATTTTAAGTTGAGCGGATGAAAAAGATCCGCTTCAAGGTGATACAAGGAGGAATTTTATTATGAGAAAAAAATTGGCAGTTCTTTTTCTTGGAGCAGCACTGACTGTATCCATGCTCGGCGCATGTGGCGGAAAGGATGCAGCGTCATCTTCTGCATCTGCAGTATCTGCGTCTTCTGCGGCAGACGCATCTTCCGCTTCTGTACAGGATGCATCTAAGGCAGAGAGCAGTACATCCACATCAGATGTTTCAGCAGAAAGCGCATCGGCAGCGGAGACTGCAGGAGAAAGCAGCGCATCAGAGCTGGAAGACGGTACGTATACGGCAGACTTCAATACAGACAGCAATATGTTCCATGTCAATGAAGCAAAAGAAGGAAAGGGTGTCCTGACGGTAAAAGACGGAAAAATGACCATCCACGTCAGCCTGGTATCCAAAAACATTGTCAATGTCTTTGTGGGAACAAAAGAAGAAGCACAGGCAGACGGCGCAGAGCTGATCGAGCCGACCACAGATGAGGTAACGTATTCTGACGGAACCACAGATGAAGTGTACGGCTTTGATATCCCGGTAGAAAAACTGGACGAGGATTTCAATGTTGCGATCATTGGTAAAAAAGGAACCTGGTATGATCATGTAGTCAGCGTATCCAATCCGGTACCGCAGGAGTAATCCCGGAAGAAAACAAAAGATATCCACAGAAGGCGAACCATTTTGCACCGTCTGTCCACAGAAATTGTGGAAAGAGAGGGGAAAAGCGGTTCGCCTTTGTGGATATCTTTTCTTATTTTTCCGGAAACAGTTTGCGGAACAGAAAACGGATGAAGGGTCCGCAGTACATGAGCTGCCAGAAGAAGGCAACCGGGAAGTTTAAAAACGTGGTCTGGAGCCAGACAGCAACGAATTCCTTTCCGGCATTTTTAAACAGCAGCGTTGCAATAAAACTCATAATCGGACACATAATAGCAATAATCATAATGGAAATTGCCAGCGTGATTACGATCGGACGATCCTGCGGTGTTACCATGCAAAAAGCTAATTTGTGAGCCAGATGATCCACGAGGAAAAACTCGAGGATAAAAGCGGCCGGCCACATGATTATCATCTCGTGAAACGCCATCAGAAAGACCTGATTTGTCATTCCGCCGATGTTCATGGAAATGTTGTAGCAGATCATGGCATAGACCATCAGAAAGGACATCATGAGGGTAAATACAACGTTTTGAAATTTTGTTTTTGGCATCGATTGTTCTCCTTTTCTTTGCAATTTTGAAAAATGGGCGCAAAAAAGACACATGTGTTGTTCGTTAACCAAGCAATGCACTTGTGCCGTTTCCAATCTGATACCAATCTTTTCTGCAGTTTTTAATTTTGAACCGTCGATTATTATAACGTCTCTGGCGGCGTTTGGCAAGAGGAAATTGAGAAATTTTTAAAAAAGACAGATAAACAAGAAAATTCGATGCGTGCTGGAAGCACGGTTTGGCGAATGGTGCGGGGAACGGCACCGGCGGGAAAAAGAATGGATTGCGAAACGGGAGCGGGATTGCTACAATAGAACATAGTGAAAACAAAGAGAAAACGCAAAAGGAAATCAATATTATGTCAGAGATCAGAAAAATCGAAAACTTTGCGGCGCCGGAGCTCGACGTGTATGCGCGTCTTTCAGAACCGCAGTTATTGCACTATTATGAACCGCAGCCAGGCCTTTTTCTTGCGGAGAGTCCGCGTGTCATCGAGCGTGCGCTGGATGCCGGATATGAACCGGTTTCGTTCCTTGCCGGAAGCGCAGAGCTTGCCGCAAACGAAGCACTCTTTGCGCACTGCCCGGACGCGCCGGTCTATACAGCAGAGACGAAGGTGCTGGAACAACTCACAGGCTTTGCCCTCACGCGCGGCATGCTCTGCGCGATGCACCGCCGCACGCTTCCGGCTATGGAGGAAATCTGCCGGAATGCCCGCCGCGTGGCGATTCTGGAAAATGTCGTGAACCCGACGAATGTCGGTGCGATTTTCCGTTCTGCCGCCGCGCTTGGCATCGATGCCGTGCTTCTCACATCAGGCTGCAGCAACCCGCTGTACCGCCGCGCCATCCGCGTGAGCATGGGAAATGTCTTCCAGGTCCCATGGACCGTGCTGCCAGGCGGCAGTTACTGGCCGGAGCAGGGAATTGCTGCACTGCAGGAACTTGGATTTTATACCGTTGCGATGGCATTAAAAGAAGACTCCGTTCCGATGGATGATCCGTCGTTGAAAACGCATGAAAAGCTCGCCATTCTGCTCGGAACCGAGGGTGACGGACTGGCAAGTGATACGATCGCTGAAACAGATGCAACCGTGCTGATTCCGATGACACACGGTGTGGATTCACTGAACGTCGCTGCGGCGAGCGCTGTCGCATTCTGGGAGCTGGCGGGAAGAAGATAAAGATGTTCCGTCGGTACCGGAGATTACGGAATAAAAATAGGATCAGAGATAGATTTTCGGGATGCATATTTTGATGCATCCCTTTTTGAATTTATGAATTTTGAAATTCCTTCCGATACATCTGCGGCGTACATCCCACTTTGCTTCGGAACTGCCGGTTGAAGTTGGAAAGGTTGCGGAAACCATTGTCGTACGCGATTTCGGACACACTCCGCGTCGTACTGCGCAGCGCCTCGCAGGCGGCTTTGATCCGAAGCTGTGTCAGATATTCAACGGCCCCGAGTCCGAAGGTCTGCTTAAAACAGCTCATAAAATAGCTTTTGCTCAAATGCGACAGCCTGGCAAGTTCCTCTATGGTAATCGGGTCGGCGAAGTGCTCCTGGATATAGGCGAGCACAGGCCGCAGGTTTTCAGCAGCCGCAGGCATGGCGGGACGATCGGTGCAGAGTTCCGGCGATGCGGCGAGCAGATAGAAGAAGCGGAGCAGCTCACTTTTCAGCAGAAGATCGGAGACAGCAGAGTTTTCACGGATGCAGCGGAAAATCTGATGGACGGATGCAGAAAGTGCAGCATAACCGGAATGTTCGGGTGAAATCGGTGCCTGGATGCGGCGCCGGGCGGAGAAAAACGGCTGCAGAATTTCCGTGTAGCTGCGGTCGTCATACCCGCCGATCAGCATATTCTGGTGGAAAACAATCGTATCATAAAACATCGACTCCTGCTCGGCGGGCAGAATGGCATGTACGAGGTTCGGCTGAATCAGAAAAATATCACCGGCATGCGCCGTAAGCAGACGGTCCTCATACTGAAAATACCCCGTTCCGCGTTTGATATAATTCAGCTCCATCTCCCCGTGCCAGTGCAGCGGTACGCCGGGAAAATAGTCGGGCATCCGGCAGTCATAATAACTGTAGGGAACCTGCATGGAGCCGTGCTGGCGTTTTTCTTTCGCAGCAGAAAGCATCATAAAATCATCCTCCAAAAAGCATGTCCGTAAAATGCCGGAAATGGCAGAGCGCGGCATGCATAAAATCATAGAATAGTATTAGAATGAAATAGGAAATTACTGGTATTTCAGCGGATACAGTAGTAATATATCATATAGAAACACTTGCTGCAACGACGAAAATACAGCAGAAATAAGAGCGAAAGAGGAAAAGAAAAAATGTCAAAATGGTTAGATAACGCAGTATTTTATGAGATTTACCCGCAGTCCTTCAACGACACCAACGCCGACGGAATCGGAGATTTCCAGGGTATCATCGAAAAATTAGACTACATCAAGGAACTGGGCTGCAACGCCATCTGGATCAACCCGTGCTTCCTGTCCCCATTCGGTGATGCAGGATACGATGTCGCAGATTACTGCCGCGTTGCACCGCGCTACGGAACGAATGAGGATCTGAAGAGAGTTTTCGAAGAGGCACACAAACGTGACATGCACGTTCTGCTCGACCTGGTTCCGGGCCATACATCTGTTGAGCATCCATGGTTCAAAGAATCCATGAAAGCAGACCGCAATGAATTTACAGACCGCTACGTATGGACCAATAACGTATGGGAAGCACCGGAAGGAATGGGAAGCCTGCGCGGCATTTCCGAGCGTGACGGCGCCTGCGCCATCAACTTCTTCTCCAACCAGCCGGCCCTGAACTACGGCTTTTATCAGCCGGATCCGGAAAAACCGTGGCAGCAGTCCTTTGATGATGAGGGACCGCAGGCAACGCTGGCAGCGATGGAAGATGTCATGAGATTCTGGCTGAACATGGGCTGCGACGGCTTCCGTGTCGATATGGCGGGCTCTCTGGTAAAGAACGATCAGGAAGGCAAAGGAACCATCCGCCTGTGGCAGCAGGTACGGAAATTCCTCGACGCCGAGTTCCCGGATGCAGCCATGGTATCCGAGTGGGGCGAGCCGGACAAATCCTTACAGGGCGGCTTCCACATGGACTTCCTGCTTCACTTTGGACCGTCCCATTACAACGATCTGTTCCGCTGCGATGAGCCATTCTTCTCCAAACGCGGAAAAGGAGATATCTCTGAGTTTGTAGAGACCTACAAAACCAACTACAATAAGACCGCACAGAAAGGCCTGATCTGCATCCCGTCCGGAAACCATGATATGGACCGTCTGGCACGCCGTCTGCAGGGGGATGAGCTGAAAATTGCTTTCGCTTTCCTTCTTTCCATGCCAGGTGCGCCGTTCATCTACTACGGTGATGAAATCGGTATGCGCTACGTCGAAGGCCTGAAATCCGTTGAGGGCGGATACAACCGCACCGGTTCCCGTTCTCCGATGCAGTGGGATGACAGCACCAACGCAGGATTCTCCAGCGCACCGGCCAGTGACCTCTACATCACCATGGACCCGGGCAAAGACCGTCCGACCGCCAAAGCACAGATGGCCGATCCGGATTCCCTGTACCACGAAGTTAAAAAACTCATCCAGATTCGCCAGAGCAGCAAAGCACTCTTAAGCCGCGGAACCATCGAGTTCGTTTATGCAGAGAAAAACCAGTATCCGCTGGCATACGTCCGTGAGGCTGAGGGTGAAAAAGTCCTCGTTATCATCAACCCATCCGACAAAGAGCAGTCCTTCCCATACAGTGCAGAGCTGAAGGATGCCCTCTACACGATCGGAGGAAAAGCAGAATCCAAAGACGGAACCATCACCATCCCGGCACAGTCCGCAGGATTCTATCATATCTGATCGAAAATAAAAATGACAGGGAGATCCAATCGAATTTTTTCGGAGGATCTCCCTGTTTTTAAATATGATACACTCTCAGCTCATGCAATGCCCTGGTCGCTGCAATATACTGCGCCTGCATCATTATCTCCCGTTTCTCGTCCTTCGGGAAAATAGAGAACACCTGATCAAACTCCAGCCCTTTCGCCAGATAAAATGTGGTAACCGTCAGTCCTTTCTTAAAACTGGAGCTGTCACGGTTCAGCCAAGAAAGCCGCTTCCCGCAGTCAAAATCTTTTTCTGCCAGAATCCCCCGCAAAATTAAATAAGCCCGTTCCGCCGTCTTCTCATCCGGTACAATCACCGCCGCCGTCTCATACGTTTTCTCATCTGGAAGCAGCGTATCCACTGCCTCCCGCAGAGCCGCCTCAAGATCCGTGACATCCCGTTCCAACACCGGCATTCCGTGCCGTTCAAACAGCTCCAGATCCGTCACGCCAATGAGATTTGCCGCATACGACGCAATTTCCACCGTATTCCGGTAACTCTTCCGCATCTCAATCCGCCGCAGATCCTTCCCGAAAATCCCCGGTAAAAACTGCAGTACATCCTGCTGCTGATCCGCCATCGTCTGCGCCCGGTCGCCGAGAATCGTCATCTTACAGGAAAACATCCGCCGGATAATCAGATACTGGAGCAGCGAATAATCCTGCATTTCATCAATCACCAGATGCTTAATATTCGACCGCTCCGCCTGCCGCGACAGGCGGTACTTCAGATACAGAATCGGATACACATCCTCATACCGCAGTTTCCGCTTCTCCAACGGCCGCCGCGGCAGCGTCTGATATCCCTCTTTCTTCAGAAAACGATTGTAGAGAACATAAAAATCCATCGTCTCATACATCTTCCGGAATTTTTCGATGAGCGGAATCCGCTCCTCCTCCGGCAGATCCCGGTTCAGCAGCGTCTCGATCTCGTCAATAAACGTCTCCGCCACCGCATCCATCCGCGAGAGCAGCGGAATATCCGCAAACTTGTCATAAAACAGCGTAATAATCTCCGATTCTGACTTCACAAACGACTTATACGAAACGTCTGAGAAATTCATCAGCTCGTCCTCAAGCTCCAGCGCAAATCCCTCCATCTGGTCCACAAACGCCTGCGACTGTTTTAAAGCAAACCGTTCTGCGGCTTTTGGATCCCGCATCTCCCGCTCAATCTGATCACAGCGATCCTCACAGTCCGCCGCCGTGTCCTGTAATTTGCGGTAAGCAAAGAGATCAAAACTCATCTCCTGAATATTCTCCTCACCGAGCTCCGGCAGAATATGTGAAATATAATCCGAAAATACCCCGTTCGGCGATAAAATCAGAATATTCGAAGACTTCAGATTCTGTCTGTCATGATACAAAAGGTAGGCAATCCGATGCAGCGCCACCGATGTCTTGCCGCTTCCCGCCGCTCCCTGAATTACCAGAATCCGGTCCTTCGTATTGCGGATGATCGCATTCTGTTCCTTCTGAATTGTGCGGATAATATTTTTCAGCTGTACCTCGCCGTTGCTGCCAAGCTCCGCCTTTAAAATATCATCATCAATTTTCACATCACTCTCAAATCCGTAAATCATCTTTCCATCCCGGATCTTATACTGCCACTTGGAACAGATTTCCCCTGTCATCTCGCCGCCCGGCGCCAGATAGGAAGCCGGCCCGCGGTCAAAATCGTAGAAAAGACCGCTGACCGGGCTTCTCCAGTCGTAAATCAGCGGCAGCTCGCCCGGCCGCTCCGCAAAATTGCCGATGCCGATATAGAAAATTTCCGGCTCATCATCCCCGTCATAGCAGAAATCCACACGCCCGAAGAACGGAGAATCCAGCATTTTCCGGAAGCGGCTCCGCAGAAGAAGCTGCTCCTGATTCGCATTCACCTGATGCAGCAGCGCCTGCTGATTGTCGTAATCCTCATATCCGTACTGGTCCATCTCGGTATAGTTCTGCCAGTAATAATCGTGCATATTTTCAATTTCTTTCTGTCCGTCCAGCAGAGACTGGCTGATCTCGGCAAGACGCGCCTGCAGCTTTTCCAGCACAAAAGAAAGATATTCCTGTCCGTTTTTCTGGTCTGTCATAAAAGGAAACCTCCTCTTAAAAATATAATGTCGAGTGCCGGAAAACCCGGCTGATCTTATCAGTATAGCAGACAGGCACGTTTCCTGCAATTCAAACATAAAATAAAGAAAAATCCCCTTTGAGGTGCCGCTTTTCTTGGAACCCTTTTTAAAACCACTGTCTGCACAGGAAGAAAAAAGCTGTCTGGATGCGTATCAGAGGGGCGATACAAAAGCCAGAGACATTCTGGTCGAGCGGAATCTGCGCCTGGTCGCGCACGTTGTGAAAAAGTATCAGGGCCTGCCCGATGATCTCGACGATCTGATTTCCATTGGAACGATCGGCCTCATCAAGGCGGTGATGACATATGATTCGAAAAAAGGAAACCGGCTGGCCGCATACGCCGCCCGCTGTATTGATAATGAGCTGCTGATGTATCTTCGGAGCAAAAAGAAAACGGCACGGGAGATTTCCCTCTACGAGCCGATCGGAACCGACAAGGAGGGAAATGAGATCCATCTGCTCGACATCGTGGAGGGCGGCGGGGAGGATATCGCGGAACAGTACAACCGGAAAGAGGACGCGGTGCGGCTGTACTGTTATCTGGATTCGGAATTAAAAGAGCAGGAAAAACAGGTGCTTCTTCTCCGGTACGGCCTTGGCGGAAAAGCAGAATACACACAGAAACAGGTCGCTGCCCGGCTCGGCATCAGCCGTTCGTACGTGTCGCGGATCGAGAAGAATGCAATTGAAAAGTTGCGGTTACGGTTTGCCGCTTCGTAAATGCTTGACATTTCAAACGGACTGCTTCTATAATAAAGGGTAAGGAAATCAGGTGCAGAAAAGGTTTCCTTATCCTTACTTTTTCGAACAAAAATCAAAGATAATATCTTCCCGGTGTTCTTGCCGGACATTTTCCCAAAATGAAAAATAAATAGGAACTATACGACCTGCTACTGAAAGAAAAGGAGGTTTTCTTTGTATTGCAGTGTATTATCAGCCACCGTCTCGGGCATGGAGATGATTCCGGTGCAGGTGGAGGCGGATGTCAGTGACGGCATGCCGCAGTTTACGATGGTCGGCTACGTGAGTGCCCAGGTAAAGGAGGCGCAGGACCGCGTGCGGACAGCCCTCAAAAACATGGGAATTTCCCTGCCGCCGAAACGAATTACGATTAATTTATCCCCGGCGGACGTCCGAAAAGAAGGATCGCGTTTCGATCTTCCGATTGCAGCGGGCGTTCTGATGACGCTCGGCCGGATTCCGCCCGGGTCACTCCGGAAAACGATGGTGCTCGGCGAACTCGGCCTTGACGGCCATGTGCAGGAGATCAGCGGTGTATTTCCGGCAGCGGCGAAGGCGCGGGAGCTTGGATGCACAACGCTTCTTGTTCCAGCCGGAAATGCCGCGGAAGGGAGTCTGGTCGGCGGGCTTCACGTCGTTGGAATCCAGAATTTACAGGAGCTTTTGAACTACTGCTGTGAAGGGAAAATGCCGTCGCTTCCGTCTATAGAAAATCAAAAGAAGGAGGACGGAAAAGAGCCGGACTTTTCCGAAGTGCAGGGCCAGACGGCGGCGCGGCGGGCGGCGCTCATCGCTGCGGCCGGATTTCACAATCTGCTGATGCTGGGGCCGCCGGGCAGCGGAAAATCCATGATCGCAAGGCGGATTCCGACGATCATGCCACCGATGTCTGAGGAGGAGCAGATGGAAGTAACGCGGATCTACAGCATCGCCGGAATGCTTGCCAAAGGAGAGGGTGTCCGCCGGGAGCGGCCCTTCCGTGCTCCGCATCACACGATGACGCCGCAGGCTCTTGCAGGCGGCGGAAAACAGCCGTCCCCGGGCGAAATTACGCTGGCACACCGCGGCGTTCTCTTCCTTGATGAACTCCCGGAGATGACGCGCACAACCATTGAGATCCTGCGCCAGCCGCTCGAGGAGCACCGGATTGTGATTTCCCGTGTCAGCGGAAACTATGTGTTCCCGGCGTCATTTCTGATGGTGGCGGCAATGAACCCCTGCCCCTGCGGCTTTTACCCCGACTTATCGCGCTGTACCTGCGCACCCGGCGACATCAGCCGGTATCTCTCGAGAGTCAGCCAGCCGTTCCTCGACCGCATGGATCTCTGCGTGCAGGTGGAAGCACTTTCCTACGAGGATCTGCACGGCGAGGAGCGGTGCGAATCCTCGGCCAAGATGCGGGAAAAAGCGACGGCAGCGGCGGAAATTCAGGCGGCGCGCTACCGGCAGGAGTCGATTCATTTCAATAGCGAACTGAAAGCAGGCCAGATCGAGAAATACTGTATCCTGGAAAAAGCAGCGGAAGAGCTTTTAGAGGATGCCTTCCGCCGCCTGCGCCTCAGCGCGCGTTCCTACCACGGGATTATCCGCACCGCGCGGACAATTGCGGATCTGGACGGGGCGGTCAAAATCGGCGTGCCGCATATCAGCGAGGCGATCTGCTTTCGGAGCGCCGACAAAAGTATATGGAGGATCTGACGTATGGCGATGGAAATCTTTACAGTTGGCCGCGGGCAGGAGGGCTATCCGGAGCGGCTTATGCCGTTCGCGGACATGCCGTCCCGCCTTTTCGTGCGGGGCGCGCTGCCGGCGGATGAGCAGAAAACAGCGGCGATTGTGGGCGCGCGGATATGTACGGCGTACGGAAAGAGCCAGGCGGCCTTTTTCGCGCAGGTGTTGGCGGCAAACGGCGTGGCGGTGATCAGCGGACTGGCGTGCGGAATCGACGCGGCGGCGCACGAGGGGGCACTGCGCGGAAAGGGAAAGACGTTTGCCGTGCTTGGCTGCGGCGTGGATATCTGCTATCCGAAACAGAATTACCCGCTGATGCGGCGGATGCTGGAAAACGGAGGCGGTGTCTTAAGCGAATTTCCGCCGGGCGCAGAGCCGCTTCCGTGGCATTTTCCGATCCGCAACCGCGTGATCAGTGCGCTGGCAGATGTCGTTCTGGTAATTGAGGCAAAAGAGAAGAGCGGCTCACTCATTACGGCGGACTACGCGCTGGAGCAGGGAAAAACGGTATTTGCCCTGCCCGGACGGACAACGGATGCGACAAGCCGCGGCTGCAACCGCCTGATCGCGCAGGGAGCGGAAATTGCGATTTCACCCGAAACGATTCTCGAGGAGCTGGGCGTGAAAAAGACCGGAACAAAAAGAGCCGCACCGCGTCCGCGCTATGGAAAAGAGGCGGAAATGGTTCTGAAAACACTCGCGGCAGAACCGCAGAATCTTGCACAGCTTGCCGGCAGCACCGGAATCCCGCTGCAGGAGCTGACCGGCATTCTGCTGGCACTCGAAATTGACGGCGTTATTGCGGAAAATCCGCCGGGCGTGTACATGGCGTTATCGTAAAAGGGACGAGGAAAAGAAAGGTTTTGTGATATTCCGCCCGGTGCACAATTATAATAGAAGAAAAAGAAAAAAGGGGGCTCTTCTGCGCCGCGTGCATGTCTGAAAAAGGAAAAAGAAAAGAAAAAAATCAGGAAAAATCGTTAAAAAATTGAAAAAATCCTGTTATTTTGTCGGGAAACATCGAAAAATGGTACATTTTAAAAATGGAAAACACTTGCAAGAAAAAACTTTTTGGTGTATAGTCAGTGGAAGTTACGACTAATTTAGGAATTATTCTGGAATTTGTAATGATGCAGAACTATGCGATATGAAAAACGCAATATAGATCTGGACAGTTATAAAAATATGTATTCAGGAGGCATCAGAGGTGGCAAAATATCTTGTAATAGTGGAATCACCGGCAAAAGTCAAGACGGTGAAAAAGTATCTCGGGGCAAATTACGAAGTTGCAGCATCTATGGGCCATGTGCGCGATCTGCCGAAAAGCCGGCTTGGAATTGATGTAGAACATGACTTTGAACCAAAATATATCACCATCCGCGGAAAAGGAGAGCTTCTGGCATCTCTTCGAAAAGCCGCAAAAAAAGCAGATAAAGTTTATCTCGCAACTGACCCTGACCGCGAGGGAGAGGCAATTTCCTGGCATCTGTCGATTGCGCTGAATCTCGATGAGAACAAGATGCGCCGCATCACCTTCAACGAGATCACAAAATCAGCAGTCAAAGCGTCGATCAAACAGGCACGCGACATCGATATGAACCTGGTGGACGAGCAGCAGGCGCGCCGCTGCCTCGACCGTATGGTAGGTTATGAAATCAGCCCATTGTTATGGAAGAAAATCAAACGCGGACTTTCCGCCGGCCGTGTGCAGTCCGTTGCACTGCGCATCATCGGCGACCGCGAGGATGAGATCAATGCGTTCATTCCGAAAGAATACTGGACACTGGAAGCAGATCTGAAAATTCCGGGCGAGAAGAAACCGCTCGTCGCAAAATTCCACGGAAAAGGCAGTGAAAAGATGGCGATCGAGACGAAAGAGCAGCTCGATGAAATCTTAAAGGGACTGGAAAATGAGACCTTTACCGTATCCGAAGTGAAAAAAGGAGAGCGTTCCAAGAAAGCGCCGCTTCCGTTCACCACGAGTACCCTGCAGCAGGAAGCATCGAAGGTGCTGAACTTCTCCACGCAGAAGACGATGCGTCTGGCGCAGCAGCTCTACGAGGGCGTGGAAGTAAAGGGAAAGGGAACGATCGCTCTGATTTCCTATCTGCGTACCGATTCTACACGAATCAGCGAGGAGGCCGATGCGGCAGCACGTTCCTTTATCCAGGAGCAGTACGGCACAAAATATACCGCAAGCGGGGACACGACGGAGAATAAAAACAGCAAGGCACAGGATGCGCACGAGGCCATCCGTCCGACCGATGTGACGAATACACCGGTAATGGTAAAAGAATCCCTGCCAAGAGATCTGTTCCGCCTGTATCAGCTGATCTGGAAACACTTTGTGGCAAGCCGCATGCAGCCGGCCGTCTATGAGACAATTTCCGCACGGATCAATGCAGGAGAGTATCTCTTTACAGCAGCTTCCTCCCGTCTGGCATTTGATGGTTTCATGTCCGTTTACACCGATCCGGATGAGGAAAAGAAAGAGAAAAACGCCGCTGTCCGGAGCCTGGAGGCAGGAACGGAGCTGGCACTGGAAAAGATGGATCCGCAGCAGCACTTCACACAGCCGCCGGCACACTACACCGAGGCATCCCTTGTCAAAATGCTTGAGGAACTCGGCATCGGCCGTCCAAGTACGTATGCGCCGACCATCACAACGATCATCAACCGCCGTTACGTGGCAAAGGAGAACAAGAACCTTTACATGACAGAGCTCGGCGAGGTGGTCAACAACATGATGAAAGAGGCATTCCCGAGCATCGTGGATGTCAACTTTACGGCAACGATGGAAGCTCTGCTCGACAGGGTTGGAGATGGCAGTGTTCCGTGGAAGACAGTAGTCGAGAACTTCTGGCCGGATCTCTATGAGGCGGTCACAGAGGCAGAAAAGAACCTCGAAGAAGTTAAGGTAGAGGATGAGGTGACAGATGTCATCTGCGAGAACTGCGGCCGCAACATGGTGGTCAAATACGGCCCGCACGGAAAATTCCTCGCCTGCCCGGGATTCCCGGACTGCAAGAACACGAAGCCGTATCTGGAAAAGATCGGTGTTCCGTGTCCGAAGTGCGGAAAAGAAGTGATCCTGCGCAAGACGAAAAAAGGACGGAAATATTATGGATGCGAAAACAATCCGGAATGCGATTTCATGTCCTGGCAGAAACCGTCTGCCAAGAAATGCCCGCAGTGCGGCGGCTATATGCTGGAAAAAGGCAATAAGCTGGTCTGCGCGGACGAGCAGTGCGGCTATGTAGAAGCACGCGAAAAGAAAGACGAAGACTGAGAATGACAAAGCGGTCTGTACTGGTGAAAAACTGGTGCAGGCCGTTTTTTTTGCTTATCGAGGCGGAAAAACAGGAAGATCCGAAAAAATTTAGCATGAATTTTTATAAAATTTATAGTTTTCTGAAAAATATATTGATTTCCGGAAAACTACATGATAGAATGAGCTTAGTTTTAAGGGTTGTCTGAAAAAGGCATCAGTGTGCATTTTTTTCGGCGGATACGTCAAAAAAATGCAGAAAATAAAGAAAGGAGAAGAACATGAGCGTACAACTGCTGGATAAAACCAGAAAAATCAACAAACTGCTTCATAACAATCACTCCACGAAGGTCGTGTTCAACGATATCTGTGAAGTCCTGATGGAAACGTTAAGTTCCAATATCCTGGTGATCAGTAAAAAAGGAAAAGTGCTGGGCATCAGCCTTTGCCCGGGCGTGGAAGAAATTACGGAGCTGATCGAGGATAAGGTGGGCGGTTATGTCGATGCCGCATTAAACGAACGTCTCCTCGGCGTACTCTCCACAAAAGAGAACGTCAATTTACAGACCCTCGGCTTTGAGCGGCCTGGTGTAGAGCGCTACACCGCAATTATCTGCCCGATCGAGATCGCCGGAGAACGCCTTGGTACCGTATTTATGTACCGCTGCACCCCGCAGTACGATATCGACGATATCATCGTCAGTGAGTACGGCACAACCGTTGTCGGACTGGAAATGATGCGTTCCGTCAACGAGGAAAATGTGGAGGAAAACCGCAAGGTTCAGGTGGTTAAATCCGCATTCAACACGTTGTCCTTCTCCGAACTGGAAGCCATCATCCATATCTTTGATGAACTGAACGGGGATGAGGGCATTCTGGTTGCAAGCAAAATTGCAGACCGCGTCGGCATCACAAGATCCGTCATCGTAAATGCCCTCCGCAAATTCGAGAGCGCAGGCGTCATCGAGTCCCGTTCCAGCGGTATGAAGGGAACGTATATCAAGGTATTAAATGATTATATCTTTGATGAACTCGACGAGATCAAAGCAAGAAAGAACCTGAAAGGAAAGGGCGATGCCCATCCGGACGAGGCGAAAAAATAAAAAAGTGGAATGTAGAAAAGAATCGGAGCCGTTTAAGAATGGCGCCGTTTCTTTTTGTGCAAAAAGCATTCGTGGAGCGGAAAAAAATGGTATCATTCCCGTTTTTAGGAATAAACTATAATTAGATTCTAAAGAGAGTATAAAATATGAAAAAGTTGCCAAAATAAGAAAAAACGAGAAAATAAGAGAAATTAAGAGTTATCACGAGAAAAAAAAAGAGAATTACAAAATTCATGCATTTGCGAAATGAGGTGGAAAACACTATAGTAAGAACCATCAAGTAGCACTCGAATGAACTGAGTGCTAATAAATAAAACTGAATGAAATCTTGAAGGAGGAAACATAAATGAAGTTAGTACCTTTAGGTGACAGAGTTGTATTAAAAGAGTTAAAAGCAGAGGAAACCACAAAATCCGGTATCGTACTTCCGGGACAGGCACAGGAGAAACCGCAGCAGGCTGAGGTTATCGCAGTAGGACCTGGAAAAGTAGAAGACGGCAAAGAAGTAAAAATGGAAGTTGCAGTCGGAGATCAGGTAATCTATTCCAAATATGCAGGAACCAACGTCAAACTGGAAGACGAAGAGTACATCATCGTAAAACAGGATGACATTCTGGCAGTTGTAAAATAAAGAATAATCAAGTAAAAATCAGGAGGCATGACAATCATGGCAAAAGAGATTAAATATGGAGCAGAGGCAAGAAATGCTCTTCAGAACGGTGTAAACCAGCTTGCAGATACCGTACGTGTAACCCTTGGACCGAAAGGAAGAAACGTTGTTCTGGACAAACAGTACGGCGCTCCGCTTATCACAAACGATGGTGTTACCATTGCAAAAGAGATCGAGCTGGCAGACGGATTTGAAAACATGGGCGCACAGCTCATCAAAGAAGTTGCTGCAAAGACAAACGATGTAGCAGGTGACGGTACCACAACCGCAACGGTTCTGGCACAGGCTATGGTAAACGAGGGAATGAAAAACCTGGCAGCAGGCGCTAACCCGATCGTTCTTCGTAAAGGAATGAAGAAAGCAACCGACAAAGCCGTTCAGATCCTTGCAGAGATGAGCCAGCCGGTAGCAGGCAAAGAGCAGATCGCAAAAGTTGCAGCCGTTTCTTCCGGAAGTGAAGAAGTTGGCCAGATGGTAGCAGATGCCATGGAAAAAGTTTCCAAAGACGGCGTTATCACCATCGAGGAGTCAAAGACCATGCAGAACGAGCTGGAGCTGGTAGAAGGTATGCAGTTCGACCGTGGATACATCTCCGCTTACATGTGCACCGACATGGAGAAAATGGAAGCCGTTCTCGACAATCCATATATCCTGATTACCGATAAAAAACTCTCCAACATTCAGGAAGTTCTTCCGCTGCTGGAGCAGATCGTACAGAGCGGCGCAAGACTGCTGATTATCGCTGAGGATGTAGAGGGAGAAGCTCTTCAGACTCTTGTGATCAACAAACTGCGTGGAACTTTCAACGTAGTAGCTGTCAAAGCACCGGGCTACGGCGACAGAAGAAAAGCAATGCTCGAGGATATCGCAATCCTGACCGGCGGCCAGGTGATCTCCGAGGAAGTTGGTCTGGAATTAAAAGACGCTACACTGGAAATGCTCGGACGTGCAAAATCTGTTAAAGTTCAGAAAGAGAACACCGTTATCGTTGACGGTGCCGGCGCAAAAGATGCCATCGCTGCAAGAATCGGCCAGATCAGATCCCAGATCGAGGAGACCACTTCTGAGTTCGATAAAGAGAAACTGCAGGAGAGACTGGCAAAAATGGCAGGCGGCGTAGCTGTGATCCGTGTAGGTGCAGCAACCGAGACCGAGATGAAAGAAGAGAAACTCCGTATGGAGGATGCTTTAAATGCAACGAGAGCAGCCGTAGAAGAGGGTATCATCGCAGGCGGCGGTTCTGCATACATCCATGTAACAACACAGCTTGCAGAGCTGATTGACAACCTGGACGGCGACGAGAAGATCGGTGCAAGAATCGTACAGAAAGCACTTGAGGCTCCTCTGTTCCACATCGTAACAAACGCAGGTCTGGAAGGCGCTGTTGTTATCAACAAAGTAAAAGAGTCCAAAGTAGGTGTTGGATTTGATGCATACAACGAAGAGTATGTAGACATGATCCAGGCTGGTATCCTTGATCCGGTTAAGGTTACCAGAAGCGCACTGCAGAACGCTACCAGCGTTTCCGCAACCCTTCTGACCACCGAGTCCGTAGTTTCCACCATCAAAGAGCCGGCTCCGGCTATGCCGGCAGGCGCAGACGGTGGAATGGGAATGATGTAATTTCCGGGATAAAAATGTCTGGTAAAACAAAATAAGAAAACCGGCTGGCAAAGACCGTAGCGGAACATGGGTTTCGAAGTCCTGTCTTTGCCGGCCGGTTTTTTAGTGGAAAGTTTTTCTTCCATTTCGCATGGCTCTGAATCGTTACAAAAAATTTCAGAAAGTTTTCATGCTTTCGCCGGGCGGCGTATATGGACGCTTCCGGCGTTTTATGCTATACTGATTTGTAGGATGTTGGGGGAAATACAACAAAGGAGAAGAAACACACATGGCAAGTCGTTATGAATCCGACATGACAAGGAAGGAGAAGATGCAGCTCGAAAAAGAGAAGCTGTCGAAAATGAATTTTAAAGAGAAACTGGCCTATATCTGGGAATACTACAAGGCTGTTATTTTCGGCATCATCGCTGTCGTCTTCATCATCGGCACGATTGTGAATATCCATGAAAACGCGAAGTATTACGATCTCGTGAGCATCGCTGTAGTGGATTACGCAGGACTGCAGGATGTAAGTCCGATCGAGGAGGACATAAAAGAAGCACTCGGAACAGGAGACAAGTACGAAAAGGTAAGCATCGATACGAGCTACAGTTTCGGTGAAGATCTCTCTGGCGCAGATTACAACACGCTGATGAAATTTACAGCCGTAATCGCCGCGCAGAGCATGGATGTGCTGATCTGTTCGCAGGCCGTGTACGACAACTATAGCAGGGACGACTATTTCCTGGATCTGTCCACGCTGTTTGACGAGGCGACATGCGAAAAATACGGCATCCAGGCGGGAGATACCTGCCTCGATATTTCCAAGCTGAAGAAATACCAGGATATGGGCCTTACGTACTATGAGCCGTGCTATCTGACCGTCGTAGTCAACGCGAAGAACACGGACAATGCAGCAAAACTGATCGAATATCTTGAGGAGGATGGAGTAAATGAGTGATCTGTACACAGAAGTGCTGGTGAAAAAACAGCAGACAGGAAAAGACAAGGCGATCAAAGGAGTTCTGATCTTCTTTACCGTTCTTTTTGCAGCCGCAGGAATTATGATGAATCCGCTGATTCTGCTTCTTGCGCTGGTACTTGGAATCGTAGACTATATTTTTATCCCGAAGCTTTCGGTAGAGTTTGAGTATCTGTACGTCAACGGCGAGCTCGACATCGACCGTATCTATTCGCAGTCAAGAAGAAAAAGAGCCGCAAGCTATGAGCTTTCCAACATGGAAATCCTGGCTCCGTACCAGTCCCATCAGCTCGATTCCTACAAAAACAATCAGAGCATCAAACGTTACAACTATTCCTCCGGAATCGAAGGACAGGGTCACAAACCGTATGCATTTGTTATTTCAAAAGACAACACAATGCAGATGGTCATCTTCGAGCCGGATGAGGTGATGTTAAAGGATATCCGCAACCGCGCACCAAGAAAAGTATTTATGGATTGACAGCGTTTTCGTTTTTTGTTAAACTAGGTGATAAATCAAAAAAACTTAAGAAGAAAGGAAGAAATGAAAATGGGTACAATTATTGGTGATGGTATTACCTTCGATGATGTGCTTCTGGTTCCGCAGTATTCTGAAGTAACCCCAAACATGGTAGATCTGACTACGCATCTGACCAAGAAGATCAAGCTGAACATCCCGATGATGAGCGCCGGCATGGATACGGTTACAGAACACCGTATGGCAATTGCCATGGCACGTCAGGGAGGAATCGGTATTATTCACAAGAATATGTCGATTGAGCAGCAGGCAGAAGAAGTAGACAAAGTAAAACGTTCTGAGAACGGTGTTATCACCGATCCGTTCTATCTGTCTCCGGAGCACACCCTGGAAGATGCCAATAATCTGATGGCAAAATTCCGTATTTCCGGTGTCCCGATTACCGAGAACGGAAAACTGGTTGGTATTATTACAAACCGTGATCTGAAGTTTGAAACTGATTTCACCAAGAAAATCAAAGAGTCCATGACCAGCGAAAACCTGATCACTGCAAAAGTAGGCGTTACGCTGGACGAGGCAAAAGCAATCCTTGCAAAATCCAGAAAAGAAAAACTTCCGATTGTCGATGACGATTTCAACCTCAAAGGTCTGATCACCATCAAAGATATCGAGAAAACCATCAAGTACCCATTGTCCGCCAAGGATGAGCAGGGACGTCTGCTCTGCGGTGCCGCAGTCGGCATCACGGCAAACGTGCTCGATCGTGTCGATGCGCTGGTAAAAGCACACGTAGACGTGATCGTCATCGACTCCGCTCACGGACATTCCGCAAATATCTTCAAAACACTTCGTCTCATCAAAGAGCATTATCCGGATCTGCAGGTAATCGCCGGAAACGTGGCAACCGCAGAGGCAACAAGAGACCTGATCGCAGCCGGAGCAGACGCTGTTAAAGTCGGTATCGGACCTGGTTCTATCTGTACGACCCGTGTCGTTGCAGGTATCGGTGTACCGCAGGTCACAGCCGTTATGGACTGCTATGAGGAAGCAAAGAAGACCGGAACTCCGATCATCGCCGACGGCGGTATCAAGTACTCCGGAGACATGACAAAGGCTATCGCAGCCGGTGCCAATGTCTGCATGATGGGAAGCATCTTCGCAGGATGCGATGAGAGCCCGGGAGATTTCGAACTGTTCCAGGGAAGAAAATACAAAGTATACCGTGGAATGGGATCCATTGCAGCTATGGAGAACGGAAGTAAAGACCGTTACTTCCAGACCGGCGCCAAGAAACTGGTTCCGGAAGGTGTGGAAGGCCGTGTAGCATACAAAGGCCTCGTAGAGGACACTGTATTCCAGCTGATCGGCGGACTTCGTTCCGGTATGGGCTACTGCGGAGCGAAAGATGTTGAGACCTTAAAGGAGACCGGAAAATTTGTGAAGATTTCCGCAGCATCCTTAAAAGAGTCCCATCCGCATGATATCCACATCACCAAAGAGGCTCCGAACTACAGCGTGGACGATAAATAAGAATAAAAAGTCGCAAAAGGCAGAAGGGGGAAAGGGCAGAAACTTTTCAGCTTCTGCCTTTTCAAATGAGGGAGCGCTTATTTGCAGCGGGGAGAGAACATATGGCACAGAAGAGACGGGGAAAAACGACAAGAAAACAGAGGCAGCGCCAGCTTCACCGCAGAATGTTTCTGACGGGAGTTCTGGTGGTGCTGATCTGCGTCGGCATTTACAGCGGCATCCGCCGTGTGGCAAAAACGGAACCGGCCATGAGCGATGCACTGGCAGACGGCAGCAGCACTCAAGGCGGTCTTCTGGCAGATGACTATGAGGACAATGATATCACCGACTGGACCGGTGCTCCGCCGATCGATATGGAGCTTCTGACGCCGAACAGCTGGTCCAGACCGCAGACTCGGCTGAAAAAAGTGAATGGCATTGTCATTCACTACACGGCAAATCCGGGAAGCACAGCGATGCAGAACCGTGATTATTTCGAAAATCTGCCGGAGACGCAGGAGGCACAGGCCAGCAGTCATTTTGTGATCGGTATCGAGGGAGAAGTCGTTCAGTGTATTCCGACGAGCGAATGGTCGTATGCATCGAACCAGCGCAATTTCGACACGATCTCAATTGAATGCTGTCACCCGGATGAAAGCGGTGAATTTACAGACGAGACATACAATTCTGTTGTGCAGCTCGCAGGCTTTTTGTGCAAGCGGTTCAATCTGACTTCAGATGATGTGATCCGTCACTACGATGTGACCGAAAAACTCTGCCCGCTGTACTACGTGGAGCACGAGGATGCCTGGATTCAGATGAAGGCGGACATTCAGGCATACGCGGATTCACTCTCTTAGAAGATAAGAAAAATCCCCGTTGGGAAATCAGTTTCAGAAGAAACGATTTTTCAACGGGGATTTTTGATTATTCCATCTGATTAACGGTGTCGTCTGCGCCGTCTTCTCTTTTTCGTGTTTCCGCCCAGTGCAATCCAGCAGAACAGCCGTACAAAGGTGATGCCGAACAGAACGCCGATGCTGTCAATGCCGACATCCTTTACCGACGGGCCGCGGTTGGCGACCATCGTCTGGTGGAACTCATCGCTCGCGGCAAAGGCGACACAGAGGATGCCGGCAAGAAATGTGAGCGCGAAGCCCCGCAGGCCGTAGACGTAGAGCGGAAGCGAAACACAGATTGCAAGCAGACAGTACTCTGTCATATGAGCCAGCTTCCGCACCGGGTACTGATACTCGTCAGCCAGTTCCTGGATCTTCTCATCATCCCATCCGCGGTCCATGACGTGGTCGATTGTGATGAAAATGCCGCGCGCCACTTTTTCACTGAGCTGTGAGGATTCCGTTCCGTTCTGGGAAGAGAAGGAGAAAATCATCGACATCATCAGAATCGCCGGGATGAAGGAAAACGGTTTTAACAGTGCAATTACAATTCGATTCATAAAATACCTCCAGTAAAACAAAGCAGGTCAGATCGGAAACTTTTTATGCGGTATGCTCGCGGATTCTGGCAATCGCAGAAAAGATCAGGAATGCCAGTAGGTTCACGATTACGACCGTCGCTCCGGCAGGGGAGGATAGGAAAAACGAGAGGGACATGCCAAGAAGGAAGCACACCACCGAGAGAACCGCAGAGCAGATCACCACGCTCTGGAAGGTATGGCAGAGACGCATCGAGGTCAGTGCCGGGAAAATCAGCAGACTGGAGATCAGAAGTGCGCCCATCATGCGCATGCCGAGCACGGTTGTGATAGCGGTTAAGAACGCAAGCAGCATGTTGTAAAGCTCTGCGCGGACACCGGTTGCTTTGGCAAATGTTTCATCGAAGGTGACAGCAAAAATGCGGTTGTAGTACAGAACGAACAGGAGCAGCACGACGATGGAGAGCACCACGGAGAGAACGACGTCCTCATCACTCATCGCAAGGATGCTTCCGAACATGTAGTTGTTGACATCGGTGTTCATGCCGCTCGACCACGAAACCGTGATGACACCGATCGCAAGCGCAGAGCTTGAAATCAGACCGATGGCGGCGTCGCCTTTGATCTTGCTGGATTCGTTCATGCGGAGCAGCAGAAAGGCGGCAAGCACGACGACAGGGATTGTGAAGGCAAGCGGAGCAAAACCGAGTGCCGTTGCAATCGCAAGAGAGCCGAATCCGACATGGGAGAGGCCGTCGCCGATCATGGAGTAGCGCTTTAACACGAGGCTGACGCCAAGCAGTGCGGCGCACAACGAGACGAGAATACCGACCACAAGTGCACGCTGCATAAACGGATAAGAAAGCATTTTCAGTAGATTCGAAATCATAAGTCAGCACCTCCTAAAAACTGTTTTCCCGCCTCGGTTTTCAGATACTCGTCCATCGGACCGAAGAAGACCTGCTTCTGGTCGAGCTGGAGAATGTGCGTTGCGTCCGGCAGAATATTGCGGATATCGTGGGAAACCATGATGATCGTAACGTTCTGCTCGCGGTTGATGCGGCGGATGAGCTGGTACATTTCGTTTGTCATGACCGGGTCAAGGCCAGTGACCGGCTCGTCGAGGAGCAGCAGTTTCTTTGTGGCGCAAAGCGCACGAGCGAGAAGCACACGCTGCTGCTGGCCGCCGGAGAGATCACGGTAGCATCGTTTCTTTAATGGAAGGAGGTCGAGAAGCTCCATATTGCGGAGCGCGTCCTCTTTGTCTGCCTTTGTGTAAAACGGCGGGAAATGCGGGTGGTTCTGCCGGCCGGACAGCACGACTTCCCAGACGCTCGCCGGGAAATCCTTTTGTGCGGCGGTCTGCTGCGGCAGATAGCCGATCTCGCTTGGATGAAGCCCGTCGCCGGTTGTGATCGAGCCGGTGGACGGATTTTTTAAGTGAAGCAGTCCCTTGATCAGAGTACTTTTTCCGGAACCGTTCTCGCCCACAATACAGAGGTAGGAGCCGGCTTCCAGGGCAAAGTTGACATCGGTCAGGACCGGGATGCCCTCGTAGGAGAAGGTGACATCACTGCAGGTAAGTAGAGCCATTTAGTTTAAAGCCTCCTTTAATGCGGAAACGTTCTGTTCCATGAGGGAGAGATACGTAGCGCCGCTTTCGAAATCATCTTTGGATACATTGTGACAGGAATGAAGCAGCAGCTTTTTCGCGCCGGTCGCCTCACAGATGGAGTCCGTCATTTGTTCATTGGACAGCTCGGTGTGGAAAACGACGGGAATCTGTTCTTCCTTGATTTTATCAATTAAAAAAGAAAGGGTTTTGGCACTTGCCTCGGATTCCGAGGAGCAGCCGGGAAACGCCGCGTAGTAGTCGAGGCCGTAGGTGTCCGCAAAGTAGCGGAACGGGAAACGGTCGCCGAAAACAATGGTATGGCGGCTTGCAATTGCGGTGACATCGGAAAATTCCTCATCGAGGGAGGCAAGCGAAGCAAGATACGAGGCGGTGTTTGCCTGGTATTCATCCGCATGCTCCGGGTCGAGGCGGCAGAGGGAATCACAGAGCTTCTGGACAATCCGCATTGCATTTTTCGGCGAGGTCCAGACGTGCTCGTCCTGTTCGCCGTGGGATTCGTGCGCATGATCATGGGAAGATTCGTCGTGTGTATCCTCGTCCTCATGGTCGTGTACATCCTCGTGATCTGCATCTTCGTCCTCATGGTCGTGCGCATCCTCGTCCTCATGATCGTGTGCGTGGCCGTGGGTCTCCATTCCCTCGACGGTTTCCTCGGCAACGGTGTCAACGCAGTCCATCAGCGTCACTACCTCTTTGTTCGAGGTATCGACAGAATCAAGGATTGTCTCGACCCAGGCATCGGAATCGCCGCCGACGTAGACGAGGAGATCACATTCGGAAACCGTAATCATATCGCCCGGTGTCGGTTCAAACGAGTGACTTTCCGCACCCGGGGAAAGCAGCATGTGGAGATCGAGATGATCGCCGCCGATGGCGCGCAGAAAATCATACTGCGGAAAAATCGTAGCCACGGCGGAGAGTTTCGTGTTCTCCTGGGAATCCGCCGTCTCTTTTGAGGATCCCGCACAGCCTGTCAGAAGAAGGAGGGCAGGAAGGAGGAGAAGGCGTAACGTTTTTTTTGAAAAAAATGTCATGATACTCCTTTCTGAAAGAAAACACGGAGGCATTCGAAAAAGCTCCGTATCAGACTGTTTCGTGACAAATGCCGCAGGAGTGGGAAGCGGCAGACGGGAACAAATGTCCCCGAAAAAAGATCAGTTATCATCATATAGCAGGGAGGATTCATTTGTCAAGGAAAGGAAAACCAGTTATAGAAAAGAGGGAAAAAAACTGCCTTTCCCTGTAAAAAAGAAAGGCAGTTTTGAGAAAATTTCTTGATTTTAGGATACCCGGCGGAACTGTGCCTGGTAGAGCTGGTAGTACGCGCCCTGCTTTGCCATCAGTTCGTCGTGGGTTCCTTGCTCGAAAATCTTTCCGTGGTCGATCACGAAAATCCGGTCCGCATTTTTAATAGTAGAAAGACGGTGCGCAATGATGAACGAGGTACGGCCCTTCAACAGGCTTTCGATTCCCTGCTGCACCTGAATTTCTGTCTGTGTGTCGATGCTGGACGTCGCCTCGTCGAGAATCAGAATCCGCGGATCAGACACCATCGTTCTGGCAAAGGCGAGAAGCTGGCGCTGGCCGTTGGAAAGACGGGCACCGCGCTCGCTGATCTCGGTGTCGTAGCCGTCCGGCAGTTCTATGATAAAGTCATGGGCATGCACGGCCTTTGCGGCGGCAATGATTTCTTCCTCCGTGGCATCGAGCTTTCCATACGCAATGTTGTCGCGAATCGTGCCGGAGAAGAGAAAGTTGTCCTGGGTCATAACGCCCATCTGGGCACGCAGGCTGTTGATGGAGACATCCGTCAGGCTGTGGCCGTCGACGCGGACCGTTCCCGAAGTAATATTGTAGAAACGGCTGATCAGATTGACAATGGTCGTCTTTCCAGCGCCGGTCGGGCCGACGAGTGCGATCGTCTCACCGGGAGCCGCTGTAAAGCTGACATCTTTTAAAACCAGCGTGTCCGGATCATCGGAGTAGGCAAAGCTGACGTGGTCGAATGTTACTTCTCCTTTGATCGGCGGCAGTTCTGTGACGCCAGGCTTGTCGGCAACCTCCGCCGGTGTGTCGAGGATCTCAAAGATTCGCTCCGCAGCGGAAAGGTTCGTGATCAGCTTGTTGTAAAAACCGGCCAGGTTCTGGATCGGATCCCAGAACATCGTCAGATACATCGCAAACGCCGTGAACGTACCGATCGGAACGGCATCCACGCCGAGCACGGAAATACCGATAAAATACAGAAGAAACGTTCCGATGCCCCAGGTCACCTCGATCACAGCGGAAAAACCATCCGCCAGGCGGACCGCATGGATGAAGGAGTTCTGATGCTCAAGAAGAAGCCGGTCAAACTCGCCCTGCGATTCCTGCTCTGCGGTAAAGCTCTTGATGATGCGGATACCGGAGAAGTCCTCGTGGATATACGCCGTAACATTGGAAGATTTTTTCCGGAACGTCTGCCATCTCTTGTGTGCGACGATCTGAATAAAATACATGCCGATAGCGATCAGCGGCAGCACGAGAATCGCACTTAAGGAGAGCCAGATGTTTTTGATCATCATGATCACCAGAATAGCGATGATCGTGAGAATGTTCGGAATCAGCTTTGTGACACCGTCGTTCAGCACATCCTTTAACGAGTTGACATCGCCGATGATGCGCGCCAGAATCTTTCCGGCCGGACGGGTATCGAAAAAGCTGAAGCTTAAGGTCTGGATATGCGTGTAGAGCTCGTCACGGATTTCCAGAAGAATGTTGTTGGTAATGCGCGCCATCAGAAGCATCCGCAGGCGGACACCGGCCGCGTAAACCAGGTTGATCACAACCATGAATACGCAGAGGGCAACAAGCCCGCGCCAGTCTTTCTGCGCAATATTGACGTCGATGGCGTACTCCAGGAGCAGTGGGTTCACAGTGGAAATCGCAATGGTAACGGCGAGAACCACGAGAACAACGGCAACCTGGCGTTTATAATTTTTTAAGTAGGAGAAGAGGCGGCGGATGGTCGCGCTCTTTAAGACCTCTTTCTGCTCTTCATCTACTTTACTGGAATTGATAGCCATAATCGTATTGTTCCTCTCTTAACGGGTAAGTAAATACAGAAGTTGTCGGGTAACAAATTAAATTGAATTAAGCATTGGCAGGAAGTGCCTGCTCGAGGGCTGCCTTTGCTTTATGGTAATCACCGTACTGAGCCTCCCAGGTGGAGTAGTACAGGCCTTTCTGTGCCATCAGACTCTCATGCGTGCCGCGCTCGGCGATGCGTCCGTGATCGAGATACAGGATCTCATCGGCACTCTGCACCGAAGAAATGCGATGGGCAATGATGATCTTGGAAACATCTTTTTTCTCGGCGAGATGGCTCTGGATTTCGTATTCGGTCTCCATATCGAGCGCCGAGGTGGAATCATCCAGTACGAGGATCGGAGCCTGTTTTGCCAGGGCGCGTGCGATGGAAAGACGCTGCTTCTGACCGCCGGAAAGTCCCATGCCGCGCTCGCCGATGACGGTTTCGTACTGATCGGAAAGGTGGTCGACGAACTCGGAAGCACACGCAGCGGAGACGGCGTTATGTACCTCTTCGGATTTCATTGTGCTGCGGCTGCCGAGGCGGACATTCTCAGAAATCGTGTCTGAGAACAGGAAGACGTCCTGCATGACGACGGAAGAAGTATCGCGCACGGTGCGCAGCGGCAGGGTGCGGATATCGTGGCCGTCGAGACAGATGGAACCGTTGGTGACATCGTAAAAACGCTCGAGCAGATTGACGATGGTTGTTTTTCCGGAACCCGTCATACCCATGATGCCGAGTGTGTGGCCCTGCTTTAAGGTAAAGTCGATATCCTGCAGAATCGGTGTGTCATGCAGGGAGAAATCGACGTGATGGAATTCCAGGTCACCCGGAAGTTTTGAAAGCTCCACCGGATTTTCCGGTTCTGCGATCTGCGGCTCCTCTGCGAGAATTTTGTTCAGCTTCTTGTTGGAAGCAATCGCAGAAGCGAAGCAGTTGCCGAGCCAGCCGACGTTTTCGATCGGCCAGGTGATCTTGGAGGTGTACTCCATAAAGGCCGTTAAAACACCGAGCGTAATGCGTCCGTGGATGACACCGTAGCCGCCCGCGAGAAGGACGAGCACGCGCATCAGCTTCGTAAGAAACGAGATGGCGGGATCGTATTTCATCAGGACGCGCGCCTGATCCATGTTGAGATCGCAGTATTTCTGATTGTGTTTCCGGAATTTTTTGATCTCATACGGTTCCCGTGCAAAGGATTTGACGGTGCGGACACCGGCGAGATTTTCCTGTGCAACGGTATTCATGACGGCGTTTTCCTCACTGATCGCATCGTAGACACGGTCGAGTTCTTTTTCGAGGCGGATTGCGATGCCTGCGACGAAAGGAAGGATCGCCACGGAGACGAGTGTCAGCGGCAGATCCAGTTTGACCATACTGACCATTGCCATCATGATACAGATCAGGCCTTCTAAGATCAGCATGCCGGCAAAGCCGAGGATATCCCAGATCCGGTCGACGTCATCGCGCACGCGGGCGAGGAGTTCGCCGGTATTGTTTTTGTCAAAGTATTCCACCGAAAGCCGCTGGACGTGGCGGAACAGGTTGTCCCTCATCTGGCTGGCGACGCGGACGCTGCTGACATCGAATAAAAATTCTTTGATGTACTGAAACAGGGCTTTTGCGGCACCGATCAGAAGAAAGGCGGCAAGGTATTTCCAGAGCAGTTCCATTTTGTGACCGACCAGCACGTCATCCACGATGTGCAGCGTGACAAGTGGCGCGAGCATATCGAGAAAGACACTTAAGGCCATGGAACCAAAAGCGAAAACGTAGTAGTACCAGTTCTGGAGCAGGTACTTACCGATTGGATTTTTCTTCATGAATGTTAAAACCTCCTCATTGATGTCGTTTGGGTGTCTGGCAGAACATAGGCTTTCAAAAGCTCCGTAAGTGTGGGAACGGAACAACGGGAAACGAAAGCGAAGGCTGCGTTTGTATATAAAAGAAGGGAATCGATGCGGTAAGAAGACCGCGGAATCTGCCTGCCGGAAACGGAGCGAAGCCGGAAAGAACGGTTTCGTACTGTTTATAGCAATAAAAAAAGCCGCAGTATCGACGTACCGCGCCTTCTGTGCGAAATAGCAGGCATAAAGAATGCATAGAGATTTGTTATGCAGAGTTAATGCTTACAAAGAATTTCGAAAGAAGGGCAGCCACCTGGTTTGATCGCCATACGAAGTTTATTCTGTTTTACGCTGGATGCATAAATAAGATTGATCATAAGTGGTGTTCTCCTTTCATGATTTTTTCTGCCGCATCTGATCGAACACGACAGCTTATGATTCTAAGCTACTCCTGTTTTCCGGATTTGTCAATTGTTATTTTCAAAAATTAAAAAATAAAAGCTGCAAAAGGTATGAAAATTGCGAATTTGGGTAGCTGTTTTGGGGAATATGCGATATAATAAACGAGAGTATAAGCGGAAAAATCACAAGATAACATGTGAAACGAGGGGACAAAAAGATGGAAAAAATAATTGCAGGCCTGGTGCAGATGGATTCTGGGCCGGATATGAATGAAAATATGCGTATGGCCGAGCAGTATGTGCGGGAGGCGGCGGAACAGGGAGCGAAGCTGATTCTTTTCCCGGAGACCGCAGAATACACGGGAGCAGACATGCCGGGCCACGCAAGTGCAGTGCCGGGCTACGTCAGCCGCCGGTTTTCTAGCCTTGCCAAACGGTACGGTGTCTATCTGCACTGCGGCAGCATGACGGTACGGCGCCATCCGGGGCGTCCGTCCAACACGTCGTTTCTGTTCGGACCAGATGGAGAAACGATTGCAGAATACAGCAAAATACATATGTTTGATGTAAATATTCCGGGCAGTGTCTCCTACGAAGAATCACACGAGATCTGCCCGGGAAATGAAATTGTTCTTGCGGACACGGCGCTTGGCCTGTTCGGCATGAGCATCTGCTACGATATCCGCTTTCCGGAACAGTACCGGCTGATGGCATCCTCCGGAGCAGATGCATTTCTGATAGCGGCGGATTTTACGAAAGCAACGGGAGAGCGCCACTGGGAAGCACTGCTGCGCACGCGCGCCATTGAAAACGGATGCTACGTGCTCGCCGCCAACCAGTGCGGCCAGAAAGCGCGGTTTGAGGCGTACGGCCATTCCATGATCCTTGCGCCGGACGGCGAAATTCTTGCGGAGGCAGATGATACCCCGCAGGTACTCATCGCAGAGCTGGATCCGGAAGTGCTGGAGCGGACAAGAAATGAAATCCCGTCTCTGGAAAACAGGAGAGATGATCTTTACCGTGTAAGCTCGGGAAACGTACGGATTTATGAAGAATAAAAATGCAGGGAGGAAATAAGAAGATGGATCAGTTTATACAGTATACCCCGACGGAAGTCGTATTCGGAAAAGAGACCGAAAACCAGGCAGGCGCTGAGGTAAAGAAATGGGGCGGCACAAAGGTGCTCGTCGTTTACGGAGGCGGAAGTGCAAAACGGAGCGGTCTTCTGGACCGAGTGGAAGCATCTCTTGCAAAAGAGGGCCTTGCCTTTGAAGAGCTTGGCGGCGTAAAACCAAACCCGAGACTTGCCCTTGCCGAGGAGGGTGTGAAAAAAGCAGTGGAAATGCAGGCAGACTTTATTCTTGCCGTCGGCGGCGGAAGCTCGATTGACACCGCAAAAGCCGTTGCGCATGGAGCTGCAAATCCGGCGGAGGCACTCTGGGATATCTGGACGAAAAAAGTACCGCTGACAAAATCTCTCCCGGTAGGAGCGGTTCTGACGATACCGGCAGCCGGAAGCGAGATGAGCGATTCAGCCGTTCTGACAAACGAGGCAATCGGCAAAAAGGCCGGCATCAACACGCCGTTCAACCGCTGCAAATTTGCCATCATGAATCCGGAGCTGGCAGCAACCCTGCCGAAATACCAGATTGCCTGCGGAGTAACCGACATCATGATGCACACGATGGAGCGCTATTTCATTCCGGAGAGCCAGTGCGAGATGACGGACGAGATTGCAGAGGGACTCCTCCGTACCGTAATCAAAAACGGACCGAAGGTTCTGGAAAACCCATCCGATTACAATGCGATGGCGGAAATCATGTGGTGCGGAAGCCTGTCACACAATGGACTGACGGAGTGCGGACGCGGCAAAGATTTTTCGGTACATAAATTCGGCCATGCGTTAAGTGCAAAATATGATGTAGCACACGGCGCATCCCTGGCGGCAGTCTGGGGTGCCTGGGCGAAATACCAGTACGATGAGGAGACGGTTCTCTGGCGGTTTGCACGGTTTGCAGAAAAAGTCTGGGGCATCACAGAGGGAAGCGATCACAAACGGGCAACGGAAGGCATTGAGCGCACAGTAGCGTTCTTCCATTCGCTCGGCATGCCGACCTCCCTGCATGAGCTTGATATCCCGAACCCGTCGGATGAGGATCTGCGTGCCCTTTCCATGGATGCAACACAGCAGGACACTGTAAAACTGTCCCGCATCCGCAAGCTGGGCGCACAGGAAGTATATGAGATTTACCAGATGGCGCGATAAAAGGAGGAAAACCAGATGGCAAAAAAGAAAATCGCAGCACTGCTGATCGCAGCGGCCGTTGCGGCAGGAGGCTGGGCGCTTCCGGCAAGGGTAAGCGCAGCAGAAAATGACGGCACGGCCGTAACCTGGCAGCAGGATGAGACGGAAAGTTCCGAGCAGAATTCGGATGAGGAAGCGGCAGTGCAGGAGCAGAGCGGTACTTCGGAAAACGAGACGCCGGCTGTTACGATTCCAGGTGAGGACAACGAACAGGAGCCGGAAGAGAAACTTCCTGCCGGCTGGGTGAAACAGGAGGACGGAAGCTGGAAATACAGAAAAGAGGACGGCACGATGGCCGCCAGCGAGTGGATCACCCATCTGAACCGGAGATATTATCTGAATGCAGACGAAATCATGTGCACGGGTCTTTCGATGGTCAACGGAAAGCTCTATTATTTTGAGAGCTGGGGCGGAGCCGGATACAAAGGCTGGAAAAAAGTCGGCGGGGCATGGTACTATCTGAACGAGGACGGAAGCGTCAAAACAAATGAATGGTTCGTTCACGACAAGAGAACATACCATGTAGATGAAAACGGTGTGATGAGCACCGGACTGCAGAAGATTGACGGAACGCTCTACTACTTCGAGAGCTGGGGCGGAGCCGGATTCCAGGGCTGGAAAAAAGTCGGCGGAACATGGTACTATCTGAATGAGGACGGAAGCCTCAGAACGAATCAGTGGTTTGTGCATGATAAAAGAACGTACCATGTAGACGCAGACGGTGTGATGAGTACCGGCTGGCAGACGATTGACGGCGTTGATTATTACTTTGAAAGCTGGGGCGGCATGCGCGTGAACGCCTGGGCGGCCAAGGGCAGTGACTGGTATTACATGGACAGCAACGGAATCCCAAAAGGGGAAGGCTGGCTGCTGTATGACAAGAACTGGTATTATCTGAGGCAGGACGGCAAAATGATGCACAGTGAATGGCTGTGGTATGATAATAACTGGTATTACCTGCGGAGCTGGGGCGGCATGTATAAGAGCCAGTGGGTAACGATCAAAGGCGCAACGTATTATTTCAGGAGCTGGGGCGGTATTTACAAGAACGGCTGGCAGGAAGTGGACGGAAAAACGTATTACTTCCGAAGCTGGGGAGGCATCTATAAGGATACCTACATCGACGGCTATTACGTTGATAAAAACGGTGTCCGCCGGAACAGCAAAAATATCTGCGTGGCAATCGACGCAGGACACCAGAGAAGAGGAAACAGCGAGAAAGAGCCGATCGGACCGGGATCATCGACCTATAAGGCGAAGGTTGCTTCCGGAACATGCGGTGTGGCAACCGGCATCAATGAGTATGAGCTGAACCTTGCGGTATCCTTAAAGGTACGCGATATCCTTGAGGAGCGCGGCTACGATGTTTACATGATCCGCGAGACGCACGACGTCAATATCAGCAACTCCGAGCGTGCAAAACTTGCCGCGCAGAACGGAGCAGACATTCTCGTGCGTGTACACGCGAACGGCGATTCGAACCAGTCGGTTTACGGAGCACTCACGATGGCACCGAGCAGCAGAAATACGTATCTTTCCGGTGATGTGATCAGCAAGAGCCAGAAGCTCTCCCAGAAGATGATCGCAGCATTCTGCAAAGACACCGGTGCGAAGAACCGCGATGTGATTTACACCGATTCCATGAGCGGCATCAACTGGAGTACCATTCCGGTCACGATCATTGAGCTTGGCTTCATGAGCAATCCTTCCGAGGACCGTTTGATGGCAACCGAGGATTACCGAAACAAGATGGCACAGGGAATTGCGGACGGAATCGACGCATATTACGAATAATCAAAATTGGTCCACTGGACCAATTATTGATATGCCTGGCAACAAAGGGACCTGCCTGAAATGGGCGGGTCCTTTTTGCATGCAAAAAAAGAAAGCGGAGCGAGTCCGCTTTCTTTTGGGAATCCATAGGATCAGATCTTATTTGTTGTTGTTTTTCTCCAGCTCCTGCATTTTCATCGCACGAACCTTCAGCGGCAGACCGAACAGTGTGATGAATCCGTCTGCATCGTGGTGATCGTAGAGATCGCCGGTGGTGAAGGAAGCAAGAGACTCATTGTACAGGCTGTACGGAGAAGACTCGCCGGCTTTGATGATGTTGCCTTTGAACAGTTTGAATTTTACTTCGCCTGTTACGTATTTCTGGGTTACATCAACGAATGCCTGGATTGCCTCGCGCAGAGGAGTGTACCATTTTCCTTCGTAAACAACCTCAGCAAGCAGGTTTCCGAGATCTTTCTTTGTTTTCAGGGTCTCACGGTCGAGAATCAGCTCCTCTAACTGCTCATGTGCAGCCATCAGGATAGTTCCGCCAGGAGTCTCATAAACACCGCGGGATTTCATGCCGACAACACGGTTCTCAACGATATCAACAATACCGATGCCGTGTTTTCCACCCAGCTTGTTCAGCTCGGTGATGATTTCAGAAACTTTCATTTCTTTTCCGTTTAAGGTCTTCGGAACGCCGGCCTCAAAGGTCATGGTTACGTACTCGCCTTCGTCCGGAGCTTTTTCCGGAGGAGTGGTCAGTACGAGAAGATCGTCGTAGTTCGGCTCGTTGGACGGATCCTCAAGCTCAAGTCCCTCATGGCTGATGTGCCACAGGTTACGGTCACGGCTGTAGCTGTGGTTTGCATCAAACGGAAGGTCGATGCCGTGTGCTTTACAGTAAGCCAGCTCGTCTTCACGGGACTGCATGGTCCATACATCGGTCATTCTCCAAGGAGCGATTACTTTGATATCCGGAGCAAGGGCTTTGATGCCGAGCTCGAAACGGATCTGGTCATTTCCTTTACCGGTAGCGCCGTGGCAGATGGCAACAGCACCTTCTTTTCTTGCGATCTCAACGAGTTTCTTTGCGATAACCGGACGTGCCATGGAAGTACCGAGCAGGTATTTATTCTCATAAACAGCGCCTGCTTTTACGCACGGCATGATGAAGTCTTCACTGAACTCGTCGATAACGTTTTCGATATATAATTTGGAAGCGCCGGAAAGTTTTGCTCTCTCATCGAGGCCAACCAGCTCGTTTCCCTGGCCGCAGTCGATGCAGCAGCAGATTACTTCGTAGTCAAAGGTCTCTTTCAGCCACGGAATAATGGCAGTAGTATCAAGTCCGCCGGAATAGGCAAGTACAACTTTTTCTTTCATAATGTAAGATCCTCCTTGGATTTCTCGTGCACCTATATGCGCGGTGCATCGTCAATGACTAAAATATACATCATACGACAGGATTATGCAAGCTTTTTTTCAGAAATTCAAAAAAAACTTGCATAATATACATTTGAGGTGTATACTTATGCAATCGACGGTATATGACAGCAGAAAACAAAGATTTTTCATTGAAAAAAGAAAATAATTGAGCTATCATAAAGAGAAAAGAAAAAATGTCCGGCAAGACAAGAAAACGGGCGAAAGAAAAAAGGAGAAAAAGGTATGATCAGAGCAGGAATTATCGGTTCTACAGGATATGCAGGAGGCGAGCTGGTGCGTATTCTCCTGGGACACAAAGATGTGGAGATTAAATGGTATGGTTCCAGAAGCTATATCGATAAGAAATATGCGTCGGTTTACCAGAATATGTTTCAGTTAGTAGACGATGTCTGCAAGGACGACAACATGGAGCAGCTTGCAAAGGAAGTAGACGTCATTTTTACAGCAACTCCGCAGGGACTCTGTGCTTCCCTGGTAAATGATGAAATTCTTTCGAAAGTAAAGGTCATCGACCTGAGCGCCGATTTCCGTATTAAAGATGTAAAAACGTATGAAGAGTGGTACAAGATCGAGCATAAATCTCCGCAGTATATCGACGAGGCGGTTTACGGACTGTGCGAGATCAACCGTGAGAAAGTAAAACAGGCGCGCATCGTGGCAAACCCGGGATGCTATCCGACCTGCTCGACTCTTTCGATTTATCCTTTATTAAAGGAAGATCTCATTGATGGCAACACCATCATCATCGATGCAAAATCCGGAACTTCCGGAGCAGGAAGAGGAGCGAAAGTGGACAACCTCTACTGTGAGGTTAATGAAAACATCAAGGCATACGGCGTTGCCGGCCACCGCCACACACCGGAGATCGAGGAGCAGCTTTCCTATGCAGCCGGCTACCCGATCACCCTGAACTTCACCCCGCACCTTGTTCCGATGAACCGCGGCATTCTCGTAACGGCATATGCATCCCTGAAAAAAGATGTGACTTACGAAGAGGTTAAAGCCGTTTACGATAAGTATTATGCCAACGAGCAGTTTGTACGTGTTCTCGATAAGGATGTCTGCCCGCAGACGAAATGGGTCGAGGGAAGCAACTATGTGGATGTCAACTTCAAGATCGATCCGAGAACGAAACGAATCATCATGATGGGTGCGATGGACAACCTGGTCAAAGGCGCAGCAGGACAGGCGGTACAGAATATGAACCTGATGTTCGGCCTGCCGGAAAACGAAGGCCTGTGCATGCCGCCGATGTTCCCGTAAAAAAGACAGAAGCAGACAACAGACGGAATTTACGAAAAGCGAGGATAAAAGAATGAAAAAGATTGAAGGAGGCATCACTGCTGCAAAAGGTTTTCAGGCAGCAGGCGGCGCAGCAGGAATTAAAAAACAGGGCGTAAAGGATATGGCACTTGTCTACAGCGAGGTACCGTGCGTAGCAGCAGGAACCTTTACTACAAACATCGTAAAAGCAGCTCCGGTCAAATGGGACCAGGAGATTGTATACAACCATCCAACCGCACAGGCAATCGTCTGCAACAGCGGAATTGCCAATGCATGCACCGGCGAGGAGGGCTATGGCTACTGCAGAAAAACCGCAGAGGCAGCATCAGCTGCACTTTCCATTCCAGAGGACTCCGTTCTCGTTGCATCGACCGGTGTTATCGGAAAACAGATCCCGATCGATAAGATCGCAGCCGGCGTGGAAATGCTGAAACCGCAGCTTGCAGCTACAAGAGAAGCCGCAGCTACAGCAGCACAGGCGATCATGACAACCGACACCGAGCCGAAGGAAGTTGCTGTTCAGATCGAAATCGGCGGAAAAACCGTAACGATCGGCAGCATGTGCAAGGGCTCCGGCATGATCCATCCGAATATGTGCACCATGCTGAGCTTTGTGGCAACCGATGCCAATATTTCGAAAGAGATGCTGCAGAAAGCACTGAGCGAAGTCGTACCGGACACCTACAACATGGTTTCCGTAGACGGTGATACTTCCACAAACGATACCGTTCTCCTTCTGGCAAACGGTCTTGCCGGAAACCCGGAAATTACGGAAGAAAACGAGGATTACAAGATTTTCAAAGAAGCACTCTTTGAAGTCAATAAAACACAAGCGATGCACATCGCAGGCGACGGCGAGGGCGCAACCGCACTGTTCGA
>OLQX01000466.1_pt1 | contig 47346 bp, 97 predicted proteins | sample 1672581 | NCBI WGS metagenome assembly OLQX01 (sample SAMEA3136701, study PRJEB25190) | human gut metagenome | reverse complement strand
TAGGAAGAACGATTGCTTTTGTGTCAACATCTGATTTTTCATAATCCAATTCATAATTCTGCGAACCATATAAGAATACACCAACCACGTTATAACCTAGCTTAACCAACTTTTTATAATGTCTTTCTACTTGATCCTGCACTTCCATTTTAAACAATTTATCACTCCTCTACAAAAACCTTTGCGTAATCTTCTATACCCATATCCTTCAATCTCTTGTAATGTGGACACTTATCATTACCATTTTTAATAACATTGATTTTATTTCCAAAATATAATTCTCTACAATAACCTTAATACTTTTTTGGAATATTTTCAGAAACATAAATCATAAATTCTTTTTTATTATTTTTTGGTGCTTCATTAAAATATTTTTTAATTATCTTCTCTGTTCTATCAATATAATCAACAACAATAGCGGCAACTTTCTTAACTTGGTCGTGATAAGTAGCAGGGAGTTTCGCAAGAAGATCATCATATTTATCATCGGCAATACTACGAATAATAAGATTAATAGATGATAATTTAGATATAGCTTTATGTATATGTACGTAATCATTATATTTTAGTTTTACTTTGTACCCATCAATATTAATTACAAAACCTTCGGCTTCATCAGACGATTTATCGTTTAATTCATTCATTACTTTTTCTAAAGTTTTGTCAAAAATTTTAGTAGTAGGAATTCCATACAAATTCGCAATATGACAAATAGTACTATAAGAAGCTTCTTTCCCTGTTTCTACGTCTCTTATTCCAATAAGATATAATCCTTCCTGATCTTTCGTGTATTTAACAACATGAGCATCTCTTAATGAAATGTATTCAAAAACAAATGTAAAATTTGGAAATTCTTGTAACATCTTTTTATATCCTGATAATTCATAAATCATTCTATATCCATCTTCTAATCTCCACGAATTATCTGGATTAATTGCTTGACTACCAGCCACTACAATCTGATTTTCATACCATCTAGCTGATTGCATTGATCCATCTAATTTATCAGAAAACTCAACACAGTTTGCATTTTTTATTCTTTTTTGTATATTCTCAATGCTTGTCTCTTCTAACTCATTAATGTTGAAAAACTTAGAGAATGGGCATAAAACAATACATTCTTTCTCAATATCAATTACAACACTTCGACACTCTCTATAGAATCCGTCATATTTATCCCAAAAATCTTCGCCAGATGCTTCAATTTCTCCGTCATAAATATTACTGTACCTACCATATCTAACTAAAATCATTGTATTATATTGATTCATTTCGAGACAGCTTATCAATTCTTCGTATTCTTTATATTGATTAAACGGTTCTATTCCATTTAAATGTTCTACCCATCTTTCAACACAGGTCTGAGATTCATCCGTAAAACCATCTTTGTAATAATAAGTTATATATCCTATTCTCTTTTTATACTCATTTTTAATTTCAACGAGTTTATTTAATACCGGATTCCAGTTCTTAACACTCATCCCATTCTTCATAATAATCTAACTCTCCATTCTGAAATAACTTCTCAACAAATTCCTCAACCTGATCAATTGTCCAATCGGAAAAGAATTCCATATTCACAGGTGCATGAGTGCCTTTCTTATAAAGTTGACATGAATATGTATAAGAATATGGAACATACCGTTCTTTATTTTTTTCTGATACTGAAAACCACTCATTCGATACTTTATGAACATCTATGAAATATTTCTTGCCTTTTTCATCATCAAATCTTTTTTGAAAATTATATATAGTAATATCTGAATCAAATTGGCTTTTATCATATTTTTTATAACCAAGATTGAAGAAATGCTCGTCTGTATATTGAATCCTGTTTTTCACTGTTCTCCCTTCTAATCTTTTTCAGGATTATAATAAGTACATCTACTTTCTTTGCAATTAATACAAGGAATTACTTCCTTATTATTTACTAAACATTTGTAACTGTATCTAGGATGGTCAAATATTTCTCCATCTCCAGTTATATCTTCAACATAAAGATTTTTACATTTCATATATTCTCCCTTTACATGGTACTTTTGTACTTATCTAGTTCAGATTGTAAAATTTTAATAATTAATCTTCTTTTTACTAAATTAAACCCTTTGTCAAAATCAAAAGAATCACATTTGTTACAAACAGCTATAGATTTTAATGATTTATCAATTGTTCTCATCTGAAAAAATTTTATTATTGTGGCGGTATTCAATAGGCATAAGACAGTATGATTTGTCTAAGTTGTAATAACCAATATTGCTTTTAGTCCAACCAGTCCACTTGTTGTTTACTAATTCAAAATATTTCTCAAACTCGTTATATGACATACAGCCTAAATGCACACCATTTTCACCAAAACGAAAACAAATTACTCCATCATCTGTAACATCAGTAACCTCACAAATCTCACCTATGTTATCAAATACACCCATTTTTCTAATCAGTTTAATTTTGTCTCCTTTAATCATGCTGCTACCTCCATATCTCTATTAATTGAAAACTTTTTGTTCCATGCTTCTATTACCTTATTCTCTTCTTCAGTTACATCTCTATTAAATTTTCCCTTTGCTTGCACAATGATATTTCTTACCGGATCTATCTCAATAGTTACAAGACTTTTATATTTTTGATTTCTTTTTCTTAAAAATAAAATATGACATGTTCCATTAATTACATTTTCTATATATGAAGCAACACAATTATTCTGTTGAACTGCCTCGTCTTTAATATCTTGTGTAGAATCTGGATATACAAATATATATTCTCCAAAACAACATTCATAATTTCTATTAATTCTACTTCTAAACTTTTCTTCCTCGAATTCTTTTTTTAAACGATTATAATTTCTACATGCGATTTTATGGGTTGTCAAAAAGTTTTTTGGATATTTGTCAAACTTGTCACTTATCTCATCCATCATTTTTGCATAATCATAAAGCTCTTTAATCATATATTCCATATTCTCTATTGCTTCATAGGTTTTCAAATAATCAAAAAATATAAGTAATGATTTCGCATTATAATTGTACTTTTCTAATAACAAGTTAAACAAAGACTTGTAGCAATCTTCTTCAAAACTATATACATCATAGTTAAAAAGAATATATAAGTCTCTATGGTTTAATGTTAAGTATTCTATTTCATATGCAATAAAGTGAGCATCTATATTTTCTTTCCAAAACTTAACAAAGTTGTTTGAGACATAAATATTTTTTTCTTTTGCAATTTTTACTAATGATTTTGGTAAATCTTTTATGCTATAGGAAAAGTTATTTGGAAGTTGATCTGCTTTTAGTCCTGACGAAAACAGTTGTTCAAGATTTGCGTTTCTTCGAATCATAGAAAGAAAACTACCTACATTAGAATAGTAAAATTCATATTTTCTTTTAAGGAAAGATAAAAACTCTGCATAATTTTTATCTTCACATGATTCTATAATTTCTTCAATGGTTATTCCACGTAGTTGACTCCTTAAATCTTTCACTGGTTTCCCACTTAGTCCTATTGTTTGATTTTTTTGAAAATCATATTTAACTGTTTTATTACTATCTAACTCAAAAACAAGATATTGAGCTTCTTTGCGTACTTTAATTTTTATCACCTCTTTCTATACTAATTATTCTCTCTTTGATTCTAATTCTTTTATGAATTGGCGATATTTACGAGTATACTCATAAGAATCTTTGAATATATTATTTACAGCTTTATATAGTTTTGGTTCATACTGTTTTACTACTTCTAATTCATACTCAAAATCTTTTCCATAAGGACATCCAACACAACCTGTGCGTTTCAATCCATACTCTGTATAACATTTGCTATGAATGATTCCATATGCATTTTCATAATCAATTTTGTCTTGATCTTTATACCAGAATATAGGTCTATAATTATCACAACCATTGTCGTTATTATCATCGAAACAATTTTTATATGCTTGTGCCCTTACTCCACCTTCTGATTTTCTTACTCCAACAATATTTAAATCATAATTACAATCGTGAATAAGATTATGTATAACCTTCTTTTTTGCAAAATCACAGCACTTATTAGAAATTTGAAACATTGGTGGATTTTCAATCATAAACTCTTTTAGCAACTTGTTTCTGGAAATATTGAATGATGACTTGTTTCCTTTTTTGTTATTCCACCATTCCAACGCTGATTTGCATTTTGAGTATTTTTTATATAGATTATCAAACGTATCGTCTTCCCACTGAAAATTGTGTTTTTGTAGTCTTTGAATAAACTCACTTGCTTGTTTTGACATAAATGGTTGACCATAATCTCTACAAGTAAGCGGAATTGGTTTAATCCCCTTATATCTTACAATTTCAATTCCATATTTATTTTCAAGATATTTTAAGTGTTCTTTTGTTGCTTGATATTCTAATCCAGTATCAAACCAAACATAATCCACTTTATTATCTTTATCACATCTCCAAACAATGTCTAACATAATATCGCTGTCAGAACCACCGGAAATGGTGCAAACAATTTTTTCATAAATAGGCTTATTAATAATCGCCCACGCTCTAATTAAGTTGTCTAAAATTGTCTGATTCTTTGGACAATCTTGAATTAATTCTTCAACATTACTAGCCTTTACAGGCTTTTTGTTTTCGGAGAGAGCAACATTTTTGTTACCCCCCCCCCGGTTAATTTAAGCTTTTCCATTTACATTATTTTCATAATGCGTATACGCTTAATAACCGGTTACTTATGTAATCCTTTCTATATATTTTTTTTAATTAGTGTTCATGACCACTAAATATTTATTCTCTTTTTTTTATTCTTATTTTTGATTAATATAACTTTTATAAGATAAGTATTATTCTTTTATCTTATTTATAATTTCATTTAACAGCTTTAAAATTCTATCCATGTTACCACTAAAATAATCGCTTGTTGTTTTAATTTGATATTCCCATTTGTGTTTATCTACTAATTTAACTGGATGGCTATTATATAAAATAGTTCCTTTAGGAAAAGTAACATCACAATACGCATAATAAAAATTTTCTTTTAACTCTTTTAAACAATTTTGACACCCTTTATTATATATTTTCTGTTTCGCATGATATATACTAGGACAAGATTTATCAATTAGCACATACTCAAATTTATTCACAACAAGTAACACACCATCAGTTACTCTATACAAATCCTGATACTCTGTTTCTGCTAAAATCTGTATTGTAATCACCTCGCAGTTATTTATTCTCTTTTCATTTTTGAAAATTTCTTGAATTAACCTTGTGTTATGTTTATTTTATATGTTTGGTCTAGTATCGCCAAATGCTTAAAACGACCATGAAAATTGTATTTTATTCTACAAAATAAAATTATTGTAATAATACTCATCTGAATAATTATAAATTCCAGTGATGTCTCTACTTGCATTAATTAATTCATAATCTTGTTTTGTAAATTCACATTCTTTTTTATATTGTTTTATTACTTTAAACATAGATTTCAAAACAATATCAACATCTCCTCTGAGATATTTTTCTCCCTCATACTGAACCTCCATCTTTTTTGTATTTCCTTCTGAACTATTATTAATCACAACCGCCCGCATTCCTTTTTTATAAAAATATGTATCTTCTATAAGTTCTACCAAGTCACCAATTTTAAATACATTTGCTTTTTTCATTCTATTTTTACTCATAAGTAATCCAATCCTTTTCATATATTTTCACTGACGTTTGCGTCCGCCAATATATTATTCTCTAATTCTATTAGTTCACCTCACATGAAACAGACAATTCATCTGTTATTCTTTTACTAAAATCGCCATTCAATAAGGAAAACAATTGTCACTTGCTATTCCATAATAACCACATGAACATGATTTTAACTCATATCCATATTCTAAAAATGATCTCACTTTTCGTTCATACTCTTCTTGGCAGTCAGTGTCAATTGTTATCACATCAGCCATAAATACCAATCCTTTCTTTTGCAATTTCAAAATATTTTTCTTCTTTTTCTATACCTATAAAACGCCGGTTTAAATTCTTACAAGCCACTCCGCAAGTTCCTGATCCCATACAGCTATCAAGAACTAAATCATTTTCATTTGTATAAGTTTTAACTAATTCTTCTAATAAAAGTAATGGTTTTTGTGTCGGATGAAGAGCTGATTTTTGAACATCTTTCGCAAACTTCCATACAGATCTTGGATATCTTTCTGTACTATCATATGTAGTTAATCCATGTTTTCCATAATCTGTTGTATTTTTACATCCAATCTTGTGTTCTGCTTTGCTTACTTTTCTAGCATGTCCAGTTGTTTTTTGAGGATTATATGTAGGTGGTTTTTTGTAAAAAATACAAATATCTTCATGACATCTAAGTGGCATCTTCTTAGCGTTCAAAAACCTCGTTGGTTGCGTTTTCTCCCAAATCAAATTGTATCTCCACATTCGCTTGTTGCTCATCATTAATTCTGCAGTAAACATACCATTGGCAAATAATATAATTGCTGCATTGTCTTTTATAATTCTTTTATACTGTTCCCACAGTGGTTCAAAAGGAATTGTTACATCCCATTTATTTCGGGAAGTTTGTTGATAAGGAAGATCTGTGATAATACAATTAACCGATTTGTCAGGAATATTATTCATTAATTCAAGACAGTCCCACATTGTAAACTAATATTATTCATCAGAAACACCACCGTTCCATTTAAACAGTTTCTCTGTTGCTTTTTCTCCTTTTTCTCTATCTGATTTCTGTAAAACCTTACGTTCTTTCTCCCAAATACAACTGAAATCATCAGGCATGTTGTATTCACTAATCACTACAATATTATCCTTTGATAATTCTCTACAGAAATCGTAAAACTCTTCGTAATCAATGTTCTGTTTACTGTATTGTTTCGTCCCTTTATAAGGTGGGTCTAAATAAAATAATGCGTTCTTAATTTGCATGCTGAGATAATCTTTATAATCTCTACAAGAAAACTTAATTCCTTTTAAATTTGGTGCTTGTTTTTTTAGATTAGCCACTCGTTCTGTGTAAATACTTCTTCCACCTTTAGCGTCTCTACCATAACCGCCATCGTAATATCTTCCGCCATAACTTGCACAATATCCAATAAGTGCAACATACTCTTGTAGATACTTGCCAGTTGTTCTATTATTCCTCACATCTGCATAGTGTTCAAAACTGCACTCACTAGGAGCGATAGACAAATCATTATCAGACTGTGCATATTTAAGTAATGTAATTAAATCTTCATTGTAATCGCTTGCTATACGAGTCTCACATTCCACTTTATCTACGATATTTGCACCGCCACAAAAACAATCAATAAATGTTGTAATGTTGTTTTCTTCTATGTATTTCTGTAAAATTGGTACAATAAATTTTGCCAATCTATTTTTACTTCCTTGATATACTATTTCTCTTCACCAGAAAGTGACATGTCCTTAGTAGCTACCTATTCTTTTTATCCTTTCTGATTTAATAATCATTTATGCTATTTTTAACTCTTCAGTCCCATCTCTAAGTATAATTCATCAACTGCATTTCCTTTACGCTGCAAACACTTATAGATTTTCTGATCAATCGTATTCTTGCCTTGAAGAATAATATAAGTACATTTATTTTTTTGACCAATTCTATGAATTCTGTCCTGGCTTTGTTTAAATTCTTCGTAACTAAAACTAAGAGAATAATAAATGTTATATGTACAGTTAGTAAAAGTTGCTCCTTTCCCTAATAGCTTTGGATGTGTAAATAACAGTTTAATATCTCCATTTTTAAAATTACGAATAATATCATCACGATTTTTAGTTTTCGAAGTTAGTGCAACTCCATTAAATTTTTCTGCAAGCCTTTCTATCTCGTGTATGAATTGACACCATACTATCACTTGTTTATTGCCAATTTCTCCTAAAGTGTCTTCTAAAATATTGTCTTTATTTGTTTTAAAATCTGATACACTGCCATCTTTTTGAATAACAAAACCGCTTACAACTTCTCTTAACTTCATAAGTTTTGCTGTAAACTCATATTTAGACCACTCATTAATATGTTCTTTGATGTCATTTAAAATATCGTTATAATATTTTCTTTGTTCTTTATCTAAATCAAATTCTTTAATGGCAAAAATTTTATCTGGTAAATCAACACAATCCTCTTTATTTACAAATATAGAACCTTCGGATAATTTTCTAAAAAATCTATCTTTATCATCTTGTGTCTGATACCAAACATGAGGATTTTCTAAATCTTGATGAAAATATGATGCTTGAAAGCCTAGATAATTATTGCCAAACATATCTGCATTGCAAAATTTAATCTGTGGAAAAATTTCAAGATTATGATTCGGTGTAGGACAACCACTAAGAACATATCTTTTAGGTATAAATTCAACGCACGAAAGAATGTCTGTTGTGATTTGTGATTTCATATTTTTCATTACAGAGCTTTCGTCAACAATCATACATTTAAAATTCTTTTTTCTAATATCATTTTTAAGAATTTTAAAACTTTCATAATTCATTACATAAATATCCGCATCAGTGTTTAATGCCTCTAATCTTTTTTGTTTTGAATTACTCCAACAATTTACAATTTTTAATTCTGGATAAAATTTGTGACAATCATCAATCCAAGCTGTTTCAATAATTGATAATGGACATAATACTAATGTTTTACCTAAATGTTTTGCAATTTCGATTCCACATAGAGTTTTTCCACAACCAGTATCAAGAAATAAACCATATCCATTCTCATTAAGTGCTTTATTTACAGCTTCCTTTTGATGTTTATATAAAAAATTTGATAATTCATATTGAATATATTCTTTTTCTTTAACCTTATATTCCTTATTCAATAATCCATATTTAACAAGAATTTCTGAGGCTGATTCAGGGAATAGCCATTTGCCATCCCTGAATTTTCTTCCCTCAATACTACGAATAAAAGGTATTTTATCAACTGGTACTGATAAACTAATCATTCATTTCTTCCTTTGCTGAATCTTTTAATTTTTTTATTTCAGATTTCTTCATTCCAAGAACATTTAACTGTGCTTCAAGTTCTTTAATTTCTGCTCTAAGTTCCTTTTTTCTGTCACGCAACTGTTTCTGTTTTTCCTTTTCCGCTTTTCCTCTTGCACTCTGTTCTTTTCCAATAAGCAACTGTTCATTAAATCTTTCTTTCATTTTTTCAATAGAATCTTCGGTTTCATAAACAGAATCATCCCATTTATCGAATCTTTCTGTTTTTGCCAAATTATAAAATTCTTCAAGAAGTTCAATACCAATAGCATTTCTATTATTTTCAATGGCGACTTTATTTACTGTTCCTGCGCCAGCAAATGGATCTAAAACTGTATCGCCAGGACAAGACCATAATTTAATGCATCTTTTAACAAGTTCTTCAGCGAATGGGGTTGTATGTCCAATGCCTGAATTTGAAATATTCCATACACCATCCGCCCAATCTGCCCATTCTTCAAGAGTAATGTCAGATGCTTTAATAAGTTCGCACTCTCCTATCTTTTTATAGACATATACAAATCCAACATTTGCAGCAAGGATTGTATCTCTTGCTTTCATATTTCGATAATAAAGATTTCCTTGTGCAAGCATAGCTCTTTGAGCTGAATACTTTCTCCAAAATGCTTTAGTCCAAAGTGACATATCATGTTCTTTCATAATTCTATCAACATCACCTGTCAAACTTTCTTGTCCCATTTTATTGTCTCTTCCAATTGTGTAATTGTAGTCTTCAAACTGCATTACGAATTTTCCACCTGGTTTTAATACTCTTGAACATTCAGCAATAACCAAGCCAAGTAAATAATAATACTCTTCGTATGATTCACAGTTACTCAAATCACTTGGATTATTACTATATACTCTAAGATTATGGTACGGTGGCGAAGTGATGACTAAATCTACACTTTCGTCATTCATCTTTTTAACTCTTTCAAACAATCACCATTGATCCATGTATTTTTTAATTTCATATAAAAATTCCTCCAATAATTTTATCTTCTTGTATATCTTTATTCCCCATCCCATAACTTCGGATTACCATTTTCATCAACTAATAGAGTAAACCGACCGGAACCACTTCTATAAGTGGCTACCGCATACATTACTTTTGTTTCTTTATCGTAAACAATATCCCAACGTGTCCCACTCTCAACGATTACAAACATAGACTTCAAATCTTTAGCTTCTACGTCATACGCTCTTTCAGCCTCTGAAATACCACCGCACCCCATCAATACAGATGATAAAACGACAACCGAAAATATCAATGCTAATACTTTTTTCTTCATACTAATTATTCTCCATCCACATTCACATAAATTCTCTTATTGTTTTTGTTAAAAATCATTGGGTATTTTCTTCCTATAACAATTCTTGTCCCACTTGGCAATGTACCAAGCAATTTGACAGTTTCTTTTTGATGCTTATTAAGTTTGATTCCACAGCGTTTCTGAATAAAATTCATTACATTTATCTTCATATGTTTTATTCTCCTTTATACTTTTCAGGCAATTCCATCCAAGCAACAACCTTACTCATCACCCTCATTTTTCTACCTCCAGTTCCATATACAAACCATTTAATCTCATCAACCCATCTTTTATTTGCATATACTTCTTTTTCGCAATATGCTACAAACCTCTCGTCACGTTTGGTTTGAATTAAAACTTCTTTACTTTTATATATCGAACTAAAATTAGTTGTTGAAACCTCTTCTAACTTTGGCAATCCAACTTCTTTAATTGAAACCCAGTTTTCATCTGATAATTTATTCATAATCCACTTGCTCCTCATCCATATCTATATCCTGATTACAAAATCCATCTACGAAAATCTTATTGAAATTATCCATATTATTTTTCCTTTTCTGAAACTAACTCAATCTTATAACCTAGTTTCTTCTCGACCTCTGATAAAGTCATTTTGTGCTTTTTCTCTCTAATCATATTTGTTAAATAGCAAGTATTATCAACAATATCATTGCCATCGATAGTTTTTACTTTAACATCTTTTGAATGTAATTTTAGTTTAAAATCTCCGAATGAAGCATATACGGTATCAGGTCTTGGTAATAAAAAATTACTGACTTGTTCGGTTTGAAGAAAAGGTGTCCGGCTAGTCCATATAGGTAATTCCATTTTAGGTATAATAATCTCATGAATTCCCAGATTATCCTCGCATTCATATCTCAACTCTAAAAAATATTCATCATCTTCTTTAAACAATTTAGCGCTTTTTAATTCTCCAGGTTCATTGCCTATGTACATATTTCTCCTTTCTTAGTTAACACGAAATAGCATATCCGTTCCCATCTTTGTTGGTTCACTCAGCGCAACGCTTGTTCCACTCGTCAGCATAATCTTGACGATTATAAGGTTCCACAGGCTCTTTGTCACATAGTAGTACGTAGAATAACTCATCGTTTGATAAATCTGAAATACACATATTATTCTCCTTTCAGCTTCTTCCCACAATCAAAATAATTTACAAAATTAGCCTCGCTACATTCCTTACATGGATAAATATAATGATCATGTTTGGTAGATTGACTAAATGATTCTCATTTGTAAATAATACTTTTCCATAATGAATTTTATCTTCCGAATCATATTCAATAGTTCCGGCATAACCTTTATATTTTTTAAATGTACCAATCCTACAAATATTTTCTCTCCAAAATACCTCTTCTCCAGGATAATATGTCGGTTCCTTCTCAAGATATCCATTAATTTCTTTTTCGATTCTTTCTCGTACTTCTACCGGAATAGAATACATCACATTCGATAACCAATCTTCATGCATATCGTCTTCTATGCATTCAAGAGCGTAATACAAATCAAAATTTGCATATGTTTCCTTTGCCAATGACACTTTTACATCTTCATCATCAAGAAAATAATGTGATTTCATAAACTCTATTTTGTCCATAATAATAGGATCATAATGTTCCCGTTCTATAATCAATAATTCGTCATCATTTAATTCTGATAAAAGTTTCATTATTTACCTCTCTCAATTTATACCCAAATAATATCTTCGTATTTTCCTGTATAACATGACATAATTATTAACTTAAATATATCCTTATCAATCTTTTCATCACGCCACATTTTCCCGAATTTAAATCCTCTTGATGATTCTGATGCACTAACCCATTTTAGCGTTGTTCCATCTGTAAATTCTGTTAGTAATTCATGTTTATTATTAAATTTTTTATAAACAGTTTTACCACATGTCTTCTCAATTCCTAACATAATATCAATCGCTCTACAACGATTAAATCCAACAATAGCCCATTTCTTTTCAAATATTTTTTCAAATCCTTCGTCCATCAAAATACTACCTCATTAAATTTCTATCTTTTTATGTCAATCACAACAGTTAATCCATTCCTGATATTCTCTTCCGGTTTATTCCACTCTTTATATTCCGAAACAATGTCCTCTTTATCGTAAGTATCTCCATCCATAGATATTAATTCTCCATTCTTACTGGCAGCACAACCTATAAAAATTGAGCTACCATAAAACTCTACTTTGTCATCTGGAATTTTTAATCTATAGGAAATATAATCGTAGTCTTTATTCTTAATTAGATCTTTTACTTTCATATTCCACTCCTGTTATCTTTTACAAGGTTCTACATCCAATTCCATGATATATGTTGTAAATTCCGGCAGATACATATTTTTGCTATCACATTTTAATAATTCCATTTTCCTGTTACCAGTTGGAAAGCTCCTTGTAATCAAATAATATTTACCGATTTCTAAATATAACGAATGTTCATGACCAAATCTGTTTCTGAATACATCATTCCATTTATCTTTACGAAAATCTAATTCGATTCCATTCTTTAATAAAATTTTTCGTTTATTTTCTTTTGCGTCTTTTATACTATTTAATAATTTTTTATATCGACTCATAAAAATCAAAATTACATCACCTACTATTACTTTAATACTAAACCATTATTTATTCTGCTCGCCTAACTGATATGCCCTTTTGCAAACAACATATTTATCACATAAACAGTTCTCTTTATGATAATAACAATCTGCATTACATAAATATTTTCTTTTCTCTATCTCACAATTAAATATATCGTAATTCACATAAAAACTTTTATCATATGTGCCGTCCTCATCATGTATTCTGCCAATGTATCCGCCATCTGACATATCATATACCGATTCGTCTATATATGATTTCAAAAAATCATATATATCTTGACCAAGGTCATCAGTGCCTATACGGTACCATTTCATACAAAAATCAATCTCGAATAAATAAAATTCATGTTCGTCGCATTTTTTTAATTTAAGATTGTAGTTTGGATAATCATATCTTTCATGTCTTCCCCATTTTTCATTTTGTAACACTATAAAATTTTCTCTTGAATATTCTTCACTAGAAAGAAATAGTAAATCATGTAGGATATCTTTAGGTATGTCTTCTTTTAATATAAAATTCAACTTACCTTCATAGTAGTTACTCATAACTTTTCTCCTAAATCTATTTTCGCATCATTTAACCTTTTTATAGTAAATCGGCTAATAGCCAAAATCACATCATGCTGTGTACTTCTCCATCTGAGTCAACATATTTATCAGACATTATACCGCCTCGACTTGTATACCATCCGTCACCGCTACTATCCCAATTATTATCTCTTCTCAAATCGGACTCTCTTTCTCCTCTGTCAAATCCTTCATCGTAATAATTTCTGTTATACATAAAAATATTCCTCTCTTTCTTTTATAAATTAAGTTGTTCTATAATGGGTAATACCTTCTCTGTTAAATGCGGATAAAACTTTTTTAAAGTCTGTCTTGCATTTAAAGGTTTATCAGGTTTGGTGTATCGTGCACATTCCCAATCAATAACCATCTGCACAATATCTGTATTAGTTTTTGCGTGTTTTTCGTGATGGCGTGAATAATTTCTATGCCATTTTGAAATCTTTTCTTTGTCAAAAAACGGATACAACAGCATTTTGTCAAAATCATGAAACAAACTTCTAAATGTATTGTGACCCAACAATTGCTTTTCTACTGTACGAAAAGCCTTTCTGTGAGCTATTGTATATTTCATCTTTTCTTTGTTTTTCATGTTTTTATTCACCTCCTTTTTTGTACTTATAAAACATGAAACATTTCTTTTATTTTGTAACGGAGCCACCTTGCCTTTTAATCAATTGCAGAATATCGTCTGTCCTAAATTCCAAAAATTCAGAATCAAATTCTCCATTATTCTGCAATGGATGTTCATGAGCAAGGAAATCACATAGTATCTTATGTATTTCTTCTCTTAATTCTCCATAATTTAATTGACCATTATTGCTTTTTTGTGAATGCTCAAATGCTCTCAATTCATCTTTGGACAGCCATTTAATCCATGCTCCGCAATCAGAACAATATAATCCAACATTATTTCCTTTTTCTTTTGTAAATAAATCTGTACTTCCACATTTTCTACAACAATTCTGATACATTATTACTCCTTCATATTTATTGTTCGCCATTATAACTTTTGCATGTAGGATGTTTTTAGATTAACGGTCTTTCATACTCATTTAATTTTTCTATAATTAAATCATTTGGTAAAATATCTTTGCAAAAATATGCCGTCGCAAAAGAGCTTCCTTTAACAACCCTATCCATATGTTTATGATTGTGATAACAAACCCTAGCGTCAAAACTTAAAAGTTGTACCCCCTGAAAAATACTTATATCTTGATTTTCCTTGAAGAGAGTTTAATGGTAACAAAATTGCAAATGGTTTATTTAACGAATATAATCTTTCCAACACCTTGTCTTTAATGCTAAAAGGCGGATTACTCACAATAACATCCCATTCAGATGGTTCATATGTAAAAAAGTCTTGTCCTTCCGCCAAAGAACTCCTAATAACTGTGAATCCCAATTCTTTTAGTCTTCTATAAAAAGCACTCCACTCTTCATCAAATGGGCACCAAATTACTTTATCCTTAGAAAGATATTTTGCAATGTGGTCTACGATAAAGAATAGTGAATATAATTCATTATCTCCTTTGTCTGATGTTAAATAACCTATGTTTAATGCCAAATTTTGTCCACCTATAGTAGCTGCGCAGCTTTACTCACATGTGAACTTTTATCCTTTCTTAAAATTTCATATTGTTATGTTTATTTATTCTCTTTTACAAAGTTCATTATTCTAAACTCATTCTAATCGGCAACAACACTGTTGTTCTTTCACACAAAAAAGGTTTATCTTTTGAGCAAAATTTATTATGATCCATATCATATTCATTCAATACAACCAAATTTCCAACGATATAATGAACTGTATTATTACTCTTTGGTTCGCCCATATTTTTGTTATATGTTTTGCCGCAAATCACATTGCATATGTAATCATTAATGAGTTCTAATTTAAATACAAGGGTTCCATCATGTACACTACTAGACGATGTAAAATAATCAAATTCTGCTTCCGGATTAATTGTTAAATAGATTGTAATATCGATCTTCGTCCCGTCTTCAAGTTCTCTTCGAATCAACCAGTTCCGGCAGTCTTTCAATACGTTTGTAAAAATTTTCTCTGAATCAATTTCAATTGCATTTGTCCAATCTCTATCGGCGAAAAATGATCTATCTTTATTAGACACAATTCTTTTACAAAACTCTAACGATTTACTCATAATTCTAAATACTCCATAAAATCATCTATTCTTTTTTCTTCCCTTATGATTTCTAATTCTTGCATAAGTTTGCTTTCTTTATCACTCAGCCTTCTTCCTATGATACTCCTCTTAGCTTCATCGCACGGTATACTTTCAATACTACTTCCATTTTTAAATTTCATTTTCATATACTTGTTTATTCTCTTTTATTCTTCGCAAATATCTACAATATGTTCACATAATTCTTCAGGATACATTGACCTTTCTAATGCACCTTTCAATGCTTGTGTCCCATATTTGTTAGAACCTCTTGGAGCAGGCGGATGACAGTTATCTCCATTCTTACATGGCGGTTTAAACTTCGGATTAGGATGATTTGTCCAAATATCTGTCGGTTTCATTCTTCGTTTCTCCCAAGGCTCATTCATCATGTATTGACAATATGTAATTGTATATCTAGGAATATCTTGCATAAATGTCATCTTCCTAAGACCTGCTCGTGGATTTTCCCAAAAGTAATACTTTGGTTTTAATTCCTTAATAAGTTCCTTAACATGAATATTCATCTCGTCACAAAACTTTGCATAATCACTAACTGGATCGAGATTTCCTGTTTCCAGATTCTTTTTCCTATGTCTTGATATTGCAGCTACAGAATAACTTGTACAATCAGTACCGCACCAGATGACATCCGGACGACCGAATCTGTCTAAAATATCCTGTGCTGTTACTTTGCTAATATCGGTGTGCCAAGAACTTGGAAACTGTTCATTCCAATCGATTGTAAAACATTCGTGTCCTCTTCTTCTAAAAGCGTTGCTGATACATTCAGTACCACTAAATAATTCTAATACTTTTATAGTCTCTCACCGAATAGTGGTGTACACCTTTAACTCACGAGACTATACTTATCCTTTCTCTTAAATTTATTTTTCATTTTAACCATAAAAACACTTTGTTTTACATGGTTTTATGAATGAAAAAAATAATGGATAAGTAAAATTATCATGATTTCAAAAGGTCATAAGACTATAAATGCTAGCAAAAAGTAGATCTTATGAAAAATAAATTTTAACTTAATTTAACTCACTAAAAAACCAAGAAATTACGTCAATATTCCACCCGTCTCCTAGGACATCTGCTGCTTCGTTTCTTGTTAAACACTCGGTATATCCTCCTGGTACACATTGGCATTTTTCTAATTCTTTTTGAGTTAAATATCTTACTCCATCAAATACATTTCCTGTATAATCATCTAATTCTCTTGCTTTTACTTTTCTTTTGCCACCTGATATATTCTCATATTCTTCTACACACAAATCGTAATGACTCTTGTTTTTAAAAATTAATGTTGTAAATCCTATAGAATAATATCTGTGAAACATTTTTACTGGTGTTGATAATGGTCTACTATCGCCGACTAATAAATTCCTTGCCTTTTCTCTATCTGTATAACCATCTTCCAATATGTCTTGTAAGCAAATCTCTTTAACACAAAGTTCGTTTTGTGGTTTCAAATTAGTCCAATAATATCTGTTTCTTAGTTCTGGCGAAACAATTTTTGCATCAATTTTATACGGCTCAACACCCATTAACTCAGTAATATAATTTTTATCAACTTCTTTCATTGATGCTACATTTTCCATAAAAAAATACTTTGGATTTACTTCCTTTAAAATTCTGTAACACTGTAGAAACAATCCTGATTTTTTATCATCATTCATCCCAATTCTTTTATCTGTTTTACAAGCAATTGAAAATGTTTGACACGGACTTCCAAACATAACAAGATCAATATCAACTTCAAAATTTCCTATCTCAGTTTTTAAAGTTCCATCTTCATATGAAATTTTATTAACATCTCCTATATGGATTGTGTTTGGATAGTTATGTTTTGTAACCTTAATTCCTATTTCTTTAATTTCAGATGCAAAGTATTTATTTACTTTTACACCTACTCTTTCTAATGCAATTTGTCCACACGACATTCCATCACATAGACTTAATACATTTAATCCTTTTTCTAAATTGTTGCTTTCATTTTTACTATTCAAGTCGCCTTATATTACAAGGCTATGCATAGCACATTTAACCGGTATTATTTGTATTTCCTTTCTTCTGTTTTTTCGATTGTTGCTTTATATGCAGCATTCATGACTACCACATGAAAGCAACATTTCAATTGACGTTCATGACCGTCAATATAATATTCTCTTTTGTTTTATTGTTCATCATCTTTATATAATCTTGCGTATCTCCACGAACTTACATAATCTGTAGAAAATGATGTTTTACCATCGGCATACGCATATACCTCCCCATTACTGTAATTTGCAAAATGTCTTCTAACCCAACCTCCATCTTCTATGCCGCTAACAAGAATTTTTGCATCGACAGGAACTTTTGTCCAATCTACTTTATATCCATATGACATTACAGTGTTTAGTGCTTTTTTTGGATATAAAAGCTCCGCAATCTTACAACTGATATTTTCTGATAATTTATTTAAAGGGCATTCTCTACAATTCACACCATTACACATACCGCTTATTCTACCTAAATCATCTAGCATTTCTTTCTTTTTCTTTTGGTATTCCAAAAAAGTTATATTACTATAATCCATACACATCTTTCCTTTCGAAATATTATTCAATTGTAAATTACAAACACGGTAAAATTATGTTTGCTTTAAAAATAAATAGGGATAACGGCTTGAATCAGCCAGTCAGAATTGTTATAATATGTATTGACTATAGGATATCCCTATTGTTAATGTATCAAGGACAGTCTGTTTCGGTCGCCAAACTTTTACAGGCTGTCCTATTTTATTTATTCTCTTTCTTGTGTTTTTTTTCACGCTTGATAGCTTTACCAGCCTCAATCTGATTATCCACTTTTTTCATAATTCCTCTCATTTTGCCAAATTGCTTACATGTAATTCCCATAATTCTTTACCTCTTCTTTCTTATATTCTATTATTTATTTTACCACAGTGACATTTACTGCTTTTATTCTATTATCATTGTCAGTTTCAATATCAAATTCTACTTTTTGACATTCATTCAGCAATTTATACCCATCCATATTCAGATTTTTATAGTGAACAAAAATATCTTTTCCGTCTTCTTTTGTAATGAATCCAAACCCTTTTTCTTTATTAAACCATTTTACTACACCTTTATTTTTCATATTAATATTCTCCTTTTTTCTAAAATAATATCTTTCATAGTTCTTATTCTCCAAATTGATTGATATAATCCTTGAACTGTTGAAAATCTTCTTTTGACATCACAATATCAGAATAATAATAGTCCTTGTTACGAATAATACCCAAAATCTTTTTTAGCTTATCTTTAATTACTCTGCCAATTTTCTTATCTTGATCATTGTACCAATTGCTATTTAAATATGTCATAAAAGCATATTCTTTTTCTGTATCGTCAGTGTCTTCAATTTTACAAAAGTGAACTGTATCGCCACATAAACATTTACAAGTAACAATCAGTTCTTTCTTATCTTTTGACATCATTATTGACATAATATATATCCTCCCCCTACGCAATCAACTCTTTGAATTTCTGAAGTAATTCCTGTAATTCAGGATTCTGTTTTGCATACATTTCGTACTTATTAACCTCATCCATTTCTTTGATAAGTTTGTCCATTTCTTTTTTAGTTTTTTCTGCCTCCTTACGCTTACGAATTCTCTCGTCATAAGGTTTTGTATTTAATCTACAAACAATCTCTGCCGTGATGTCGCCACTATATCTGTTTTTTGCTTCTTCTGGTCTAATTATTTCTTTAATAGTTTTAATCGTATTTCTTCCAGATACAATAACTTTGTCACCATTTTCATAAATAACCCCGTCATCATAAATTGCATAATGATAGTCTCTTCCACAAATTTCTACAACTGCAACTGCTACATATCCTGTAAGTTTACTCATATTAATATTCTCCTTTTTTCTATCTAATACTTCAAAACATGATGCATCAATCCAAAACACATCGAGAGAACTTCTTGGATTGCGTATATTGTCTATTCTTATTCCATAATCAATCGCACCACCATCATAGATAATCTCGCCTTTACATCCTTTTAACTTTTCATATCCTTTTTTTCGAGGTGTTTGTGTTATAATTACTCGTGATCCATCCAAAGATCCACCTCGTGAAGTTTTCAATTGCTTTAATTCTTTATATGTCATTATTTATTCACCTTCTTTCTAAGATTATTTTTCGTCATAGTAAACGCTTATTTTAAAGATTATTCTCCTAGAATCAATCTTATATATTGACGCTACAAATTCTTCACCTAATATTTTATTCTCCAAAATAAACTCTTACAAAATTCAAAAATATATTCATATATGATAATTTTTATTTATCGAACTATCACTCTTTTCAACTGGCTAACCGAAAATGTAGTTGAAGATTCAAAGATTCAAGATTCTGTGATGAAAAACGGGCGAACTCCAAGCTCACTCCAACCGCAAACACAGTAGTCCACAAGACCGAAAGAATTGACAACGTGGACACAAGAAGCATCTTGTCTTTTAGGTGTTTGATTCGGAGTTGCAAGCCAATATGGTTTTTCTGTTAATGGAAATTTTTCTCCTAAATCTCGTAAAATATCAATGTTCATAATTGATAAATAGTCTTCCGAGATAGAACCGTAATCTTTAAATCCGTTCATCGATGTTAAATCTAATTCGATTGGCAACAACTTATTACTGAATTTATCTTTTAACTTTTTCAATAGTTCATTATCACCCAAATATTTTCTTACATCAGATTCAGTGTAATTATTGCTATTTCCAAAATTCATAATCGTCATATTGCCAAGCATTACATAATATGTTTTATTGTTTCGTTTTACAGAAACCCAATAGTACCCACAAATATTTTCATAGTTACTATCTAAAAATTCTTTAACTGCATCTCTCATTTCTTGTTCATATTTGCTTTTATCATTTTCGTACCAATCCGGAACGATATCTTGATCAACTTTAAAGATGTAGCTACCAATGTCAGAAGTAATCGCCCCATTTGGCGGAATTAATTCAAGCCTTACAAATTTCTTCATTGCGTTGAATCTTGTATCTTCAATGCCCATTTTTTCCAATAAATTCGAATGACTCTGATTTTCAAATGGTGCTAAATTCACTCCTTGTTTTGTTAAAATACCGCTAAACATTTTACACATAATTTTTACCTCCGTTTTTACTTCATGCTATTATACAGTTTTCTGAATCTATCAAAATCTTTTGCATTCCCGTTATTATCAGGGTGTGATTTTTTCATAGCATATTTATTAACAGCTTCTTTAAATTCTTCTTTAAGTTCATCAATTTTAGATTTTGAATATGTATGATTTTTTATTGAATTTCTATATGATTTTAACAATTCGTTTTCATATTCCAAACTTTTTATTTTTTCTTTTAATAATGAGTTTTCATGTTGTGCAATTTCTAAATTGTATTTCATATCTATTCTCTTATCGTTAGAAACAACCAAAAGAATAAAGACAATGCCCAACATCACAAACAAAGTTACATACATTATAATATTCTCCTAATAATATTTATCTAAATCTTTTACCACTTTTGAGTAAATGCAACTCCAAGTTTCCAAAACAAATACTCTTACTCATTTAAAATTTCATGATTGCCATCCATCTGTTTTAACGGACACCACTTCGGTTTGCTTTCTGAATCATAATATCTTCCTACATCTTCGTTTTTTATTCCACAAAACTTTTCGCCACAGATTCTATATCTCCGATCGTATGGTTTTTCATGGCAGCAATCACAGACTGAACACGAATTAGGAATATCTTTTACATAATAACTCAATTATTTATTCTCCTTTTTTGCGTATAAATCTATGATTTTATCACTTTTAATCAAAATGTTCTGGAACAAGAATATTTATATTTGACAAAATCTGTAGCAAATTCCATGAAGAATCTTTGAATAATTCATGGTCAATTTTTTCAAATCTCTTCGCCAAATCAGACACTCTTACATATCCATTCTCTGATTTTATTTCTTCAAGTAAATATTCTACTTCTTGCTGATATTCTTTTGTAGTATTGTTATTTCTGTTTTCAGGCTTGTACGGTTCAGGAAGTGGTCGCCAAGCGATTACTTTTTTATTTACAACACATTCTTTTTCAACTTTCCATTTTCCGTCCAATGTATGCGATGTTGTAGTTTTGCGTGTACCGTCCTCTAGTTCGATTGTCACATTAACTTCATCAGACACCTTTTCAAACATAGCGTTATTCCACATATGTGTTCCTTTTAATTTCGCAAACATCGACTTATGCTCTTCCGGCAATCCGTCCTCTACTGGAATCCAACTGACATTACAATTTTTACCACCTTCATATCCTTTTTGATACCATTTTCTTTGGCTGCATTCAGAACACTTGTTATCCATATTCTTCTCTACGACATTATTTTCATGTATATTACATTCTTTCTTCTCATTCAATGCGACAAGAGCTGTTTGAATAGCGTAATCTTTCGGTTCTGGAAACACGTATCTTTTCCCATGACAAAACGCTGGTGCTCCCACCATGTCTGCATAATCTATTCTAGGATTCTGCATATTTTTTAAAATTTTAATTGCAGAATCAATACTTGCTATTTCATCTATATTACTCTCGACATTTGTGAATGGAGTTTCGCCCATGTAAGATCGGATAATTTTTTCTGTTTGAGTATACATAGATTGAATGCCTTTTCCAACTAAATGACATTCATCGTCTCCCCAATGATTTTTGCTCAATTCCACACATTTCTCTTTTATCTCTTCCAAAATCTTCTCTAATACCTTCATAATCTTTACCTCTTACTCTATGTATATCTTATTTTCTAAACGATTTCATAGGTTTCTATTATTTCAACAGCTTCGTAGTCAAAGTCTATATTCCACCAACTTTTTTCAAAGCTGCTTATTGCAGTATTTTTACTTCTATATGTTTTAACTGCCGTATTTCCTATATCGTCAATCGACTTAAAATTAAAATTTCTTGCCAGTCCACAAAAAATTTCTGTACGGTTATTTCGCATAATTACCCATCTTTTTCTTTGTATCTTCATCACTCCACCTCCTGACACTCGTCAAATTCCGGATCAGAATCCGGAAATACGCATCTATCATCGCTACTATCGCATACGCCTAACATATGTGCAGTTCCTCCCATTCCTGCGTAATTTGTCAAAGCTCCGAATTCCTCGTTTGCTTTTTTAATTGCTTCCGTTTTATCGTTCGCTTTAACGTGCATGCTACAAACAACTGTCGCATGCCCAATCACTTCGTATTCTTTCATATCTACTCACTCCAATCCAATCTCTGTCCACATTCATCACAAAATGATTGCCAAGAAACATCTTTACACCCACATACTGGACATTCGTATATCGGGGTAAACTTCGCTCCATTTTTAATCGGTTTCTTCGCCGTATCCCGTTCTTTTAACTGTTCCCATTTATCAACATCTTCTTCTATTAAAAGCTTTGATTTAAAAAGTGGTTTAGATAACTCATGATTTTTTTCTAAAGAATCTACAATAATTTTTAAGAGTTCATCACATTCTCCATAGGTTTTTACAAGTCTTTCTTCTAAATCTTCATAATATGCCAATTTATCTGTTGGACTTCCTTCTCCTATGATATCTGGCAGTCTCTAAATTAAATTAGAACAACTATCGCACTCGTAACCCATTTTAAATACATTTATTCCCACATTATTTTTTGTTGTTAATCTTTCCATTATTTATTCTCCTCATTTTCATAAACATTAATTGATTTTTCCTTTCCACATTTTCTACATATAAAAATGTACTCATCATAATCTCGACTCACACCTTTTAGCCATCTACATTTCAAAACATACTCATGTTTACATAAACATCGAATTTTACTTTGACGATTCATGATTTTTTTAATCTTTGGAATTATGACAAATGTTAAAATCGTATAAATAAACCATACGGTTACACTTAATCCTATTCCATAAAACAATCTCAATCCTGGCATTACACACACTCCCTCTCAGGAAGATTCGCAATTTCTCTCGCCAATTTTACTTGTTCTTCCCAACAATTCTCATTTGAACACCGTAAATACAATCCTAAACGATCTCCATCTTCATGTTTATCCATACACCCATACAAGATTCTGTCGCTTTCCCAATTAATAGGGCATTTATCACACTCTTTTATATCAGCTTCAGCATATTCACAACAAAAACAGTTAGAATATAATAATAAGTAATTTTGTCTACAATATCTATCTTTTAATTCTGTAATAACTTGAACACATTTCTCTTCTTCAATCTTATCGGCAATCCAGTTCCACATTTTTCTGTGACCGTCAATTGCGTCTTCTCTTGTCAATCTCATAACTTACGCACCCTTTCTCACTTTCACAACTTTCTCAAACCGTTCTTTCTCTGTTTTGTTTTTACTATTTTTATTTAATAGACAACACACGTTTGTCCATTCCATAGCAAAATCTTCGTATGATTCTAATGTATCGAAACATTCTGTAATCTCTCTTCTACTAATCATCTTCGTTTACCTCTTCGTTATTACTAAAATATTTTTCACTGTATTCAATTTCCGTTTCTCTTCTTATCATTACATCTAGTAAAAACAGCAAAGCCAACATAAACCAAAATTCAAAAGAGTCTGCTGTATATCCAATAGCACCTATCAAAAATCCAAAAGTTAAAAAAATAAGACCCTCACATATGTAACATAATTTCTTCATTATTTATTTCTCCTTTTCTTCATAATTCACAAATCCTTCTTCAGCACAGATTGTGTCGTGAGCAGTCCAGTAATATTTTTTATCCTCATAGAATGTACATTTATTGATTTTTCTCCATTTACATTCATAACAACTTCTTAATTGCAATCCAGGTGTTTCTTCTAATGCAGCTTGCGAAATGTCCTTAAACCTTTGAACAGCTTCTTGAGCAGATTCTAACATTGCATCTTGATACATTTTTGTAATTTTCTTTTGTGTTTTCTCAAACGCTTGATCAATTGTTTCTCCATAATCACTTGGATAAAACAAATAATAGTCGTATTGCTTAATATCACTTCTTACTCTGTCGACAATAAAGTCTCCAATTCTTTTCTTTATATCTTTAACATTTTCTACATCTAACAATCGTTCTAATGCAGAAAGGTTTTCCTCAATTTTATCAACACAATTCGTACTCATTATGCGACCTCTCTTTCTAAATATTTTTCAAAATCTCTTTTCAAATATGTATAATTTACTTTTTGGCTTTGGCTGAATTTCATATCCTTCTCAGCATATTCTCTAAGCCATTCATCAAATTCCACATGCTTATCTTCAACACATGCATAAGCAGTCAAAGCAATTAATGCAGGCTGACACGATTTGTATAATTCGCTTGTTATCTTTATAGACTCTTGAATTAAATCATCGTAGAATTTAATGTCGGACTCGATAACGTCATTTGTTATGTTCTCTTTAATAAAATTCAAAATAGCGTCATTAGAGTCGATTTCGCCGTTATTATTTTCTAAGGAAACAGCAATTTCATTACATGAAGTATTTTCATTTTCTTCTGTCAGGTCTGTTTCAACTTCAATTTCGGTGTCGTTTTCATATGTATTATTCTCTTCTTCAATGCCTAAAAATTCTTTCATAAGTTTTTCAAGCATATCAATCTTTGAGACAACAATTTTCTTATCTTTCGTACTTCTTTTTTCATCGTACATTTTAAATGTTTCGTTGTCGTATTCCTCAAAAGGTTTGTTATATAAATCTGATTGGAATGCCTCTAAAAATTCAATAAATTTTTCGTCAGGCAAATCGTATTCCACAAATTTGTGAAACAATGTAAAGAATAAGAAACTGTTTTTACTATTAAATAATTTACCAACAGTGTCTTGATCTACCACCGCTCCAAGTCTATCCAATTCAAATTCAAAAGAATCAAACTCTTCCTTTGTAGCATTTGCATTGAGATATTTACTCATATTCTTACCTTTTTTCCAATCATCTAAGTGGAACATCGCCATCACAGTTTCAGAAACAACTCTATCAATAATTCCATTGTTTTTCTCTTTTTCGGTATACGTTCCATTATCTTCAAAAAATCTATGATTGTTTGATATGTTCTTTATTGGTTTTGCAATCTTAGGCATAACTAACACATTTTTTTGGTTTGTATTCATACTCTTTTGATTGTTATATCTTGCTATGTGATATGCAATTTCATCATCCGAACAATCTAAATGTTTTACTACAGTAATTGAGTAACTATCAAATTGATCTTGTAACTCTTCTGGAAGTTCATGATAGTATTTTTTTCTCAAATCATATTCAATAACTTTCCCATCTTCTTGATAATATACATATGGAAACTCAATTTTTTCACTGATTTTAAACAATCCTTCTTTGTATTCTTGGCACGTTGTAAGCCTTTGGATACCATCTATTAACCAAAGAATGAATTCTGTATCGCTAGTAATCTGCTCGCAAATTTTAATAGGGTCAATGTCTTCCTGTTTGATAATAGTAGAAACTAGACCACTTTTATCTTCCTTGTCCCACTGTCCAGCTTTTCTCTGTAGTGGATGATTTTTATTAAGTTGCTTTCTTTTAAACATCTTAAGTAAAGTATTTAACATGTATTCGTCTTTTTTCGTTTTGTCTCTTCCAAACATTTTAAAATTCCTCCCTCAAAACAGCACAGACACTTTTTCATATGACATCATGCCAAACATTAGATCTGCAAATTCCTTTTGTTCCATATGTAAATATTCTCTTATTTCACTTTTTGTATATCCTTGTGATAGAAGTATTCCTATTTTTCTTTGTTTTTTTGTAAGTTTGTCCAAATACTCTTGAACCTTATCGCTTTTATCAAAATCAACCAATCCTAATTCTTTTTCAATATCAAATCCAGAATCGATCTTTTCTTTTAAATCAATTTCGTCTTCCGATGGTGCGTCAAATGATATATTTGGAATGATGATATTTCTTTCTTTTCCATCCTCGCCTTTTTCTTTAACGATTTTACCACTTTCATCTCTAAGAACATTGCAACGGCATCCTCGTTCATTATCTCTTGTCCATGTATAAAACTTTCTTTTTAAGTTTCCATTCAAAAAAGTTTTAAATGAACTTTTTTCTGAATCATATGTATTCAGACTTTGATTCAAGATTTTTATGGCAAAACTGTATAAGTCATCTCGGTTCATGTCTGTTTTAGACAACCCTTTTTGATTTATAATCGGATCACATACTTCTTTTAATTTTTTCATGCCATCGCAAAGATACTCATATGCGATCATTTCTTTTTTTTCATCACCAACCCATTTTATCTCTTCGTTTTGTGTGTCTTGTGTATCGTTCATCTACACCACCGTCCTTTGTTTTGTTTCTTTTTACTTATTCTCTCTTTCTATCCCAAAATATCCAAGGCTGCTTTATATAAATCAGTACGACCTTTGTAGTCAACATGTTCCGCTTTTAACAAGTCATCTTTCAATCTTGAAATATTATGCTTATATGTAATTCCTTCTTGCATAACTTTTATGTAATCAATGCACTGTTTAACATTTCTTCGTTTGCTTCTAATCTCTGTTAGCATGTAACCGATTTTTGCCATCTTATGCGCCTGCGGATTCTTACCATCATTTTCTTTTTGATACTTCTCTAATGCATGAAGTATGTCTGATATTTCACTATCATAAAAACTTAGCTGAGATGATAGTTCTTCTTTATATTTTGCAAGCTGAACCTTGTCCCATCCAAATAGTTTGGTAATGTGTTCTACTTCTTCACAAACTGTTTTTACAATTTCTTCATTAATTTCTATCGCTTTATCACCAACATAAATACCGCCATTCCCAACATAATTAGAACTAACATCCTCGGTGACTTCGTTTGTGTCCGCATTTACTCTCTGATAGTCTCTAAATTGAGAATACCTCTTGCCTTTCCCTTGCAATATTTGCTGTGTTTGTTTATATGTAAACTGTTTTGCAAGATGCGGAGCTGTTGTTGGTAAATATCTTCCTGGTCTAAACTGATCCTCCATTACATAATACTTTCCATCTGTCAGTATAAAACTTGACATTTTTAACACTTCCTTTCCTTTTATATCTATTCTCTCAATGGATTCATGATTTTTTGCACAAAAATAACACCAATCCAAAAAGAAAGATGAAGCTTAACCTATATTCAATTATAAAAAAATTGAAAATTAGCAGAATCGCTTTGAAAAACACTTGATTTATAATGTATAATATGTAATAATCAAAATGCATAGCATCTGCTATGTTTTTTCACTTCGATGGGTTCTACCATCAAAGTGTTGCGGAATTAAGAGGAGAACTCGTGTATGTAAGTGCGCCAACACTTTATACACATTATGGGTTCTTCTCTTTTGTTATGTCAATATAATATCACGAACAAATGTTCTTGTCAATAAAATTCGAACAAATGTTTGTTTTTTTATTATTCTCGTAGAAGAATTGTACTCAATATTCCATGTGGAGTAATTTTTCTGATATCCGTTTGTTCTTTAGTAAAAGCTCTCAATTGATTCACAAAGTCATCACATACCTTTACTAAAGTTTCAGATTCTTTTATAATGGCTTCAAACTCTTTTCTGTTTTTCTTTTCAAATACAATACAGTCTTCTTCTTTTTCCAAATCCTGTACAGCTACAAGAACTGTTTTTGCATTATATTTTAATGCCTCTTCTATTGTCATCTCAACATATTTCATTACATCACCCACTCTCCGAAATTAGCATCATATACGCGCTTAATTTCTTTTCTTTCTTTTATATCTGAAATTGCTCCGAGATATTTTTTAATTCTTTTTTCTGAAATTTGTCTCATACATTCTCCTAATACCAATGAATCACATTTCAAACCTTTACCACTTCCTTTTTTTAAAAGAGTATGCGTAGCTTGGTAAGGGTTTTTATTTGTATTGCTAGACAAAGGCATTACTAATGTTGTACTACTATGTAGATTGCCTATATCATTCTGAATAATAATCGCTGGTCTTATCCCACCCTGCTCAGAATCAATAGTATTTTCTCCAAAATCTACTAACACTATATCAAATCTTTTTAAACCATTCTTCATTAACACATCCTCCTTCCTTATTTTGCATGTATAATACCTTTGATATTTTTTATTATATCGCATGCACTAATTATTGTCAACACTAATTATTGAAAAAACTAAATATTTTTGGTATCATATAAACATACTCAATAATATGGAGATGGATAATATGAAAGTAATCTTAAATGATACATTAAAAAAATGTGGGCGTTCACAATATTGGCTTGCTAAACAAACTGGCATCGCAACATCCACGATCAACAATTTGTGTAATGGTAAAACAAGAAAAATTGATTTTTCCGTATTACAACGTATTTGTGATGCACTTGATTGTAATGCAAATGACATATTGATTCCTGATAACACGTTAGACGATGGCAAATAAACCATCGTCTTTTCTATCTTCCATAACGTATTCTCCACTCTTTCATGTATTTTCTTGTGATCGCATCAATGCTATCCATAACCCGCAAATAATACTTATCTGTGGTATCTAAACTAGAATGTCCCAACTGTTCTTTTGCAATAAATGCTCCAAGTTTTTCGTCATTGACGATTACAGAGCCAACATAATGTCTTAATTCATGTGGGTATATTTCTCCTTCAGAATAATTCTCAAATATGTTTTTTAAAGCCGTCTTACTGATTCTTTGTTTACGTTTTGATACAAACAAAGCATCACATTCAGCACCGTCCAAGAACAATCTTCTATCTCTGATATATTCTTCTAAGCTCTTTGCAGCCGATTCTATGATTTTCACATTACGATCATAATTTCCTTTGCCAACAACATGAATATAAGAATTGTCGCAAATATGAACATCCGACAATTCCAATCCAATAAGTTCATCAGAACGAATACCACTTCCAATCAGCAAAGATATAATTGCTTTATCTCGTCTTGAATTGAAGTCGTCTTTTCTGTTTTCAAGATTATTGAAAAACTTTTTTAATTGCTGATAAGATGGAATTTCCACCTGTTTGGACTTTCTTTCTACATTATAAATTTTTGTATTATCAAGAACATCCTGAACAATATTTGCATCCACACACTTTGCCAGTTTATGGAGATAATTCCAAAATGAACTGAATACATTAATTTTAGTATGCAGCGAAGCTAAACTATTTTTTCTGACAGTCTTTCCACTAAGCACATCATCAAAATAATCCATCATATCAACACCAGTAAGATTTTTCATATCATCTTGCGTTATTTCTGAAATGGATTTTTTATTAATTCTTTTGTTATCAATCATCCATTGCAACATGTCTTTGATGTAACCAAAAAAACAATTGGACGTCTTCGTAGATTTTTGAAGTGAAAAGAATCTTTTTATAAACGGTGGAAATTCTTCTAGTTTTCTGTCCAAATTTTCTCTCACCGTCTTTTGAACTTCCTCTCTATGACACATAAAAACAACCCTCTTTCTTTTATTTCTTGTAATATTTTTCTCTCAGTTCAGGAATTTTATCTAAAATTTCTCTTTCGTCATCGCAATATCTGACCTCTACCGCCTTAACTTCTTCTTTGCATAGATAGCAATACAGGTCTTTTACATGTTCTTTTTCTCTCTGAGAAGCTCTTTGTATACCATCCATAATTTCTCTTCCGCATTTAAGACAGTAGAATTTTGATCTTCTCTTTGGATTTCCATTTCTCTTACACATTATTCATTTACTCCTTTATCTGCTTTCTTTAAACAGGAAAGCATAAGACTGTTCCCACGCTTCATATCAGCGTGGAATGTATACGTTTTTTATACCGTAATTGTGTCTTCATAATATCCATTCTTTCTAAGAAGTTTCCGGATATAAGCAAGACCTTTCTTTGTTACATATGTAACCGCTCTGTAATTTCCATCGTGGCATTGGGTTTCTTTTACAACAAATTTTCCTTCTTTTCTAAACCGTTCATACGGAATATTAACCATATCTTTATTATAGAAGAATACTTTCTTTCCACGTAAAAACGAAAATAATTTATATTCTCCGATGCCGAGTTCTTTTGCACAAGTATTAATGCTCATTACTCCTTCTGTATTAACAAGATCATCGTAAAACTGTTGCAATTCTTTATTCTTTTCCATTAATTCATTTACAATTTTTCCTTGCAAGTCAGAAGTTAACCCAGAGAAATAATATTCTACCATTTCTTCTTCTCTTCCTTCTGGAATAGCTGCACCAGTTAAGCGGATAGACTTGAGATAATGTTTGATTTCCTTTCTGAATGGCTTTGCTTCTTTCTTACGAGAGCGCATAAGCACTTCATACATTGCGTCTTCCGTAATAAACAAGGATTTCTGATTGCCACCAAGGGTATATTTTAAAAATATACCCTTTTCAGGCTCATCAATTTCCGCTTGTTTGAGCATCTGACTTACGTTTTTAACACTTAACCATCCAGCGACTTCACTTGCTTCAAAAAGTGGTTCTTCAATGCTGTTGTATAAGTTTACTTCTTTTCCAAGAATTATAGTCTCTTGGATAACTGATAAAACTTTTTCTTCCATAATCAAAATTCCTTTCATCAAAAATAAATGTTTGTTCTACATTGATATATTCTCCAAACACTTCCACAAATTCCCATATTTAGTTGTCAATGTACGATTATAGGATTTTTTGATTGACTAAATCTAAAGAATTGGTATAATAGAATTGTCAATCGTTATTACGATATGGCGCTTATGTATTAAGTGGTGAAAGTCTTTGGTCGGATGCTCACCACTTTTTTAGTTGTCTTCTTTCTGTTGTTTCATGTAATCTGTAAGGATTTTTCTAATTAATGTATTCATATCACAATTTTCCTTTTCAGATTGTTCTAACAGAAATGTCTTTAACTCAGGAGTTAGACCAACAACCAATTTTTCAGTGAATCTTTTTGGTCTTGCCATTCGTATTTTCCTCCTTACGCAATATATATTAATACTCTTAAAAATATTTGTCAAGTATTTAATAAATATTTATTAAATAGTATTTTGCAATCAAAAAAGTCGCCAGCTTTTCAACTAACGACTCGATAATTTATCTATGTTTTCTATAACTTTTTTTGGCTTTCATAGCTGCTATGTCATAATTAATTTCTAATCCACCATCTATTACAATCCAATCCGCATCTTTTGTTTTTTCTTTTACTTTCCATATCCATAAATTTGGTTTTTGGCGATGAGGAAGAAGAACAACCTTTATTTCTCTATTCATAATTTTCTCCTTGACTTTTATTTTTCTTATTAATTCTACACTTCCTAATCCTAATCGCATTTTCAGATAATTCTTCATTATATACAGGTCTTATTCTTGGAATATATGCCTGTACAGTTTTTTCATTTAAGCTCATTTCTTTTGCTATTTTTTCAATAGTTCTTCCATTTTCAAATTTATTTAGTATTTCAGCATGTGTTTCTGATAAAACGTATCCATTAGAAGAAAGCGTTTTTACAACCTTATTCCATGAATATCCTGTATTTTTTGCTGTACCTTTTATAGATTGTAAAGAATTATAAGTGTTCAATATAATCTTTTCTGATTCTGTATAACACATATCTAATATCTCCTTTGTCTAATGAAATATAAAATTCACTTTCACCTTTTTTGAATTTATATTCTTGATATATTCTTAATGCATTCATTCCATACAATACCTTTCAAACCTTTCAGAACATTCGGAGCAATTGATATTCGATGAACATTCACCATATTTCTCAACACATGCCTTACAATCAAACAAAATTGATCCGTCAATATCTAAATCTTCATTGTCTTGTAAAACATCACATAAATTTTCAAACGATTCGACATCCATTTTCTCAATCTGTTTAATAAGATTCTGTTTCATTTTCTCTAAATTTGTCATGCTATCACTTCCTTATAAGAGTTAAATTCTATCAGATATTTCCAGGCTCTCCACTTACAGCACTTCTTAAACCACTTAAAAGATTCGGTGTAGCCGGTACTAAATGTGGATTGTCAATTCTATTTTTTACACCATCAATATTATCGTACCAATAATCACATTCAAGATATGGCATATATTTTCCATCTACACAATAAATTTTGTTTCCTTTATATTCTTCCACAAAATATTGCTCTTCATTTTTTATTTTGCATTCTTCACAACATACAGGAGCGTCAATTCTTCTGTCAATAGTTGTAACATTTCCATCAAGATCTTTGATCTTAAAATTTCCAAACAGTGTAGTCTTTGAACACATACTGAATTCTTTAATACCAAAATATTTATACTCTTTTCCACATACTGGACATTTCCATTTCATAATACTCACTCCTATCCTTCCATATACGGATTATCCTTCAATCTATAATCACATCAATTATTCGTCAAGTCCACATGTTGTATCATAATCATATTTCTGTTCACACAGCCTAACTACAGTTCCCAAATCAGAAAAACGATTATAATAAACTGGACAATCATAATTCTGATAAAAAATCCATCGTTTCCATATGAAACAATTCTCTCTCTAAACCATCTTTCTTTTCCACAACTCTGATCATACATCTTAAACTCAATTAATTTTCCAATTTCAGCCCATTCCGGTACGTTAATAACCAAATAATCACCTACAACTTTCAATACAAACTCTTTTACTGATCCAACAACAGACAAATATTTTTTCCATAATATTTTTTCTGAATATCAAATACTGATTCAGACACACTAATGTCTGACAATTTAACTTCTTCAAAATTATAACCTTCACAAGATTCTATAGTCCTGGAGCCATATCTATTTTTGGTACATTCCATTTTGCCATTGGATTCTTCTATCATACAGAAACTACATTCTCGTAAAGCAATTACCTGTCTTTTCTTTATGAACATTTGATGCATAATTCCTTGTCCATCATAAATATTAATATCTGTTTCTATAACCATTTTAAGAATATCTTTTGCTTGTTCTAATGATTCAATTTTATCAATTGCTTTCAAATCGTGCTTCATAATCCGTTTATACAGCTCATATACGTTTGACATAATATTACACCCCCCTTTTTTCCGAAATGAAACTTAGAATTTATCTCATATTAAATTTTACCATACTCTCTTGCTTTTTCAAGTGCAACTTTTCCCGCTTCATCTTCGTTGTCGTATGTTCCAAACTGTTTAGGTTTCCCGTCTACAGTAAAACAGACAACCCACTTTTGTTTGTTCTTTTTATAATGTACATAATCATATTTGCTCTTTCCTTTTTTATAAATTGTAAATATTCCATGTTTATTAGCATAAGCTTGTATTGCTTCTTTACTTCTATTAGGAATAAATTCTGCACAGTCTGTTCCAATATATGGATATTTCTCCTTCAAAATTCCTATTTCATAGTCACTCCATTCATTCTTTCCCGAATAAAGTCCAAGGCTATTTGCTTTGAAACTAATAGAACTTTGGCTTTTCCCTAATTTTTCAGCAACTTTTGAATATCCGTATTTTTCATAATTTTCCTTTAAATATAAAATTTCCTCATCAGTCCAATTTTGATTATATTTATTATATCGCAACCCTAATCTTCTTGCTTTCGTTTTAATTGATTCTTTTGAATGTGTTTTTATCAATTCATTACATTTTTCTGCTCCATATTCTGGATAATATTTTTTTAATATATCTATTTCATCTTTTGACCATGTAATATTATTTCCTTTTGTTAACCCTAAGAGTTTCGCCCTCTGCTTACACGTTTGTTTTGACCTATTTTGTAATCTTTCTGCACATTTCATTTTTTCAGAAGGATAATACTTAACTAAGATTGCATCTTCTTCAGCAGTCCATTTCTCATATTTTGATATTATATTATTTTCAATCTCTCTAAGCACATCAATCGTTTCATGTAGATAATCAATAATAGAATATGTATCAATATCAAAATCTGTAGAACATTCTATATATCCACCATTCCTTCTAACACCAATACACTCATCAATATCGTCTTTTAAAACAACTTTAACTCCATTGACATTATTAACTAAATCCAGAATAATAGGCTTTTTATCTGCATTTGCAGTAATACACCTTCCAATCTGCTGATAATAAATGATGTTAGATGTTGTAGGTCTTAATAAAATCACCCCATCTACCGACGGAATATGTATACCTTCGTTCAATTTTTCGATCGCAAAAAGTAAATGTAATCCTACTTTTTTACTATTTCTAAATTTTTCCAACCTGTCATCGGAATCACTATAATTAACCCCAACTTTATAATTATTAATTTCTTCTTCGTACCCTGCTTCTCTAAACCAACTATTAACCAAAGATACCGATTTCTCCAAGTGATCTGTATCTCTACAAAAGACAATATATTTTCCATTATAATCAGAAATATATTTTTTAATAATAGACGGAACACCCATTGAAAGTTCTAAATTTTTCTTCGCAACACTTAATTTCTTTTTTAGTTCAGTTTTTTCTTTATTAGAATTTTTCCCATTATCAATTTTTTGTTCTAAATCATCTACCATTTCATCAAAGGTATATAATGCGGAGACATATACCGGCATCTTAACAATATCTCTAACGATTGCTTCCGCTAAAGTAATATAATGTGTTGAACAATTTTCAAAAATTCCCTCTCTAATATCTCTTCCATCAGAACGAATTGGTGTGGCTGTCAGTCCAAAAATCAAAGAATATGGATGCGATTCAATAAGAATTTGTACTTTTTTATACCATTCTTCCGCAAATAATCTATGTGCTTCATCAAACAGAATAATACCAACATCAAGATTCGAGACTTCTTCTTCAGACATATTATTAAGTGTCTGATATGTAATTGTAGTGAAATTGTGAATATCATATTCTGCTAATAACTTTTCTGTATCTCTTAAAATCTCATTACTTGGTGCAAATATAATGGCTTTTCTGTCGTTCCAATATTCCAATATCCTTGCTTCAAGATAAGTTTTCCCTGTTCCTGTAGCTTGTGGAACACAAATTTTCTTGTTATGTCTTGCAAAATCAAGAATATAATCAAATGTTATCTGGTTATGAGGTAATAATTTTACGTTACTCATATAATCAATCTCCTTTTCTGTCATATTTAATTATTCTCCATTTGCATTTCTCTTATTATCAGTTTTGATAACAATAGAAATAAAAATGGTAAAAGAAAAACGACTAAGATTTTCCTAGTCGTTTTTCGTAATTACATTATTAATTTTTTAGATAAAATCACTCTTTTATATTTCTGTATATTCTACATTCGTTTTCATATTTTAAATAATTCTTTCTTTTCCACCAAAAAGATCAGTACTATTACTTCTTTCAGAAACCTGATGATATATAACAAGCCCTGTCTTATCAAGACATACCATATATTTATTTCCGTCCGCATCGTGAGCATATCCAACAGGAAATCCTGTTTCTCCTAAAAGCATCTTTCCTTTATTATTTTCAAGTTGATAATAATCTGAATGAATAACGCATTTTCCTTTCAATGGTAATTCATACTCTTTTCCTATTTCAACTCTCCCACCACATTCTTTAGCTGCTTTTTCATTTTGAAGTTTGTCAACAATCACTTTTTTATTCATAAGATTTTCCTCCGCTATAAAAGATTCTATTACCATTCTATCACGTTCTATCTTCTTTTTGCAATGTCTTGAAACCATTCTCCAATCCCTCGTAGAATAAATCCAAAAATAATTGATATAATCTGTGCCATATTAAACAACCTCCTCCCGTATATGTTTTAGTTTTCAAAAGAAATGTGAATTTCAATTACTACTCATTGTTCTTTTCTATCATGGGGAATATCCAGCCTGTTTTATTATTGAGAAACAAAACGTCATAATTGATTTTATGTAATTGAAACTCTGTTCCACATCTTTCACAGGCAAAAATTTTTCCGTCATACATTCCAATAATCCCACCACATTTGCAATTAATGTGACTATATCTTTTCATGTTTACCTCAATTATCATTCTGGGTCTATCCAATATTTACATACCACCATCCAGTATATCTATCCACTTCATTATTTCTTTCGTCTTCTTCCGGATCGTAATATCCTGTATTTATTTCGACTTCTTCACCTTGTGTTCTATATAATGTCGTAAGCATATCTGCAACTGTGTTTGCTGCACTCTCTGTTCTTACTAGAATTTCAGAACCTCCATCTGTCCAAATTTCTCCTTCAGAATAATCTCTTAGTCTTTCTGTAATTAGATCAATCCAATTCAATTTATCCATACCTTCCCATCCTTTCCACACAAGAAATGCGACTTTTATTTCCTTTTTTCTTTTTCTCTAATTCAGCAATTTTACTTTTATAAAACTTTTCTTTACATTCCAGCTCTTCTTTAAAAGCTTTCGTGCAATTATCAAGTAATCTAATATAATCACTCGGCTTTAAATCACACAAATCTTTATATTTTTCGCACTGTTCCGGCGTACCAATCCTTACATATCGATAATATTCACAGCGCATGCGATTCAAAAGTTCTTTCATTCTTTCATCTTCTACACTTTCAATAAATTGCATTACATCTGAATTTTCTATAATATTCAATCCCATTTTTGCCTCCATACATTACAACTTATGTAAACCATACTCTTATTGCGTCATAACATCCAACAATTGACTATCGTTTAACTTCTTATAAATACCAAGAAACTCAACATTACCGCCTGCTTTCATTTGTCTGTAATTTATCTGTAATGCTGATTCACCTAATGTCCATGTATTTATTGTGCTATCTCTTTTGTCTCGGTATACAATTATGTATTCATATCTAGTATCTAAATCCAGTGTTCCAATCTTCATAAAATATCAATTCCTTTCAACAACATAAGAAATACGAGTTTCAAAGAAAACCCATCAACTGATTTTCTAACATTTCTTCCAATTCATCATCTACACTACAATTATGGTCACATTCTGGATTGCAGCAAACACACCGTACTTCTGGATAATGTTTGCATTGTCCTGTTTTATTAATATTCTTTCTATAACTTTTTCCATCTTTTTCGATTATTTGAAAAGCCATATTAACCCCCTTAGATAAATTTCCGATTTTATTTCTGCCAGTTATATAGTTAATTACTTCCTGCAAATTTACCATAATATTTTTGTCTCATTTCTTTTGCAAACTGTCCAGCTTTATGTAAATCATCATATTCAAATTTTCCTAATACTGTATTTCTTTTATTTATAGATAACTGAACCAACCATTTATTTTCACTTTTACTCCAACATACGTTTCTATATCCAGACTTATTATTTTTATTTCTAGTTTTGCGATTTTTTGAGTTGTTGCTATCTTCAATAATACGTAAATTTCTTTTCCTATTATCTAGTGTATTATGATTTATATGATCAACAATTTTTCCGTTTGCGTCCATAACGAATTGATGTAAATATACAGGTTTTGACCTCTTTAATTCAGTATAATACCAACTTGATACTGCATAAAAATTATCAATATCTGAATCATATTTAGCAAACCATGTATATGGAATATTTAAAACTTTGTCCAAATCTTCTAAGTCAATAACAACCCATAAATTCTCATTTTTTCTTCTATTCAACTCAATTTTAGCGATATCGTTTTTTTCATCAATAATGTAATTATTTCCTTTTTTTCTCATTAAAAGTAAATCCTCCTCAAAAAATAAATTATTGCTTCTAATAATTTATTCTCTGTTTTTAGATCTACTTTTAACAAAATAATAATCGTTTGTTTTTAAAATATTTATTATTCCAATTCTTTTGTCTCATACCATGAATCTGTACAATTATACGGTGCTTGTCTACGTCCTTCGGCAATGTCTTCCTTTATAATTTCTTCCGCTTCTTCTTTACTATTTGCTTCTACTTCATATGATTTGCTATATGTTTCATAATAATCTACAATATATTTTTCCATAATAATCCCCCTATAATCCCATCAAATCTTTTGCAACACTAATTCCATACGATTCTTCAAACCAATCCCAGATTGTCCTTCTGTGCCATCCTGCGGCGAATCCATTCCACTCTTCCTCAATACATTCTGTTTCAGGATTTATGGGAACATCTCCAAATTCTAACCACAAATTCTTGATATATTCTGCACGTCTATATTCAAAGCTATCGTTCAGACCACGATTAACAATACATACTAAATCATCATCTGTGATTAAGAATTTCCGTTCTGTGCAATAGTCCATTATCGCGTTGTATTCCTTGTCACAAAATTCTGTATCATCTTCAATCTGATCAATTTTCAGTTCTTTCAAATATTCTCTTAATGACATAATATTTTCCTTTCCGACCTAAAACGTTTCGTTGCCTGTAATTACAAGTAATACATTATATAATACTCTGAAATAATCATTGTTGTATTCGTTTTGCGCTGCTGATCTTATCCAATACAAAGCATTTTCCAGTTCTGTCTTTAATTCTTCCGGCATGTCTAAATTAGACAATTCAATCAACTGTTCTGCAATATCTTCAGTGTTATAATAAGAATTCTCCTTGTACTGTTTTAGTTCTTCCATACTGTTTTCTCCATATAAAAGCGTTCTTTTATTGTGTTACTGGATATAGGCAATCAGATTATTTTCTGTTTCGTCTGCAATCTGATAATCTAACCACCATTCGTGTATGGTTTCTTCTAACTGTTCTTTAGACATTGTACTCTTTAGATCGTCCACTTTAGGCTTTAATTTTTTCGTTTCATATTCAACTGCGAGACGTTCCTGTTCTAACGTCATGTCATCGTATGTAATAGTTTTTAATAACGATTCAATTAGTTTTGTTTTAATTTCTTCCATAGTAATGTCTCCTTACAAAAGATAAAGCAGCCGTTAAGCTGCTCTATCAAGTTGTGTTCTAAAATTTTCAATATAATTTTCTCCAGCAATATTGATCGGAAGAATCAAGAAATTGTACTCGTTTCCATCAATGTACATTGGAGAATTTCTTTTGCTTCCTCTGAATACCGGATTCTCTGAATCAATAACTAATAATGTATCCACAAGATAATGTGAATTGAATCCAATAAATAAGTTCTCGTCCATTACAAGATTTTTCGTTTCAATCTCGTCAAAAGCTTGATATCTGGAAGTCTGCAAATATGTGTAAAGTTTTCCGTTCTCACTATGAAAGATAGTAGGTTTCTTTTCTTCTTTTACCATATCTGCGTTATACTTCATAATTTTTAACATTTCTTCTCTGTCAGCATTGAATACAAAATCTCTGCTATCGCACAACATCTGTTCAATATTGAAATATTGTCCATCAATTCTTCTGATAACGTATGTAAAATCTTTTCCTACGATTCTGATAAACTTCTTATCTTGATACACTTTTACTTCCGCATTTGATTTTTTATCCATGATTTTCTTGAATACCGACAAGCATTTTACATGGAGTTTTACAGTGTCAAATGGATTTTCCGTCACTGTTATAATCTCCTGGCTATCAAGAGATCTTAATGCGATTCTATGTTTGTCCAACGCCTCTATACGTTTCTGTTCCGTGTTAAAGTTAAATACATTCAACATTTTATTAACGTCATCTCCTGCCACAAATGAAGAAAGATTAACGATTGTTTCCAATAACAAACTCTCCGTTGTTGTAATAATATGTGCTTCTGTATCATCCATTGCTGGAAGAAAGATATCTGTATTCGCATACCGTGGAATAGTAACAATCTTTTTTCCGCACTTTATGTTTATTCTCTGTTGCGTTTTCGTGCTGACATCTTCCAGTGTTACTTCTCCGTTCATTTTTGAAATGATCTTGATATCGTCAATATCAATTCCCAGAACACCTGGGCTTGTGTCAAATGCATTATTTGTTCTTATTTCTGCAAAATGTTCCATATCGGTACCAAGCGCCTTAACAGTTCCGTCAGGTTCTACTTGCAAATACAATTTCCTTAAACTGTCGAGCGCAACCTTCTTGTTAATAGCCGCCATTCCTTTTCTCATAATTTCTTTTAAATCTTTTGCATTCATTGTAAATTTTAACATTATTACCTCTTGCTCCTTATATAAAACATCACTTTCCTTATTGCACGAATTCGATTTCCCACACATTATACTGTTTGCAAACACCATCTTCAAATTTCCAATCAGAAGCCTTTCCGTATTCTATCCAACTTCCTTTTCCATTGTTAGCTAATGTAATTTTGCTATCTGGTTTTCCATCTTCAATGCTGTAAAACCCGTTTGTCTGTACTACATTCGGTTTTCTGATTTGTCCATCATATTCCGGTCTGATATAGTGTTTTCTGATAATAAAATTACGACCTTCTTTGATTGCTCTCTTTAACTGTGATAAATTTTTAATTTCCATATTTATTTCCTCCCAATAACTAATCTCTATTACAATAGTCTAAAAATGCGTCTATTGTTTCCTCTGCTTCGCACCTTGTCAAATACCTTTGACCTTTACTTTTCTTCCTATGCAATGGCAGTCCTGACATCTTTCGTTCATTATTTCTTAATAACATTTTGTCTGTTTTATATTTTTTCATATGTATTTTCCCATTCTAATCAAATCGTGCTTTTATTATATTTTATAATGTTTTAAGATTTTTATAATTCCATATTCGTTCCAGTTCTCGATACAGACTTCCATCTGTTACATGAATATCTCCTGTATCATCAACATATTCTCCATTTCGTCTTGTGCTAATTGTAACAAGATTATAAATATCTTCTTTACGATCATAGTCACAATCTTTATATAACACTAAAACTAAATCTCTATTTTCCCCAAATTCAAAAATAGTAACATTTTCTTCTGCTTCTAATTTGTCACAAATATCAATAATTTGATTTATAATATCTTTCATTGATTCACTATAAGAAAATCTAAAATCATAACTCATAGTTTGATACCTCCTCTTCCACAATTTCCACTACACCGCAAGGCTGACTTGCATTACTATGGTATTTCCCACCTGTAAAATAGGCGCAGCAATCATTCAAAACAACTCCTTTTTCATAACCGTTTAAATCATTGATACTGATTTTATTTCCGTCATAATCTATTAATTCGTATCTATCAACATTATTTCCTACTCCGTACAATGTGTAAATTGCTTTGAAATTTCCCAAACCTTTCAGAATATCATCTGCCTGTTTTCCTATACAATTATCTTTTTCTAATTCTCTTCTGAAATATTCTTTATCATCAATTTTAAAAATTACTTTTCTCATACCTATTTCCTCCTCTTGAAATTATCTTTTCATCTGCTTAACTCTTTCTTATATTTCTCTTTTGCTTCATCGATAATTTTCCGTAGTTCTGATATTCCATCAATATTAAATCCGGAACACATATAGTATGCTTCTTCCATCATATTGATTGCATTTTTTGTACTACTACTAAATCCAAACGCTACAGAATCTTTATAATTCTGAATTGCTACTTCTATAACTTTTTCTTTATGTTTATCTCTCATACACCATTCCTCCCGATGAATCATTATTTCATTGTTATACTGATTCTGCTTTTACAATTTCTATTTTCATTCCTGGGTTATTATGTAAAAACCTAACAGCAAGATCATGTATTGCCTGTTCAATTGAACATGATATAACTGTTTCTTTATTTTCATGAATAGGTACATATCTCCCTGTTTTGTATGTAATTATTACACAAATATTTTCCATGTATCTTTTCTCCATTCAATTAGATATCTTCTCTTGCACACGAAGCATGACTGCCACAAGTAATTCACTTCGTATTCTTTATAAATTTGTTGCGTTTCCGTTCTCGTCATATTCAATCGATGCAATATGAACGGCGTACCCGATTTCTTTTTCTTTGTCGTAAATTTCCATTGTACCACCTGCACAAAATTCAAATGAAAACCGCTTGTCATCTGATTTAATCAATTTGATCAAATGATCCATAAGTTCATTTAAGTTCCATGCGTCCTCTTTTGACTTTTCAATAGTTGACATTTTTTACCTACTTTCTACATTTCATTATAAGAGATATACCAATCTCCATTTGCATTCATATAATAAAACCCGTTCTTGCAACATCTAAGTAATATTGCATGATGCTTTTTACACCATTCATTAGCTAGATTTTCCATATCTTTCTCCATTCTTCTCAACGAAAATCTTGTTTTAATATATTTGCTTTAATTTGCCTCCAATTAAGAAATCATCGTTTCATTGCTAATTGACACCCTTCTTATGTAACCATTCTGATACTTCTTCGTATGTATTTCCTGTGGTCATTTCAAAACTTCCATCTTTAAATTCTGTAAATGTCTGTTCTGATTCGTACTCATCAATCAAATCATCTGCCTTTGATACATCAAAACCATTTACATTAAGATAATTTCTAATTAACTGCTTTAATTCTTCTCTTATAATATTTCCTTTCTACAGTAAATCATTATTTCCTGTTTAAATTTCCCAACCGTTCTACACAATTTCCCTCGGTATATAGTCCGCAATGTAATCGACCTGGCGCTCTTCAAAACTCAAATCAATTGTTCCGACTAGTTTATATTCAATTCCGTTGTTATCCATCCATTCTTCAAAATAATCTGTAATAGTCAATCCTAACTCAGAATTTTCCTTAGAATGAAAATCCTCATGCGCTATTCTCGCATAGTGTTCCACGTCTAGTTGTTTTTCCATTGGAATTAAATATACTAATGGTTGAGTTCCGTTTGATCCACGTTCTTCAATATCATAAGTCACATCAAACTCCAATACGAAAAAAGTCCATTTTGTTCCTATACTCATAACCGTTCACCTCTTATTTTTTCAAACTATTTCTATAGCTTTTATCCATCTTGTTATATTCCCATTTTTCCATTACGCTCACCGAGTTTTTAACTCTTACAGTGCAAAATTTCTTTCCGTTTGTTTCAAATTCTCCAATCAATTCAAACATGATTCTATGCTCCTTTCTGTGATTCTCTGATTATTCTTTCCATACATTTTTCTCTGTATCTTCTGTAGTGATTCGCCTTGTCAACTTCCCCTAGCATGATACAGAGTTCTACTTCTAATTTACTGATATAATTTCCATTCTCTTCAGCAAATCTCAATCTTTTCAAAAATCCGTCTTTACCCCAATACTGAAATGTACTGATACCTCTTTCTAGGCGTTCTAATTCCATTTCACTTGTGATATAGTAAAATTCATGACAGATTGTTCCAAAGTCCTCATATAAAAAATATAAGTCTTTGGGAATACGTTCTTCTATGTAAAGGTTTTTGTGTTCTTCGTTTCCGGTAATATCTTTAAGGCTATAAAGCATTTTATAGTGCTTTACAACCTTGTTTTTATCCTTTCCAAAACCGATACATCTCTTTTTGATTGGATTTAATTTAGAGAAATTTATATCTTTAATTTCCATGATTCTCCCTCTTTTCTATGCACAGCCTTCTAGCCATTCTTTATATGTATAGTTAATTTTTCCACCGAATTTCTGTTCATTTCTTCGGTTAATGATTCCGAGACATCTGTAGTTGTTCTCTACACATTCTTTGATGTATTCCATTGTAACAAAAGCAGGGAAATTTTCCGTTTCTGCCGTGATTGTGAAACCATTGTTCATAATAAGTTCATTAAAACAAATTGCAGTGTTATTGAGATGCAACACATTATCCCAGTATTCATATCTTTTATATGCAACATTGTAACCGTTCTTTTCCGCTAGATTTAAAATGCTCTGTTCTTTCATATTATCAACCCTCTTTCTGATTTTCTTATAGTAACTCTGTTATAACATCCGCAACATATCCAATAAATCCGCATGCTGTCATAAGCAGGAATGTTCCGATAACAACTTGTAAAAGAAAGATTGTTTTTTCCTTCAGAAATCTTTTCAAGGCTTTTGTTTTCCGTCTGATATAACGTTTTACAATCTTCTTTGCGTGACGTTCTACGTGTTCCATCCACTGTGACTCAGTGTAATAGCATTCTCTTCTTAATACTTTTCCGTTATAAATTGTTTCCGCCTCAAATGGTATATTCACTGTTTTAACTGTCATTGTCTTATTCTCCTTAATCTTTACTATGTATTTTCCGTTCCTATAATTATTCTCTTTCTGTTCCATCAATTGGAACAAACAAGCGGTTTCTGTAGATGTTCTGTGACTTATAAGCATATAGCTCATATCCGTCGGACGTCATAAGAGATAGTTCTTCTCCGTTTGTATTAAAGTCAACGATCTTTCCCATAAAGTCACAAGCCAACTCAAAATCTTTCGGGTCGTTTAGATCTAGCGTTGTTTTCGTTTCCGTTTGAATCGCTTGCACTATCTGTTTTGGTTCTGTTACGTTCTCATAGTGGGCAGTCGCCCTTCCAATAAAAAAGCAACCGATAGACACGGCTGCAATAGTGATAATATGTAATGATTTGTGTTTTTTCATTTGTTTAGTTCTCCTTGGTTATATTTATACTTCTACCACAAAAATTCTGTTCTTGTTCCAATTTGCTTTTTGTAAAGCTCTATCAGAAACATTTATTTTTACTTCTAATTTTCCATCTTTATTTATATAGTAGCTTGTATTATCAAATTCTTGATTGAACAGATTAGAGAAATATTTTTTCATTTCCTTAACTTTATCAATTCTTCTTTTTGTCAATTCTTCATTGTATGCGAATTCATCACCATAGTTATAGTCTGAATATGTATCACATTTTCCATTGACAAATACTCTAAACCCCGCTAAATTATCAAGTACAACAATTTCATCAAAATCAGCATTGCAATATTTGTTTACGAATTTTAAAATATTTTCTTTCGTATATTTTACTTTTTTGATTTCTTTGTTTCTTGCACATCCTAATCTTGAACGATTAGAATCGTCAATTTCCGGATCATCTGTAATATAATGACAATAGTCACAAGAAAGGTATCCGCTTTCTGAAATTGTTTTTGGATTCTTTAATTTTCTTCCGTTCTTGCCATATTCAACGGTCGTATACTTGTATCCAGTAATAAATTCAATATATACTTTTTTTCCTTCTTTATTAGTGAAAGCTGTTCTAATTCTACAATTTTCAACGTCATTACATGGCACATATCCCGCACCTTCAAAATATAATACTTTACTCATTTTCTTTTTCCTCCTTGTTTAATAAGTGTGTAAATTCTCTATAACAAAGATACACCATAAGTTCTTCACATTTCGACTCGGTGTATTTAAAACTTTCTTCTTCCGTTTCTTCAAGCCATTCTTTCAAATAAAATCTTGCTGTAGAATATTTTGTGTCTTTCCATGAATAATAGATGTCAGCTCCAAAACCTCCCAAGCCTTGATGGAAGTCTTTGAACATTTCAAAATCATTGCTATAAGATTGATAGAATTTTTCTGATTGAATGATATTATAATACGCCCTCATTGGCTTTTCGGTTTGTATTTTTCTTTCTTCTAAAACAATATCAATACTTTCTTTTAAGTAATTTCTTATTCTTTCTTTTACGATTTTGCTATTTGTTTTCAGCATAATTTTCACCTTTTAACCTTTCTTTTATTATTCTATTTCCCGTTTCTTTTTCGTGTTTTAAGCACTAGAAAAGACACAAGATTTTTCTTGTGCCTTTGTACTATTTAAAACTACTCAATTACAACTTTAATTGGGTCGCATAACTTTCCACGTTCTTCAAGTTCGTTTCCGCTTAGGTCTCCGTCTTTTGTGTAATCAAAATCTTTAATCACAAAAGCACTATATGCTTGCACATGTTGAATTAAGTGTGGTGGTAATGTACCAACAACATAACATCCTTCAATATCTTCTTTTGTTACGTTCCCTGTTAAAATTTCCGCATCCGGAAAAGTATCTTTTAACAGTCCGATTGTTCCAGGATGCCTTGAGACAATAAGGTGTTTATCGCCTATGCTCATTGTTTTGCATACAACAACATGATTCACTTCTAAGTCTGCCTGTTCTACATCTTCCGACGTGTTAAAAACAGAATTTCTAGGAAGAACAGGTGCATAGTATTCTTTGATTCCCATTTCCGCCATCAAAGCTGGAGAAAGTGTGGAGACAACTATTTCTTCGCCGTTTTCGTCGGCGTTGATTTCGCAATAATTTACTATTGCTTTAAATCCGTACCCTTTTACATTGTTGCTTTTTACTAATTCATTCAATTTTTTCATTTTTAAAATTCTCCTTTTCTTTTTTATTTATCTGTTCTCTGCCTTTTTCACAGTGACTTGAAACGCTCAACGGTGACATTACAGTGCCGGAACGTGTCCGGCTATATTTCTTTAATTCTACTAGCTGTGACTGGGGAAGTTTTATAACCATATTTACTTCTCAGCACCTCATTAAAATAATTTGCTGCATATCCTGCTTTATGGCTTAAACCACGTTCTTCCATTCTGTCTGTAACTCTTTTTTTCAGTGTTACAATTTCGCCATTTGCTCTTTTAAATGTGTAAACAAAAGTCCTTGTCATATCAACCTCTTTCTCCCCGTAGCCGATAGGTCAGCGTTGCAAACTTAATTTAATAAATAGCTTCTATTACATCATGTTGAATCTTTGGTCTTATGTCAAGAAAAAGTACAAATTAAGTCTCATTAAAACTCTTG
>OLQX01000462.1_pt1 | contig 47467 bp, 56 predicted proteins | sample 1672581 | NCBI WGS metagenome assembly OLQX01 (sample SAMEA3136701, study PRJEB25190) | human gut metagenome | reverse complement strand
TGTTGATAGCCAAGTACCTAATACAGTTGTAACAGAGTAAACTTTGTTGCAAAGGGTGCTGTCAACCACCCTATGATGTAACGCCACTTTAGGTAGCAATATCTATTGGGGTTAAAGGTCGGAGGTGTAAGCCGTTAGTACGACTGGGCAGTTACAAGCCCATTACCTTTAGGTCGTGGGTAGTTGACCGAAAGACTTGAGAAGGCAGGAAAAACTAGCAAATAGAGATAAGAATCCTGTGAACGGAGGCGGCAATGATTACAACAGTCAGGGATATTGAAACGATACTTTTTAAGAATGGATATAACCAGATCGGGGCAACCAGAAGACACGCAAAGATATATATGAGCAATATCAGGGAATTAAAAACGGTTATTGTCATTGAAGCGATACAGGCGGAAGTGAGTGGGACATGCTCTCTGAATGCTGTGATACGAGAGGCAGAAGAAAAATATAATATCCTTCTTGCCGTTGATCCATTGATCATATTAATCAGTTCTTCAAGAACACATAAACTTTACGGCAAGAATATGATGACCATAGACTGCTCTGATTCAAAAATAAAATGCCACAGATATTCGGCACGATATGAAAGGGAATGTCTTGATTTTATTGACTTTTCCAAAAAACAAAGAAAAATCGCAAAAGCAAATTTGGATATTTCAAAAAGGGTAAATGGCAATTACAGCACATGGATCTTATATATCATCATCATGATAAACATTTACTGCTTTTATAATGCGGTAAAGGCCGGAGGCCTTGGCTTTGCCGGTTATACATCAAATAATGGACTGGAAGTGTATGCAATATCAGCAAAAGCAATCATTGTAAACAAAGAATATGTAAGGCTTATAAGCTATATGTTCGAGCATGGAAGTATCGGACATCTGTTTGGAAATGTCGTGTCTCTTTTCCTGCTGGGAAAGATGCTGCTGAAAAGGAAAGGCACCTTAAGATTCCTTGCTGTATATATGCTCGGCGGTATCTCTGCAGGTTATCTGTCCTCTGCATATCATTATTTTGTAATGAAAGATTTGCAGACTATAACCGTCGGGGCATCCGGAGCCATATTTGCATTACTTGGAGCATTGGTAATGGATGTGCTGACAGATGATAACATGATCGGAATGAAAAAGCGGTTTGCCGGATTTGCAGGTGCAATGCTGATCTTTAACAGTATTGGTTTTAACATTGACTGGATCGGGCATGTAGGCGGATTTCTTTCGGGAATGCTCCTCATGTGGTATATCAATAAGATTGACCAGATTGTGATGAACTTATCAGAAATGAAGATATACAGGCTCAAAGCAAACGGACGGATGTAAAGCAGAACAAGTATCTTTGGTTAGATATTCGGAAAGGAAAAATTCATGGAAAAACGGATGCCGGTAATCGGAAAAGCGTGGCTGAAAGATGAAAATGAAATAACACAGTGGATCACATCCAAGGAAGCTGAAAAATACAGGACAGAAAACTGGTCTAAAGGTAGTGCCTCAGATTGGGAATCTGGTGAGCAGATCAATTTTAATGAGCTGAGTCGTAAAATGCCCGGTGTATACGATGCATTGAAACACGGTACTGAAGGTGGCAGCTGGTTAAAAAAGCTGCTTGAACAGGATGAATATAATAAACGCATGGAGCAGTGCTTTGACCTTATTTATCTGGATGAAAAAGAACGCTTTGTGATGATCCGGTCATCAGAAGGGGAATGGATACTGCCTGCCAGATTTGCAAAGTGGGAAGTGTTCAAAAATTATGATGATGTGAGCGTTTCGAGGTTATCTTCAATAAGCAGCAGTGGCAGCAGTCTCATGATGGCTTCTGGGGATGTATCAAAAACAGATATCCAAAACCAGATTCAGAAAAAAGAGGAAGAAATAGAAACAGCGAGACAGCAGCTTGCAAATATTCAGGAAGAAACAGAGAAGAGGCTTGCCGAGTTCAGACAGCAGCTGGAAGAAGAATACCGCAGGCAGAATGAGATCATTGCAGAAAAGAAAGCAGAACTTGAAGCAAAAGTCGAGGAACTGAACAACCAGATATATATGCTCGACACACAGATCTATGCGATCCGCTGCATGACAGGGGAAGTGGTAAACTTCACAAAGCTTTCAAACGGACAGTCCGCAGACATAAATGCTCCGCTTGTGATCTACCAGAAATTAAGATTTCTCGACGAGGAATTAGGAAAACTGATCGCACTCTATGATTTTGATGGAAAGGACTGCGGTTACTTTGAAGAATTATTAAAACACCGCAGGGATATAAGCAGTCTTTTCTGTCCGGGAGACAAATCAGTATCGTTTGTCAAAGTAAGCCGTAGCGGAACTGGCTACTGCACAAGCGACAGGTTTGAAAATATGCTGGAATCTTATGAAAAATACCACGGTCATACGATCGGGATCCTGGTACGTGATGGAGACAATCTTTATATCGGATGGACGGATGAAGATAGAATCAGGATCAGTGACGATAACGTGTACTATGCACCAAAAAAAGAGACATTAACACAGGAAACAGAGTACGCAGCATCTACCGCAAGGGAAGAAAAGATCGCAAGGTTTTTCATCATATCTATCCTGCAGGGACTTATCAATGACGGAAAACTGATAAGGCTTCCGGAAGAAGTAAAAGTAATGAAGCAAAGCCCATACGTGGTATTTTCCATGGCGGACGGATGGCTTGAGGATAATACTTATGGCACATGGGTAGATATTTTAAAGGCTACAGACGGGGAAATGAAGAAAGGAGACATGGTACTGACCATACAGCACATTACAAGGGATGATGCATATTCCAGTAGCGGCACGCAGTGCCAGAGCTTCAATAACGACAGAGGGCGCGGGGAAAAGAACCGGACGCATGATGTCAGCATTGCTAACAGCACGGTATATCCGATCAATCTGGTCGAAACAGATGAAACATACACTGTGAGCTATCTGTGCTATCCATATGACTGCAAGAATGAAAAGGTACCTATTACAGATACATCATGGACTGTCAATCATCATTTCATGGAACTTGCCGGACCTCCTGAACTAAAAGAAGGAAAGATCACGTTGGAAGCAGGAAAATTCTATCCGGACTTTTATCCGTATGCAAAGGACAAGCTTACCGAAGAAAATGTGAAAAAATGGGCGATCTGGAAGAATAATTACTATGGTAACGATTCGATCACTTATGAGAAAAGAGGGTTCACTGACGAATATAAATGCTATAAAGAGGTCGTACATGACGTGACATATAAACAGTCTGATCCACATTATTATATTTCAGAAGAGAAATCATACTGTGCAGCTACTTGGGATTCTTCCAAAAAAATGGCAAGGGCGAACATGGAAGTTTTTAAAGATGAATTTCTCAACCTGACCTATTTAGATTCCGTGAGAATCAGATATGCGATCACAAACAGAAAGCTAGGCGGCTGGAAGATAGGCAGAAGGGAAGTAGACTATGCCAAAGCCATCAAGTATCTCAATGTGGCGCTTTCCTATGTGTTAGAAAGGGAAGAAGAAGAAAAGAATATGCTGCTTGAATATACGGACGTTTTGCCAGAAAACTGGCAGGTAACATTGGCAGAATGGAGACACGAAAACAGCTACCATAGAGTAACACCTGCGAGAGCAAAATCATTTGTGGGATTATTAAAAAACAAAACTAAATAGAAGATTGGAGAAAAAGATGGAACTATATTTTCTTAGTAAATTAAACATAGGAGTATTCTTGATAACTGCAATAATCATAGCAGGAATATTAATATGGGCTAAAACCTTCGTGTTTGATGCTGCCCCAGAACGGGATCCGCAGACAATACAGGCAGAGATTTTCGATGCAGGAGTCGTAAATACTGTTTATACAGGAGAAAATGATTATTACATAATAGTGGTTGAAGCAGGGAAAGAAGATGTTCCAGAAAACAGATTTAAAATAAAGGTAGATGAGCCTCGCTACAAAGTTGGAGACAATATCTCTATAAAAACATGTCGTCAGGGGAATACTTGGTATGATATCAAGTCAAAGCCGAATGAGAAGATTTCTAAGAAAATATAATTAGGAGAGGCTGGTAAAAAAAATGAACGATAAAAAAACAGTTAAGGATATTATACATGACATTATCTCGTTATTATTGGTTATATTGGTTACTTGTGTGGCTTGTGCATTCGTATACATTGCTCAATTAGGAGCTACAAAGTTGAAAGAATATTGGTCATCTAAACATCCAATCACATATATGCAGGCAGAAGTCATTAACACAGAATATAGTGGAGCGGATTATTATGCAATATGTATTGAAGAAGGGGTTGAAAATATACTTGAAAATAGAATTGCTGTTTGGATAGATAAACCGATTTTAGAAGTCGGAGATAAGATTTCTGTTAAAAAATATAGTAATGGGGATTATTATTTGAATGACCAAGATGATTCAAATTAAGTTTTGTGTCAAAGAAATGGCAGAAATATGGACGAAAGTAGTACCGTTATTATAGTTTTAATTACTATTATCATTGGTTTTATTATTAAAAAAGTGAAAAATATATTGGATTAATAACTGGAGAAAAAAATGAAAATTATATATTCTAATTTATCACTTGAGGAAGTAATGGACATAAGAAACAATATGATTAATAATAGTGTGGTGGGAGCTGTTCAGAACTCGATCATCATTATATCAGAGAAACTGTTACTTGCAATAGCCTATTGTCTGGAAGCAGTGCTTGTTGTGGTAATGTTGTGCAAGGCATACCTTCCAGTCTGCGGGATACTCGCCAAGAGAATGACAGAATTGCAACTGTATGGTATGCCTGCTCTTTTCTTTGTAATCGCCGTGATTATCATAAGATCATTATGGATAGTCACAGAAAAAGGGCATAAGACATTAGCAGTTAAGCTGTTCCCTGAAAAAACAAAAAAAATTGAGCAGGATGAAAAAAATTATGAATTTGCAAAGAATACAGAAAATATTGAAGAAGTTTTACGCCAGCAGGATAAACTAAAGGATTTTATAGTAGATTCCGAGCCGAGATTTGAACTGCTAGATAATGCTTTGGTAGTATCAAAAGATGGCGTTGGATGTCGGGAAAGTCACACATTCCATTTGCCAGAGAATATCATTACAGGAATAAAAGAGAATGGTGTACTCGACTTTTCCTATATTGATGGTGAGTGGAAAAAGGCAATACATGATGCCAGTATGTCAAAATTATTAGAATTTTAGAAATGAAGAGGAAGGTTGCGAATGTGCTAATCGTTTAAAGATGTCTATAGATGAACTTATCCTTGTGAAAATAGGAGGAAGACGCCGTTATAGTAAAATCGTTTGATCAAACATAGTCGTTTCTTTATAATATAAAAAAGAAAGGTAGACTGGAATGGAAAGCATAGCAGGAATCAACATTGTCTCAAAAATGTTTATACTATTGGGAATATATTCAGTATTTATTGTCGTATTTGCAATGTATAAGTATAAAAAGACCAATCAGAAATATTTTAGATCAAGTTTATTTACTCAAATTGCATGTATTATCACATTATTTTTAAACGCCTATACAAGCAGAACCATCGACAATCACACATATTACCTAACTTTTGCATGTGGGTTTGTATCATTGCTATGGGTATTTTTTAACACATATGTGCAATATGTAAACTGCAAAATGTATCGCATAAGAGAATTGATCTTTATGCTGACGTTGCAACAGTTAAATGTTGATTGGAATGAGTTTTACGATCTGGATGAAACAGGACGGAGAGCTTATGCAGAAAAGCATTTCGAAGACAAAATAAAGGGCAATTACATTGTTATTAACGGAGAAAAAACATGCAGAACGGAATGGCTCATGACGTGGAGATAATTTTTCTATGACATTGTACTGCCGGATGGAAAAACGGTCGGAGAGTTTATGTCGCCACAAGATGGCAAACAGGGCAATTAAGTACAGAGTATATCCTACAACTGAACAAAGCATCATGTTTGCTAAAACCTTTGGCTGTTGCCGTAAGGTTTATAATCTTATGCTTTCAGATAAGATTGAAGGTTATAAGACTGCCGGGAAATTTCCGGCTGTTACGCCTGCCAGATACAAAAAGGATTATCCATATCTTAAAGAAGTGGATAGTCTTGCCCTTGCCAACAAGCAGATGGATTTACAGGAAGCTTTCCGTAACAGGTTCAGCAAATCACGTAAAAAGAAGAACGGATTTCCTAAATTCAAGTCTGCAAAGCATAGCCGGAAGTCATACACTACCAACAATCAGAAAGGCACAGTAGCTGTCATAGATGATAAATATATTAAGTTGCCTAAAGTTGGCAAGGTGAAAGCTGTCATCCACCGTATTCCTGATGATAATTGGATTATCAAATCTGCTACTGTATCACAGGAATCAGATGGTAAGTATTATATTTCTGTGCTTTTTGAATTTGATAAGACAGTAAATACATATATAGCCGATAAGACCAATGCTATTGGATTAGATTATGCTTCTGAGGGCTTATATGTAGACAGTAATGGCAATGTGGGTACTAATCATAAGTATTACCGAGAAAGCCATGATAAACTTGCCAAGGCACAACGCAGACTGTCCCGTATGCAAGGCTTTAAAAAGCAGGAAGAAAAATCAAATAATTACATTAAGCAACTCTGTAAAGTAAACAAAATCCACAGACATATCGCTAACCAGCGTTTGGATAACCTGCATAAAATATCTACTGAGATAGCCAATCAGTATGATGCTGTCTGCGTGGAATCCTTAAACATGCGCTCTATGTCGAATAAAGGGTTCGGTAATGGAAAAGCCACTCTGGATAACGGATACGGAATGTTCCTGTCTATGCTTGAGTATAAGCTGTCCGACAGAAATAAGTACCTTGTAAAAATAGATAAGTGGTATCCATCATCACAGATCTGTCATTGCTGTGGTACACTGCATCCAGAGATGAAGGATTTGAGCAGACGAATATTGAAATGCGGTTGTGGTATTCAAATAAGCCGTGACCAGAACGCATCTATCAATATCCTAAACGAAGGATTACGGATACTTGCCGAGAAGGCATAAAACAGAATATATAGTAGGGATGGAATCAGCCCGAACTTATACGCCTGTGGACATTGTGTAAGACATTGAGTTACATGGCATTGTAGCCAACGCAGTAGTGGTTGAAGCAGGAAGCTCCGACTTCTATAAGTCGGAGTAGTTCACATTTAGATATGTATATAGTTGGAAGCAGAGTGAGAAAAAGAAGAAATGAGCTAGGTCTTTCACAAGCAGAAATATATATATAAAAAGCAATATTTCTCCGGCTACATTAAGCCGGATTGAAAAAACAAGATAACGAGAAAAATTTAGAATCTACATAAAAAAATATAAAAAGTCATGGCACAGTATGTGTTGTGGCTTTTTTTGATAATTGATTATTACATCTGGTTTACATATATGTTTAAATATGCTATAATATACAAGACAAAAGGAGAACGATATTTTATGAAAAAATTAATATATTTAAGTATTTTAATATTATGTATATCAAACATTGCAGGATGTTCGAATGAAAATATTGAAGAAACGGGCATGCAGACAGAAGCTCTTGAAAATGAAAGAGGAACCGGCTATGTGCTAAGCACAGAGCAACGAGCAGAAAGAGAAGATACAAAGCAGTATTACAAATACTCTGAACTGGAGCGTACACTGGAAAAAATCAAAGAAAAGACAGATCCGTAAATTTTTTTATAATTTATATGTTGATATACGCTATATTATACGAATAAAGAAAGGAGAACAGATGCAGAATAACAGTTTACCGATCTCTTTTGATCTCCGATCAGTAAGGCGCGAATATGGACTTACGGTATTATGTTTGCATGACAAGATGCAGATTAGTAAGCCTACGCTTATAAAAATAGAAAAAACCGGGCAGATTCCATTTGATAGTTATGCGAATTATGCGAAAAGGTGTCCAACACTTTTCCCGGAGAAAGAGAAGATCATGAGAAAAAGATGGATAGAGCTTAGAAAAGGCGGAGATTTTGACGCCATTGCACAGCAGTTTCATATAAGCCCGGCGGTTGCAAGAATCGTGCGTAACAGGGGAATTGATAAAACAGATCAGATCAACAAATATCTGAATGGCCGCTATGAGGATTTATATGATCCATGGATGATGAAAGATATGAAAAAGGCAGTTGATATTATAAAAGAGCTGATTCGAAAAGGCGTAAAAATCCGTATTATTGGAGATTACGACATTGATGGAGTTTGCAGCACTTATATGTTGAACCGCGGTCTGAAAAGATGCGGAGCAGATGTTGATTTTGCAATTCCAAATCGTATCGAGGATGGCTATGGCATCAATGTTAACCTGATTGAAGACGCTTATGAAGCAGGGGCAAGGGCAATCATCACATGTGACAACGGAATTGCTGCCATAGATGCGGTTGCACACGCAAAAGAAAAGGGAATGACCGTGATCGTAACAGACCACCATGATATCCCATATGAGGAGATCGACGGAAAACGCAAGTATAAACAGAGCGTGGCAGATGCGATCATTAATCCAAAACAGGTTGAATGTGGCTATCCATACAAAGGACTTTGCGGCGCAGGCGTTGTCTATAAGTTTATACAGGCTTTATACCAGTCATGCGGAATCCCTGAATCTGAAGTAAAGCCATTCATAGAATATGCCGGATTTGCAACGATCGGGGATGTCATGGATCTCACAGATGAAAACCGTATTCTGGTAAAAATTGGGTTGAATATGCTTGCGCATACGCAGAATCTTGGAATGAGAGCATTGCTCCGTGCAAATAAGCTTGAGTACCAGAAACTGAGCACTTATCATGTTGGTTTTGTTTTAGGTCCATGTATCAATGCTAGTGGACGTCTTGACACAGCACAGCATGCAATGCGTCTGCTGTTAGCATCAACAGAGGAAGAAGCCGAAGCAAGCGCGAGTCTTCTTATGAAATTTAATAATGAACGAAAAGCCATGACGCAGGAAAATGTAGAAAAAGCCATTGCAATCGTAGAAAAAGATATGCCTGATGATAAGGTATTGGTCGTTTATCTCCCTGAATGCCATGAGAGTATTGCCGGGATCGTGGCAGGAAAAGTCAGAGAACGCTTTTACAGACCTGCATTTGTTCTTACAGACGGCAAGGAAGAAGTAAAAGGATCGGGAAGATCTATTGATGAATATTCCATGTATGATGAAATGGTCAAGTGCAGCCGGTATCTGGATAAATTTGGCGGACATCCAATGGCGGCAGGGCTATCTCTGAAAAAAGAGAACATTGAGTCGTTTAGAAAAGCCATGAATGAAAACTGCCGGCTGGAAGACAATGATCTGATTGAAAAAGTAAAGATTGATATTGTCATGCCGGTAGATTACGCCACAAAAGAAATTGTGCATGACATTGAAAAACTGGAACCATGTGGGAAAGGCAATGAAAAACCTGTATTTGCTGCGAGAAGCACAAGGATTACCGGAGCAAAGGTTATTGGTAAGACCAGATGTGGTGTAAAACTTACGCTGTTGCAGGAAAATGGACTTATTCTTGATGGCATTTATTTTACAGATCCTGATGCATTTTTAGAAGATATGGAACGGAGATTTGGCACGATTGAGAAAGATTGCCTGCTTGCCGGAAATGCAGAGCATACACGGCTCAATCTTTTATATGAACCACAGATCAATGAATGGAATGGCCGGGAAACATTACAGATTAATATCAGGGATTATTGTTGACACAATTGAAGGAAAATGAATTTGGTAAAAAGAGGAAATAATAAAATGTTTAATAGGGCAAAAAAAGTTTTTAACAGTAAAATACAGGAACAACAGGAAGAGAAAAAAAGATTGAAGAAAGCAATAAGGCTTATAAATCCAGTATGAAAAGAAACAGAAAAATGGTGGAATCGCGTTTAGAGGAAGCCAATAAAAACTTGAAGTGTCCATTATGCCAAGGAGACAAGTTTTTTAAAAATATTCGAATTGCATATTCAAACTATCACGGAGAAGATTGTTCTACGTACATAGCTATTGATAAAGAAGATGGCATGAGTGCATTTAACTGGAACAAACATGGTATAGTTCCGATTAACGTTTATGTGTGCAAAAAATGTGGTTACATCATTCAAAAAATGGATTTTTCTAAGTTGGATGACCATTGTTTTCGTGATGGTGACACTGACTTTGAGAATCCGTTGAAATGGGATGAATTGGGTGAAAATAAATAAGTCTAATGGAACAAGTGTCGCTTTTAAGCTACTACTTCATTGTAAGGATTTTATGAAAAGAACGGAAACGATTGAATTAGAACAGGGTTTGGAAAAACTTGCAAAAGAAAAAAGATGGTACGGATGTGAGGAAATTACGATCGGGTTTTATGGAAATGGTCATGGAAATGAAATCTGTGATTATATCCTGATGGATTCGAAGGGAATCATCCGGTGTTACGAGCTGAAAGTCACAAAGCAGGATTTAAAAAGCCATGCGAAGAAAAGCTGGTATGGAAATTACAATTATCTGGTTGTGACAAATGAATTGTACGAAAAGATTATTTCACAGGGTGAGTCTTGGAATGATTATCTTCCAGATGGAGTAGGGCTTATGGTCGGGTATAAATCATATGAGTATATACAGGATGAAATGGATACAGAAATCTTAGATATTTTTGATTTTAACGAAAAGATCAATTATAAAAAAAGAAATTCAAAAAAAGTGATCAGATTTCATACTGAGGTAAAGCCAATAAAAAAGGAACTGCCAGAAAAAGAGCAACTTATGTTAACACAGAGTATGATCCGTTCCATGAATTATAAGATCATCAAATATAAAGATGCAAATAATCTGGACAACCTGAACAAAGCGAAGAAAACAGCGCTGAGATATGAACGGTTGTATAATGACAAAGTGAAGGAAAACAATAAAATTTGTACAGCCGTTATGACAGTAGAAAACGAATTGGAAAAAAGATCATGTATAGGCAGCGTTAGGATGGAAGATATCGCAGAAATGCTGCGGCTAGCAAAAAGACGAAAGAAAAAATGTGAATGACGGAGGTATCGGTAATATGAAGAATGGATGGGATGAATTAAGTGGAGCTTTATTTGCAGAATTGAAAAGACTTGGAGATACATCATTAAGCACTGATGAACTAAAGACGGAGATTGATAGGGCGAAGGCAGTGTCAAACGTATCGCAGCAAATTTTAACAGGCGTGTCGTTAGCAATTGAAACTCAAAAAGTTATTGGAGAGTACGATTCCGCAAAAAATGTAAAGGTTCCTAAATTTTTCTTAGAGGAAAAAAATAATGCCAAAAGTTAAATACAGACGCTTAACGGAAGATGAAGAGAAATTTATAAAAAGATATGCTGCCGGGCATAGTCGAGAAGAAATAACGAATGCTTTAAATAAAAAATTTCAAACTGATGTTCCTAAATGGAAAGTTGAGTATTTTTTGTCTGATAACAAAATTACTACAGGATATACTACAGGTCATAAGTATTCAAAAGATGAAATATGTTTCTTAGAAGCATATGCACCTTCGCATTCATTGAATGAAATACAGATTGCATTCAATGATAAATTCAAACTTAACATAAAAAAAGGTGCCTTAAGCCAATGTATGTTAAGAAAAAATATTAAACCCGGCATCACAACCAGATTTAAGAAAAATCAAGTTCCAAAAAATAAACGACCTATCGGCTTTGAAAGCATTCAGAAAAGTAGCAATGGGATTAAATATGTTTTCATTAAAACAGAATTGCCGGACAAATGGGAAATGAAGCATTTGTTTGTATATAAAAATGCTTATGGTCAAATTCCAGAAAATAGCACCGTGATTTTTTTGGATGGAAATACACTGAATACCAATCTTGATAATCTGATGGCTATTGATAAAAGGATTCACGCTATCATGAATAAATGTCAGTTACCGAGAAAAACAAAAGAAGAAACTTTAGCTTCAATACAGATAGCAACTTTAATTGCTGGTATAAAAGATGCAGAGAAGAGATTGCATCCAAAAGGAGAAAATCATGATTCTGAAAAATAAATATGGTTTGTCATCAGATATGTATGTGAGTAAATTAACGGATGAACTGGATCAATTGGCAGGGTTTACAACCAATTCTATTCGAAAACATTATATTCTTATTGATGACTATTGCAGAAAAAAGAGTATATATGCAATCCGCGTACCGGGAGGAACTGTTGGAGAAATCAGAGTTGATGAAACCAATAAAGTTGTTGGAATTGTTATTGATACCGGATATGTTGTAAAAACTTACCCAGAAAATATCAATGTTCTTCTGCAGGAGTATGTAGGCGAAGAAATTAAACTGAAAATTTAGAAATTAATGGAGGAAATATGAGTAGGCGACCGGAAATTACAAAGGAGCTTTCCACAGCACTAGAAAAGTATATAAATCCAAATAATGATACAAGAATCTATATGGCGAAAGAAGTCACGTTTGATTATGCAACAGGGCATGCAATCAGGGTGGATTATATGAGATTTAAACCTGTGAATAATACTGTCTCCGGTATTGAAAAGGGAGATTTTTACTGCTATGAAATTAAATCTTCTGTTGAAGATTTCCATTCGGGACATGGCTTAAATTTTATCGGTGATTACAACTATCTTGTAATGCCAGAGGAAGTATATGCGGTTGTATCAAAAGAAATCCCTTATTTTGTCGGAGTGATTGTACCGACAGAAAGCAGTAGGAGCAATAATTGGAAAGAACTAACAGTAATTAAGAATGCGAAACGCAGAAACAGAGAAAAAGCATTGCCGGAAATGCTTTTTATGATGTTCCGTTCCGCATCGAGAGACAGGTATAAGTCGTCTAAACAGGATACTTAAAATATATTTCTACAAAAAAGGTGGAATTATGAAAGAAAGAGAAGAATTGTTCCCGTATTATTATTTGAATACTCGGTATAACAAGTTCAAAAATGATAAAACATTTTGGCTGATGTCATATTCGCTTATTTTTAAATTTGTAGAGCCGTTGTCAGAAAACGAACAGGCTGAATTTATGGAATTTCTAAGAAGCAATGCTTACGAATTTTCGCCTTTTAGCGTGTGTAATTATTTTCTGAAAAAGCGTATAGAATACCGAGTAAGATTCAAATATAGCATGACTTTATCATTGGATTATAATTGCGCAAATCATGAATGCTACAAAGCAGTAAAAAGAAGATTAAAAAAGGTTGAACCGTATAGATGGCACACCATTTATAAAAACGATAAAAACTACCCGAAAAAAAACTGCGAATGTTATGTCCAAACGCCTATGGATTTTAAGACCGGAAATTATCATACGGCTCGTTTTAACAAAAAGGAGCGCAAATTCACCCTTGTAAGAAATGATATGACTGGGGAAATCAAATACTGGCAAAATGCGGAATATATGGGTATAGACCAAATTATTTAAGAAAGGAACTAAAATCATGACTATAGACAGCTATAATTGGGATGAACTTTATGCAAAGGCAAATGAGTTTGTCTCCAAATACATTCCAGTTGCAACAGTTAATACTAGCCGTAAAAGCTTCGTCAATAGCCCTAGCGTAAACATATCGTTTGCGGCTAAAGGAAATACAAAATACATCAAGTTGATTGACGAAATGCAATGCATCAGAAAATTAAAAGGCGCAAATAGCAAGAACGGAAGAATTATAAATGCCGAAATAATTTTTGCCACAGACGGCTCATTGGAGTATAGAGATGAATAAGCGGATAAAAGAGAAATCACGCAAGCACTTATGAAAATACAAAGAAAGGGGAAAGCCGTAAAATTACGGTAGCAAAGCACATGGATAACAAAGACGTATTAGAATTAAAACGCAGATTTAAAAAGGAGGGATGTACATTCACCAGAATGTGCGGTTGTTATGTCAGTGTTGACAAGGAAAAAATCACAAAAATCAGCGAAACATTTTTGAATCTTGAGGATGAAGAATTTTATAAGTATTTGGAAATCGCCAAAAAAACTTTGTCAGGAAAAATTGGCAATAACCTGGTTGAGTTAAACTTCCCGAACGAAGAGGAAAAAGCTGGAGGAAGACAGCAGTTTTTAATGGGGCTGCGTGATTGTAAACTGAAAAATGATGATCTGCTTGATACTTTTTATGATATGGTAATCGACAATTATGATCGTGTAGGAAATTACCTGATTCTTATTTTCCACGATGCATATGATGTTATGACAAAAACATCGGATAATAGTAAACTGGATGAATCGGAAGAAGTGTATGAGTATCTTCTCTGCGCTATCTGCCCGGTGGAACTCACGAAGCCGGCATTAGGATATCGTGAAGCAGAAAACCGTATTGGCGCACGTATCCGTGACTGGGTAGTTGGCATGCCGGAAACAGGATTTGTATTTCCTGCTTTTACAGAGCGGAGTACAGATATCCATTCAGTCATGTTTTATACGAAAAATACCGTAAATCCGCATGTGGAATTTGAAGACGGTGTCTTAGGATGTATGGAACATATGACCTCAGACCAGAAGAAGGTTGAATTTGCACAGATTGTTAAAGATGTTGTCGGCGACGATGATGATGAAGAAACTATTCAGATTTATAATGAGGTACAGGATACGCTGAACGAAGTTTTGCAGAACGAACAGGAAAAAGCAGAACAAAGCAGCACAAATGAGCCGGATGAACCGCCAAAAGTAGTCCTTACGGAGCAGATCATTAATGAAGTGCTTGAAAAAGTCAATTTATTTGAAGATCAGAAAGAAGCAATCAAAAAGAGCTGTGCTGATGTTATTCCAGAAGATACAAAGGTAGCAGAGATTATTGATGAAAAAGCAATTAAGGCGGCTGAACAGACAAGATATCTAAACAAACTGAAAGAACTTTTACTTGCGGCAGCCGAAGTTTTGGAAAAAACAGGCGAAACAGAACTTGTAAAGGAAATCAGGGATGCCGTTTAATCGAAAAATTGGAAAGAAAGAGAAACAAAGGGAATAAAGGAATGTTTTGTGCACCTTTATCAATATAAGAAAAAAAATAAAAGGAGAATGAAACACTATGAACAACAATTTTGAGCAGGTAACAGAGAATGAATTTGATGGTATGACGATGGAAGAAAAAAAGAAATATTTGATCGATCTTGTTTCAAATATGTCCGGGAATGAGGTTGAAACTGTTTTTTACGGCTTAAAAGAAGATGCCAGAAAACAGGTGATTCCAGAAATCAAAGAAGCAAATTCTGCCGATGCAATAGCAGATGAAAAAATCGATTCGATTGCAAGCTGGCTTGATGTAGCAGCAATGGGGGAAAGCACATCTAAAATTGATGTGTTTAAATCAATCTGCGCAGATGAAAATATTCATCTGAACGAAACGTTCATGAAAAAAATGTACGAAAAACTTTCTTAAAATATATTAAGAACCAGAAGAATTAAAAAAAAATGGAGAAGGACATGAATGGACAAAACTCTAAGGATAAATATAGGAAGAACAAGGAAGCTTCTATTAAATTACAAATAGAAATCACTGAAAAGGAAGCTAAACGAATAGCGTTAACGTATGCGACGATTTCTCTTGGTGTTTTTGGAATAGGTGGATTTCTTACATATTTAGGATGCGTAGGGGTGTATGCAGGTATCTCTACAATAAAGGAATTTGGTATCCTTTACTTAGTTTGTGCTATGTTTATATGGTTAATAATATACTTAGTAACAAACTGCGCTTTTCATGATGAAGAATCATATGTTTATTGGTTCAAACAAAAAATCAAATGAACAATAAGCAAAAGTGAAATGTAGAAAAGGTCACAAATATTAAACTGAAGTGAGGAAAATAAAATGTTTATAATAATGCAAAATATGCAGCAATTAAAAAGTGCTTATGAGCCATATGCTTTTTCACATAAGAATTTTCTGCACGATTATGAAGCAAATAATTGGTTGAAAGTGCATGGTATACCTATGCGCAGAAAGCCTTTTAAAAGAAAATTTGTAACCATAGCATTGGATGAATTTAGCAATATTATTAATAAAGAACTCTCTTAATTACTATATAAGAGCAGATAATATTCATCTTTTTTTGACACTAAAAATGATGTATGCTATACTTCGGTCATAAATAAAATTAACTGAATAAAAATTAATCAAAGTCCGCAGTATCTTCTGTGGACTTTTTTATTATCGAGCGCAATCGGGCGCTCTTTTTTTTATGCCTTTTAAGGCTTTACATATAAATCTATCAATCTAAGCAACACGCAGATGTTTTGCGTGATCTTATATAAAAATACGCGTATAAAGGATGAAAATTATGAAAACAAAAAATCTTACAAAGTTCTTTATGTTCTTCTTTTTAAATAAAGAGGAATCAAAGAACGTTGAAAACAAAAGACATGAAAAAAATGTTGTAACAAAAGTTGTAAGCACTTTAAAGAAAATCTTTCCCCATAACTTCCGTTACGAAATTGGAGAAGTGAATGAAGGTGGAAACAAAACTAGATTCTACTGGAATATTGAGGCAATCAAAGCCTTAAAAGACGTGGAATCCGAGAAACGCCTTGCAACCGAATCCGAGCAGAAGGTAATGTCAAAATATGCCGGATGGGATGGAATCCCACAGGCATTTGACAAAAATGCAAAAGGCTGGGAAAAGGAATACGCCGAGCTGCAGGAAATGCTTCCAGACGAGGAATACGCCAATGCAAGGGCAAGCGTAAATAATGCTTTTTATACGAACCCGGAAATTGCAAGGGCAGTAAACGAAACGCTCACACGTTTCGGTCTGAAAAAAGGAAACATACTGGAGCCATCCATGGGAACCGGTATCTTTTTCGGTACAATGACCGAAGGTGAACAGAAAGAGCGAAAACTCTACGGCGTAGAGATCGATCCGATCTCTGGTAGAATTGCAAAGCAGCTTTACCAGACTTCAAAAATCAATATCTGTGGATTTGAAAACACTACATTTTCAGACAACTTCTTTGATGCTGTCATTGGAAATGTGCCATTTGGAGACTTTAAAGTTTATGACTTACGGTATGCCAAATATAATTTCAAAATCCACGATTATTTTGTGGCAAAATCGATCGATCTTGTCCGGCCGGGCGGAGTGGTCGCAGTGATCACGTCCAAATTTACAATGGACAAGGGAAATGCTGCATTCCGTAAATATATTGCGGAACGTGCAGAACTTATCGGAGCTGTAAGACTTCCTGATTCTGCTTTCAGAGGGGTGGCAGGAACCGAGATCACATCGGATATCCTCTTTTTTCAGAAAAAAGAGAAAAAGTCCTTATGTGAGGATGCTGAATGGCTTGATATCGGACAGACGGCAGATGGAGTAGAATGCAATATGTATTTTGTCAATCATCCGGAAATGATGCTTGGCAAAATGGTGTATGACACCAGCCGTTTCGGAGAAAAGAGCAGATACACAGCATGCAGGATAGAAGAAGGCATGGACCTTATTCCTGCATTAAAAAAAGCTCTTTTGAATCTGGACTGTCAGATTGCGGAAGCCGGAGAAATGGAAGATGAAAAAGCTGCAGGAAGTATCCCAGCAGATGAATCCGTAAAGAATTTCGCTTACACATTTGTGGATGGGAAACTTTATTACAGAGAAAATTCTGTAATGCTACCGGTAGAAATAAAAAATAAAAAAAATGTAGAAAGGATCAAAGCACTTGATGGTCTCAGAAACTGCGTCCATGAATATATTCAGGCACAGTTAAGAGGAGAATCTGATCTATCAGAGTATCAGAAAGACCTTAACAGGCGCTATGATGCCCTTGTAAAAAAATACGGATATCTGACCGGAAGAAGCAACAAACTTGCCTTTCAGGATGATACAGATTATCCCTTATTATGTTCACTTGAAAACGTGGACGAAGAAGGTAATGTGTCAAAAGCTGACATGTTCTATAAACAGACCGTGGCAGCAAAGCCGGTTATCCGGAAAAGTAAGGATGCCTTGGAAGTATTGAGCATCAGCGTTAATGAGAGAGGATGCGTGGATCTTCCATATATGATGGATCTGTTCATCTGTGATGCCGATAATGAGGCAATAAAAAAAGAACTGCTGTTCCGTGAGCTTTCCGGTGTGATCTTTATTGATCCGGAAACAGAAAAATGGGTGACGGCAGATGAATACCTGTCAGGAGATGTTAAAAGAAAGCTCCGTATGGCAAAAATATATGCGGAAGACAATGCCTTATACAAAAGCAATGTTGAAGCATTGACACAGGTTCAGCCGGAACATATTCCTGCGGAGGATATTGATGTCCGCCTTGGCACGACATGGATCGAGCCGGAAGACTACGAACAGTTTATCTATGAACTGTTGGAAGTACCGGAAAGACTACGTCGCAAAAAAGACTGGAATATCAACAGCCGATATGCTCCTTCATGGATCACGATTAAATACTCACAGGCAACAAAAGAGTATTTTATTGAAAATAAATTCCTGAACTGGTCTTCAGTCAAGGCAACATCCGTGTATGGAACTCCACGCATGGACGCTTTCTGTCTGATCGAAGCATCTTTAAATCTCCGCTCTGCTACTGTACGTGACAGGGTGGATAATATGGATGGCACCTATAAATATGTCGTCAATAAGGAAGCTACAATGGCAGCAAGAGACAAACAAGAGCAGATCAAAGAAGCATTCAGGAACTGGATCTTCGAGGATATTGACCGCAGGGAAAAATATGTGAAGTATTATAACGATACATTCAATAATATCCGCCTGCGTGAATATGATGGCTCGAAACGTCAGTTTCCGGGCATGAATCCTGCGATCGTATTAAAGCCACACCAGAGAAATGCAATCGAGCGTATCCTGATGGGCAAAAATACACTGCTTGCACACTGCGTTGGTGCAGGAAAGACCTTTGAAATGGTTGCCGCCTGCATGGAGCAGAAACGTCTTGGACTTGCAAACAAGACGATCATTGCCGTTCCAAAATCACTGGTAAGGCAGTGGGCTTCTGAATTTCTAAGACTTTATCCTTCAGCAAACATACTTGTATCAAGCGAGAGGGATTTTGAAAAGAAAAGAAGAAGGATTTTCATCTCGAAGATTGCAACTGGCGATTATGATGCGATCATCATGTCACACAGCCAGTTCGAAAAAATCCAGATCTCGCCGGAAAGACAGGAGTTCATGCTGAATAAGCAGATCGATACTCTTTCCAATGCTATAAGCGAGATCAAGGCAGAACGTAACGAACAATGGACGATCAAGCAGATGGAAAGCCAGAAAAAGAAGTTACTAGAGCAGTTGAAGAAGCTGACAGATGCTTCTAATAAAGATGATGTGCTTTCTTTTGAGGAATTAGGTGTGGATTCCATCATGGTGGATGAAGCACACAATTACAAAAACCTGACCATTTTCTCCAAGATCAACAACGTTGCAGGAATCAATTCAAACGGTTCCAAGAAAGCAACGGATATGCTGTTAAAATGCCAGTATATCAATGAAATCAACAATGGACGTGGAATTGTTTTTGCAACCGGCACTCCGGTAAGCAATACCATGTGCGAGATGTTTGTCATGCAGAAATTCCTCCAGAATGACAGATTAAAGGAAATGGGGCTTGACTACTTTGATGCATGGGCATCGACGTTCGGGGAAGTAACGACAGCATTAGAGCTTACCGTCGAGGGAAGTGGTTTCCGTTTCAAGAGCAGATTCAATAAATTTGTCAATCTGCCGGAACTTACGACCACATTCCGGGAAGTTGCGGATGTCTGCACTTCGGATCTTCTTGATCTGGATGTTCCGGAATTAAAAACCGGAAAACCGATCATTGTAGAATCTGAACCAGACAGCTGCCAGAAAGAAATCATGGCAGAATTTGTCCAGAGAGCCGAAGCCATCCGCAATGGTGGTGTTGACTCATCGGAAGATAATTTCTTGAAGATCACGCACGAAGCCAGACTTCTGGGAACGGATGCGAGATTATTATATCCGGATGCACCGGAAAACCCGGCTGGAAAACTTCTGAAAGTGGCTGAAAATGTATACAAAGAATACATGGATGCAAAAAATGCCGGAAAGATCGGATGCCAGCTCGTGTTTTCCGATATCGGAACACCGGGCGCAAACAAAGAGTTTACGGTATATGATTTCATTAAGGAACGCCTGATCGAGAAAGGCATCCCAGAAAATGAGATCAGGTTCATCCATGATGCAAAAACGGACGTTCAGAGAGATAATCTCTTTAAGGATGTCCGGACAGGCAAAGTACGTGTTCTGATCGGCAGCACTGATAAGTGTGGTACCGGTGTAAACGTGCAGAATCATTTGGTAGCCCTGCACCACGTAGACTGCCCTTGGAAGCCTTCGGCCATTGAACAGCGTAATGGACGAGGTATCAGACAGGGCAATGAAAATGACGTGATCGCAGAATACCGTTACGTAACAAAACAGACATTTGACGCCTATAACTGGGGAATCATTGAAAATAAACAAAGGTTCATCAGTCAGGTAATGACTTCACGGATCACCGGACGTAAGTGTGATGATATCGACGAGGCAACATTATCCTATGCAGAGATCAAAGCAGTTGCAACGGGTAATCCGCTGATCCGTGAAAAGATGGAAGTAGACAACGAAGTGCAGCGTCTGAAAGCACTGAAAGCTTCCTATGACAGTACCAGATACGGTCTGCAGTACAAATTCATGATCTCGCTCCCACGGGAGATCAAGGAAAAGGAAAACGTTCTTGAAAATGTCCTCAAAGACTTGGAAGTTTATGAGACACATAAAGATGAAGACTTTTCCATTGAGATCATCGGTAAGACATTTACCGAAAGACCAGAAGCAGGAGAGATGCTGTTAGATGCTTTCCAAGGCATCAAGGATCTGGGAGAGATCGTCACAGTTGGTTCTTATAAGGGATTTACATTGGGAATCAAAAAAAGCTTTATGCAGGAATCTCTGATCGTGCTTTCCTGCAATGCAAGATACAGCACTGAACTGTCCAGCAATGCCCTTGGATCAATCACACGTATCGAAAACCGGTACAAGCGTATTGAAAACGCAAAGGCAATGCTTGAGCAAAAACTTGAACAGCTTAATAAGGACAGAAACTCTGCAGAAGCGGAGTACAACAAGCCTTTCCAGCATGCAGCACTTCTGGAAGAAAAGCTCTGCCGCCAGAGAGAACTCGAACATGAACTCAATCTGGATGAAAAGGTAGAAGAAATAACAGATGCTGCATAAATTTATTTTTAGAGCCATGGGATTTTTCCTGTGGCTCTTTTTTTCTTGCAAAATAAATGTTAATATATATGTGGCAATTTGCAGACTCAGCAATAGCGAAGGAGCGATAATGGCAACGATCATCAAAATCCGCCGTGGGATCAATGGCTTTAAATATGCTGCATGTGACATGGATGGAAACTTTATCTGGAATCTGAACCGTCTTTCAGAAGCAAGCCAATACTGGAAAAAGGAAATAAAGACCGGAAACGTCCGCCTTATCAGGGAACTTTCCCTTTATCCGGAGACTGATCATAAAAAACGTGACTGATGAAGATGCTAAGGCAGTGTTTTCTAATACTCGATTTTTTGACAGATGAAAAAAAACATGATATAGTGTCCTTATAAATAAAACTAATTGAATAAAAATCAAATTTAAGACCGCAGAGATTCTTTGTGGTCTATTTTTTGTTAACGGAACGCTTTTGGCGTTCTTTTTTTTTATGCCTTCAACAAGGCTTTATATAAATCTTTTATCTAAATAACGCACTGCAAAGCGACGGTGCGATCAAATAAAAAAAATATATAGAAATATGGAGAAAAAATATGGAAACAAAAAAATATGAAAATTACGAAGATATGTTGAAAGCAGCAAGAGAGGAATATCTTGCAAAAGTTCCAGAGGGAATGAAGGAGGTTGCGTCTGGACAGATTGACATGGTTCTAGACGGAATCCGTGAGATGGCAGAAAAGAATCCTGCATTTGCAGAGAAACTGCTCCTTCCATGGAAGTCATTTGCAAAATGTTACAAGTACATGGAAAAGAAAGCGTATGAAATGTCAACGAACAAGAAAACTTGTGTCGTTGTGTCAACACTGCTGTTTGACTGGATCAATGAGTATTATATGCTTGATGACAAAGCTGAATGGGAAGAAAAGCAGAAAGAGCAACAGAAAAAGAAAGAAGAATCCGAAAAGAAATCTATCAGAGAATCCGTAGAAGCCGATAGGGAAGTCTATAAACAGCTTTACGGAGATGCAGATGATTCTGTATCTTCAAATTCTCCTGCACCTGCCAAACCAGTCGTAACAAAGATCGCAAAAACAAAATACGACTGTGACGGTCAGCTTGATTTGTTCGGGCTGGCTATGGCGTAGGAGGTGGTTCCTATGCTGACAAAAGAGCTGAGACAGGAAGCCTTGAAAAAAGGCTTCCATTACCCAAAAGTGGAAAAATCTGTTGAATTTTATAGAACCAAAAATCTTATGATTTATGATTTTGTATGTGAAGAATCTGCTGTTGTGCGTGTTTGTATCTCTAAGCAACATGCAGGAATCTATGACGTTTTAAACAACATCTGGAAAGACTGCACATTAGAAAATTATTTAGAAGATTCAAAGCAGTTTACAAATTATATGCTGTCAGAACGCGCAAAAAAATTATTAAAAACAGACAGCCTGTTTTTTGATTCTAAGGCTTCCTTTGCAATTGATGCCCAGATCAGAAAAGCAAAAAACTGGAAGAAGATCAATCAAAAAGAAAACCGAGAAAAGGAGATCAAAAAGATCATGGCAGGAACAAATAAACCCGTTCCTTCTGGTTTTAAGATCTTCAGTGAGAAGCTTCTTTGTTCCGCAAAAAGAATCATGTACAGTGCAAAAGAAAAAAGCCTGTACTGTCCAGAATGTGGAAATACATTTCAACTTCCAGATGTTCCAAAGAAAGGATCGTTACATACCTGTCCTGCCTGCGGATACAGTACAAAAGTATCCAGTGCACAATATCTGAACGATATCCACTGGAGCTGTATCGTACAGGCTGCCGGGAAACGAAGTATTATCCGCTATTTCTGTAATGAATTATTTATAGAATACGGAAAATGTTCAACGATTCTCTATGAAAAGTACCGCACGATCGTAGAAGAAGACGGCAGCATGGTACCACTTATGCAGACATCAGAAGGATGGAAAGATTACAAAGGTAAAAATTACAGCTATTTTTATACTGTTCCAAAAAGAGAAGTGCCTAATGATATGTACTTATACGGTACTGTCGAGGCGCTTATGAAAATGCCTGCATTAAAAAATTCTATGCTCGATGTGTGGGTAAAACAGCATATCGGAGCAGATAAAAAGCTCTGTTCTGAGTATCTTGTTGAAAATTATATCAAAGTATATGCCCAAACCACTATTTATGAAAAGCTTCTTAAGCATGGGCTTAACAAGATTGCTCATGAGGCTGCTTTTTATTATGACAGTTCTTTTCATAAGAACGAAGAAAAGGTAGACAAATTCTTAAACTTAACAAAAGGAAACTTGGATAGGCTCCGTGAATTTATTCCAGATCCGTCAGGTTCAAATGTAAGCGCAATGAGATATTTGGAAAAATATAATGTTTATCTGAAAGATGATGAACTGAAAATTTTCCTTAGATTGGAAGTTTCAGATAACATGAAAGAACAAATTGTTAAATTCTGCAAATGTAAAAAAGTAACTTTATATAAGATAAATAAATACGTTACTGAAAATGCAAATGCAGACTGGTCATCCTATTTTGATTATATCGGATGGACAGAGGAATTGGATTATAAAAAATCTGATTCTGTGTACTATCCGAAAAATTTTTTTTAAACCCATGATAGGGTATTTAAAGAACTGGAAGAAAAAAAGGATGCAATTCAGCGAAAAAAAGATAAAGAAATATCTAAAAAGATTGCTGATCTGTGGGAACAACGCATGCAGATCCCGCAATACCATTATGAAAACAATGACCTTTTCGTAATGATGCCACATGGCACAAGCGATCTGAAAAAAGAAGGTCGATCTTTGAATCATTGCGTGGCTGGTTATAAAGAATTTGTTGCGGAAGAAAAAACGCAGATATTCTTTATAAGAAAAAAAGCTGCTCCTCAAAAATCGTTCTACACACTGGAAATCAAGAACCATGAAATAGAACAGTGTCACGGGCGAAATAATGTGGATATGACTGAAGAAATCCGTTCGTTTGCATATGGATATTTAAAACAGCTGAATACAATAAATGAAAAAGCTGCTGTAAAAGCAGTAGCGTAAAAAAAGGAGAAAATTATGATGAAAATTAAAATTGCGAAAAAAATGTTAGCAAACGCAGTAAGCAATGTTTTAAAAGCAGTACCAGGGAAAACAACAATGGATATATTAAACAATATTCTCATTTCTGCTGTAGGAAATGAGATTGTCCTTATCGGAAATGACCTTGAACTCGGAATTTCAACTTCGGTTGAAGGCGAGATTATTGAGCAAGGAAAGACAACGCTGGATGCAAAATTATTCAGTGAAATTGTAAGAAAAATGCCGGATGGGGATGTCTCAATCGTCATAGACGAAAAAGGGACTGCTACCGTAAAATGCGGAAAATCACGTTTTTCACTTGCAACAAAGGATGCCGATGCATTTCCGCTTCCTCCATTTGTCGAGGAAACGGCGCAGATCACATTGTCGGAATATTCCCTCCGTGATGCAATCAATAAAACATTGTTCTGCATCAATCTTGAGGAAGTAACTAACAAGATGATGGCAGCCCTGTTCTTTCAGGTCAATGGTTCACACCTGAGAATCACAGGGCTTGATGGACATAGGATAGGCATCCGCAACATTGAACTTGCGGAGGAAAATCCTGATATCAAGGCAATCCTGCCGGGTAAAACCTTGGCAGAACTTGTCAAGATCCTTTCAGGAGGAATCGATGACAAAGTAAAAATACAGTTTGGAAAAAAACATGTCGTATTCCGCTTTGGCAATACGGTAGTAACTTCCAGATTGATCGAAGGAAATTACTTTATGATCGACAAAATGATAAACGGAGACACTCCTATTCATATGTCGGTCAACAGATTAGAGCTTACTGCTTCAATCGACAGAGCGCTGACACTTACAGGCAGTGAAAAACTTCCTGTCATATTCGACATTAAGGGGAAGACGCTCTCCTTGTCAACGAAATCCGCAAGAGGGGAGTTGTCAGAGGAGCTGGATACTGAAACGTCCGGTCCAGAACTTAGAATTGCTTTCAATCCAAAGTTTATGATCGAAACGTTAAAGGCAGTGAACGAGGAAAAGGTAGACTTTTACCTTAATAATCCACAGCATCCAGCATTTGTAAAAAATGAGAAGGGTGAATATTTGTATGTGATCCTTCCAGTAAATATCAGAGCTTAAGATACAAAGCAGGGCATTTGCCCTGCTTTCACTAAAAAAAAGGAGAAAAAAATGAAACAGATAATTGTTTCAAAATTTAGAAAGGAGTAGTAAACGAATCCCGGTAAACCGGGTTGACCGCCAAAGCGTGTAAAGTGGCGAGAACAAAAGGACTGACAGTTGCGTGAAGGAGATATGAGTGGGAACTGTCTTGTGAAAACCATATCAAAGTAGCATGGGAAGCGTGATGTCCTATCCACGAACGGAATTTGTTTGTGGTGTTTATGAAAAAAAATCTAAAAGTGTGCTGGGTATCAGCGGGAGTGAGCAGCTTTATGGCAGGCTATTTGGCAGGAAACGTAGATAAATGGATCTATATTGATGTCGCTGACCAGCATCCAGACAGTATCCGGTTCATCAAGGACTGTGAAAAAGCCCTTGGTATTGATATCGAGATACTTAGATCAACTGAATATGGTTGCGTGGAGGACTGCATCCGTGTATTTGGTGGCTTTAGGGACGCCCATAGCGGATTCGCTCCATGCACAAACTGGCTCAAAAAGAGGATCAGAAAATCATGGGAAGCCGCACATCCGGATTACGATCTTACATATGTATGGGGGTATGATCTCAATGAGATCCCCCGTGCAGAAAATATGATCGAAGCAAATCCGCAGGCTAAACATGAATTTCCTCTTATTGAAAAAAATTTATATAAAGAAGATGTTCACGGACTGTTTGAAAGAACTTTTGATTTTAAACGGCCGCTCATGTATGAACTTGGATATCCTAACAACAACTGCGTAGGGTGTATCAAGGGAGGAATGGGTTACTGGAATAAGATACGGAAGGATTTTCCGGAAGTTTTTGAAAGCAGGGCACGACTGGAAAGACTTGTCGGATATTCCATTTTAAAGGATAAAAATGGTCCGGTTTTTCTGGACAAACTTGATCCGGAAAGAGGAAATATGGATACTGAAATCTTTCCAGAATGTGGACTCATGTGCTATTTTGCACAAAATAATTACTAAGATCATAGACACGCCTCAACCGGCGTGTCTTTTTTTTCTTTTTTCGAATGTATATTCGATATTAGTGTTTATTTATATGTTAAAATATGCTATAATATACATATAAATCAACAAGAAGGAGAATTATACATGAAACAAAAATTGATGTTGAGTATGCTTATTATCATACTTTCGATATGTGGATGCGGAAATTCGCAAGAAACAAAAACAGTGGGAAATAATGTGATTTCAACAAATAAAACTGTCGAGCAGACAAGCTATGTTGCAGAGACAAATTATTCTGGTGCAGATGTTCCCGCTGAACTATATGAAATCCCCTTTCAAAAGACAGATGATTATATCAGAAATCTGGATCTGTCAAAACAGCTTTCCAGTAATGAAATGAGGGAATATATCATATCCGCTACTGATTATCTGAAAACCATCTATGGCAACAGTTACATTTCAATAGCAGCCGATCAGGATTCTTTTTTAAATGCAGTCAATGGACGCAGCAACGAAGATGGCTATGTGGCAGAAATGAACGATCAGGAGAATATTTCTGATTATGGAAGCGAACTGATACAGATGTATGTAGATAATAAAGTGGATGCTTCTGTCGAATACAAGACAGATAAAAGCCTTTTATACGGTGATTTGTGCCGGTACTATCTGCGTGGAGCCATGACAATTGAAGTTAATGGAGAAAACGCATGTAACGCTTATTCTGATATGCTAGGAATAACCATATCTGACAAGGAGCCGGTAACGGTAGCCGTTGAAGTATCATTCATGAGAAATTACCCGGACGTTATTCTCTCATGTGAAATTTTAAAATATATCAAAGACTGATTTATACGGAGGTTTGCCATGAAAATTATATTAATGATCATATTATCATTCTCGCTGCTTTCAGTGCCAATCAACACATTTGCAGCACAAAATAACACGACAGAGGAAACAACTGCAACTGAAATATCCGATTACTATCTGAGTGAAGATGCCTATTTTTATTCAGATATGTCTGCTTCTTCCTTTACCGGAAAAATCCTCAAAGGGGCAAAGCTCCACGTATCTGCAGTAAATAACGGAATGGCATATGTAGAATATGACGGACAGACCGGATATATAAAAGAAGATCTCCTTGCAACCAGTCTGGATGATACGGCTGATTCATCAGAAACCATGACAAGCATGGATTCCTCAGATATAGAGACACTTTATCCGGCAAGCCACTATTTTGATACATATGATTACACAGCAATCAATGCACTTGCACAGTTCACTTCGGACGGACGTGATGATAACTATGTGATCGTCTGCAGTTCCAAGCCTATCGTGGTAAATGGCGGGGAGCTTGTGATTGCTGCCGAAAACGGCGTGGAAGATGTAACAATTCAATATTCAAAAGATAAACAGAACACGGATGTATATTTAAAGATTCCGACTTCTGACAGTACCAAAGACACCAATATGGATCTGTCCTTTGAATTTGGGAATAATTCTATCATATTTAAAAATGACAGATTTAACAGAAATATCCTGATAGGACTGCCAGCAGATCGGTATGAAAATGTGAAAATGGGAGACAAGACCTATACTGCATCAGAGGATAACATTGTCTGGATAGAAACTGCTTCTCCTTCAGACATTACTTTTACTGTCATTCCGCAAAACGTGATCTCCGGTACGGATTCTGACAATGAATCCACAGAAAGTACGGAAATATCAGATTTAGGGAAAACATCAGAAAAACATGATTATAAATGGATGTACGTTGCAATAGGAATCAGCGCAGTTCTCCTAATCTGTATAAAATCCATTATTAGCAAGGTTAGAAAGAACAGAATGAAGAAAAAATAAGAAAGTTTATGAGAAAGGGAGTATGGTGTATGCTTTATTACGCTGTCAAGTCTGTAGACAACAAACCGGTAAATAAAATATATGATGACTGGGATCAGTGTAAAATTGTCGTATGGGGCAAAAAAGCGGTCTATAAAAGTTTTACAGATCGAAACTATGCTGAAAAGTTTATTGTAAATGCTCCAGTACGAAAAGAGGAATTTGGTCACGGTTATGTTCCGCAGAACGCAGACAGCAACATCATATTTGGCAAATATCTCTTTGACCGTTTCCCGACGCAGGCGGACGGATATGGCGTAAAAGTATACGAAACTGGAAAAAATGAACGTATCACATGCAGGGGCTACTTCCTTCCGGACAATAAGCGCCTGGTCTATTCCTTTACTGGGCAGTTTATCAATGACAAAACATACGGATACGAGTTTGAAGTTGAAAACTATACCGAACATGTTACAAATGACAAGGATAGTATCATTACTTATCTTTCAAGCGGTGTGATCAAGGGAATCGGAGCGAAAAAAGCAGAGGATATCTACAAGATGTTTGGTAGCAAAACCCTAACCGTTCTGGAAACAAACCCCGAAAAACTTGTCATGGTAAAAGGGATCAGTAGAAATACCTTGGAAAAGATTGTAAAATCCTATAACGAGAATAAGGGAGCCAGAGAAATCACAAAGTACCTGCTCCCATATGGTATCTCCCCCAAAATGGCTATGGCTGTTTTCCGGCAGTTTGGATTTGATTCTGTGCGGAAAGTGAAAGAAAACCCATATGTTTTATGTATGGTGCGTGGACTGACATTTGAAGATGCTGACCGTGTGGCTGAAAAAGAAGGCATTCCGAAAGATTCTGATGAACGTTTTTTTGCCTGCGCCATGTATATTTTAAAGTGTAATGAACTCACTGGAAGTACAGGAATGGAGCTTAATGACTTTGGCACAAAAATGTATCAGACACTCAATAGTCCGCTTATTACGCCTTCCTCTATAAATAAAAAGACGATTGCTCTTATCCAGTCAAAAAAAATAAGGCTTATAAAAGATCAAGGCATTCAGTTTTTATATACGCAGGCTGCTGTGTCCAGAGAAAAAGAGATTGCAGAAAATATCATTCGCATAAGCCACTCTAAATTAAAAAAACAATATTCAAGGGAAGAAATATCATCTGTACTTAAAAATGTGCTGCAGTCCTGCCATATTACACTGGATAATATCCAGAAAAATGCAGTGATAGAATCCCTATATCAGAGCATGCTTATCATCACCGGTGGTCCCGGTACCGGAAAAACAACGATCATTTATGTTATCAAGGAAGTATATAAAAGATTATATCCAGAGCAGCAATGCATCTTTCTTGCGCCCACCGGACGTGCTGCTACAAAAATATCAGAATCCACAAACGAAGATGCAAGAACTGAACATTCTTTTCTAAAACTTTACAATGATGCCCCCGAACTGGAAAACGAGGTTCTGATCGAAAATTCACTTGTTGTGGTAGATGAATTTTCCATGACAGATGTATATGTCGCACATGCCCTGTTTAATGCGATTGCAGAAAATAACCATGTAGTCATAGTAGGAGATCCGGCGCAGCTTCCAAGTGTTGGTCCTGGTCAGGTCATGGCTGATATGATAAACAGCAATGTGATTCCGATAGTGCGGCTTAAAAATATTTACAGACAGAATGAAAACTCGCAGATTTTCTTAAATGCACTGAAAATGAAAGAAGGCAGTACGGATATCATTGACGGCGCAGATTTTCATTTTGTAGAATCTTCCAGCATGGAAGATATAAAAAACGCAATGGCCGAAAGATATGTTGAATATGTAAAAAGATATGGCATACTGAAATGCATGTGTATCTGTCCGTATAAAAAGCACACTGCAGGTGTTCATGAAATGAATCACCTTCTGCAGGAAAGAGTCAATCCGGCAGCTTATGGGAAGAAACAAGTGGAAGTAAAAGGCATGATATTCAGGGAAGGGGATATCGTAATGCATTTGACCAATACTGAAACCGTATCAAATGGAGATATCGGTCTTATTAATAACATTTATTATGACGATGACGGCTACCACATTCAGGCAAAAATCGAGAAGCATGATATGGAATATACGAAAGAAAATATTGAACAGCTTACTCTGGCATATGCGGTAAGTGTGCATAAGTCACAGGGATCGCAGGCAAAAGGTGTTGTAACTTGTCTGACGTTCTTTCACAGGGAAATGCTTTTCAGAAACATACCATATGTCGCATTTACAAGAGCTAGTGATGATTTGACTGCATTCGGAGAGCGAGAAGCTTTGAATTATGCTATTACTCACAAAATGAAAAGCGAGCGTTACACGCTCACGCTCAAGTATCTGGTTGCTTTTAGTGGTAATTTCATTGCTGCATGATGCATTCTGTCTAAAAGCAATATTATGGTTCATGCTAAAACAACATAGTGTTTTTTGACAGGATACAGATCGTGTGATATTATAGTTTCATAAATAAAAATAATCAATAAAATATTTTTTAAATCCCAAGTATAACACTTGGGATTTTTCTATTAACCAGAACGCTTAGGCGTTCTTTTTTTTATGCTAAGCGAGGAGGTGCATATTATGCAAAATTACGATGAAATGGAAGATATCTATAGTATCTTTGGACTTGGAGGCGATATCTCTATCGACAGAGATAACCGAGACAACGAAGACGATGAGTATTAAAAAAAAAGAAGGGAAAATTTATGAACATTATACTTAATGGGAAAGAAATTACCTTTACTACTGACCAATATAATGATTTGGTCGATCATGTAGTAAAAGAACAGAAGAGAAAAAAATGGAATCTGCATTGGTAGCCAGAGAGGACGATCCGGTATGGAAAAAGGTTGTGACAACTCTAAGAGCAGAGGATATATACGATATGTCAGAAAAATTTGACAACAGGGTATCCGATTATACTGGTGAAGATGAAGAAGAGGCTCTTTTATCTATGTATAAAGAAGTAGATAAGTGCCAAAACAAAGTGGAGGTAGAAAAGATGAGCGAATTAATTAAAAGACAGGATGCAATTAACGCAGTTATGCAAAATTACTGCTACGAATCTGACAGGATGACAGCATTACAAGAACTTCCTGTAATAACAGATGAAAAAATCAGAAACGAAGCAATTATAAACTATTCAGTTGCAGTGCTGGCAGAGGTTACGGAACGTGCTAAACAGGAAGATGCACCCATTTATGAAGGTGATAAGGAAGTTGACCAGTGGGTGCGTTTATCAGATGTAGAAGAAGCAATCAATAAGTATTTAAACTGAACATTTTGAATTTAGGTGATAACTATGATAAAAGACATGTTTATGAGAAAGGAATAACACTTATCCTCGTGAAACGAGGTTTCCCGGAATCAGAATCCGGGTTGTAAAAATTGATAAATGCCAGAATGGAATGTCATGGTTCGCCTGAGAAATAGCAGCTATTAACACGCTGCTTAGGTATCGCCCCAGAAAAGGCTAACGGCCAGCGGTAATAACTCCCAAAGACTATAAGGCAGATTGTAAATTTACCACACGGATAAATGTAGTGTGGTGTGTTGGAAGATTTTATTAAGAGATCAATAGATCGTGTGAGGCTGGCAAGCGAAATGTCCATATCCCATTATGGGAAACCGCTTGTTTGTGAGTATTCAGGAGGAAAAGATTCGGACGCATTACTGTGGGTGTTTGAGCAAAGCGGAATACCGTTTGAGGTTCACAACTCGCATACAACAGTGGATGCCCCGCCAACGGTCTATCACATAAGAGAAACCTTTAGGAGATTGGAATTAAAAGGTGTGAAATGCACCATTGATTACCACGAAAAAGGAAACGGACAGAGAGTGACCATGTGGAATTTGATTCCGCAAAAATTGATGCCGCCGACAAGAGTTGTCCGGTATTGCTGTTCAGAATTGAAAGAAGGTGGAAATGCAAACCGGATGATTGCCACTGGTGTTAGATGGGAAGAAAGCTCGGCGAGAAGCAGTAGGAGTGCGTTTGAAGTCCTCGGAAAGACAGCGAATAAAAGCATAGGCGTTTCTGATGAAAAAATGCTTATAACAGACAATGACGATACGAGACGTTTATTTGAAAACTGCCAGATGAAAGCTAAAACTGTAGTTAATCCAATTATTGACTGGAAAGCAGTGGATATATGGAACGTTATCAATGGCGAAAATATACCGGTTTGCGAGATGTATTCCTGGGGATATGATAGGCTTGGGTGTATAGCCTGTCCTCTGGCAAAAAAATGTCAGAGAGAACGGGAAATATATGATTTTCCAAGATATAAAACTGCGTATATAAGAGCATTTGATCGGATGCTTGAAATGAGGAGATTCCGAGGAAAGAACACAAAGTGGACGTGCGGAGAGGAAGTATATTTATGGTGGATGCAGAGCAACGACATACCCGGACAGATGAGTATGTTCGATAGGTAAACTGAACTTTAAAGGAGTAAAAATCATATATGGAAAACGGATACGTGTCGCTTGCAGAAGAAGGATTAATAAGAAAGGAGTAATACCTATCCTCGTGAAACGAGGTTTAAGGAGCGAGGTGCGGACACAGGTTATACGATAACAGAATCTGAATAATTTTTATGTGAGCCGAGGAGAAACCAAAAAGTCCTTAGTAAAAATATGAGGCATTTGCCATTGGCATGTGCAAAATCGGATTATTTAACCACACACGGATAGTGTAAGTGGTTGGTATGAAAAAATTAAAGGTATGCTGGATGTCCGCAGGGGTGTCCAGCTTTATAGCTGGTTATCTGTCAAGGGAAACAATAGATGAATTTATCTATATTGACATTAAAGACCAGCATCCAGATTCCATAAGGTTTATCAAGGACTGCGAAAAAGTTCTTGGTAAACCCATAAAAATCCTGTACCCGGAATATGGAGATGTTGATACTGCCTGCCGGGTTGGTGGCTTTATAAACCGACCAAAGGTCGGCGCATATTGCACAAAGTTTCTTAAAAAGAGAGTCCGCAAACAGTGGGAATTAGAGCATAGTGATTATGACATAACCTATGTTTGGGGATTTGATCGTAAAGAAAAAAACCGGGCGCAGCGAATTACGGATTCTTATCCGGAATTTAAACATGAATTTCCGCTTATCGAGCGAGAACTTTCCAAAAATGAATGTCATGCATTAGTTATGGATCTTGGTATCAGGCGTCCTATAATGTATGACATGGGATATCCTAATAATAACTGTATCGGCTGCGTGAAAGGCGGCATGGGGTATTGGAATAAGATTCGTGTGGACTTTCCAGAAGTATTTGAAAAACGTGCAAAGCTGGAGCGTGAGCTTGGCAGTAGTTGTATCAATGGTATCTATCTGGATGAACTTGAGCCGGATAGAGGATGGATGGATATGGAAATCTTTCCAGAATGCGGAATCATGTGTTATTTAATGGATACCATGTAGAATCGTAATCAGATGATATTATTACGGTGAATGAAGATGAGACCGCTTATGTGAAAACAATCTTAGAAGAAAATGAAATTGGATTTTCAGGGTAGAGATGCAAAGAAAGGAAAAAAAATTATGAAAACAATCATTCTTGACGGAGAAACTTTCGAGTTTACTTCGGAACAACATAAAAAATTGCTGAAATATGCAGAAAAAGAAATACTCAGGAAGAAGCTGGAATTTGCACTTGATGCAAGGGAAAATGATCCAAAATGGAAGAAAAAGATCCAGACGATCAGAAGCAAAGATATAAATAAAGTATCAGTTGTATTTGATCAGCTGGTATCCGGATATACCGGAGAAGATGAAGAAAATGCAATTGATACGATATATAAAAATATTCAAAGATAGGAGAAATAGTCAATGACAGGCCAAGAACTGATAAAAAAAATTGAAGAAGAAAATTTACAGGACAGGCATTTATTTATTGATGTTGAAGGATATATTTCTCCAGTCTGTGAAGTATTGGAGACAGAATCAGGCGATATCATTCTTACACAGGAAGGCAGAGGTATTGATGATCTGTACGATAAGAACAATCTGGAAAGATATTTTTCAGAATGGTTCAAGATCATTCCAAGGGAAGAAGCAGAACGTAAGTGGTTCCTGCGTGAACTTGATTTCTATGTTCTCAGACGTGACGGAAGCGACTGCTCTGCGTATTGCTACGATACGTTTGGAGAGATCCCAGAAGATGCACTTTTCGGTATTGAAAAGAGTAAGACCGGGGGTGCGAGATAATGAACCCACTGCTTACGAACAGTGAATTTCAAGAGGCGTTTTCGTCTCTTGGGATTCATCATGCCCCGGAAAGTTACTGGGATGAAATAACAAAAAGAAGAAAACATGATAAAAATGTTGGCAGAAAAGCATATATCAATGGCAAACTGCTCACTTGCAAACAAGCTGATCTCGAAATGGCAATTTTTGATGATCCTGTTCGTATGAGCGACGGAAGTATAAACCATGGAGACATTATCATTACTGGCAACGATTTTTATAAAATAAATTGGAAAACAGACAATAATAAAGGAGAAAAATCATGAATGAATATACAATAAAATTTTTAGATGAACTTGGAAAACAGACTGCAACATATGCAAAAGTGAGCGGAAAGAAACTGACACCGGATATACTCCATAATGTAATCGCTGCTGTCAAAACTTATAAGGATAACAGCGATGGCGATTGGAATACCGAAGGGTGTCTTGATGTCATACAGGAACTTCTTGAAGCGGAAGGATATGCAGTTAACTGGATCAGCGCAGATGCGGTGATCAATTTTTAGACGATGATTTAATCAAAAGAAGGAATGGTGGATGGTTTTACCTGTCCCGTCCTGCTTGATTTTCCAATGAGCAATACATCTACCATCAAATTATACATAGCATAAAAAGAAAGAGAGAATAAAAAATGGAAAAGAAAGAAATTTATGAAACTGCAGAAAAGATCTGTAATCATTTTACAAAACTTGATGAAAAGAAATATCCACGGGTACTAGCAAGCGACCGCATTCATGTTGATGCTTCTGCTGATACCGTTACAATTACTGTTTACAATCTTTTTAGAGAAAAGATCCGTTCGCACAGCGTGCCAAGCGGGCTATTTCTTAAGGCTGATCTGGATGCCATTACGCAAAAGAATTGCGTATCGGTATCTTATGTAATGCCAGATAAACCTGTAAAAGAACGAATCCTTGAAGATAAAATCCGTATCTTTAACGAAAAATTTGAGGAAGCAAAAGACGCAAGGGATTCTATTATGGAATATCTTACATCTGCTTACGAACTTCCATCCGATGAGTTGTTTGAAAAAACCGTAAATGAAGATGAATGGTGTTTCGGCGTAAACTTCGATAAAATCATGGATCTTGTTCACAGTAAATAAGTGGATTTTTTGACAGAAAATCCTTGTTGTGATATGATTTATATGTCAATAAAAATCATAAATAAAAATTATTTGAAAATCCCAAGTAGTCTCTGCTTGGGATTTTTTTTATTACCAAGAACGCTTTTGGCGTTCTTTTTTTGTGCCTTTTACAAGGTTTTATATAAATTTTTCATCTAAATTACGCACTACTAAGCAACGGTGCGATCAAATATAAAAAGAAATGATAGAAATATGGAGGAAAATATGGAATTTATAAAAAAGATACGAGGAAGCAGCAGGGGTATCACCTTTACGTCTGATCATGCCTGCATTGGCACTAAATACCGCTACATCATTGATAATGATAATCAGATGGTAAATATCATTGCAGATGATAATGGTAGTATTAAGGCCTCGAAAAAAAGATGCGGACAGACGGTAAAAGCACTTTTTGATCTTCGATCAAAGAAAATTACAAACCTTATAAGAAATTCTTCTTACATGGAAATCGAAGAATTTCAAGATCACATTATTGTCCGGGTATATAAGAAGAAATCCGGAAAAATTTGTCTGTTCCGAAGCAGAACAGAGCGAATTGACAATGTACTTGGTGTAAAAGCAGGGGAGATCATCATTACAAATGATATCCTGCAGGAAGCAGCAGGAGGTTTTATCCATTCGGTAAAATCTTTCGGAAAGCCAACCTTATATGACCAAGGATATTTTGATTATCTGTCTAGATGTGCCGGTTCTTATTTTAACAGCAAGAACAAACCAAACCCAGAGCAGTTAAATAAAGTATATGATGTTGTCTCCTTGTTTTCCGGGGCTGGTCTATTTGACAAAGCATGGCTGGAAGGTGGTCGGTTCCGTTTCGTCTTTGCAAATGATTTCTGCAAAGATGTAATAGAAACATACCGCCACAACATCGGGGATCATATCGTATGCAAGGATATCCGTGATGTAACACCTCAGGAAATCCCTTTTTCTGATGTTTTTGTCACAAGTCCATGTTGTCAGGCATTCTCAAATGCCAACCGCCACAATATGGATTCCGAGGAAGCAGAGAAAAAACGTCTGCTTGTGGAAGAAGTGATAAGACTCGCCAACGAAAAAAAGCCTAAAGTGGTCGTCATTGAAAACGTACCTCAGATGATCACAAAAGAAAAGGGCATTTACATCCAAAAAGTGATCGATGGGCTTCCTGATTATGAAGTCACTGTGCAGGTGGTAAATGATTCGGAAGTAGGAGGTTATTCGGAACGGAAAAGATGCATTGTAATCGCATCTCGTATTGGAGAAATCAAATTACCAGATGTGAAAGTTGTCAATGCCAAAACAGTCAGAGACGCTTTAGAAAAGGTAAATGCGAACTGGTACAACTACGATGATGTGACATTTCCATCCGAAAAAACACAGCAGAAAATGTCTTATGTGAAACCAGGTGGAAACTGGAGAGATATCCCTCCGGAAATAGGTGGATATGGACCAAATACACAAAGTAATATCATGCGGCGTTTAGATCCCGATAAGCCATCTATTTCTTTAAGCAATTTTAGAAAATCTAATATTTTACATCCATCTGAAAACCGGATTCTATCGGTTTCAGAAGCTGCTGCGATTATGGGTTTGGATAAACATTTTCGATTTATTTGCGATTCGCTTTCGGCGAAACAACAAATGGTAGCAAACGGGGTAACACAGGCAATTGGCAATTTTGTAAAAAACGCAGTCCTGAAAAAATTGGATCTTACGCTCTGATGATGGAGACGGATATGATCATCGGGAGGTACTTCCTACTAGCTAGGTAATTTTTAAAAGCAAGGAGATCAAAATGTACAGAGTATATCATTTAACAGATAAAGAAAAAGATATGAATGGTTGCAGACAACAGTTTGCAGCCGATAACAAGGAGAATGTCAAATGGATAAAAATTACTATCTTAACAAGTACAATAAAAAAATGGAAAAATGTCATAAAGTGGCATTGGAAGAGAAAGAATCTGGCTGTGATATGGATATTGAATTTCTGGCCACTCATGAATTTGAAGAGACTGCAGATGTAGAGGAAATCGTAGGATATTACCTTGCATATTACGAAGACAATGCATTAAGTGTCTGGCTGAAAAATATCATCGGCTTACCTTTAACCAAAAGAGACAATGCCATAGAGCAGATTCTAAGATCACTTAAATAAAGCAACAACGGCTGTAGACAACAGTTTACAGCCGATAATAAGGAGAGAAAAATCATGAAAGAAAACAAATTGGAAGAAATGAGAACACTTATTGAGGAATTACATGCCGCATCAAGTGCATACTACAACAAACAGCCAATTATGCAAAATTTCGAATACGACTTAAAATGTAAACAGCTGATCGCATTGGAAAAAGAAACTGGCTTTACTTATCCTGATTCACCAACGCTTAAAGTTGGAGCTGCTATTGAAAAACAGAGCAGTTTAGCGCCTGTAAAGCATGAATATCCTGCCAGATCCTTAGATAAAACGCAGGATATAAAAAAATATATCGGACAATTATCCAAGGGTGTGACCGGATCTGGGAAAAATGAGATTGTACTCATGTGGAAACTTGACGGTAGCACCATTCAGGCAACATATGAAAACGGAAAGCTTATTCTTCTTGCAACACGAGGTGATGGAGAAACCGGTTACGATATTACGCCTAATGCACCTTATATAAAAGGACTTCCATCAACAATTTCATACAAAGGACGGCTTACCGTAAGAGGTGAAGGTGTTATAACGCATGAAGAATATGAAAGAATTAATCAGGAAACCGGAGGCAAGTATGCAGACGAGAGATCTCTCGCAAATTCAACTATCAATCATGTAAATGGAGATATTTTGGACCGTGAGATCTGGTTCGCCGGATTTAATCTGGTTGCCGTGCAGAATAAGCCGGACACATTTGAAGACCGACTTCTTTATATGAAGAATCTCGGATTCAATATCGTTCCTTATCAGGTAGTACCAATTGAGGAATTGGAAAATACAATGAATACGTGGACAGAGCACGTTGCCGCCTTTAAGTTTGCTGTGGATGGTCTTGTGACAGCTTTAAACGCTGCTAAATGGACAGATCCGCTTCCAGACTTGGAACATAACCCTAACATCATGAAAGGCTATGCTTTCAAATGGGAAGATGAAACGAAAGCGACAACACTTCGTGAAATTGTCTGGTCTGCAAGCAGAACCGGTCTTATCAATCCGGTCGCCGTATTTGACAGCGTGGACTTACTCAGGACAAATGTGTCAAGGGCTTCCGTACATAATGTAAGTATATTAAAAAGTCTGTACCTGCGTGTTGGTGATCGCATTTCCGTGTATAAGGCCAACATGATCATACCGCAGATTGCGGAAAATCTCGATTCCAAACGTCCTCTCACGGATCATGAGGCAATGCCATCAACATGTCCTTGCTGTGGTGGTGAGGTCATATTAGTTAAAAATGACGATGTTGAAATGGCGTATTGTCCAAATCCAGAGTGTCCGGCGAAAAAGGTTGGAAAATTTACGAACTTTGCGAGCAGAAGAAAGATGAATATTGTCGGCTTTTCAGACAAAACAATCAGTAAATTTGTAGAGCTTGGATTTATCAACGAATTTGCTGACTTCTGGCATCTGGATCGTTATAAGGAACAGATCGTTAACTTGGATGGCTACGGTCTGAAGAAATATGAAAATCTGGAAAATGCAGCCGAAAATGCCCGTCATACAGAGTTTATCCCTTTTATCAGTTCCCTTAATATTCCGGAAATTGGAAGAGGACAGGCAAAAATCTTCCAAAGACAATACAAAGAAGATGTGATGTCATTCTTCTGGGATATTTATAACCGGAAAGATTTTACGTTTCTTGATGGTATTGGAGATGTGTTATCATCTACCTTGCTCAACTGGGGCAATCATTATCTTCGGTTCCTTCCATTTATGGATGATGCTGACCTCGAAAAGAGAGACGATATTGATCTTGAAATTTATCGTCTTTTAAAAGAAGTTAAACTCCCTGACGATACAAGCAGCGATAATAGAGAAGAAGTGCTTGCTGGAATAACTTTTGTTATTACAGGAAAACTCAATCATTACGAAAATCGTGATGCGCTTGTAGAAGTCATTGAATCGCTTGGTGGCAAAGCCGCCGGTTCTGTTTCAGCAAAGACTTCTTACCTTATCAATAATGATGTTACATCTACATCCGGTAAAAATAAGAAGGCGCAGGATTTGGGTATACCTGTTATTTCAGAAGAAGACTTCATGAAAATGATCGAATAGTATTCACGCTATACCATGTTTATCATGGTATAGCGTTTTCCATTATATGCAAACGTATAGTAGCATTTAAGGAAAATATGTTTTTTGACAGCACTTGCAGAATATGATACACTTGATACATAAATAAAATTAACTCAATAAAAATCAGATTTATGCCACGAATTATTTTTTCGTGGTATTTTTATTTAACAGGAACGCTTCAAGGGTTCTTTTTTTTATGCCTGTTTTTATAGGCTTGATATAAATTTTTTAAAATCTAAATTACATCTCTACTTGATAGAGATGATCAAATAAAATAAAAGAAAAGGAATGGTAAAGATATGAGAAGAGATGAATATAAGCGACTTATTATCAAAATGTCGCCAGAAAATGCAAAGTATATAATGCGATGCAAAGAAATAACAAATGGATTTGAAAGAGCCGAAAAATATAGGTCAGAAGGAAAGCTTAAACTTGCGGATAGCGTAGAACAAAGGGCAATAGAGAGGATAAAACTATTTAACCAAACAGCTCTTACACCGGCTATGATAAAGGTTGGTGATGGCGTAACAATAAATCTTTGGAGTGACAGACATGCTGCAACCGTGATAAAGGTAACTGCCAAATCTGTGACTGTGCGCAGAGATAAAGCCACTTTAGATCCTAATTTCAAACCAGAATTTATACCGGGAGGATTTATAGCACACTGCACAAATCAGGATGAACAGACATATATATACGAACCTGATGAAAATGGAGAAGTAAAAACTTTTTTTTGGTCTGATAAATACCAGCAATATGGGCAACCCGGAAACCTGACTTTAAGTAAAGGCAGGCATGAATTTTACGATTACAATTTCTAGAATTCATAAAATAGAAAAGGAGAATATTTATGATTATTACTGCAAAATTAAAGGTGGATGAAACATTATTGAAAAAAAATGAAACTGACTTTGAAACTGAAATGCACTGGGTAGATGCATCAGGAATAAAACTTATTTCTTATTCAAGTGAAGAAAGCGCAAGCAAACCAAAAGCAAAATTCAATCAGGAAACCAGAGATTTTTTGGAAAATCTATTAAAAGATAAAACTCTGGAAGAAAGAATAGCATCATTAGAAATTAGGGAAAGGCAAAAATATCATTACTATTGTGATTGCTCGGACCAGTGGACTACGGAAGAAAATAAAAAATATCAATCACAATGGAATGAAATCATCCAGATGCTTAACGAAGCAAAAGAAGAGTTAAAAAACATCTCTTTGATACAGGAGGAAAAAGATTAATGGGAAAAATTAATGTAATGTCAGAGATTGATATTGAAATCGAAGAATATCAAGAAATGATCACACATGCAATTCAGACCAACAACAAAGCTGACCTCGCTATGTGGCGCAGGGCTTTACAGACTGCAAAAATCAGCAAAAGGAGACTTGCTAACTCATAATGTTGTTAGGAGGGCGAGTTGCGATAACTTAAATGCCGAAGCACTTGGGGGATGATAGCATCCTAATCGTAGTCATGAGGCAGACGTTGGTTAGCCAATGTCTCTTTGAGCAAAAACTGCAGTTGGTCTGGAACACAGAAAGAATTAGCAGATTTATATCTGCGAAAATTAGAGATTCGGTTTGAAACAAAAATCGAATTTGCTAATTACTATCTAAGCTACTCTGGTGGAAGGGATAGTCATTTGCTTTATTGGTTTATAAAAGAACATCTTAAGACAAATGATATCCCGATAATATCAGTAAATACACGGCTGGAGCATAAAGAAATCATGCAAAGGATGTATCGTAATGCTGACAAAGTACTGATCCCTGACATTAAACCCACAGAGATCAAAGAAAAGTACGGAATCCCTTGCTTTACAAAAAATCAGGATGAGTATATAAAAAGATACCAAAAAGGTAATCGTTCCGAACATACCATGTCACGGATTCTTGGTACTTCACCATCCAAACACAATTTAAACAAAAAAGCAAGGGAGCTGACATTATCTGGAGCCGCACATAAAATTTCTAATGAATGCTGCATACAGACAAAAGAAAACACCCTTGCAAAATATGAAAAAGAAAGTGGGAAAAGGGCGATTATTGGAGTAAGAACTGCTGAAAGCATTAACAGACAGGGCGCATATCAGACATGCCTTGCAAAAAGCGGTAAGTTCTCACCTATTTATGATTTTCCGGATATTGCCGTTGATGCCATATACAAGGTATACAATATTGACGAACCTAATTTGTATCATAAAGTACATCGGTCAGGGTGTATTGGATGTCCTTATATTAATGATGTTGCACGAATCGAACAGGATCTGGCTTTAGCTACTCCAAATCAACGTGCATATATCATTCAGTTGTTTAGGGAATCTTATGATGTGAAAGGTGTCAATTACAAGCAATTTCTAAGTGAAATCTATGTAGATAAAAATAATCAGCTTACATTTTCAATTTACTAAACACAAAAAGCGACATTACTTGGGAAATCATTTCCCTGGTAATGTCGCAAGAAAATGGAGGAAACATTATGCATGTGGAATTTCACAGAATTTATAAGTCGCTTGATTTTGAGGACTTTTTAGAAGAAACCAGTTTTATAATGGCAAAAGGCGGTATGGACTGTCTGCCATATATTCAAGACGCAAATTGCCTAAAGAAAACGGCACCAGAAAAAGCCCTTAAGCAATTTGTAAAAAGTATTCTTATGGCGGTTCACACCTACTGTCCAAATATATCGATTAAGGACGATGGCAGATATTACTCTGTCACAATCGAGAAAAAATAAAGAAAAATGAAGGGAAAACTATGAATATATTATATCATCAATATGGAACAGGAAACGATTATGGAGCGGATCATCATCTGACAAATAACTGGAATCCGGACTTTGATTATGGGAATGAATATGTCAATGTGTACTTTAATATTGACACACCTTCCTATGATGCAGATTGCAGTTTTGAGTCTAAGGAAATGCAAATTTTATGGTCCAAAGAAGCAAGTAATCTAATATCATCATTTGGCATTTTAGAAGACAGTGGATATTCGGTTGAAAATGGAAAAGATAAACGTGCTTACTTATATGCACATCCACAACAGATCAGCGGTATCATATTAAAAAATGATGTTAAGAAAATAGCTGAAGCTGTCAGCAGCATGAAATACTCTTCTTTAAGATGGGTTAATTTATATGCCACTGTATATGAAATCACGGATGAAGAATACGAAGAATTTTTAACAAGCAAAGACACAGAAATCAAACAGGCATTATTTGATGCATGTCACACTACCAGAACCACGAAATACTATAACGTATTTGATGTCTGCCGGGATATTGCCGGAAGATTCAGACTGAAAAGACTTGGTATCAATGACGGCACCAATTTTGGCTCCGGGCAAACTATTGAACATATTATGAAACTTATTGACCAAATGAGTGCAGAAGGACTGCTTATCATAAGGGAAAATAAAGATCATGAAAAATATGTTCGAAGTTTAAATAAAACGGAACAGAAAAAATCAAACGCTGATTCGAAGCAAATATCATTTGCTATTATTTAATTTATATAAAGGAGAAATAAAAATGGGACAATTTAGTTGGTTATATAGTGATACAAATAAACAAGTAGTGGATAACAAGGAAGCGGATGCTTACCTGCTGGTACCTGAACCATATCAGGAAGAATATGGAAAATACATTTTAGAAACATGCTACGACGGTTATGGTCATTTTGGGAATTATGACGTTTATGAACTTGTGGCTTTATGGAATCGAAAACATATGCCTCTCAATACCAGTGCTGTAAAAGAACCGGAATTGAGTAATTTTTGTGGTCTCGATGATTATGAAAAGGAAGAACTTCGAAAAAGAGGGGCAAATGACGATGATATAGAAAAGGCTGACAAGGAGGAAAAGATTAAATACTATGAAATAGCCAAAGAAAGATATCACAGGGAATCACAAATGCTCCGCGACTTTAAGTCAGATACACCGGATGAGGTCATGAAACAAAAATATGGAAATGATTATCTCCGTATAATCGGAATAGACATCGCATGCGATGATGAAGATAATTTTGCATTGAAATTTCCAATTAAAATTACTTCAGTAGAAATGAGTTATTCCAGTGCAATTCCATCCAAATCCGATCCATATCAGGGATGGGAAGAAAGCGAGGATGAGGAAGAATGCTGGTAAAAATGAATTATAGGAGAATAAACAAAATGAAAAATAAAAAGAATGTAACTTTGATTTTATCCATTTTAATGCTAATAGCAATAAGTTTTTCTGGATTCGCATATGTCGGTAGCGAAGTAAATGAATTAAATGGTTCCATTACCGGTAATACATACCTTGCATCCTTTTATACCAATGAAGGTGAAAAATTCATGGATATGACAGGTCAAAAAATCAATCTGTCAGCGAACATTGTCAAAGAGCCACAATACAGTTCCAATGGGGGCTGGGGGTATACAAAAACCTTATCCAGCGTTGTGACAATAACTATTGATGGAAATGAAGTAGAAAGCTGTGGAAGCACAATTATTTTTGCTGAAGATGGATTAACACCAGAAGTCGACTTTAAAAGTCCGAAAATCATTAATAGTACAACAGATGGAAGTCTGGAAGATAATACACTGATTGCCGGAATAGTCAACAAGTACAAAAATTATTATGGAAAGCCACGTGTAATTGTGGTTCAATCAGAGTGGGGAAATCCAATCTGTGCATATTCAGGAGATGAAGTATACTGGGAAGTCTGCCAAGATCTTCCCAAAACAACAAAACTTATGATTGATGGAAAAGCATTATATATCCATCGAGCTACATTTCAGATTTTCGATAAAAATATGTTGAAATGATTTCATAGGTTTTTTGACAAAAAAATATTATTATGCTATCATAACAGCATAAATAAAATTACTTAATAAAATTTGATTCAAAGACCACAGATTATATATCCGTGGTCTTTTTATTTAACCGGAACGCCTTATAGCGTTCTTTTTTTATGCCTTAAAATAAGGCTTTATATAAATTTTTAATCTAAATTACACACGTACTGTTGTTGCGTGTGATCAAATACACTAAATAAATCATTTAAAAGAATGGAGAAAAAATTATGGAAAACAATGCAATTATCGTAGAAGAAAACAAAATCAACACAAACGTAACTATGAAAATGTCTCTTGGTGTCATTAAGAGTAACTTATCAATGATTGAAAAATCCGTTGACAAAGTGGTCTCCGATCTGAAGAATACGACCTACGCAGGGACCAGAGAAGACCGCATCAAGATGATGCGAAAAGATAGAGCCGATTGCAATAAGGCAATTGCTGCTCTTGAAGCTGAAAGAAAAAAACAGAAAAAGATCTTCTCAAAACCATGGGATGATTTTGAGATTGAGGTGAAATCTCTCGTGGCTAAAATCGAGAGTGCTGCAACAGCTATCGATAACCAGGTGAAGACATTGGAAGAGGAACGTCGTTCAGAAGTAAGAAAGAATATCAGAGAATATTATGATACTATTTCCGAACCTGTCGGAGAGTTTCGAGAAGAATTATATCAGAAAGTTTATGACGCTTCATGGGAGAATGTATCGTCTTCCATGAAAGCCTACAAAGACGGCCTGAAAAAAGCTGTAGACGATTATGTTCAAGGTATCACAACTTTGAACCTAATGGAAGCTCCGGAAGATATTAAGGCAGAAGCGATCAAACGTTTCAAAGATACGCTTGATTCCATGGCCTCTGTTAAATATATAGCGGAGGAAAAGGCTCGTCAGGAGGAACTTCGCAAGCGTATCGAGGAAGAGACAAAAAGAAAACTCGAGGCGCAGAAGCAGCGTGAGATCGAGGAAGCTAAAAGAAAAGCCGCCGCAGAGGAACGTGCACGTCTGGAAGCTGAACGACGGGCAGAAGAGGAAAGGACTCGTCAGGAAGAAGCAAGGCAGCGGGAATTAGAATTAAAACGTATGGAAGATGAAAAAAAACAGCAGGCAAAGAATAAACCTGCTGACACATTACATTCGGATCTTCCGAACGGATTTACGCCTGCTCCAAGTGCTTTTGACTTTGGACTGCTCGGCGGAAATTCTGCTTTTGATGACGGCGTTCCTGCAGATGCAGATAAGCCAACTCAAACCAAAGATAAAACCAAAGTCACCATCACATTTGATGCTGATGAATGGCCGATCGTAAAAGAATACTGCGAAAAAATGCAGATCTTTTTCTTTGTCAAACAGTAAAACTATACACACCACTTTGCATCCTGCATTGTGGTGTGTCTTTGATGAAAGGAGGCTTTCATGCATGAGTATCAATTATGATGAACTATTTAAAAAAGATAGTTCAAAATATCATATTGGACAGCTTTTATATGCTCCGGAAGGCGGCATAAGAAAAGTATCAGTAAAGGAAATAAAATCGTTTCCTGCAATCCGCAATGTTGTCTATATGTGTAAAGACTGCCTGACTGGAGAATCGTGCGCATATAATGAAAAGGAGTTGTATCCACTAGGCGAAAGAGAGAAATGCCTAGAAGCATGGATAAGCATGGAATACCTGTCTTTTCATTATAAAGGAAAAGATCTGGATATTGAAAAACAGGAAAATTTCAGCATTATGTTTCCTAAAGCCATAAACGGCAGACACATCTATAAGATCAACGTGTCTATCGCAAATGACAGTCTTTTATTTAAAGACGATGGAAATAATTGTACGCTAGAAGAGGTAGCAGATCCGGTGGATTCTTTTGAAAATGCCCTACAGAAGTATAAAAACTTCGCAGAAAAGCATAATGGCATGGTAATGGAACTGCCAATAAGGAAAGATTTTCCTGATATGTTCCGTCTTGACAGCGGAATATACGTTGATTGGAAATCTTATGTTGAAAAAAACACTGGAAACAGTGTAAAATTAAGAATGGCAGCCTGCGAAAGCATAAACTGATTCTGTCCGGAGTATACAATGAATGCATTTAATGAAATTAAAAGAATAATGCCTGAACTGGATTCGCCAGAGATCAGGTTTCAAATAGATGATAAGAACCAAGTAACATCCATATGCGAAGAAGAAGGATATATCGCAAATGCGGATGAAATGATCATCCGTAGGACGACCACGGCTGAATTTTTAAAAATCCCAAACGCACTATGGAAACTTGGTAATGAAAAACAACAGAGATTCGTCACACCCTGGGATATCATCCCATCTTTTACTGGTGCCGACACCTGTTCAGATATATTTGAGGCAAAACCGTTTGTCTTAGCCCAGCCATTCAAACATTCTTCTTGGCTTAGAAATGTTGAATGCAATAAAAGGGAGGCAATCGAGTATTTTGCCGCAACCAATAATTACAGAATGAAGGCGAGTCCGAATGAAACCGGACTTACGACTTTACAATATAAAGGAAATCTGTCAACATACCGTCTGCAGACGGAAGAAGCATGGTACTATAAGGAAAGACATGCATTTTATATGTCTTACCTAAAAGAGCATCCAAAAGAGGAATTTTATCGACTTCCGGAAATTGCGCCCTTATATGACCGCTTTTTTGACAGAGAGAAAACTTTATGGTAGCATAATACCATAA
>OLQX01000438.1_pt1 | contig 49020 bp, 53 predicted proteins | sample 1672581 | NCBI WGS metagenome assembly OLQX01 (sample SAMEA3136701, study PRJEB25190) | human gut metagenome | reverse complement strand
AACAGATGAAAATAAAATCAGCTGCATAGATTTGAAAATCAACAAATTTATGGGGTAAGGGGGAAATGCGCTTTTAGAGATTGTGAGCCAAAAGTCCGGTAAATAATCGGCATCCGCCGTATACAATCGAAAGAAATTCCAGAGTGTCTCTATCATTTTTCAATTTTCTCCCTATTGAAAGTTATCCTGTTTATTTTTACAGAAATCATATCATATTTTGTCGTAAAAATCCCGATTTGTATTCTTTACGCATTTTGTTAAAATGTCTTTAGTCATTGTAATAATTATCTGGATCTCCGTATTTCAGAACTGCTTCTTGCTGTTCCTCATCATCTAGGTTTCTCATAAACAGCCAGTTTTCCTCGTACATATAATGGGGGTATCTAAATCGTGTTCTTGCAAACGTATTATTTACATAGAGAGCAATATGTTCATCATACTGCTCCACCTTTTCCTCAAATTGAAAACTATAAAGCAGCCAGTTCCATGCGAGAAACAGGAAAAGAAAAGCTGCGGCCGCGAACATCGGTATCATAACAATTCTTTTCCTCCACCCACAGAAGATTTTATTTACCCGCATTGATAAGAAAAATGTCCCTGTTATCAAAGCAATCTGCCAGAATATGCAGAAAACAAGCGCGATGGTGATTGCCCTGTCAGGTATGTAATACCAGCCGCCACCCAGCCAACTTTCGCCAGTAAAAAAGAGAACAGTAAGTACACCAATCATGCCGACTGTGAGCAGCAATATATGGATGCATTTTTTCCTTACCAAGTTTAATCTGAAGACTCCGGGACGTGAGGATGACGATGCAGATGAGACCAAGGTAACTCTGTCCAATAACAACTTCACGGAAGTAGCGAAGATCGTTCTGGAAGGCGTTGGCGGTCCGGAGAATGTGGCTTCTATTGATAACTGCATTACCAGACTCCGTCTTGAGGTCAAGGATTATACCAAGGTCAATGAAAAGCTGATCAAGTCCGCCGGTGTGGCTGGCGTGATGCGTCCAAGCAAGACCTCCGTACAGGTCATCATTGGAACCCAGGTACAGTTTGTTGCAGATGAATTCAAGAAACTCTGCAAATAAGTACGACCTCCCTGGTTTCATGCTATAGACATACGAAAGGGGCTGTTGCTCCATAGATGAGTGATTATCTATGGAACCGTAGCCCCTTTTGCTGTATGAAAGCGGAAGCTGCAGCGCTATCATCTATTGATGATTTTGCGACAGCTTTTTCTTCCTTATATTAATGAAGGAGTATTTTACCGCTTATTCCAGTGTGCCAGTTACTGATTGCGGGATGGCGAATTCCACCGCGTCCATGTAAGCGGGGGCAACATCCGTTTCATCAAAGGTGATCACAAGTTCGCCTTTTTCATTGAAATAAAAGCTTTCATCGCCTCGTAATTCTTTAAAATCCCATTCTGGCATATCGCTGTTGTAAAAATAGGTGACAGAGGAATCGGCGGCCATTTGTGCCTGCATCTGTTCCTTTATATTGTCGCTGATCGCAGTGAGCATTTCTGGCTTGTTGCGGAAAAGATCAGACAAAGAAATCATTTTGCCGGTGCGTTTATCAATGGTGAAAACTTTGGTATATTCGGTTCCACTGGCCATTACCAGAGTGGTATCAATTCGCAGGCAGAGATAGTTGGGGGTATCCGTTACCACCTGATAGGAAGAAGTGAGCGAGTAATTGCCCTCTCCCTGGGATGAGCGCAGGTCGCTTTCATACTGTGCGATTAAGGCATTGGCATATTCTTCGATGCTCTGGTTGACCTCTGCCGGTGCAGACTCTATTTCTGGGACATCCACTTTAGCTTCAAAGTGATTGGTCTGGTCTTCGTAAGTCCGGAAGGTGACGATTTTGGAGATTGGGCCAAGGATAGGGACATTTTCCATGGCATTTGCAATGGTAGGGTTTATGTTTGTGAGGATTACCAGCGCGGCCATGGCTGCCACAGCAGTTGCACCGGTGTTCCGTAAAATATAAATAATATGTGATTTCTTTTTCCGTTCGCCTGATTTTGTGGAATGTGACTGGACAGCGGTTGCTGCCTTGCCCTGTGCAATTCCAGCTAAAATACGTTCTTTGGCATGTGGAGAAACGGGGATCTGTTCATATTCCTGCTTTAATTCATCAATAGTGTGATTGCTTTCTTTCATAGTAAGAACTCCTTTCCGAATTAGTTGGTGTCAGGTGCTTCCAGGTTGATACGCAGCTTTTTTAAAGAACGGTAAAGTCTGGTTTTTACAGTACTCAGATTTTCATTTACAGCCAGTGCAATATCTTCCAGTTTCATATCTTCGCAATACCGTAGGACGACGATGGTACGGTTTTGAGGTTCCAGGCTCTCTAGGGCATTTTTTAAATCTGTTTCCTGGTAAACATCTTCCGATGCCTGTTCTGGAAGCTCTCCAGGCAGATCTTCTTTTTTTCTGCTTCTTAAAAGATCCATGGTGGTATTTACTACAATCCTGCAGATCCAGGAATAAAGTTTGGAGGGATCTTTTAAGGAGTTGCACTGGCATATCGCTTTGCAGGCGCTTTCCTGAACAATATCCAGGGCATCATCTTCATTGTAAACATAGCTGTAAGCTAACCGGTATAGCCGGTCATATTTTTCAATCAGGACCTGTTCGGTCTGTACGGTAATTGAATCCCGCGCGCTAGAATGGATCATTACATATTTTCCTTTCTTTTTGTTTTCATATATTAGACGGATAAAGAGAAGAAAAAGTTGCAAGGAAATTATAACTTAATCTATATTTTTCGCGCAATGGCTTCGTATATGTATGGGATATGCCAGGAATGGTATCCTGCAGTGAGAAATGTTCCTTGTTAATTAGCCCGGGCAATGTTATAATCAAAACAAGATTATTTCTTTCGATGATAGTGGCCTCTGGCCATGGATGAGATCTTTCATGGATCATTGAAAAGGGGTAGTCTATTTTTTTAGTCAATGCATGAGTGTGCATTGGCTTTTTTTATTTTATAGACGAACCAGGAAAGGAGAGAAACTATGTCCGAGGTTACACGGATGTATGAACTGCTCTATGAAGAGCGATGGGATGAAAAAAAGCAAAAGGAACGACGGAATGAAGCGGCATTTTTTCACCGGAGAGTCCGATCACCAGAGAAATTCCAATCGAAGAATTGTTTGATGTTCTTGATGCCGGAGTATGGGCATATCAGACGCGGTACAATTCGGAGGCACTGGTGCATAGCTTTTTTGAACAGATCAAGCGCTGTTCTGTAGTGAAACGACGGAGAATGCTGTAAGAGGAGGGAGAAAGTGAGCAATATTGTAAAATGGGCAGCAGTCAGTGATGAGGAAACTTTCGCAAAAGTTCGAGTGGAATTTTCCTTCGGTGACGGAAGTGCTGTTCAAAAAACAGTTACGATGGCCGATTTCATCAGAGCCATGAGCACGATTGAAGCAGAGCAGGAGAGATGCCTTGAAATTGGACAGATACCAAATGGATTTTATGACGGGGTACTGATCCAGAATAAGGAACAGAGTTTTGATGTGATCATCACGGTTTCGGCACATCTGGGGGTTATTTATCTGTTTGGAGTGCCAAAGCAGGTTGTGTTTCCGGATCTGGCATTTCTGTTTAAGGTAAGAGAGGGGATGGTATCCGCCTCTTTTTGTTTTGCCTTAAAGCGGGATGAATCCGGGATGATCGGGCCGGCCAGCAGGTTATGTTATTACCCATTTGGAAATGTATATGATAATGGGAAAATATGTTGGGGAAATACGGTATTTCCGAAAATGACTTCGATCAAAGATGCGGAGAAGCTGATCCAGGCATTTTTTGATGCAGAAACCAATAATGATCTGTACCAGAACCGGATCGCGGAGCATCCGGAATTTAAAGAACAGTCCGGTCTTTTGGAAACACTTAAGGAAATGGAAGTGTTCCCGCAGAAATGGCTGAAGGAAAATGGAAATCAATTAAGCAATTTATGTGTTGCGATAAGAGGAGGAAAATAGGTTATGCAGATGAGTTTTTTTGATTTTGAGGAATTTAATGAGCTGAAGGCTGAGGCAAAGAAGAAAGAGGCACCGAGAAAGAAGAAGGAAGAAAAGCAGAAGAAAAAATCTGCGCCGAAAACGGTTTACAAGCTGCCCCTTACGTTAAAGAGTATTGCTGGTGATCTGGTGATGACGGAGGGAACGGGAACAGAGGAAGAAGTGAAGCAGTTTCTGGCAGAGCAGGGCCCATTCTTTGCAATCTGTGATGTTTCAAAGAAAGAGGATGCATATTTGTGCCGCCCAAAGAACCATGAAGGAGTGGAAAAAGGAACCATCACGGTTGACGGAATGCAGGTGTTCTTTGGGGCAGAAGCAGTGGATGTTACGGCATTAACAGGTGAGGTGGATCTTACAAATCTGTTTGAGTATGTGTTAAAGAGCAAGGGGCTTAGCGGATTAAAGCTTACTTTGTTTAAAAACGAAAACAATGTTGTGCTCCTTCCGGCAGAATCTTCTGCAATCACCGTACCATTTGAAGATACAGAAGAGATCAGGGTGCTGAAGGCAGGAGAAGAGCTTACCATTGGAATCAGCGAAGAAGCAGAGACACTTGAAGAACAGCTCAAGGAACTTGAGGGTTATGGATCCTTATATGATCTGTACCCGTGTGGCGAAAAATACTATCTTGGCCCGAAGTATGCTGGTGTATCCAGTGCCAGTACGGTTAAAGTGACCAAGTATGCCATTGACGGAGTTAAGTTATCCCTGATGTTTACCTCATATGACTTATCTTCAGAGGATTTTGGCGGTAAAAAGTCCGTCACGGAAGAGGATCTGCTGAATTTCCTGGATGCAAAAGGACATCTGGAATACCGGCTGGCAGGTGCAGTATTTACCTGGCTCGGAAAAGATAAGAACATTCTGTATGTGGGAACAAAGGGCAGCAAAAAAGGTGCGGATGATAAGGAAACATTGGATAAAATGCAGCTTTCTATCGGAAGACAGCGGGTGATGCATCAGGGAGAAATCTATGATATTCTGAACCATCCATGCTTTTACTGCGGAAGCTCATTGGAAAGTGACCAGAAACTCTTTATTTGGAAACTTGAAAAAGTGGATATTTCTTATTGGTTAGCTATATCACGGTTTTTTTGCGAAAACTGTGACAGCGAAGTAGCTGTGCATCTTTTTTATGACCCCAAAAGAAAGAGCTTTAAGTGGTTTGTGCCCTTTCAGCAGGTATATCATGCATCCGTTGAAGCAGAACGGGAGCCTTATTTAGAGTGTTATGAAGTTTCAGGATTGGTAAAGGTTGGAGAATTTCATTCCCATGGCAGGATCCCGGCCTTTTTCTCTGCCACAGATGATGAGGATGAAACATTTCCTGGACTTTACGGCGTGGTATCCTGCGGCGATGACAGGAAAGTTTATCGTGCCGTACTAGGGGCAGATAAACAGATTTTTCTCACAGAAGAACAGATGAAAACCGTTGTGTATGATTCCGATGAGGATCGGCTGTCCTGGGTTTTGGGCTGGTTTCATCAGGTCTACAACAAGAGCATCGGAAATGGAAGCCACTATATTGTGCTGGTGGGGCAGGAAAAGACAAAGGCCATTTATGTTCCATCGTATGAAATGGCACGATTTTTTGAAGGTATTTTCCATGTATATTCCATTGACCGCGGCCTGCGAAAAGATTACTGTCCGCAGGATCATCATTTTCTGATCTCAGCAGAGGAGCTTACCTGGAGAAAAGGAGATCCTTTGCTGTGTGGATGTGGTTATGCTGATCAGTTGGTCGCATTATTATAATCGGAGAGGTATGTTTATGATAGAAAAATTGGAGGAGTATGGCCGGTTTCTGTTTGGCTGGGCATTCCGGGCGATGCAGAGCGAAATGACAATGCAGGAATCCCTGAATGCAAAGTCAGAGAGAGCCTATCTTACAGGAACAGAAATCGCACTGTTAGAGGATAGCAGTCTTTTTATCATTGGGATTGGTATTCTGGTGCTTATGGAAGCATTTTTTGTTGTGGTAGTTATATCCTTATTGCTGCATGGTGTGATGGAGCTGATTATACGGTGCCTGGTCGAGGGGTATAGCTTTCTTACAAGGGAAAAGAGATCCCGGCAGCGTGCAGCGGCCAGGAGGATCCAGAAGCGCCAGGAAGCGCTTCTTTTACAATACGTTCTGGAGTCTGAAGAAAGGACAAAAGAGATGCCGGATGTGTTAAAACTGCCAGAATTTATGGTAAACAGGGAAAGGAGAAACAAACATGCGTATTAATCTGCATGTAATTGTGATAGGAGCTGGCTTGACCGGCTCCTTCTTTTTAAAGGAAATGATTGCGTATCTTCATATGAAACAGGAAAATTTGATCCGGACGGATATTACGGTTTTTGATCCTGGTTCAATCGGTAAAGAGGACCTTGGCGCGGTATATATCCGGGAAGATCTTGGCCAGAACAGGGCACTTTTATTATCAGAACTTTTGAAAGAACAGTATGACTATGAGGTGACGGCTGTTCCGGGAGATTTTTCTGTAGGCAGTCCGGTATTACAGATTTCCAAACGGGATTATGTTTTTATGGTTGATTGCAGCGATGGGAGCATTCCTGGAGACTACCGAACGGAATGGAAAAAACTGTCTGCGAAAAGAAAGATGTATCTGAAATTTGCAGATGCAAAGCTGTATTTGGATGACGGAAGCGGAACGGAACCATTTTTTTCAAATACGGAAGAGAAAAGCGAAGATTTTGTCTGGAAGCATTTGGAAAGAATGTTTTTGGTGAACCTTGCCATGTCAAAGATTGTGGCCGTTTATGAAGAAGGACAGATTGAATGTGGGACATTTTGTGTGAATGAAAAAATGGCCCAAATAAGACCACAGCATCATAACGACCAGAAGTTGGATCTTCCCATGGGCCGGAAAGCAACCGAAGTTTTTCATTATCAACTGGTTGTGGTAGGCACTGGTGGGACCGGTTCCTATTATCTGAAGGAATTAGGTGCAATCCTTTCATCCTTAACGAAGGAGGAACGCAACTCCTATGCATTATCCATAATCGATGGAGACCGGGTGGAGCAGAAGAACCTTGACCGGCAGAACTTCCTGAAAGAGGATGTTGGCCAGCATAAGGCAATGGTACTGGCACAAGCTCTTAGAGACCATTATGGGATCGAAGTAAGAGCATATCCAATGTACATTGACTCCGCTGAGCAGTTAAAAGTGGTCTTTAAGCAGATGACGGGAACTTATTATAGACGCACGGTCCCGATCCTGATTGGGTCAGTGGATAATCACCGGGCCAGACAGGAAATGGAAAAATGGTTCCGTCAGACGCCTACTGGTATCTGGATCGATGCGGCAAATGAATTTCACACTGGCGAGGTTGTAGCTGCAGTCAAAAAGAATGGAAAGATGTTGTCACCTTCCAGGCCGTACTATTTTCCGGAAATCATGCGAAGCCGGGAAAAGCGGGCAAGTGAATTAAGCTGTGGGGTGATCAACCAGTCTTCACCGCAGCATCGGTTTACCAATATGGCTGCGGCAATGCTGGCTTTATCAGCTACTCTCGGAATTTTAAGAAACGGGTTCCTTCCATATAAAATAGTTTATTTTGATGTGTTTAAGGGAAATGCTATTCCGGTAAATGCGGGAGCGGAAAGGGGAATATTTTTTGAAGATAGTGAATGAGGAGCGTTATCAGCAGCTCTTCGATCATCCGGAAGAACTGCGTAAGATCATTACCTATGCAAAGCGTCTGATGCAGTATGAAAAATGTTTTGATTATTCTTTTCGGGATAACTGCATGAAGATGGAACTTTTACAGGTAGCGGTACAACGCATCCTGCAGGAATATGGGATTGAAGTGGGGGAAGTTTATGATTTATCGATTGAATGGATTGAGTCAGACGATGAAGATGACTTCATCAGTGAAAATGAAGAAGTACTCTTTTGTGTAGAAACTCCATATCCTGGGATTATTGGGTTTACCGATGTGGTTTCTGCCTATGAGGATGATACAGAAACTCTGGAACTTTTTCCAGAAGAAGTAAAGGCAGAACTGAAAGAATACCTGGGGGAATGTGGAACTACGGTACTTACTTTGGACGTTGTGGAGCAGGTAATACGCTGGTATGAAGAATGCAGGGACTGGAGACTTTGTGAAATCGCATTTGAAGCATATGAGTTGTTTTGCCAGTCTTTAAGTGTTTCTTATTCGTCCGGGACAGATTTTATTCAAATTGGTGAGCATTATTACTGGCTGTACAATCCAGAAGAGAACTCAGACTGGGGAGATATGTTTCCGGTATCTCCGGTATGTGACTTATGTGGGATTGTTCTTTATGTGTTAGGAAAGGCAGGAGGAGTATGCTAAATCTGAGCGATTATAAGGAACACTTTTGTGAATACATATTGTTCCGGTACGCATGGGCGAATGAATTTGTGAAAGAACCGTTTCCAGAAAATTTATACGAATATTATGATAGTTTCGCAAAAGCTTACCGGTATCTGATCGAAAAAATAGGATATCCGGTGCTTTACTGCGGAGTGACAACATCTGCAGAGCAGATCCTGGAACCTATTCTTGCAAAATGCAGAATGAAATATGAACAGTACCATAATTTACTGAAGCTTTATGATCAGGATGAGCCGTATCTTATGCTGGTGCTGCAAGATAACCAGCAGACCGATCAAAGAGGCTTAAACGTATTTGGCAATGCGTTTAATGGAGGCGGTCTTTACATTTCCTATGGTACATATAAAGATAATGTGCCGGCCTGGAAAACATGTCTGCTTGCTGCGAAATTGGAAATGTGTTATCGGCTAAAGGAGGAGCGCGCGTGGAAGTATTAAAACAGGTGATCCGGCTCATGAAAAGGATAGAAGGTGCTTTCTGTCCGTGGAGTTATCTGAATCAGATGGACTATTTTCAACAGGGTGGTTGCAACGAAGAAGAGGCATATGCGTATGCAAATTCCAACATGGGCAGATCTGCCAGGTATTATCCACATTATCAGATGTGGGTCAGCCATTTAGTAAACCGGCTGATCAAAGCAGGTATTATAACCTGTGAGTATGAGACGGCAGAACTAAGAATGGAGGATGTACCGGTTGAAAATCTTTTATGTATTGTCAGTGATGAATGCTCTGAGGGATTGGAAGTGGCAGATGGCCAGAGGAAAAGAACGCTAGATGCCATTATGAAGGCATTAGGGTTTGAATTATTGGAATTTGCTGAATTGGAGGATTTGGATCATATATTGTCCAGGGATCAGAAGGCGGCATTTTACAGAGCATTTGATGAATTCCGATGCGATTTTTATGGAGAAGAGCGAGAGTTTGTCATTGTACTCATAAAGGGAGAAAATGCACCGCTTCTTTCTGAAACGGATATTTTCGTGGAACTGGATTATTTTGTGATTTCATTTGAAGATTTTTTCATTATGATATATCCTTCAGAAACTGGATTTTGCGATGGATATGTGGAAATCACGTATGGGATTGGCTTCTTGTCATGGAATCTTATCCCATTATTACAGATGCTGTATGGAAAGTTAAATGGAAATGTCGAAGAATTTTTCAATCGTTCTGTCATGGAACAGGAAGCGCAGCCATTATAGTGTAACCAATGAGGACATGGCTTCGCTTCATTGAGTACGAATTACTGAGAAAGTGAGTGGAGAAAATGGTGAAAATTGTATATGGAACGGAACCGTACCGCATTGACCATGAAGTACGGAAATTAGCGGAAAATACGACATATTATGTGCAGGTATTTGATGCCATAGATGGAGTGAAAGAATTTCTGCAAAGCATTTCATTCTTTGGGATACCCTGCGCTATTTATAAGGTGGAGGATGTGAAAAAAGAGAGGAAGGAACTCTTGCATCTTATGGAAGAGTGTCCGGAAAGTTCCTGCTTGATCATTCGGACGGAAAAGCTTGACAACAGCAAGGACTGGAATGCATGGAAAAGTAAGCATGGCATATGTTGTGATAAGCTGAATGGAAAGTCTTATCAATGTTGGATCCAAAAAGCTTTTCAGTCCTTAGATTGTCCAATAGCGGAGCCGATGCTGCGATATTTTATCGACAGGAGCGCTTATGCATACCAGGAACGCAGGGACGGGAAAGATGAGACAATAGATCTTTACCAGATAGCTATTTTCATTAAACAGATTGCATTTGCGTCCATGGATGCTGGAGTGAGCAAAGAGACGATTGACCAGGTTGTTCCTGCAGCAGTGGGGAAAAGCTGGGAATTGGCATCAAAGCTTTTACTGGATCCTATGGAAGGTATGAAGCTCGCGGTGGAGTTATTCGATCATGGGAATAATAGCCTTAAGCTTTACGGGATGCTTCTTCGGAATTACCGGGTTGCGAAAAAAGCGTTATTGTTGTCAGATATGAAGGAAAATGAAATTTTAAAGCTTTTAGGCCTTACGGAAAAGCAGATGCGGGGAATACGGGCCTGTCGGAAGTTACCGGAAGAGCGTTTGGATACGGTAATGTCGATATTGATAGAGGCAATGAACAGAACGAAAAATTCTTTTGGAAACGAGAGAAATCTGTTTATCCAGACTATGGCAAAATTGATTATATTATAATAGGAAGAAACCCAGACAGAGATCAGTGATGATCGTGCCTGGGTTTTTTATTGTCATGTTTCCAGGAGTCGGATTGCCCGTACATCCCCAATAGATATACCTCCATTTGAAAAATGCTGTGCATTGCTATTGATAATATGAATTAAAATTATATATTGATAATAAAATCATTAGAATTACAATATATTAAATGTAAATTGATAATTTTATAACCAACGCCATCTTCAAATTCATACTAAAATAATTGAAACGGGAGGTGGGAGAATGGCCAATGCGCAGCAAGAGGATTTTGTTCGTAGACGGATTACGGAATTGAGACTAAGCAAAAACATTTCCGAACACAAAATGAGTCTGGATTTGGATAAAAGTGGATCATATATACGTGGCATAACCAGCGGAGCGGCCTTACCGTCTCTGAAAGAACTGTTTAAAATAATTGCCTATTTAGATATGACGCCGGCAGAGTTTTTCGCACCACTGGATGATGAAGATACCACATACAGAAAAGTGTGTGAAAAATTACGGACTATGAATGAATCGGATATTGAAAAGATTAATACTTTTATAGGGTGGATTGAAAAGTAGAGATTGCTTGAAACTTAAGAGGAATGCTTTAGAGGCATCCTCTTTTTTCTTTTGCTAATTAGGAATCAGTAGTATAATGAAAGAAAACGTATTCGGGGGCGCTGCAGATTTTCATCAGAAGTCGAAACGTTCTGATTATAGCAGGGGAAATCCGTAATTTAGGAAAACGGGAGGAAAGAGGAATGGGTAAGGTTTTGATCGTGATCGACATGCAGAATGATTTTGTGACGGGAACTCTTGGCAATAAGGAAGCGCAGGCAATTGTTCTAAATGTGCAGGCAAAAGTAAAAGAGTATGCGGACCGCGGGGATCGGATAATTTTTACCAGGGATACCCATGGGGAGAATTATCTGGACACGCCGGAGGGGAAAAAGTTACCAGTGAAGCACTGCATCAATGGAACGGAAGGCTGGCAGATTGTGCCTGGGCTGGAAGTGGAAAACTGCGAATATATAGACAAGCCGACCTTTGGCTGGCTTAACTGGGAGGGCTTTGGCTCAAACGATGAGATTGAACTGGTTGGAGTATGCACGGATATATGCGTGGTCTCCAATGCGTTGATCCTGAAAGCCAAGTATCCGGAGGCGATAATTTCAGTGGATGCAAGCTGCTGTGCCGGAGTTACACCAGAAAAGCATAATGCCGCACTCGAAACAATGAAGAGCTGCCAGATTGATGTGTATAGACAGGAACAGTAAAAGGGAGTACATGGAAAATTTATAGTGGTTCTTTGCCAGAAAGTATTCTATAATAATCTTGTATAGGCATTTTGCTCCCCGCCGAAAGGCACAAAAAAATTATGTGTATGCAATCATTTAGAAGGCTCTTTCTCAGGTTAAAATTTAGAAACAGTGCTGAGAAAGCGTTTTTGAAATTATATTTCTATTTATTTTCAAATATATCGTCATAGATTTGAATGATGTTCCGCTCAATATTAACGCCATGCAAAAAGCTGAAAGGAATATGGTGGGATTGGATTGTTTGCATGAATTTATAATAATTGCTGTGGCCAAGTGTATCCGTAAAGAGGATAACCCGTTCTGCCTTTAAAATGGACATATTATCTACGGCGCTTGATACGGATGCGCTGACAAATTTCCAGTTTAGGAACTCCTGTCGAAGCTTTTTAACCCAGTTTTCATTACCACCCACAATCGTGATCCGTTTCGCTACAATTGCTTTTTTCATTTCTGAAATCGGAATATTTACAGTAGGAGAAGCGTCCTCAGTGCTGTTGTAAACAAATTCCCGCAGAGCCGTGAGTGATTTTGAGATAGCATTTGCAGGATGGACACATTGCAATTCCAGGCTCTCATAACGAAAAGCATATTCAGGAAAATTTTGATATTTTTGATTTTGAACTTACACCGGATGAAATGGAACAAATTGCTTCTTTGGATAAAAATGAGCGCCTGGGCGATTGGTAAAGGAGACACTATGAAACGATTTTTGATATTTATTCTATCGAGTATTATGGTATTGGCACTCACAGCTTGCGGAAATAGTTCTTCGGCAGAAATTGTTTCAGAAGGTGAAACAAGGACATCTAATAATAAGGATATACAAACGGAACCAGCAGTTCCGGCAAACAGTACGCAGCAGAACACTTTACAAGCGGATGACACCGCACAATCTGAAAAAATAGAAGGAGGCAGCAATATGTTAGTAGCTTATTTTTCTCTTGACGGTGAGCAGTACGGTGTTGGTGTAGTAGAGGAAGGAAACACCAGCATTATCGCTCGCATGATTGCGGAGTAAACAGGAGCCGATTTATTTGAAATCAAACCGGAAACACCATATCCGACCACCTATCAGGGGCTTCTGGATGTATCCCGACAGGAAATGGCAGACAATTCCCGCCCGAAAATTGCCGACACGGTGGACAATATGGATAATTATGACACGCTTTTTATCGGCTATCCCAACTGGTGGGGCGATATGCCAATGATCGTTTACAATTTTTTGGAGAGATATAATCTGTCGGGCAAGACCATTGTTCCGTTTTGCACCCACGGCGGCAGTGGGCTTTCCAATACGGAATCTACGATTGCCGATATTACAGAAGGCAAAATGAAAGACGGTTTCGCAATTCCCGGCACGACTGCCCAGAATGACCGTGATACAGCCAGAAACAATGTGACGGACTGGCTCAGAGAGGATGGATTTATTGAATAAAAAGTTGAGAATTGCCGTAGACAGTGGAATGGTTTTGCTTTTGCCTTTGCTGATGGCATATTCTCTGGTGGGAGAAACCGCCCATGAATATCTCGGCATTGGAATGTCTCTACTTTTCGTTGCCCATCATATTTTGAATGTTGCATGGTGGAAACATCTGCTGCGTGGAAAGTACACACCACTCCGTATTTTAGGAACAGCGATAGACTTGGCACTGGTAGTTATTATGCTGGCTTTGCCAATCAGCGGCATGATTCTATCCCGTTATGTATTTCGTTTTCTGCATCTTGGTGGAGCAGCCACAGCAAGGACAGTGCATCTACTGGCTTCCTATTGGGGATTGGTGCTAATGAGCTTCCACGCCGGTATGCACGGCAATAGGATAATGGAAGTATTCCGAAAAATCACTACTACACAGCAAACCTCTAAAATCAGGACTTGGAGTTTGCGAATGATAATAGTGTTGTTAGCAATCTGCGGTCTTTATACTTATATCAAAAACAAAATCGGATTATATCTATTTTTGAGGACACAATTTGTATTCGTTGATTTTTCGCAACCGGTAGTGTGGTCACTTATAGATTATTTGCTTGTGAGCATTTTATTTATAGTTCTGGGATATGTTTGTACTTACCTTATATGTCTTAAGCATATCCATAAATATAACCACTGACAATTGTCGGTGGCTCAGACTGTAGAGAAAATAGCTCTTTTATTAATGCTATTTTTTTATAAATCGATCATACAAGTACAGCGCCACAATGATTGCCGGAGCATAGACAAAAATATTTACAATAGCCTGAATGAGAATACCACCGAGATAAGTTGATATAAAACCAAATGCCATTTTTCGTTTGCACCGTCCTTCCCTGTTTGGTAAAAAAGAGAATATCTAATGTATCTTTAATGTTATAGAATCCTTTATGCATTGTCAATCTGCTTTCATCAATCTTATATTATTTATAAAAATATGTAAGAAAATGGTAAGCCCATTGTTCTTGTCAGACAGGAATATTCCTATCTATAATAATGGCAGAAAGAGTATTGCTGGCTATATCTGTAATTGTTCATGGAAAGAGAAGTGGGGAAATTTATGAGAAAATGGATTTGCATCTTGTTGGCAACAGGAATTGCAGCTGGCCTTATGAGTGGCTGCAGCAGAAATGTGGGAACGCAGGAATCGGCAGTGTGGCAGGTACTTGAAACCGAAATTCTGGCAGAGAAAGCAGATGCATCAGGAGAGGTGGATTTCACGCATGATTATTCGGAAGAGATCAAAGCGGATATTGAAGATGTGGTATCGAAGTCGGAATCTCTGCAGAAAGAGCTGGAACAGATCAATACGATCATTCAGAAGTTTACTCCATTGGCAGAGAAAGCAGAAACGCAGGGAGAAATGAATGCATCTTCCAGATGGTTTTATGTGATCTGGGATACGGAGCTCAATAATCTCTGGAGCAGATTTATGAATTTGGCTGACCAGAAGACAAAGGAGAGCGTTCTTGCAGAACAGAGAAACTGGGTAGCCATGAAGGAAGAAGCAACATTGCTGAGTATCGGAAGCAGCGAAGAAAATGGCAGCATTTATCCTCTCCTTCAGAATTCTTTTCTGGAAGAAATTACGAAAAACAGAGCCTGTATTCTTGCCAGTAAGCTGGCTGGGATAAAAGGAGAAGATTTCATGCTGCCGGACAGATCAAACAAATACGGCCTGTTTGTTGATAATCAGGGGACAGGAAATGTATATAGCGCATTGGTAACCAGGGAGGGATTGAACGGAGAGAATGAAGCGGTCATTTCGGTATACCGGATAGGAGAAACAAGAGGAACCTTTACGGATCATGGAAATGGAGAACTGGCCTTCGCATCGGATGATGGAAATGTACGGGGAATCATTCATATTGACGGGTGGAAGGGGGCAAGTTTTCATGTTACGGAAGTGACTGGTAACTCCGCTTTCACCGTTGGGGAAGAACTGGAATTTCCGTTCGCATTCTGATGAGGATGAAGTACATAGATAAATTCCTGCATGGAGCATTTCGGCATAGCTGTCCCGGAAAGGAGATGACCATATGAAGCAGAAAAAACGGATCTGGTGGACGTTCAATTTATGGGAAGCAGATGCATTTCAGCAATATCTGGAAGAAATGGCGCTGCAGGGCTGGTTCCTGGAAAACGTCGGCGGTTCTGTCATGAAATTTTACAGGGCACAGCCGGAAAAAAGAAGATACGCGGCGCTTCTGGTTCCGGGAAGCTCTTCCCTTACCGGCGCGGACAGCTGGAAGGCAGAACAGTTTCACAAGGAGTGCCAGGAAGCAGGATGGGATTTTCAATGCAGCGGAACTTACTGGCAGATATTTTATACCACCGATGAAAGCGTGAAGCTGACCGGAGATATGACGGAAGAGAGGCAGTTCCTGATTCAGAAATCTCTTTTCTGGAACGGGTCTGCGAAAATTTCCTATCCTGTACTGGTAGTATTAAGTTTGTGGTCGTTATACAGCAATCTGCAGAATCCGGGAAAAATGTTTGCGGATCCCGTGGCGCTTATGCTAAATCCCCTGCTGCTTGGAATCTGCATTTCCTGGACGGTAACCTATGCGCGGCTGTTTCGATGGAACTGTGGGAATACAATGGCTATAAAAGAAGGCAGGCCGTTTCCGAGAATGAATCTGCAGCGGAAGGTAAGCTTTAAAAAGCGTATCATTCTATTAGATGAAATCCTGATTCTGGCAGTTCTGGCGCTGGCATTTTCTTCTTCCATGAGAGCCCTGGCCGGAACCATGCTTTCTTCCATTCTCATTGTAGTGATTTCCCTGTTTGTAAGGAACCTGCTCAGAAATAACGGCAGCGGAAATGCCCGGGATGACTGGATGTCATATGCGGTTGGCGTTGGTGTGCTTTGCATGATTCTGATTCCCTTGTGTAATGCGGCAGCAACTCACTTTCTGGGAGCAGATGAACCGGATACCGGGAGAAAACATACGGTATTCGCTAGCTATCAGGCAAATGATGTTCAGATGAGCAGTTCTGGAAAGTCAGTAGGCGTTACCGTATATACCAGTCCCATTTCCTGGATCATTGCGAAAACCAGCAAATGCTATCCAAAGGATATGACAAAGTGGTGGGATCAGATGGAACTGGAACTTCCGGCAGAGCTGGGGGAACTTCCCGAGGGGACAGAAGTGTCCTGGTGCCGGTACATGGTCCGCAAAGATGGGGCTGAGCCTGTTTCGGAAGAAAATTTCTATCAGGATGAGCCGACTCTTGATGAAGTGATATTAAAAGACAGAAATCGTCTGGTTGTGCTGGATTATGGCGGTGGTATGAATCTTACCGACATGAAAGAAGCGGTAGACGTTTTTTATCAGGGGCAAACAGAGTAAATGCAAATGGTGCAAAGGAGATTATATTCATGAAAAAAGTATTCGGAATCGGAAGCTGTATGGTCGGAATAGTACTGGTTATTTCTGGTGCTGTGATGAAGCTGAAAGGACAAACAGCGGTTACTGTCATTGGAGGCGCAGACGGTCCTACCGCTGTGTTTGTTGCCGGAAAACTGAATGGTGATTTCTCTATCATACTGATTCTGATCGGAATTGTATTGTTGGCTGTAGCAGCAATTGTTTATTGGAAGAAAAATGGCGGAAATTCATAAGAAAAGCAGCTCGCATGGTATTGGCAGCAGGAACGGTGTGAAAAGGGGGCGATTACATGGAAGAGAGTTTCTGGAAACAGACGTATGAGAAGATTCTGATTGGAATGGGTCTCTTTGGGATTACATTGAAATTTCTCTTTCTCAATCAGATTCTCCCCTTCATTGGCGCCCTTTTGCTGTTTACAGGATTTCGAAAACTGAGATCAGAAAACCGCTGGCTGAAAGCCGGATATGCAGGCGCCGCGCTCGAAGTTGTGATTACCATTGTGACAATTGTGCTTGGAAGTGTGCTCGAACGAGAGAAAATCTATGCTTTGTACGCATGGAAAGGAATTGATTTCTGTGGCGGAATCCTGCCGGTCGTGCTGATGATTTGTCTTTTCCTTGGAATGCGTGAGGAGTTGGAACAGCGTGATGAAAAAATAAAAAGTGAAGTTCTGCTCCATATCATCATCTGGTATGCGGTGGTGACGGTGCTTGCGATTCAGGAATATGAGGGCTGGATTCTTGGTTTTGTAATCGTTGCTGCATACATTGGAATCCTTGTAGAGTTAAAGAATATAGCAGAAAAACTGGAAGAGGCCGGATATGTACTGGAAGAACATTCGGTGCGGATTTCAGACAGTAGATGTGCAGCAGGAGCAGCAATTCTGACTGCGGCAGGTCTGTTCGTCAGCTATACATGTTTTGGTGCTTATCATATGGAGTGGACAACTGCAAATGAAACCCAGGATCCGGCATGTGAAGAAACCAAAGCACATCTGTTATCCCTTGGTTTTCCGGAAGATATCTTGCATGACTTAAAGAAAGAAGATATTCTGGCGTGCAAAAATGCCAGACAGGTTCTGCTGAATCAAAGCGATGATTCGCTGCGGGGCAGGGATGGGCAGTTGCAGCTTGACGGCTTGGCAGTAGAACTGGAACAGGAAGGCCAGTGGAAGGTGATCCATCATTTCTTATGGAATGGAAATCCGGGCTTTCGCGGGACAGAAGCAGTACAGATCAATCCGGCATATCAGGAAATGAACGGGGGCTGGACCTCCCAGGGTAAACTTACCGGTCAGGTCCTTTACGATAAGGATGAAACTTCTTACACCGCAGATTATAAAATCTTGCAGGACGAAAATTACGATACCGGCATGAATGCTTTCTTTTACGGAAGTCAACAGAATGCCAGCATTTTCGCGGAATTTTCCTTGCCGCGGAGTGGGGAAAACTGTCGCGGATACGTGGCCTATGAAATCAAGGCAAAGGAAAGTGACTGGTGGATTGATTCCTGGCTAAATTATACCCATCAAAAGACCATCTGGCAGTATCCGGTCATCTCAGCAGCCCAGAACAGAAGACAGGGCGGCTGGCTGGACGAGCGTGTGTTCAGTACTGTGCAGGATGCGCTGCAGGTGCTTCCAGAGGGGGAAAATGAAGGCTCTATCGGTTCATAAACTCGAAAAATTGGATGTTATTGGGAGAAATATTATGACTGGGAATATGATAGGGTTTGTTATATGGGCGATGGTTGGCGTTATTATCATTAGTCTTGGAATAAGAGCATATCTTTCAGGAAAAGTGGCTGACTTTTAGGCAAACATAAAATCTATATCTGTAAATGATATAATGGGCTACAATCATGCGGTTGGTAAGCTGTTTGTTATTTATGGAGCAATATTGATTGCATTGGGATTACCGCTGCTTTCAGGACAGAATTCTCCATTTATTTTACTGTCAGTATTGGGAGTAATGATAGAAACAATAGTAATCATGGTGGTTTACAGTTTGTGTATTGAAAGAAAGTATAGAGAACAATAGTTTTTGCTCGTTCAATTTTATTCTGTATAATCTGTTGTTATTTAAAAATAAAAATGCTAAAATAAAAGTAGTTAAGATATTATCTAAAATAGTATAAATTAAGCTATTTTGGATAATATATTATTTGTAAATAAAGGCGGTGAAAACGAATGGAACAACTGATATGGGAAACAGCGGAAGAATTGGATCAGAAGCTGGCACAAAGGGTAAGAAACATCCGAAAACGGCGTTCCATTTCCCAGGAAAAATTATCCTCTATGAGTGGTGTAAGCTATGGCTCTATCAAAAGATTTGAAGCTACCGGACAGATCTCCCTGATCTCACTGACCAAGATTGCTATGGCCTTGGATATTGCAGATGAGCTTAGGAGTATTTTTACACAGGTGCCATATAAGAATATTCAGGAGGTTATTAATGAAACCAAATAATGCATTGCAGGTTCTCTACGATGAAAGGCTCGTTGGAACGCTGGCGATGACTGCAGACCATAAAGCGGCATTTCAATATAGCGAAGAATGGCTTGAACATGGATTCCCGATCAGTCCATTTTCTCTTCCACTGAAAAGGCAGGTTTTTGTTCCAAACAAAGACTATTTTGATGGACTTTTTGGAGTATTTGCGGACAGTTTACCAGACAACTGGGGAAGATTATTGTTGAACCGACTACTGCGCGCCCATGGACAAAATCCGGATAAACTTACAGTTTTGGAGCGGCTGGCTATCGTTGGAAAATCAGGAATGGGGGCGCTTACCTATTATCCAGAAAAGGAAATGCAGGAAAAACAGGGCCATAGTAATCTGGATGAACTTGCGGAGCAATGTCAGAAGCTGTTGAATACAGAGTATTCTGATAAACTGGATGAGCTATATCGCCTGGGAGGTACCAGCGGTGGAGCTAGACCCAAAATTATGACAACTATTGAGGGGGAAGAGTGGATCATTAAATTTCCGGCCCATGTAGATGGAAGAAATGCTGGAAAGATGGAATATGATTATTCCTGCTGTGCCAGACAATGTGGTATTGCCATGAGTAAGGCCAGATTATTTCCATCAGACAAATGCGAAGGGTATTTTGGAACAAAACGATTTGACAGAATGATGGATAATGGCAGTCAAAAACGAATCCATATGTTAACCGCCGCTGCTCTTTTGGAATTAGATTTCGAACAGCCAAGTCTGGATTACCACAGTTTGATGAAGCTGACGAAAATTTTAACCAGGGATCATCCAGAAGATGTGAACAATATGTTCCGCAGGATGTGCTTTAATGTGTTCGCTCATAACCGAGATGATCATTCTAAAAATTTTACGTATCTATACCATGAGGCAGAGGATTGCTGGCGGTTGAGTCCTGCATACGATCTCACTTACAGCAATACCTATTACGGAGAACATACAACCACAGTGGATGGAAATGGGCGCAATCCAGGAGAAAAGGAGATTCTGGCAGTTGGCATTGCCGCTGGGATGGCGAGAGCGGAATGCAGGAGAATTATGAACCAGATCAAGGATTGTGTGAACCAGATGCTGGGACAGTATCTTTCTTAGAAAAATGGAGTACAATTGCAACTTAAGGAAGTATCGCAAATATTTTTCACCCCATATGGCCATTTCATAATAAATCTTGATGAATTGTAAAATATCTATAATTTGTAAATAATTTTAAAGCTGCATTGCCGCCATCAAATGGCGGCAATTGTATTTTTCTCCTGTTCGGAATCATTGCGCAGATAGCTGGGAGCAGGATGGTGTAGTTTAATGGATTCTGCCACGTCAACGGCCAGACGATTTGGACGTTGTTGTTGCTGATCTCATGAACTGTCACCGACTTGCTTTTTCGCAAGGAAATCAGTTATTGGTCAGGCTGAGAAGTCAGCAACATTTATTTGTTATTGAGTGCCGGGTTATACCTATTTTTCGTGTGTATGATATACTTGTGGTATAATCCATATACTAAACAAGATAAAGGGTGGTACTATGCAGATTTTTGTTGATGCAGATGCTTGTCCGGTGGTTTCCATTGTGGAAGCAGTTGCGAAAAAATATAGGGTGGCGGTAACGCTGCTATGCGATACAAACCATGTATTGTATTCTGATTATAGTGAGGTAGTGGTTGTTGGAGCCGGCACGGATGCCGTAGATTATAAGCTGATCAGCATTTGTCATAAAGGAGATATCGTGGTATCGCAGGATTATGGAGTAGCAGCTATGGCTCTTGGCAAAGGGGCTTATGCAATTCATCAGTCAGGCAAGTGGTATACAAATGAAAATATTGACCAGATGCTGATGGAACGGCACTTAAACAAAAAAGCGCGGCGGAGCAGCCAGAAGAATCATATAAAGGGGCCGAGAAAGCGCACCGATGCAGATGATGAAAGATTTTTTCAGTCTATGGAAAAATTGGTATTGATGGCTATGAAAAACTGTTCGGAAGATACAAAGAGAGGGCAGAACGCGTGAATGAGAAATATCAGCTTTATTATTATTGGAATCATGGCATGTGCGATCAGTGTGGAGCACCAATACTGATTTTAAATGAGGCATTAAGTTACGAGGGCAATGATCAGCAGGAATTACAGGCTTTTTTGGATGAGCATGCGGAGTGCAAGTATTTTTCTAATATAGATGAACAGAAAAATTTTGAAGAAATTGGCGGCTGTAAAAAGTTGGAAGAAACATATAATTACAAATCGCCATATTGGGCCATGCGCTCTGTAGGAAGCAAATCCCTGCTGGGGCAGTTTTGCTGCAGCGCGTGCAGAGAAAAATGGATCCGGGAAAGAGAGGCCGATCATTTAAAAATTTATACATACTTCTGGGAATTGCGAGAGTATGCACTGAAAGTAGCCCCAGAACCATGTGATAATCCATCTGGAATTGTTGTGTTTGATCTGGAGACTACGGGGTTGAACAGTAACGATAATGAAATTTTACAGATCAGTGCGGTTGATGGAAACGGGGATTTACTTCTTAATGAGTATGTCCGACCAGAGCTGATCAGGTCATGGCCAGACGCGGAACTGGTGAATGGTATTACACCAGAGCGGGTAAGAAAATGTAAGACCATCAGAGAACTGATAGGGAAGATAAAGGGCGTTTTTGCATCAGGGAAAACATGGATCGCGTATAATTGTGATTTCGATCTCGGATTTTTATTTTTTGTAGGTATTGAACCAGGTACGAATACCGAATTAGAAGATGTGATGTATGATTTTGCCGAAATTTGTGGGAATTATGATAAGCGCTACGGAACCCGACGATGGCAGACGTTAGAAGCGGCCGCCGCACATTTTGGGTATAACTATAAAGCGCATGATTCCTTGGAAGACGCAAGAGCCACACTGTATATTAGGAATAGAATTAAGCGGGAAAAAGAAATATTAGATGAATTGACTGCTCCATATCAGACGGTGAAAGGAGAACAGATTTAGGCAAAATGATACCTTACTTACAGTGTGAAAATGATACCTCATTTATATCGGAAACAACCCCAAATTTTTCTGCTATCCAAGATGGGTGAAACATTTGGGGTTTGGTCATTCAAAATGTGCAATAAAATCAAGCGGATTACTGGACTTTTAACTAAACACTGCAAGAATTCCCCCATCCTCTTTAGGGGGGTGGGAGGAATTGCCTGCTTTTGATTTCTGATATTGCAATAACTGGCATGATTCTATATTGCACATAGCTGCACGGATAAAGAGAACTTACGTTCGATAAAACATGGACATATAGAAAAATATATGGTACAATATAATCAGTCGAGATAATAGGGAAGGCTGATTATTATGAGAAAATTGGATAGCAATGCACACTCGGTATTTTTATTATATTACCATTTGATTCTGGTTATAAAATACCGAAAAAAGGTTTTGAATGATCCGATTTCAAATCGGGCAAAAGAAATATTTGAGTATATTGCTCCGAACTATCACATTACTCTGGAAGAATGGAATCATGATCAGGACCATGTTCACATCATGTTCCGTGCCCATCCAAAATCAGAACTGAGTAAGTTCATCAATGCGTATAAAAGCGCAAGCAGCCGCCTGATCAAAAAAGAGTATCCGGAAATCCGGCAAAAACTATGGAAGGAAATGTTCTGGAGCCAGAGCTTTTGCCTGCTGAGTGCTGGCGGTGCCCCGATTGAGGTCATCCGTCAGTACATCGAAACACAGGGAGAGGGTAAAAGTGAACACCGTGTACCGTTTTCGGATTTATCCGAATAAAGCACAGAGGGAATTATTTGCAAAGACATTTGGCTGTGTTCGTTTTGTCTATAACCGGATGCTTGCCGAGAAAAAAGCGTATTATGAGAAAACCGGGAAGAGCTTAAACGTAACACCAGCCAGGTATAAGTCAGAGTTCCCATGGCTGAAAGAAGTAGACAGTCTGGCATTGTGTAATGCACAGCTGCATCTGCAGACGGCATACAAGAATTTCTTTCGTGATGCCTCGGTTGGTTTTCCGAAATTCAAATCAAAAAAGAAAACAGTAAGAAACTACACAACCAACTATGTAAATGGAAATATCGTTTTACAGAATGGAAAGTTAAAACTTCCAAAAGCTGGCTGGGTCCGTATGAAACAGCATCGGAAGATGGAAGAGGGTTACCAGCTGAAAGGTGCAACCATCACTCAGGAAGCAGATGAACGATACTATGTTGCTTTGTTATATTCCTGCGAGGAACCGGTGAACGAAATCAGGAAAGCTGAATCCGCGATTGGTCTTGATTTTTCCATGAAGGAGTTGTATGTGGATTCCAATGGAAACCATGCGGCATATCCGCATTTCTTTCAGAATGCCCAGCAGAAGCTGGCAAAAGAGCAGCGTAAACTGAGCCATTGTGAACAGGGCAGTAACCGTTATAAAAAACAAAAAAAGAAAGTGGCACGAATCCATACCCATATCGCACATCAGCGAAAGGATTTTTTGCATAAGGAGTCGAGGAAGATAGCCAATTCCTATGATATCGTGTGCATGGAAGATCTGAATATGAAAGAAATGAGCCAGGATATGTGTTTTGGAAAGCGTGTTCATGACAATGGCTGGGGAATGTTCACGGATTTTCTGGCATATAAAATGGAACGCGCCGGGAAGAAACTGGTCCGTATTGACCGCTGGTATCCCAGCTCCAAGACCTGCAGCTGTTGTGGAAACATAAAAGAGGATTTGCAATTGAGTGATCGCATTTATGAGTGTTCGTGCGGAAATCGAATGGACCGGGATCAAAACGCAGCAATCAATATATGCAGGGAAGGTATTCGAATATCTGGAATGATACTTGATACAGAAAAGAAAATCTCCTGATCCTTGCGGAAGAAATTCCATACCATCATAATGTCTAATAAAACCGTGGGACACACGGGGATAGCTCGCTTATGCTTTGCCCTATCGGGCAATCGAACGAGAAGCCCCCACTTCAGGCGCTAGCTAAGTGGTGGGAGTATGTCACGCCTGAAAAGATCTTGGATTAGATCTTACACTGGAACAGCAGAATAGCATCATTTATGGAATTTTTCGTTCTATATGTTATAATCGCTGCTTATCGTCATAAAAGTTTACGTTTACTGCGTAAACGTAAACTTTTTATTTCAATATACCTAAACAGACACAAATCAAAAATATTTGCCGTACTTGTCTGCAGGATTATCACATGTGAGAATCTGTGACCACATGCGATTTAAATTCAACATATATCGTGAAATTCATTGTGTATTCGCTTAATTACAAAGTAAAATTGGTGCTGCATGATATAGCCTTGGGCATAAATGTCCAGGGCTATTTTTATTTACATTTCTCGCAATAAAAAGTTTACGTTTTTCACTAAAAAGTAAACTTTTAATTGTTATGTGGCCTGTATGATGCTATAATACAATTAGAGTAAACATAAACAATGTAAACGTAAATATTTATATCAATCAGGAGCATCCTATGGAAGAAATCAAAGAAAAATCTGCAAAAAAACCGGTTAGCATGCGCTTGACCGCAACAGCATCGGAACGGCTGATGCACATCATTGAACTGTATAAAAATCTAGAAGACCCAAAAGGCGAGCAGCAGGAGAATGCTATTCTGCGCATTCTTGATATTGCAGAGTCCGACAATGTCAGAGGGACACATCCTGAGTTAGAAGGCCCCTTACTGGCAGTTGAAGCCACGATCTCTGCATTAATTAAACAACTTAATGGTATAGCAGTCGGTCAGGATGCCAAAATTTCTAGGCTTCAGGAAGCATTAAATACTGCGATTACAGAGAAAGAACAGGCTATTGAAAAGGCCAAAATTGATATGGATAAGGCCCAGCAAAATACTGATTTGGCTAACAGGCTCCAAAAAGAGGCCATGGATACGATGAATAAAGCAGAGGAGGATGCCGCTGCCCAGATTGAAGCCATAAAAAAAGAAACCACTGCTCAAATTGAAAAAGTAATGAGTGAAAAAGAGCATGCATGCCGTGAGCGTGATGATGCCCGCACGATTGCCAATGAAAAAACTGCCAGCAATGATCTTCTTCTCAAAAAAATGACTGGTATGGAAGCCGATCTGGAAAAATACAAGGATTTACAGGAGCAGTACAAAGAGCTCCAGGACAAATTTTCAGCCCTACTGTCTCAGTTAAATGAAAGCAAATTGCGTGCGGAAATTGATAAAGAGCGCGCCGTCATGGATAAAGAGCGTGAAATGCAGGAGCGTATCAGAGAAGCGGATAGAGAAAATGCAAAGCTGCAGGCAAAAATTGAACAACTGTCACCTGCAGAAGCCTCGCCAAAGTAAATATTTTTAAGGAGCCATTCATGAAAAAATCATTAGATCGTTTCCTAATAGCACAGCAGAATTACTATCATGACGCTTATGAGGAATTAAAGGTAGGTAAAAAGAGAAGCCATTGGATGTGGTTCATATTCCCCCAGATTCGTGGTCTCGGATACAGTAATATGGCGATATACTATGCCATTGAAAGTCGTGAGGAAGCTGAAAACTATATTACGGATCCAACCCTCGGCCATAATCTGATTGAAATATCTACTGTCCTGCTGGAAATTAAAGACAACGATGCAAAGAAAGTAATGGGTGAACCAGATGATAGAAAGCTCCAATCCTGTATGACCTTATTTTCCACTGTTGCACCGGAAATAGATGTATTTGAAAAGGTACTCCAAAAATTTTATGGCGGAGTCAAAGACAGCAAAACCTTAGAAATTCTTCAGGAAGTAGAAAGTTAAAAGCTTTTCATTGGAATATTGACTTTTCAGTGAAAATAGAATACGATGTTGTTAGCTAACTACTCTTGCTAAGACAGAGACAAAAAATATGGTGAGCAATCCTACCATAAAGCTGCCGAACTTCATTTTCTGCTGAAGGTTCGGCAGCCTTTTTTGCATAGCACATTTCTTCCCATTGATCTACATAAATGGTCATGCCATCATCTGATAATCCTTGATTTGCCCCAAATCCAATGATAAAATACTCATAGATTCTTTCATTTCAACAACTTTTGTCTCTGACAAAGCGCACGCCATTTTATGGCCGAATGAGTGGGGGAATTCTGGAAAATAAACAGAATAACTATGTACGTTGGAGGAACTTCCTTTTGGAGGTTCCTTTTTTCGTGCCCAAAAAGGAGGACTCACCTATGAAACTTACAATCAAGGATCTTATTCGGCTCCGCCACTGCGAAAGCCACTACCGTCTCGGAAAACTGGGATTATATGCTGCATCAAAACGTACCCAGTTTTTTTATCAAAAGAAGGACTCTTTAATTTTAGCATTATCCAAAGGGCCTACTTCCTTTTCAGAAGCACTCGAAAAAGCATTTCTGGAATACAGCAGAGACTGGTTCCTTAATAACCGCCAGTATGAAACCTGCCGGGATCAGGACCTTGCCAGGTGGCATCGCTTTGCTGACTGGTTCTTTGAGCAGGGTTATCAGATTTTGAAGACCAGGCTCTGCTCAGCGATTTCAGTCAATACAAGCTGCAACCACGTAGCGGTGTCTGAATTATCTGCACAAGCAGATCTGGTTCTTAAAAAGGGGGAGCATGTCTATGCTTTAAGTATTTTCCCGAATGAATCACAGTATTCTGTGAGAGCCAGGAAGCAAGAGACCCAGGCATATTACAGCCTGGAACTGTTATCACAATACCTGATCAGCGCTCCAGCCTATGGACAGGAAACGATTTCCATGATCTGCTACTTAAAATCCAAAGAGGATAAGGCTGATTTTCTGGCCTCACAGTATACGGAAGGGAAATGCTATCTTCAAATGGGATACGGCGGGATAGCGGAGGCCACCCAGGCTCTCCTGAGCACGATCCAGCTTTCCGTACCTCAAAAATGTGAATACTGCCGCTATACAGATGTATGCCATCAGCAGAATACTTCCGCATTGGCACCGGAAAAACAACCAGAAGAAACTTCCATCCCTGTTCCAGCGGAAACAGTCGATTTAGAGAAAGGACTGACACCGGAGCAGCGGAGAGTTGTTGAACACATGGATGGCCCTATGGCAGTCATCGCGGTACCTGGTGCCGGCAAGACTCACTGTCTGATTGCACGTATGGTACGAATGATCAAAAACGGGATTTTGCCGGAACAAATTCTTTTTGTCACCTTCACCAAAAAGGCCGCTGGCGAAATTCTGGAACGTGCCAGACGGGTGCTCGGTGAAGAAAGTGCATTGCCGGCCATCTTTACCTTCCACAGCCTTGGCTACACGATTCTTCGCAAACATGAGGACTTCATAGGAAAATCCTTAAAAATTGCAGAGAAGGTAGACTACTATCGTCTGATTTTGCAGATCATTGATGAAATCTCTCCATTGTCCGGCATTGACTATGACGGACTCACCGGTGATTTCGGCCTGCTGAGCAGGATTTACAACGCTGTACTTTCCATTGAGAAAGACGGACTGGAAGAGTGGAAAAAACATGCGGATTTTCCTGATCCGGATGGTTTAGGGTGCCTTTATCAGAAACTGAAGGAACGAATGAAAGAAGAGGGGTATATCTGCTTTGATGAACAGATCCAGCTTACCAACCAACTGTTTAGCGAATATCCAGATGTATTAAAAAGCTATCAGCAGCGTTTTCGCTATGTAATGATTGATGAATTCCAGGATATCTCGTCAGATCAGGTCGATCTGGTATACGCCATCGCATCCCATGGAAATATTGTGGTTGTGGGAGACGATGATCAGAGTATTTATTCCTGGCGCGGAGGAAGCAACTATTACCTGCTTCATTTTCAGGAGATGTGGAGCAACAGTAAAATCGTGATTCTTCCAGATAATTTCCGGTCGGTAGACCACATTTTGGAAGCTGCAAATGCGCTGATTGCCAATAATACGAATCGGTATCGCAAATCTCTGCGTTCCCATCACCGCGCTACGGTTCGGCCGATTTATCGGAAAAATGTTCTGGTAGATACCATCCGGGATCTGGTTGCATCCGCAGAACGCTCTGGTTATAAACCTGGAGATATTGCCATCATTGCGCGCAAAAATAAAGCGCTGGAAAAGATCAAAAAAAGTTTAGATGGTTTTTACCTTGCAACTTCACCCAAAACATTACTCATAAAGGATGAGGTATTTATTGCCATTCGTGACACATTTTCTCTCTACGTGACCAATTTTCATGATCCACTGGCGCTTTACAGACAGCTGAAACGTAATGGATATGAACTGGACATTCCTGTCGAGCGAGACCACATGTTGGAAAGCTTCTTAAAATATTTCAATCTTCCAGAACCAGATTTATATGATCCGGATCTGCTTGAAATATATGAAGCATCCGGCAGTCCCGGTATCGCACTTGCCAGGACACTTTCTTCCTGTAAAAAACTTCTGTATGCCCAGGATCTGTCCGATGCCGTTCGGTCCATTTACCAGTTTCTCAGGCAGAAGAAGGAACATCCGGCAGTAGAAGAGTTGTGCTCCCGCATCGAAATGAGGGCTATCAATACGGCTTCCGAATTTCTTAACCATGTGAATGCCATGATCGAATTTTCTGATACGGCAGAGGTTGAATATCCCGCAAACCCTGATACGATTACCCTTCTTACTGCTCATAAATCAAAAGGGAAAGAATTTCCCACCGTAGTGATTTATGGAGTAGAAGAGTTTGAAGAATCAGAAGAGGGCCGGAATCTGCTGTATGTTTCCATGACCCGGGCCAAACGAAACCTCTTTCTTTTGCAGAGTAGTTTTTCCGACGCCCCGCTGTATCCGGAGTTTAAAAACTATGTCGATTGACCGCTGCCGCGGTATCTTGTTCACGCACAGATATTGTGTTAAGATGGGGTATGGAAATAGTGGGGGAGAATTACATAGCTCCCGGTCACCATAGAACCCTTGGTCGAAAAAAATATTATATGGCATATACGGAAAGTAAAGATAACCAGGAGGAAAATGATTATAAAATTTGAGTGGATTGAAGAAGGGGACGGCCGTTACCGTGTCCATTTTTTTGACATGGATGAAAAGAAGGTATTCGACATTAAGATTACCGACTATAGTGATCCGTACTGGCAGCAATCAAATCAGGAACGGAAAATTCGTCGCGAATGCTGCTATGATGTTATCTTCTATGCCGGACACCGCAAAAGCTATTCCGACAACCCGAATTATGAAACGGAATACGGTTTTCAGGGTAAACCAGAACATGACATAATATATCCGGGAGCTGTGCAAAAATTTTATAGCAGATTCCTATGTTTTTGATTACGAAAAAGCATTGCGCGGCCTTCAAAAGAGGAAGGCAATGTCAGATTGGTTTCTGGCCAGTGGATATACCGGAGATTATGAAGGAAAGCAGGAATATAAAAAATCTATTGTAGTTGACGAACTTGACTAAAAAGCTTACTGAATTGGTTGCCGCATCGTCATCTTGTTCACGCACAGATATTGTGTTAATATGGAGTATAGAAATAGCTCGGAAAGGAGGATTTCGCGATGAGCGAAAAAGAAGAGATCATATTCATGCAGACCCGATTGGTACGTTTAGCATCAAAGGAATGGCATCTTCCTGTGGATGAGATTTTTAACATCTTCGGAAAAGCAGATGTACTTGGCTATATCGAAAAATGTTATGGGATTTTTCACTGCGAAGGAGATGATGCTGTATTAGAAGACATCACGGAATTTCTTCAAAGAAAGGGGATCCAAATTAGTGCTTGATTTTACAGATGGGCTTATCCTTTACCATGGCAGCTATTGTGAAGTAAAGAAGTCTTTATTGGAAAGATGCGCCAGACGAAAAGACTTTGGCCAAGGCTTTTATCTAACCACCTCCAAGGACCAGTCTATTCGTTTTCTCAAGACTTCCATTGCTAAAGCATTCGCAAATGGAATCATTAAAGAGAATCAGGATTATGGCTATCTTTCCATCTTTCAGTTAAGACCTTCACCAGAATTATCCACATATGCATTTGATGATGCAAATGTGGAATGGCTGCACTGTGTTGCGGCTCATCGAAAAAGACTTTTGTTTCTGGATGTTGAAGATGCTATGGCAAAATATGATATTATTGCTGGGAAAATTGCGGATGATGCGACAAATGCAACGCTGGCCGCATACCTAGTCGGCGCCTTTGGAATAGCCGGAAGCAAGGAAGCTGATGATTTTTGTATTAAACAGCTACTTCCGAATAAGTTAAAGGATCAGTATTGTTTTAAAACAACTGCAGCGCTTGATTGCCTGCATTTTGTGGAAAGCGAGAAAATATGGCTGAAGAAATGATTTCAAAAGAGCGAATAGACTATACGATTGACCTTCTTATTACCATGGCCGTCGAAGAAATTGCAGAAGATACAGGAAAAAGTCCAAGGGAAATATTGCCGGAATTTTATTCTTCCAAAACCGGCAAGGCACTTTACGATGAGCAGACCCGATTATGGTGCGATGGCCCATCCTATATTGCCGAATTATACATGGACGAACTCTCCAAAAGAAAGATTTGAGAAAAAGCTGTTTCTAACGTATTATGCGTTTGAAACAGCTTTTCTGATTAACAGATTTCCCGGCACTAAGGCTCCTTCTTTTCCTTCTTTTCTGTCCATTCTTGGCGTTGCGCTCACCTTTGATCTATGTTAAACTATCCTTGATAAAAATTATTTCAACCACAATAGACTCTGTCTTCGTTTCAAGCAATTGCTTATTAAAAGGGGATGAGTCTGCACAGATGCGGACCAAATTAGAGGAACTCTAATTTGGTCTTTTTTTGTGCATTCACAACAAAGAGAGGAGGAACCTATGGCTATTTTACAACTGCCGTACAATTTGTCTGCGCTATTCAATTTCAATGAACCAGACACAAATGAGGGGGCGATGGAATCTTCGGATGAAGATTTTTTCGACCTTTTTGATTTTCTGCCAGAAAATACGGTGACTACCAATTATCTGGCTAAAGGAGATGACCGGATCCAGTCACTGCTCCGGATCAAACCCCGCCGTACTTATTCCATGAATGACTTTTTCAAATTATTTTCCAGAGACCAATTCTGGAAAAAGAGCAATAGCCGAAAAGATTTCACGGAATATCTGATCAAGACCTACTGGAAAAAGGTGATTGATCCTTTTGTAAATACCCTTTACAAAGATTTTCTGGCCGGTCAGATCACAGAAGAGGAGATTACTGCAAAGCTAGAGGAGATTCTAGGATTTACTATTTCCCTATCACAATGTCACGATGCACAAGTGAAAAGACTGGTTGCAGCAACCGGTATGCCCACAGACTGTATTTTCCAGATAACCGCATTTGAAAATGAATATTTTCTGATCTTTGGGAAACTAAAGGCAAGGAACAGAAACCGTCAAATCTGGCTGACCTCCGATAGGCGAAAATGTACTTTATGGGATTCCTATTATCTTGCAAAGCTGGCAGTTATAGAGCGCATCCGAATTGAATACCAGCACTACATTCACTCCATTGAATCAAAGGATAATGATCTGGTCTATCTGTCCATTTTAAATGAGATAGCTAATGGATTCCATGTTTGCGGGAGAGTATGTCCTGTATATGCCTATGAAAAAGAACAGGTTTTGTACCCCGAAGTCATGAAGTTTTTGGACAAACTGAAAATTCCTGTAAAACTGCGAATACCAGGCCAGAGCGCAAGCGGAATTCTGTTTAGCTTTTCACTCCTGCAACAGGTATTACCGGTCTTAAAACAGTATTCCATCAGCAAAGTAGATTTTCTGTACTATGCAACAATTCCAGAGGGATACCTCATTATCATAAAAGCCCTGATGGAACAGCACAAAATGCAGGAAGCAGATGAGCGCTATCATCGAAATAACACAGAGGTCGCCAATGCATTTATGACCAAAAAAAATATTCCACCAAAACATCAGGATTACATGAAAGAGAGCAGTTTCTTAAATGTTTACCGCTATATAGAGGTAGATGAAGACTGTGATCTGGATAAAATGCAGGAACTGGAAAAAGAATTTCTCGCTCTGGGAGATATTTTGGGAAAGCATCCCTATGATGCTTCCATTCGTTTCCGCAAGCTTGGACGTCACCATGCTTCCGGCCTTTATTCCCCGGCCTACCAGTGCGTATGCATTGATGTCCGCTCCCCCAACAGCTATGTCCACGAATTTCTGCACATGTACGATCACTTTCATGGAATGCTGAGTGAAGGGTATGATTTTAAAGAAATCCGGCTTCAGTATGAAGCCTGCCTGCAGGAATATCTTTCGGACTGTGAAGATCCAGATTTAAAAGCACGGCTGAATGGAAACAGCAAATACAACCTGGATTACTATTTCGTCCCTACGGAAGTGTTTGCCCGCTGCGGAGAACTGTATTTTACGCGTTTTCGTGGTGTAGATAATTCTCTGTTGAGATTTGAAAGAGGATTTGACTATCCGGAAAACGAAAAATTATTGGAGCTGATCAAAAAATATTATGATCAGCATTTTTTAACGGAGGAGATATCATCATGAAGAAATTTTTTATCAAGGACCTGGCCAGCATGGTCGAAAAGGAGATTGCAACGGAGTTTTTACTTCGAAATGTCAAATTGTCTATTGCAGATGGCCGGCGCTGGCAAGACCTTACACTGAGTGATAAGAGTGGTATTGTATACGGAAAATGCTGGTCCGAACATATTTCAGATGAAACTGATAACTATGTTGGAAAAATTGTCCGTGTCATCGGAAAAGTTGAGCTTTTCCGAGAGCAGTGTATGCTGCGGATTGTCCGAATCACTCCGGCTGAAACATATGATCCGGCAGATTTCCGGGTTACTTTGTCCAACTACGATACAGAACAAAGTATCCTCTGCTTAAAAAAACTCCTTGATGAAATTGAGGATCCCAGACTGTATAGTCTATGCTGCGCTGTATTCGGCATAGGAACTGCCAGATACGAACGTTTTCTGGAATCCCCATTGACCGAAGAGGCCACACATTCATATTTTGGCGGTTTTTTAAAGCATACCATCAATGTTGCAAACCTGGCTGATATCGCGCTTACGATCTGCGAAGGCAGCCCCAATGAAGTGATCCGGCCGGATCCATCACTGGTCATTGCCGGTGCGCTTCTTCACGCAAGCGGCGTGCTTTCCCAGCTCACACTCGGCGCTGCGGAAGGCATCCTCACGGAACGGGCCCGCCTTTTGGCTTCTTCCACGGATGCGGTTTTAATGGCCGTCTGCACAAACAGCCGGTTAGAACAGGAGAAACGGGTTACGGATATGTCCGCACTTTTGCATATCCTGGAAGCTGCCAATGGAATGACACTACCTAAAACCAAGGAAGCAGTTATTGTCACCAACGCAGCACGGATGAGCAAAGAGCTGAATTCTATCGATCAGATCTTTTTCGAGTCTGACCGTATGCATCCGGCCGATAAGACCAGAAAAGCTTTCTGCGACTATCTGGGCTATGACGTCTTTCGAGGAGGAGAGGAATGTTTGAAAAACTGAGTTTAAATCCATATGCGAAAAATGCTCTGAAGCAATATATGGACAAAGGACAAAAAAATGCTCAGCATTTAATTTTGTCAGGTCCTCAGGGTACTGGAAAGCGGACTTGTGCAGATATCCTGGCACACTTTCTCCTGGACATCAGACTTGATAAGCCACTCCATTCCTGCGCAGATTTTTTCTGTCTGGACTGTGACCAGGCAAGCATCAAATTGTCTGATACGGAGGACCTAAGAGAATTTATTTCCTATTCCAGTACTGTGCGCCGCGTTGTTTTGATTGATAATGCGAATCAGATGACCCCAAACGTGGCCAACAGCCTGCTAAAAGAGTTGGAAGACGGGCAATGTGTATTCATTTTTATAGCACACAAGCCTTTGATCCGCACGGTATGCAGCCGATGCTTTGAAATCCGTTTTCTTCCGGTAAATGAAGATGATATGGCACAGTTTTTTATGGAACAGGGAGATCTTGTATCATTAGAGGTGGTTACAGCTTCTAATGGCTGTCCCGGACTATTCCGACAACTAAATGCTGATGACGCTTTCATATCTATGACCGCCAGAATGATAAAAGCACTGAACCAACAAAATCATGCGGATCTTCTGTCAACCTTCGGTCTCCTGAAAGAAAAAGACGAATTTGCTTTGGAAGCATTTTCACCGGCCGCCCGTCTGGCAATCGTGAGGCTTTTGGAAGCCATCTATGCAGATCAATACCTGCATAAACTTGTTGGAAGCAAATTATTCCCGTATATGACGGAACTGCCTATTTCTGCTAAACAGGCTTACCAGATTTCTGAACAGGCACACAATATCCGGGGCAAAAAGCTACTCTACACAAAACATGATTTTCTGGAACTCCTGTTCCAGATGATGAAAGAGGGGGAATTATGACTCTTTATACCAAGATACGCCCAAAAACCTTCGATGAGGTAAAGGGGCAGGAATTTACTGTAAATAATCTGAGAATGCAGTCCATCCGCGACAAATTCTTTCAGGTAATCATTCTGGCCGGGCAGTACGGGGCCGGGAAAACAACACTTGCCAGGATCGTGGCCACGGCAGCAAACTGTAAAAACAAAGATAAGAATGGAAACCCTTGCGGTACCTGTGATGGATGCAGATCTGTATCTAGTGGATCTGTAGACTTTCTGGAAATCGACGGTGCCAGTAACACCGGAGTTGATCATGTAAGGGACCTGACAGACTGGCTACACGAGCGCCCACTCGGAAAGCGGAAAATCGTTATCATTGATGAGGTACACATGCTTTCCCGTCAGGCTTTCAACGCCCTTTTAAAAACACTGGAGGAACCACCAGCTTATGCACTGATCATTCTTTGCACAACAGAAGCAGACCGGATCCCGGCAACCATCCGGTCGCGATCTGCCTGCTATACCATCACGCAGATCCCAGAGGCCATCATCTGTGAACATCTTCTTGAAGTTGCGACAGAATTTCAAATCCGTATTCAGCCGGAAGCTGCAGAACTGATTGCTTCCTATTCTGGTGGTGCGATGCGAAATGCCTTAAAACTGCTGGAACAGCTATCAAATGGCGAAGATGAAATCACGGCTGATGTCGTTCGATCTGTTCTCGGGATGTCTGAAAAAGATGAGCTGCTCCGAATCATCCAAGCGATGCTTTCTGGAAATTACACAAAGCTGCTGGAATCTTTAAATTCCATTGCCAAAAGCGGAAAATCTCTTCTAAGCCTTACGGAAGAGCTCCTAAATGAATCCACATCCTTGCTGCTGGCCAAAACAGGGCAGCCATCATCATCTTCAGCTATCGCAGAAAACTATACACTAGAACGGCTTTGCGAGCTGTCTGCTAAAATAAACTGGCTGAATGATGAACTAAAAAATGCTGCCGGCAGCGGAATAGCAGCCTATATCCATGCGACAAAAGATCTGAACACTGGTGAATCAGGTCTTGCTGGAAAATTAAAATCATTGGAAGATCAGATGTTCAGGCTGTCTGCCGAACTAAAGTCTATAAAATCCGTCGGATTTTCGAAACCGGTCGATACGGCTCTGGAAGCAGAAACCAATATCCCGATAACTTCCAATAGCTCTGCTCAGCCCGACTTACCCGAGGAGAGTGTACCTGTTTTAATCACTCCTTCCAAAACCTCTGAAGTTGCGCAAACAGAAACTACAGATTTTGACGCACTTTTTGGTGACTGGGGCTTTGACTCCTTTGATAATACGGACGAACCCGGATTTTTTGAAAGTGCAGAGGAAACTGGCACTTCTTTCCAAGAGACAGCAACAGTTTCTGAAACTTCTGCGGCTCTTTCTGCGGGAGAACTTGCACAAAAAAGTTTGTCCGAGAGAATCAGCAATGACCCTGTCATAAAGGAAAAACTTCTTTCTGCTGAGTGGATCACGCAGGAAGAGAACCTTTTACTTAAGGTGCTGCCAGAATACAAAGAAGATATCCTGTTATTTATTGCTGCAAGTGGCATAAAAAACATTACAATCTGCTAACTACACAGGGACCATGAACCGCAATTGTTTATGGTCCTCATGAATACTTATCACACATGATTACGGAACTATACTGTAAAAAATTTTATTTAGAATAGGGGGATATATATGGATTTCATTGATGATCTGGATGTTTCTATAATCGCAAATATACTTGTAAATATGGGTATTGACATTAGTAATTTAAACGATATTACTGATGCCGATGACTACGAAGATACAATTTCTACCATTACTGCATCACTTGAAAAATTGCGAAACGAGGAAGATCCACTATATGTGCTTCTTGAACTGATTGCTGGAGACAATGAAGAATTGGTGGATTTCTATTTTAAAATGGTTGGATTTCACTAAGGAACCTAGAATATGCACAATGATTGGGAAGCCCATTAACTTCCGGCCTTCAACACCTAAAGTGCATATCATTTCTACACAGCGTTTTCAATAGTTAGTATGTATAGACTGATAAACTGCAGCCAATTATAAAAGCTGCAGTTTATCAGTTTTTCTTTTTTATACCTCTCACAGTACTTATGATACCTTACAAAAGAGTCAATCTTAAACAATTCCCCTTCTACTTTCATTTGTCTTGCAGGAAATCCACTCTTTCTGTATAATATAAGCTAGGGTTTATTTTTTAGCTTTTAGGAGCGTGAATAATGGAAAAAGATTCAGATTTATTAAATAAAAAGAAAACTGTTCAGATTTCAGTAACAGATAAAGATGGAAAAGAGCACCCCATTGATGTTGAAACCGAGATGGTACCTGTTGGTCATGAGATCAATTATCAAACCGAAAATGAGTGGTGGTCAAAGGATCCTGAAACCGGAAAAGTATATGCGCCAATTCCCGAACATTATGCCCTGCACTTTCAGGAACTTCAAGCTCGTATGAAGTCTGGCCCACCTTTGACAGAAAATGAAAATCGTGTATATGAGGCTCTCAAAGTGGTTCTTCAGGAGCTGCCGGTTTTTGCCGCTGATAACGCATACAACGCACAACCTAATGCATCTTCTCTAGAATCCATAGAACACGAAACCAAAAAAAGGACCAACCGAACAAGAAAAAAAGACTATGTCGATACTTCATTGACCAAGCACATCTCCCTGATCATTGATCAGGAGTATGAATCTGGTTTAAGTTTACGCAAAAGCGGAAGTGCATATCTAACACCTCTGGAATCAACAGATGGCCTCAATTATGATGCTAATACCGGAAAACTTTATTTTGAAGGAGTACCTGTATCAGAAGCAAAACTGGAAGAAATTAGTCGTGGTAAGGTTGTTGAAATCGGTGAATTTGATCTGCCCTTATTAAAACTATTTTACAGTATTATTCTTGCCGATATTAAAAATACTATCAACCAAAACCAGTATGCGATAAACGAAAGTTTTACTATTTACTTACCCGATTTGGCCGAACTTATGGGGAAAGGACGTAATTTAAGTGATAATGATATAATCATGCTGCGAAATAAGACAGGAGCATTCCAAACCATCTACGGGATTATTCGCGATCCAAAATATCCAAAACGAATCGGATCCGCTTTACCGCTTTTGGTTTCACTGGGTTATGATGACACCACGAACACAATACGTTTTTCCTCTCCCTACATGCTTCGCTTAATTCAGACACTGTATAATGTAAAGGTACGACAGTCAAAACTCAACTTAAATAAGATTACCGAACCTGCAAAGTTCTTAATATCAGAACATACCGATATCATTTATACATCAATTGCTAAAGAAAGAAATAAACGCGCCGTAGAGATTGTTTTCGCCATTGTGACAATGATTGAGCAATCTACAGACGAAAATGTATGTATCACCGTTCGGGATATTTTTGATCGCTCTCCTCAATTAGTAGAAGCGCTTAACAATACAATCCGTACAGCGAATAAAAATACTCTATTAAAGCGTGCTTTTTCGAAAGCTTATGAGTTGTTGGAAAAAAAGACTACATTGAAAGAGCATTATCCTTATATGGTTTTCTCTGAAGAACTTTTGGGAATTCCAACTGTAAGTACTTTAAACGAAATGAAGCTGCACTTCATCAAAAAAAAGTAACTCGAACCGAGGACATACTGTTCTCGGTTTTCTATCATGTGGTGGCTACATAACTTCAAACCAAATATCTTTAGTAATTTTTAGAAAATGCATTAACCGATCAACTGCAGTTCAAATACAGATACATTTTTGCATAGTATAGTAATTAAACAGCTGCAGCTCAGATACAGCCACTTTTCGGAGAACTGCGCTATCTGAACAGCTTCGACTCAGATACACTACTTTTCGGTAAACTGCGCTAGCCGGTCAATTCCAGCCCAAATGCAGCTATTTTTCGGTAAACTGCGCTATCCAAGCGGCTCTACCTCAGATGCACTACTTTTCGGAGAACTGCGCTATCTGAACGACTCCGACTCAGATGCTCCACTTTTCGGTAAACTGCGCTAGCCGGCCAGTTCCAGCCCAAATGCAGCTATTTTTCGGTAAACTGCGCTATCCAAGCGGCTCCAGCTCAGATGTACTACTTTTCGGTAAACTGCGCTATCTGAACGGCTCTACCTCAGCTGCGTTACTTTTCGGTAAACTGCGCTATCTGAACGGCTCCGCCCCAGATAACCAACTTTTCGGCGAACTGCGCTATCTGGTCAGTTCCAGCCCAAATGCAGCTATTTTTCGGTAAACTGCACTAGCTAAACAGTTCCAGCTTAGATGCTCCACTTTTCGGAGAACTGCGCTAATCGGCCCGTTTCAGCGCAAATACAACTATTTTTCAATAAACTGCAGTAGCCTTTCGGCAAAATACTATAGCTTTTCGGTAAACTGCGCTAAGCTTTTTCGGAGAACTGCAGTAGCTTTTTCGGATAACTGCGGTAGTTTTTTCGGAGAACTGCGCTATATTTTTCGGAGAACTGCGGTAAATTTTTCGGTAAAGTGCAGTAGCTATTTTCGGTAAAGTGCGGTAACCATTTTCGGTAAAGTGCGGTAGTTTTTCCCGGAAAAACCCTTATTTTACAATACTTCCCCCATTTTCAGTCTTATTTTCCCCATTTATTTTCTCATTAACACATCTCACAAAACAGTCCTTTTTTACCCGTTTTCCCACACTTTGGCAATATTCCAAATTTTTTTATTTCCCTTTATAATTAACATTACATTGCGGAAAGGGGGTGGATCCAGAGTGAAACGTTTTGCGAATGTAAGCATTCCATCCATAAAGAAAATCATTCATACTTCATTCGAGAAGCAGCTATTAAAAAGCTGCTCTGTTCGGCTGTTCATTCTGATCCATTTCTATGCCAACGCAAATACCGGCATCACTTCACCACTCGATTTGGAAGATCTGGCACAAGCACTTGATTGTAACATCAAAACCGTTCGCAGCAATATTCTCCGGTTGGAGTCCTGCGGCTTTTTTGATGTATCTATGGATCCGGTCACAGAAGAGTATACCTTTACAATCCATGACTACACCAAAATGTATAATCCTATCGGTCTTGGCGGTGGTTATATCCAGTGTACATATGATTTGCTTGAGCAGCTCCTGCAGATCAAATCCATTAATGAGCTACGAGTGATCCTTATGCTTCTTTGTGAAGCGATCACCACTGAACTTCAGAGTTCTGCAAAGCTGGCCGTGGCCAAACTCACATTTAAAGAATTACTTGCCGGTTTACCAAAATATGTAAAACCAGGTGTGGTAAAGCAGATTTTGGATCATGCCAACTCCTTCAAAACTATTTTTAAGGAAGAGTACACCAGGAAAAAACGCTATATTGCTGCAAAGCTCAATGATTGTTTTAATGGAGCGACTACCAAAAACCAGGTCCGTCAGGAAGCCTACTCCGAAATTGTTTCTTTTACCACTGAAATGGATGATGTGATCCGCACCTTTAACACTTACCTGTTTGAGGACAAGTTAAGAGAGAGAATGCAGTATGAGGAGATTCTGAAAACAGAATATGGCATTGCCTTCGATCAGACACCTACCCTGGATGCTGAGCATTTACTTCCTATCTATGATTTTGAAGAAACTCAGTATCATGATCTTACCATCATGGCACAGGACTATGAAATTGGTACGGTTCTTGATGCACTGCACCTTTTCTATAACCGTTATATCCTCACAAAACTCTATGATGCAAAGAAAGGGCCTAGCTCGCTCGTTCGATCCATCATAAGGGAATTAATCCAAAATCCACAAATTGCATAAGTTTCGCTTCACCGGCATCCGCTAGGATGCCTATTTCTCGTTCCATTCTGTATTTTCATACCCGTTTTCTGGGTAATTTTTTTCCTATTTATTGCTTTTCAATGTGTATTTTTTTCAGCAATATCTAAATTTCCAGGTCGGTTATCCACAATTTCTTTTATTTGATCCAGAAAAAAATCACCCTTTTTATAAAAAAACCATTCTTTTCATCAGAAAATCATCTTTCTCAAAATAAAAACTGCATTTGCTTCTAAAAATCGGCTGATCCAAAAAATAATGCCTGAAATAGCTCCTTTGACAGCAGAAAATTACTCATGTTTTTACATGTCTTTTATGTCTTTGAATTTTTTTATGTTTTTTAGCTCTTTTAAATAAAACGCGTTCCGCGACTAGCCCCTTACGGAGAGAGTGATTGTGAAGAGGAAATAAATCATCCAAAAGAACCTTATTTCAACTCTATCAGAAAATAATACCTATTGTTTGCAAATATTGCCTGAAATATCTATCGGGAATCCCTATATATACGCCAAAGAGATCCATGTCTTCTATGTCTTTTATATTTTTTATATTTATAGAATGTCAGCTGCACAAGCATATCTGTTTGATTATTTGCTTTTTAGTATAACAATCCTTGCTTTGGAAAGAATTCAATGGTAAAATAATTACAAATTCTTTCATTTCAATTATATTTGCTTCTGGCAAAGTGAGAGTCAGTTAAGACCAAGTAATGGAGGAATTCTGCAAATAAACAGAATATATACACATTGGAGGAACTTCCTGTCGGAGGTTCCTTTTTTCGTGCCAGAAAGGAGGACGATGTCGATGAAACTTATGAAAGTGGATTTTATCCGGTTTTGCCGCGATGGAATCTTTATTTAGTTGTTTCAATCAATATGCAATGACCTGTGAAAAAATGATTTATTTTTAAGAAAACCAGGAAAATGAAAACAGGAAAGAGAGGATAACTATGAAAGAATTTAAAACACTGGGGTATGACTGGGAATGTGGCCATGAGGATTTGATCATCAGAGTATTATCCTATGCTGACAGAAAACGGCTTTATATTGGATTATACAAAGAAGAAAACGGAGAATGGGAGGACTTTGGTAATCTGACTGTAAATCTGCCTCATGAAGATGTAAAAAAGAATGAAGCATTCATTGATCACAATTTTTTCGAGTCCAAATTGCAGTTCATTAAAAAGTATCAGCTGGGAGAAATTTTACCTGAAACAGCCGTATCAGGATACTGCACTTTTTCGAAGGTAGCATTTGATCTTGACCGGCTGGAAGAATTTGATCCGGACGGAGTATGCGCGTACCGGGAACTCCACGGGGAAAAGAGCTCATCAGAGGATGAAGAAGAGGATCTGGATGATTACACGTTAATTAAAAAGATGCATGATTTAACGGAACGTTATCTGACACTGGATGATGGTCTGTCATCTGCAGAAAAAGCAGCTTTCCTTAAGGTGGAGATAGCAGAAGTAGCGTATGCTTTCTATATAAATAACGTTTTCTCCTGAGAGGAAGAAGAAGTATTCCGTGCTATTTCCAGATTAAATACGGATCTTACGGATATAGCGGCTGGCTGAAAATAGTCAGCCGCATTTTGGAAAGCTTCTATCAGAGTCTAAAAATCAAAGCGCAGCACTGAGAGTTTGGTGTGGCCTTAGATCTGTTGACAGGCATTGATGGCAATGTTATACTCCCATTAATAATAGCTTTTCATGTAAGTTATTTTTACAGAGTGTGGGTTTGTGACTGCATCTGTATTGAAATGGGATTCTTAGATTAAGTCAATGTGAATGTTACATTGGCTATTTTTTTTCAAAAATAGAGGAGGAAGGTGTGCGATGAAAGGCACAGTGAATGGAAAATCTTTGGATCAGGTGCTGAGTGAATTGAAGGCACCGTTTCCAGAAGAGGAACTTAAGAAGAATGAAAAAAATGAAACGTATATTCCGGTTGAAAGCCTGGAGAGCCGTTTGAACAGTGTCATCGGGGTTTTAAACTATGATACTTTGGTTACGTATGAAGGTATCCAGGAAGTTCTCGGGCGCTTTGTGGTAGTGGCCAAGACGATTCTGATTATCTATGATGATGAACGGAATGCCTTGATCCGAAAGTCTGCGCTTGGAGGCAGTAATATCATTGTTGTCAAAGATACTGGAAAGCCGTCCAGTTTAAAAACGGATATCGCAGCTGCACAATCGGAAAGTTTCAAAAATGTATGTAAGTTGCTTCAGATTGGTATCAGCCAGATCAGGAGCGGCAAGCAGCGCAGAGGACAGAATGGCACTAAGCAGCGCAGGGAAGAAAAGAATTTATATAAAATTCGTTTTACGTCTTCCCTTTCTGCGGGTAACAAATGCTATAAGGCAGATTGTGTGGATATAGCGACAGAAGAAAAGTTCCTGTTCGTAATTTTTAGTGGTCAGTACTCAAAGATTGAGAAATATGTAGAGTTTTCAAAATTTGTGCGTACCTACCGGGAAGGAAAAGAACTGGCCTTTTATGGACGTAAAGATGAATTTCATGGCCAGCGACGAATTGTTTTTGAGGAACCATCTGTAAAAGAATAAAAAATAATGAAATGGAGGATAGAGCATGAATCGAGTTATATTGATGGGTCGATTGACCAGGGATCCGGAAGTCAGGTACACTCAGGGTGAGCGCTCCATGGCCGTTGCCAGATATACACTGGCAGTTGACCGGAGAGGAGCAAGAAAGAGCCAGGACGGAAATGAGCAGACTGCCGATTTTATTAATATCGTGGCATTTGACAGAGCAGGTGAGTTTGCAGAGAAGTATTTTCGTCAGGGGATGCGTGTACTGGTGTCCGGACGCATCCAGACTGGCAGTTACACCAACAAAGAAGGTCAGCGTGTTTATACCACAGATATCATCGCAGATGATCAGGAATTTGCTGATAGTAAAAATGCGTCCGCTGGAGGAAAACAGGCACCAGAAATGGGAAAGCCGATCGGTGATGGCTTTATGTCAATACCGGATGGCGTAGAAGATGAGAGTTTGCCATTTAACTAAATATGTGCATGCTAGAGGAGGTTCTGATTTTTCAGAGCCTTCTTTATTTTATGAAAGGGAAATGAAAATGAAGCAGTATATACCGGATATTACAGAGCGCTTTCCTGAAGGGTATGGCGGTGTTGATATGACACCGGCCTATTTTGGAGAGCCGGTTGACTGGAGTAGAGCTTATCAAAGAGAAAAGGAAGATTATGAAGATCGAGATATTGATGCTGAAAGAGAATAATGAACGCGGGGTAAGAATGATGTTTCTTTCACTGGAGCAGCTTCAGAAATTGAAGCTTAATCCTACTCGCGCGGATTATGAAATTGCTTATGAGACGGAAGTGAAAGAGCAGGAGGGAACGGCATTGAATGTATCAGAAATTATGGAGGGTCTGTATGAGAGATTAAATCGCCCAGATCGTCCCAATAGAAAAACAATGCGTTCCATGTCGGTAGGAGATATTATTCAGATCGATGGCAAAGAATTATTCTTTTGCGATTCTGTGGGATTTAAGAAAATTTCTTTTGCTGGTACGGGGGAACTCGTTTTGAAGGCCGGGAAAGAGAACTCAGAGAAAGGAAAATAATCAGATCCTGGTAGACCAGGTTGCGATGAGAGTGTTGTACTTCGCATAAAGCACCTGAAAACAGCGTGAGGATCAGGAATGATTAGTAGCATGGGAGGCTACAGGTGCTGCCATATCCAGTTCTGGAATATGGTGATTATGGAAAAAGAAAAACGATATGTTGCCTCCATCTCAGGAGGAAAGGACTCCATGGCAATGGTTTTAGGGCTTATGGAAAAGGGCTGGCCGTTAACGCACTGCGTCTATTTTGATACCGGTATGGAGTTTTCATGCATTCGGAAAAATATAGAGAAAGTCCGACTGGAATTGGAGCAGTATGGGTGCGAACTTGTTATTCTACAGCCGGAAAGGCATTTCCTGGAAGAAATGCTCCTTCGACGGATCAAGTGCCGGGACGGATCATCGCACTATGGAAGCTATTGGTGCGGTGGGCCATGCCGCTGGATGACACGCCTTAAGATCAATGCCTGCGAAAAATATGTAAAATCGCTTGGAGCAAATGCGGTGGAGTACATAGGAATCGCAGCAGATGAATCTGGCAGGGTAAAGGGAAAGAGCTATCCATTGGTCGAATGGGGCTGGACTGAATATCAGTGTCTTCAGTATTGTTATGCGAAGGGATATAGCTGGCAGGAGGGAGGCATAGAGCTGTATTCTATTCTTGACCGAGTAAGCTGCTGGTGCTGCCGGAATAAAAATTTGCGGGAGCTGAACGCAATTTATCATAACCTGCCGCAGTATTGGGACAAGCTTAGAGCTCTTCAGAGTTATATCGAGGAGCCATACAAGCCGCCGTATACTATTTTTGATTTAGAGGAGCGGTTCGTAAAAAGGGGAAGACAGCGGGGACTCTGGGAAGTATAAGGATCTTGCGGAGCAGAGTTTTGGCATAGCAAAATGCTAAATGTGTGAAATAATATCTATGAGCGGTTGATCGAAAAGGTCAGCCGCTTTTTTTGCCTGAAAATCCCATATTGACATCTGGGAATGAAATGCTTAAAATGAAAATAGAACAAATGTTCGATTTAAAGGAGCGGATATGAAAAAAGTTATTTTTCATGTAGATGTGAATTCCGCCTTTTTATCCTGGGAGGCGTGTTACAGGATCCATCATCTGGGGGGAAAGCAGGATTTGCGACAGCTGGTGAGTGCCGTGGGAGGAGATCAGGAGAAAAGACATGGGATCATTTTGGCAAAATCTATTCCGGCAAAGAAATATCATATTCAGACCGGGGAAACGGTTGTTTCTGCAAAGGAAAAATGTCCGGACCTGGTTCTGGTGCCGCCCAATTATGATCTCTATAACCGATCTTCAAAAGCTCTGATAAAACTGTTAAGTGAGTATACGGACAAGATCGAGCAATATAGTATAGATGAGGCTTTTTTGGATATGACCGGCTGCTGCCAGGATCCGATAACGACTGCGTATGAAATAAAAAATCGTGTGCATGCAGAATTAGGGTTCACTGTAAATATTGGTGTTTCCGAAAATAAGCTTCTGGCAAAAATGGCTTCAGATTTTACGAAGCCGGATCACGTTCATACGCTCTGGAAATCAGAAATGTCAGAAAAAATGTGGCATCTTCCGGTGGGTGATCTGTTTTATGTGGGCCATGCCTCTTTATACAAGTTGAAAAAATTGGGATTTCATACGATTGGAGAACTGGCAGCTATGGATCCTGCAATTTTGCGCGCGCATATGAAGTCACAGGGAATACTTATTTGGCAATATGCAAATGGTATAGATGAATCTGCAGTGATCAGCTCACCTCCGCCGGCCAAAGGCTATGGAAATTCTCTCACCACGCCTTATGATGTTATGGATTGTGAAACTGCCAGGCAGTATCTTTTATCGTTATCGGAAACCATTTCAGCCAGGTTAAGGGCAGATGGAGTAAAGATTAGCGTTGTTTCTATCAGTCTAAAAGACTGGGATCTGCGTTTTTACGGACATCAAATTACACTATCTGTTCCAACGGATCTGACCCTGGAAATTTATGCTGCAGCCTGTCGGTGTTTATCTGAATTGTGGAATGGGATTCCGCTGCGGCATCTCGGGATCCATACCAGCCGTGTATCATCAGATCCCTTTCGCCAGATGCAATTTTTTGAAACGATCGACTATGAAAAATACCGGAAGATGGAGAAAACTGTGGATCAGATACGGAAAAGGTTTGGAATGGATAGCATAAAAAGGGCATGCTTTTTGCCATCTGCAGGATCTGTAGAAATAGACCATATGGGTGGAGGCGTCAGCCGGGAAAAGCGGACGGTTGATTATTCCCAGGAGAAAATATTATAATATAAGGGGTTGATGAACGTGACCAGATTTGCGCAAGCAACAAAATATGGAATAGATGTAGATAGCGGGATCCCTAAAGGAAACATGTACCATATCGCCTGTTCGGCATGGTTTACATCAACTGGCCAGACTATGCCAAGATATTTTAAGTTTGAGGATGATGCCGGGGAGGTTCAAACAGTAAAGGACATCCTAGTGAAATATACGGAAGAAAAGAATTATTCTGGCATACCGAGCCGTGAATATGGATGCGAAGCCGTAATTGGTGGGTTGATTCGGGAATTTAAACTGATATTTTTCCTGGAGGCTTGTAAATGGGTGATGCTGGTGTGAGGAGCAGCTTATGTGTGGAAGATATTTTATAGATGATGAAATGTGGCGGGAAATCAGGAAAATCTGCAAACAGATTGATGATGCAAAATTGAAAGTGACAGTGGGAGATGTGCGTCCTACCGATATGGCCATGGTTCTGACTGGAATGAAGAATGTGCATCTGGAGGCAATGCGGTGGGGATTTACAAGTAAGTATCAAGACTGGCTGCTTATTAATGCCAGGGCCGAGAGTATTTTATCGAAGCCTGCATTTCGGAACAGCGTGCGGAATTGCCGGTGTGTAATTCCTGCAGCTGGTTTTTATGAATGGAATAAAGAAAAAGAAAAAATCTCTTTTACCATGCCGCAGTCAGATATTCTTTACATGGCCGGTGTCTGGCAGCCAACAGAAAAAGAAAGCCAGTTTACGATCATAACAACTGTTCCTAACAGCTCTGTATCATCGGTACATGACCGGATGCCACTGGTACTGACACCAGAGGAAATACAGCCATGGATCCAGGACTGGAGCACGGCAGAAAGACTTCTGACGAAGACACCTCCGCTTTTGGAGCAGAGGCAGGAATTCGAGCAGTTGTCTATATTTGATATGCAGTAAGGGGATTTCCGAGGAGGATTCTCCGCTCACGGGCCCATTATCTTTTTTGCGCTTTTACCAACAGCATCATGGGACGGCGTAGTTCATCCTTCATGCCTGGAATATCCAGCATATCTGGGGACGGCATAGCTTCTTCCACAGCCTGTAGTGTAAAGCCATTATGTAGCAATCCCATCAAAATCTGCGTTAAAGTATGGTGTTGTTTCACAACATCGTAATCTAAAAAATTTGTGTGCCGTTCTCCGGGCGGATAATAGTTATCGACCGGCCAGAACTGTGCTGTGCCATCATCGGAATAAATCCAATCCTGATTTATTCCGGCAGTGAAAACCGGATGTTTAATTACTTCAGTATCTGATAGCTCATCATAAAAAGAATAACCATCAGGCCTAAAAATATCTTGACCAATTTCTGATATATCGTTGTTGTTGGATTTATGAGTGGGTTCCATGTTTCCTTTGCGTCCGGTATATTGTTCCTATTTTCTCCAGTTACTTTCTGGGCATAGAGACGGTTTGACGCATAAGAGAGCATTTCCTTGGCTGCTTCGGCCTCATGCTCTGATACTTCAAAGGTTCTGCCATCTGCGAAAGAGAGCATTTTCCATTTGCCTGCTTTCTTTTTCGGGGAGATCCATCCGCTGATGTCTGTGAGAAGTGGAAGATAGTAAACACCGGCGGCGTCCTGTTCATCAATGATAAAATGATAAGTGACCGTGAACGATCTGTTTCTGGAAACCGGCTGCATGAGAAAATATTCCGTGCAGAAAAGCTCTCTGATCTGCTTGCGCTGTCCCCATGAATAAAAGTATGAAAGTGTCCGCATGACTGGACCAATGACGATAAGAACGACAAACACTGCGCCTGTCAGCAGCATAAAGGCTGCGTATATCATAATCGACGAGTAATCGCTGAAAGGCGATGCCGCTTCCCGAAGCATCACTCCACAAAGCGGAATCACCAACGCAGCTTCCAGTAGGGAGATACCACGAAAAATGGCATTCTGGCAAAACAGATAATAAAAGCTGACAAAGGTAACAGCATTCTGCCCACTGTGGTAGCGAAGCGGAATCCGCATAAGCAAAAGTTCAGATAAAAGGCCGACAAGCAGTACCGCTTCCTTACATGCAAGGATATAAATTCCATACATCCATATATGGAGCCAGGTTCCGTAGGAGCCATAAAGGGCCAGTAAATCTCCAACCTTCGCATTTTCCAGAACACTATTCAGGATATTTTCCCCGAAAAACAGGTGATAACCGATGCCCAATATCAATATGATCCATGCAATATAATCAGGAATGCAAGACAGCACCCAGCGTTTGCGGCTGCCGTGCTCATGCCTCCTCTGTCGTAAGAGCCCGATTCCCCATAGAATTGGATAAAGAAATACAATAAGAAGCAGCGCAAGGTTCGTTTGTGGCTGCGTTGTCGTTATGATCAGGCTCAGGCGTTTGGCCTGTGAAGCTGTGCTCTGAAGATTCGGCACATGCGCAAAAATTGATAGCACCGACACAAAGAGTACTGCAAAGACTCCTGGTATCGCCATCAGACTGAATGTTTCTGCTTTTGACTTTCGCTTCACCAGATTATATAGATCGTTAAGATACAGACCTGCATTCAGATAAAGAAAGCGCATTTCCCCCTTGCCCCATAAATTTGTTGATTTTCAAATCTATGCAGCTGATTTTATTTTCATCTGTT
>OLQX01000430.1_pt1 | contig 49370 bp, 46 predicted proteins | sample 1672581 | NCBI WGS metagenome assembly OLQX01 (sample SAMEA3136701, study PRJEB25190) | human gut metagenome | reverse complement strand
TTGCAACGGGGAGAGGTCGATCTGTCCGCTTCACTGGCTATTATGTTTCTCTCCTGCCAAAAGTTGGGGAGCCGCCGCAGGCGGCAGTATTACCCCCAACTTTTGAGACATGAGACATTGTACCATAACCCCCTTATATTGTCTATGTTTCTTCATGTCTCACTTGTTTTGTAACTTTTGAGACATGAGACATAAGGGGTTTATATATGGGAAAAAGGAAAACAGATATTGATAATGTACAAAAATTAAGACGTTGGCAGATTACCATTAACAATCCTATTGATAAGGGTTGGACGCATGAGGCTTTGAAGAGTGTACTTCAAGAAATGAGTGTTGTTTACTGGTGTATGGCTGATGAACAAGCTTCTACTTTTCATACGCATATCTATGTTGTATTCAAAAATCAAGTTCGATTAGAAACCATGTGTAATAAGTTTAAAGGTGGTCATTTTGATGTTTGCGAGGGTAATTCTCGGCAAAATCGTGACTATGTATTTAAAGAGGGAAAGTGGTTGGATTCTGAAAAAGGAACTACTAATTTCCGTGATTCACATGAGGAATGGGGTGTTTTACCGGAAGAAAGTCAAGGCAGACGGGCAGATATGGCAGAATTGTATGATCTCATAAAACAAGGGTGTTCTAATTATGAGATTCTTGAAACAAATCCCCGTTTTATTCTTCATATGGACAAGGTAGAACGTGCAAGACAGACTGTTAGGGAAGAAAAGTTTAAAGAGTTATGGCGTTGGGTTGAAACTACTTATATTTGGGGAACTACTGGAGCAGGTAAAACCCGTAGTGTTATGGATGAATATGGTTATAGTAATGTGTATCGGGTTACTGATTATGAACATCCTTTTGATTCCTATAAAGGTCAAGATGTTCTTGTGTTCGAAGAGTTCCGCAGCAGTCTCCGTATAGATGATATGTTGAAATACTTAGATGGTTACCCGTTGGAACTTCCTGCACGATATATGAACCGTGTTGCATGCTTTACAAAAATATTCATTATATCAAATATTGATATACGCAACCAGTATCCAAATATACAGAAAGAGGAAAAAGAGACCTGGAATGCTTTTTTACGGAGAATAAAAACCGTGAAAGTATACATAAATGATACTGTTCGTGAAATGCCCTTAGATACATATTTGAAATATGAGTATCCTTTTTTAATAAGCACTCCTTTTGATAGTGAGGTGGCACAATGAAAAATTGCGATTTGTTTGTATGTCGGTATGTGGATTCTTGTATTGTTGGTGTTAGCTGTGAAAATGGTATGTATCCGGTATGTAAGTTTCAATTATGTCATGTATGCTGTTTTAAAGATAAGTGTAAGAAAAAAGAAAATATTTTATTACAGAAAGCGGGAAAATGATTATGTTTAATTGTGGTAGTTATACTGGTGTAACTTGTGTTAATGGTGGTTGTCTGGATGCTCTTGCGGAAGAATATTCTGATTATGGCTATACTCATACGGATTGTTCTGAGTGTGCTTATTATAGAGGATGCAAGGACTGTTATTTTAATCGTGAATCACGTTGTGTTGTATATGATAAGGATATTCAATGGGTATTAACGACTGAAGAAAAGAAGATGTTTGAAAGTGTACACTCAAAAGATGGCGAGAATTGTTTTTGAAGATATTGTAAAGAACTGTTGATTTTCAGCAGTTCTTTTTTTATGAAAGTGTATTTTCAAAACTTTGTGCATAGTGTACATATATTCAGATACACTTTGTGCATAGTGCGAATATACACTATGTGTATAGTGTGCTATTATATAAGTGTAAGGAAGATTGAAAGTGCACAATCAATCAGAATCAAGGGTTAAGGAAAGAGGTAAGAATATGGATATTTTCATTAAGGAGTACAACGCAAAAGTTGAGACTTTAGAGTTTGTCAAAAAAGCATACGGAAAATGTAGCTTTGGTTCTGTTGATTCAAGTTATCAGTATTTACTGGGTTATGCAAATGCTTTATATGATTGCGGTCTGATTACTGCTAACGATTTGCAAAGGGCTTTTGATATAACTGAAAAGCTGTTTGAAGAATTTAAGTAATTGTTGTAGCTGTCCTATCGGCTTGACGGGGATTAAAAAGGAGAAAAAGTCTATGAAAGAATTAGTTAAAATCAGTCGTGTAAGTGGTATGTTAGAAAAAATGTATCGACAGCTTAATCAAGATAAATTTAACGGAGAACTTGAAGATCCTATTATTACAATTCAATCTACACCGAGGGCATACGGACATGTTACTTGTGGTAAGGTATGGAAAAGCAAGGACGTAGCACGATATGAATTAAATATAGGAGCAGGCACTTTGGATAGACCTATTGAAAATGTAGTTTCAACATTGTTACATGAAATGGTACATATCTATCATTTGATGAATAATATACAAGATTGTTCTCGGGGTGGTACATATCACAACCGGAAATTCAAAGAAAAAGCGGAAAGCGTTGGATTGATTATAAATAAAGATTCCCGTATTGGTTGGAGCCTTACAGAACCCAGTGAAGAATTGATTGAATATATCATTTCGCAAGGTTGGACGGATATATTAATTAACAGACAAGAAAGTATAAGGATTGGTGGTGTATCCGGTGGCTGTAGTGGTGATTCTTCTGGGAATAAGCCACCCAAAAAGCCTAGTTCTACTAGGAAATATATTTGTCCATGTTGTGGTAACTCTGTAAGAGCCACAAAAGAAATTAATATAATATGCGGTGATTGTATGAAGCAAATGGTAAAGGAAGAGTAAAACAAACTCTTCCTTTTTATGTGGCTTTTATTGTGGTATTGTGTCAAGTAAAATACTCTTTTTCGTGCATTTCGGAAAAGGAAGATTTTACTTGACGCAATACTTCCCCCGTGTTTCTGTACTCTTCAAACTGGTGTTCGTGGGGTCTGATAGACGCACTTCTATCAGATCCCCTTGGTTACCCCGTGTGTCGGTCATTGAGATAATGCTGATTCATTTTGGCAGTACACCCATTCAAGCTATCTTTGTCTGGGTCACACAGTATTATATATTATTTCCAGTATACTTCCGGTTTCTGCCCTTGAACAAAAATTGTATCTCGAGTGAAGCGGTACGTTGCTAAATATATTCTTTGCAATCCTATGATTGTAAAGAATATATTTAGAACGTGCTGAGCGAGGGTTGCCACGGAGAGAAAAATTATACCCCCTCTCAATGAGTTTGAGAGGGGGTATAGGGGTGAGTTAGAATTATAATAAGTTAAGAGTTGTAGCCATCATAATAATACCGATACCTATAACGGAACCTATAATGCTACAAGTAAGTCCTGCGATTGCTGTACCATGTGCTCTATCTTTCTGACACATGGCTACTGTTGCGAATATTATTCCTAGTATTCCCAGTACAATAGGAATGCCACCTACTACACATGATGAAAGCAAACTAATAATTCCCAGTATCATAGATGTTATTCCAAAACCACTTTGTTTCATTATCGTTTCCTCTTAATTATTGATGTTTATAGAGTTGTTTGTTCCTTTTTGTGTGATATTGCCTATTTGAATGGTTTTTCCACTCATTTTCATATCGTCATATATTAAGTGTTTTATATATTCTGTGATAGAATCGTATCCTACCTCTTTTGCCCTATTTGCAATGAGTTCTTTGTCACCCTTTTTAACATTGAGTGCTATTCTATCGTAATTATCTTTTGCAAAACTCTGGTCGTATTTCTTTTTATCGAATGCCATATTATTCTCCTATTGTTAACATTGTGCATAGTGTTGAATAATATATAAATATCTTTGTGCATAGTGTATATTGTAACTATGTGCATAGTGTGATATTCTATTATCAACAAATGAGATGCAATTCTTGTTTGGGTTAAACTTCTCGGCTATTTCGGCTGTATGGTCGAATAGTCGAGCAAGAGGTTGATAGAAAGATTATTTCAAATATTTGTATATTTGTCAATATCAATCCCTACTTCTTCCTTACGGCATGGGTTTTGGCATTTAAAAAAAATGACTAGCCTACCAACGATCATTTTTCCCATTGCCCCCCGGATATAAAGCCTGGTGCTTTTATCATAGACACTATAAATGCGATTGTGAAAAGAAAGAGAGGAAAAAAGAATATGCAGAAAGAAAAAGTCGCATTAACACTGGTAGGTATTAAACGTTTCGTGAGTAAGAAAGGCAATAATGTTTGTCTTTTATCCGTAAGTAGACCGTATACACCGGAAGAGAATGACAAGGGTTCGTTTGGTGCACAGATTCGTGAAGAGTTTGTTCCGCAGGATCAGATCAATGATTTTGGTGCCGACGATATTGGCAAGACCGTTGAGTTTGAGTATGGTTTCAACTATTACGGTAGACCGGAAATTACTCGCATCTCGGTTAAATAACCGTTTGCATGGAGACTGTAAGCGGGGGTAATGCTTCTGTAATTTCACTGGATAGTGAAAGTGAAGTGGTTATTGATACTGCTTTAAATGAATTAGAAACGGTAAGTGGTAATGATGCCGCAATAGGTTCTAATGAGTATACAGAGGTAGTACAAGTTGATCTTAGTTCCTTGGAAACTGAATTAGTGGGGGTAAATGAAAAGCTTGCTTTGCTGATAACTCTTATCTGCGTCTGTATTATTTGGACTGTGGTTAAGAATGTCAATAAATTCTTTGACTGGTTTTTTTAGTTAGAGAAAATACATGAGAAAGGAGAATGCGCTTATGCCTAGTTTAATGGTGTTTGCAGGTGCCGAGGCATCTACCCCCGTTCTTTCCGGTGTGGTTACTGCTGCTATGTTGAACGGTGTGTTCAATGAGATTGTCGGCTTACTGCCCGTTATCGTTCCCGTATCTGTTGGCTTTATCGCAATTCGTAAAGGACTTGGCTTTTTGTTCAGTTCTCTGCGTGCCGCTTAAAGCAAGGGTTCAAGTTCGTAATAGAGTGGGAATTTCCCACTCTATTTTTTTTACAAAATAAATCGTGCATTGAAAGTGCATTTTCAAGAAAAGGAGATTTTTACAATGGGTCTTTTTTTAGGTGTTTGCTTTATGGTTATTTGCTTCATGTATTATGCTACTTGCAAAAAAATGAGTGCAGAAATTAATGATTTAAGAAAGAAGGCTGATGACTACTATGATGCTATATGTTTGCTCAAAGAAGAATGTAATTCGATTGGACAATCGGTTCAGCAGGATACTGTGGATAATGTTGATAACATTGAAGCGTAGTCCGGTTATCCGTTTCCTTGATAATTTTATGGTTGCGTTGTTGGGTACTTCTTTAGGAATGGCTGTTATGTTTGCCATTGTTTTATTTTCTTTTTGGCTTAACTGAAGTTAAGCAGTTGTTGAGAGGAGAAAGCAAGTGTTTAGTAAGATTAAGAGTTTATGTAAGAAATTTTATAAATCGAGAAAGTCAGTTGCATCATTTGTTCTTGCTATGATGCTTGCTTTCTCTGCTTTTATGGGTACTGGGATAAAATCCGAAGCGGCTTATGCTACGTCTAAATTTTATTATGATTTAACACGTATTAAGCCGATGGTTAATCAGTATATTTCTGATGAACCTTATTTTTATATTTTTAAGACAACGAGTGATTATAAAGATTTGTATGAAATTACTTTGGATAATGGTAGTAAGCAACAGGCTTTTGGTATTTATCTTTTTGGAAATGGTATTCCGTATAGAACTTATAAATATTATGCTATTTTTTCTTCTGTTCCTTTGTTCTGTAACGATACTGATTCCCGTCCGGAAGTTTATCGAAAGGGGAATACTTTATCTATTGGTGTAAAGTATTCTGAATCATATAAAGTTGGGTTAGCTTATTCTAGTGATGGTATTAACTGGAATTGGTATACATGGCGATCAATGAATTATACTTGCACTGATTCAAGTATGGGAGCATTTGCTTTTAATCCTAAAATGTTCTATCTTATGTGTTCTTATCCGATCAGACAAATTTATAATGGTGAAGTTGCCTATTTAAAAAATCTTTCGGCAGCGGAAATTCAAGACTGGAAAAACCTATCTTCCGGTGATGATAAGGATACAGACACTGGTGGTAATGTAACGGGTGGAAGTTCTACTGTTACTGGTGGTTCCGGTTCCTCTGGTTCCGGTTCTTCCGGTTCAAATACCGAGGAAGAAAAAGGATTCTTTGCATCCGTAAAAGAAAGTTTATCTAATATCCTTACGAATATCAAAGAGCTTCCTAGTGCCGTTGTTAATGTTCCCACAACTATGATTAACTTTTGGAAGAATTTTATAGGTAGTCATAGTATTGGAGATATTATTACGGCTATCATGGATGCTCCGAGTAATATTTTTAATGCGTGGAAGAGTTTTTTCGGAAGTCATACATTTCTTGAATTGCTTAATGCTGTTAAAAATGTTCCTGCTACTGTATCAAGTTGGTGGAAAGATAATTTGCCCAGTGTGATACAAGCTATAAAAGATGTGCCGTCAACAGTCTCCGGTTGGTGGTCTGATCACTTACCGGAAATATTGCAGGCTATTGTTAATACTCCTACTACCGTGTGGAATTGGTGGAAAGAGCAGTTACCGGATGTTGTTAATGCGATTATCGAATCGCCTAAAACTGTTTTGTCGTTTTGGAAAGATTTTTTCAAAGAGCATTCATTTTCGGATATTTTACAAGCTATTGCGGATGCTCCGAAAGATATTTTGAAGTTTTGGGAAAATTTATTTGGTTCTGATTCCATTAAAGATATTTTTAAGGATTTGTTAGATGTTCCCAGTAACTTATTGAATTTTTGGGATAATACGATAGTGGGTTTTATTGAAAGTGTAGAATCAAAATTCACATTTATTGAAGAGGGTAAGTCTAATATACAGCTTATAATAGACCGGCTCTCCAGTATGTCAAATCCAAAGCCGCCCGTGATTACTTTACCATTTTCAAAGACTGTTATGTCTAAATATGGTGTTGGCGATATAGAAATGACGTTTGAATGGCTCGCTCCGTATCATGAACTACTGATGAATGTTGAGTCCGCTTGCTTGTATGTTGCATTTTGTGTAAGACAGTTCTTTGATATAAAGAATATGCTCAATGCTACTAGTGGTGCTACTAATGTTCTGACACGTTTGTAAGGTGGTGAAATTATGTTGTTGATATTTGGCAATTCAATAATTGCTTTTATATTAAGTACGCTATCGCAGTTAGCTGATTCGTTACAATCCGTTGTGCCTGGTATGTCTCTTGTTAGTTCGTTTTTGGACTATGTGGCAATAGCGGCTTATTTTGTTCCTATTGATACAATAGTTATTTTGTTTTCATGTATTGTTCTAAGAGAGTTATTTAAAATAGGACTTGCATTCATGAAAATGTTGTTTAATTTTATACCGTTTATGTAAGGTGGTGTCTGTATGCAAATATTGTTAGGTTTTTTTCAGGTTTTTAAATATCCCATATATTTTTTATGTGGTCTTATTTTGGTGTGGTTTGTCAGTTTTGCATATTTCTTTATAAAGGAATATGCGCAGGGTAGACGGTTGAAGAGAGGACTTCATAAACCTGTGCCTCAAAGTAATTTACTTGTAAAGATATTTTATGAAGCCCCTCGGATGTATGTAGCTGATATATACGACCGTGATCCTGACTATTTCAAATATCAAGGTTTGGTTATTTATACCGGACGGCAAGGACAAGGAAAGACGGTTGCCATGGTTAGGGATATTATGATGATGCAGAAAGAGTATCCCCGTGCAAAGTGTATCACTAATTTATCTTATGAATATGAAGATGGTGCTTTGACGAACTGGCGGCAACTTATAAATTATAAGAATGGTATATATGGCGTGATTGTTGGCTTGGATGAAATTCAGAACTGGTTTTCCAGTAAGCAATCAAAAGATTTCCCACCGGAAATGTTTGAAGTTGTTACGCAGAATCGTAAGAACAGACGTATTATTATGGCTACTACACAGAACTTCTATCAGCCTGCAAAGGACATTCGTGCACAATGTACAGAGGTTCGTAAGTGTATGACTTTGTTAGGGGTTTTTACTATTGTTCATGCAGTTAGACCTATTCTTGATTCTAATGGAGAGGTTCAGCAGTGGAAACATATTCGTTTTTACTGTTTTGTGCATGATAAGGAAATTCGTGATTCCTACGATACATATAAAGTCATTGAATCACTTATGAAAAGTGGTTTTTATAATCGTAATGAAAAAGACGGGGATACAAATATCTATGTAATACCAGACAAGAAAAAGCGAAGGAAGTGGTAGAACATGACGGAAAAGGAATGGTTAGATATTGGTTATGACAAAAATATTATTGATGTGCAGGCTTACGAAGAAATTACTTTTCACGATGTATACAAGCAATGGTTTTTAATGAAACTAAAACGTATCAAGGAGCAGTCTTGTGACCGTATAGAAGTTACTTTTAATAAGTATTATGCAAATGATCCTATTATTGAAAAGTACATTTCAAAAATATCAACAACTAATATTATTGACTTTTTGACTTTTTGCGTTATTAAATATGGTGATATTAATTATAAGGAGTTTGGTCGCATAATGCAGATTATCAATAATGTATTGGTGTATGCGAAAGATTTACAGATAGGCGGTGCACAATTATATGACTGGGAGAAAATTAAGCGCTATGTTCCCCTTGATAGTTTGGAATCGTCCGCATATAAGGAGTTTTGTGTTCCCTTGTCTGCTATTCATAAGGTTTTCGATTCAGTTGTGAATAAGAAAATTTATTATGAAAAACAGTCTGCGTGTTTTTGCTTGTGTATGAATTTTTATTTGGGTTTGCGTATTGGAGAACTTGCAAGCCTTACATTTAATGACTTTGATTTTGATGCAGGAGTAGTCCGTATTTATAAAACGGAGTGTAAATTTTATAATCGGACAGAGGACGGCTCTCGGCTTGGTGCAATGGTGTATAACGTTGTAGAGGATACGAAAACTATATATAGTGTTCGTGAAATTCCTATTGTGCCGGAAGTAAAAGCCTTTTACGAAAAGATTGCGGAGCATCATAAGATATGTAAATATAATTCACCTTATCTTGCTTATGATGGAAAAGACACTATTTTGGTGCGATCACTGGATAGAACATTGCGGAGACTTTGCAGGCTTTGTGAAGTGGACTATTTCAATAGTCATAAGATACGAAAGACCTTTGCCAGTACGCTCCATGATAATGGTGTTCCGACCCGTGTTATTTCAGATCTCATGGGGCATAGTTTGTTATCGACTACAGAGAATTGTTATATATTGTCTCGGTCTGATAATTATACAAATGTATATAATTATATGCAAGATGGCTTGAAGTATGTGAGTTAATATAGTAAGATATATCTGATACTGTTGTTAGACATATAAGAAAAAATCCGTCTGAATTATCAGACGGATAAGGGTTAAGGTAAGCGCGAGACGGGGATCGAACCCGCGACCCCCTCCTTGGCAAGGAGGTGCTCCACCGCTGAGCCACTCGCGCATATCTTACGGACAAGTTATAATATACTATAGGGCTCCGGAAATGTCAATAAAAAAAGTGTGCATCTTTTTTGTAAATTGCATATACAATTAACGCAGCAGTATTCTACGCAGCCATCCGGTGAATTTCCGCTCTATCAGGATCCAGCACAGATAAGCCAGAACAATGCTTATTACAACGCTTACGATCAGTCCGACAACAGATAATACGGATAGGGTGGAAAAGTCAAATACCACACGGTCCAGAAACATAACCGGATAGTAGTGTACCAGATACAGGGAATAGCTGATATTTCCCAACTGCACAAAAAAGCGGGGCATGGAAAGCCGCAGGCCTGCGAGAAAAGCAAGGATTAACAATAGCAGAGCAGGGAGCCCCCACTGGGGAAGCCTGAGGAACCCAATCACATTGATCCGGGGCGTAAAGTAAGCAAGCAGACAAAAGATTACCGGGATACATACCGCGGATACGAGGCTTACTGTCCGCGAAACCGGATGAAGGGTATGCCTGCGATACAAATACCGCAGCAGATAGTAAGCCAGAATTCCGAAGAGAAATTCCAACATGACAGGATCTCCGTAAAAAATGAGGAAAGGAGAAAGTACATTACCTATCGGAGAATGCCAGGACGAGATCGCCGGAGCAAATATCTGTACCATTCCCACCAGAATCACCAGAAATGCGCTGCAGATCAGACCGCGGTATTTCATGCTGATGTGAAAAGCAACGAAAAACAGCAGATAGAACAGCATTTCACAGTTGATAGTCCAGCCGATCCGTACCAAAGGCTGGATCGCTCCGCTGCCGATATCAAAAGGAATAAACAGCAGACTTTTGACCAGATAGGAAAAATCGTGTCTGGTCTGTTGGAACATGGAAGGAAACAACAACAGCAACAAATAGGTTCCCAGTGTCATCAGGTAGTAGAGCGGAAGAATCCGGACCAGGCGTTTGCGGAAGAAATATTTGGTACTTTTTTCCGTGGTAAACATGATCATGAATCCGCTGATACAAAAAAAGATGTCCACACCGAAAGCTCCGAAGTTCAGAAAACGGACATGCTGAAATACCACAAAAAGAGCAGCCAGACCGCGTAAAGCCTGGATGCTGTCAAAATGCAGTTCATGAAACTCTTTATTAACTGTTATATTTTCCATAGAAATAACCATGCCTTTTTGTACTAGCTTACGAAATATAACTCCATTTTAACATTTTTGCGGGAGATTGGGAAACATTTTATTCAGGAAAAAAACTTGCGTACTGCGATATAAAATAATACAATAATAAGTAAAATAGATTATGCCCACCGGGCTGGGCATAGGAACCGGCGAACCGTGATTTGCGGAATTGACATAGAATAACAGGACGGTATGGATATAGATATGAGCGCAACGAGACAGCAAATGTTAGAGACAGCAGAACGCCTGAATCAGCAGATGACAGACGGAATTCCTTTTACCTGGGAGACTCTGGAGCAGGCACTTACCTCTGTGACAGAACAGGATGATAAGGGAATCCACGGATGGATCTGCTATTTTGCTGCCTTTTATCAACTGACAACAGGGAATCAGGAGGGCTGCCTGCATTATCTGGATGAGAGCGTCAGGTGTCTTCTGGGAACGGATCTGGAGCATCATGTAGCCAGAGTGTACAATATGATCGGTATTGTGGCACATATGCAGAACAACCTGTCGCTGGCCATGGAACAGTACGATAAAGCATTGGATTATACGGAAAAATACGATGATAAGATGGTGCACAGCATTGTACTGAGCAATATGTCGGATGCGTATTATCTCATAGGAGCTTATGAAAGAGCTGTGCAGTGCCATGCGGAATGTATCCGCGAATTTGAACAGGCGGATGACAACAGTACATACAGCAGGATCAATTTCCGGAAAATGCTGGCAGAGTACGGATGCTGCCTGCTGCATCTGCATATGGATGACGAGGCGGAAAAGGTACTGTGTAAACTGGAAGAGACCGGGCAGAGCGAGGAGGTCATACGTGAGACAAGGCTGGGTGTCAATGTATTTCTGGCTCATCTGGCGGAGCGAAACGGAGACCGGAAGAAGGCAGAAGAGCATGTACGTACAGCGGTAATGGCATTAGAGGATATGACACAGGTCTCTTCCGAATACGACAGTATTCAGAATCTGCTGCAATATGTGGAAAAGATAGGCAAACCGGAACAGATAGAGGAAGTATTGAACTGTCTGGAACCAAAGGCTGCCATTGAACAGAACAAGAGTCTGCTATTGCAGCTTTTGTCTCTGCGGATGCGTTATTGCAGTTCCAGAATGACTCCGGAAGAATTCAAACAGAGCGCAGACACCTTCTTCCACTTGAAAGACAGCTGGGAGCTGACAGAAAACAGTCAGGTCATGTATATGATGGAGCTTAGAAAGCGATTACAGGCGGCAGAAGAGGAGCAGAAGGAACAGGAACGTAAGAGAAACCGGCTGTTGTATCAGGCAGACCATGACGAGCTGACAGGACTCTATAATAAGAGAAGCCTGAATCGTTATCTGGAGGATGTGTTTGAAGACTGTCTTCTGAATGAGAAGGAACTGGGCATTCTGTTCCTGGATATTGACCATTTCAAACAGTTGAATGATCGCTATGGACATGGAAGGGGAGATGAAGGAATCTGCGCGGTAGCGGATACTCTGAAAAAATGTTTTCCGGAGGACTATGTGGCGCGTTACGGCGGAGATGAATTCCTGGTGGTCATGACGGGACGTGACAGGGAGTATGCAGAGGAACATGCAAGACAGCTATGTATGGGCATCCGGGAATGTGAGATTCCCAATGAAGACTCTTCTGTGGAACCCTGGCTTACGATTTCCGTGGGTGGTGTCTGTGCTATTCCGAAGGAACCAAACCGAGTGTGGGATTTCCTGTCGGCTGCGGACAAAACACTTTATGACCAGAAAAATGAGCAAAAAGGAAAAGTACGCTTCTATGTGGGAGAAGGACAATACCTATAGCTCTGAAACCAAAATAAAGGAACACAACAATGGATAACAAGCAATATTCCACCCGCGAATTGTTTCGCAGGTTTGCACCTTATTTTAAAAAATACCGTTTTACCTTGTGGATGGATCTGTTCTGTGCAGCACTGACCACGGTCTGTGAACTGGTGTTGCCGTTAATTATGCGCTACATTACCAATGAAGGGCTGCGGGATCTTGCGTCCCTGTCGGTGAAGACCATACTTTCACTGGGAGTTCTGTATTTCGGACTTCGTATCGTGGATTGCATCGCCAGTTACTATATGTCCGATATGGGACACGTCATGGGCGCGAAGATCGAGACGGACATGCGCAGAGATGCATACAACCATTTGCAGAAGCTGTCCAATACTTATTATAACAATACCAAAGTCGGTCAGATCATGGGGCGGATCACCAATGATCTGTTTGATGTGACGGAATTCGCCCATCATTGCCCAGAAGAATTTTTCATCGCCGGAATCAAGACCGTAATCTCTTTTATCATTCTGGCAAATATCAATCTGCCGCTGACATTGATGATCTTTCTGTGCGTGCCGCTGATGTGCGGTGTGTGCATGATCCTGAATTTCCGGATGCGAAGTGCCTTTCGCAAGCAGCGTAACCAGATCGGAGAGCTGAACGCCCGGATCGAGGATAGTCTGCTGGGCCATAAGGTGGTCAAGGCATTTACCAATGAAGAGGTGGAAAATGTCAAGTTTGAGAAAGATAACGGCACTTTTCTGGATATTAAGAAGCTGACCTACCGTTACATGGCGGCATTCAATACCACAGTGAAGCTGTTTGACGGATTGATGTATCTGGTGGTATTGGTGGCAGGCGGTATTTTTATGGTAAACGGACGGATCGCCGCTGGTGACCTGGTGGCATATATGCTGTATGTATCCACCCTGATCGCAACAATCCGGCGTATCATCGAATTTGCCGAACAGTTCCAGCGGGGCATGACCGGTATCGAGAGCTTTTTACAGATCGTGGATGCGGATATCGAGATCTTCGATGAGCCAGATGCCATAGAACTGAAGGACCCGAAGGGAGAAATCTCTTTTGAAAAAGTAAGCTTTGAATATCCGGATGACCATAACAAGGTATTCACTGATCTGAACCTGCAGATCCACGCGGGAGAAAAGGTGGCCATCGTCGGTCCTTCCGGTGGTGGTAAGACAACGCTGTGCAATCTGATCCCGAGATTTTATGATGTCTCAGAAGGCAGGATCCTGTTGGACGGCCAGGACATTAAGCATTTTACGTTAAAGAGTCTGCGGGGCAATATCGGTATCGTACAGCAGGATGTGTATCTTTTCTCCGGTACGATCTATGAAAATATCGCTTATGGACGTCCCGGGGCTTCGAAAGAAGATGTGATCAATGCGGCAAAGCGTGCCGGGGCTCATGAATTCATCATGGGACTGAAGGACGGTTATGATACTTATGTGGGAGAACGGGGTGTAAAGCTGTCCGGCGGACAGAAACAGCGGATCAGTATTGCCAGAGTATTTCTGAAAAATCCACCCATCATCATTCTGGATGAGGCCACTTCCGCACTGGACAATGAGAGTGAGTTTGCCGTGGCAAAATCTCTGGGAGAATTGTCGGAGGGGCGTACTACTCTGACTATCGCCCACAGACTTTCCAGTATCCGCAATTCCGACAGGATCCTGGTGCTGACGGATGACGGCATTGTGGAGGAAGGCAATCACGACCAGCTCATGGAACAAAAAGGGATCTATTATCAGTTCTACGAAACAGCCAATGCTTTAAAATAAACTAACAAAACGGGAGGTAAATCTATGAAACTTGTGTTTGTGGGGGCAGACCATGAAGTAACAGGAAGCTGCCATTATCTTGAGGTAGCCGGAAAGCATATTCTGGTGGATTATGGTATGGAGCAGGGCATCAATGTATTTGAGAATGTTCCGCTGCCGGTGGCGGAATCCATGATCGATTATGTCTTTCTGACGCATGCCCATGTGGATCATTCGGGACTTCTGCCACTTCTATATGCCAGAGGATTCAGAGGCCAGATCTATGCCACGGATGCCACGGCGGATCTGTGCAGCATCATGCTACGTGACTGTGCGCATATCCAGAGTGCTGAGGCAGAGTGGAAGAACCGCAAGGCAAAACGTTCTGCCAACAATGCAGTGGTGGAACCGTTGTATACCATGGAGGATGCGGACGGCGTGATCCGCAGACTGGTTCCCTGTCATTACAATACGATCGTAGAAGTGTGCGAGGGCGTGAAGATCCGTTTCACGGATATCGGACATCTGCTGGGGTCTGCCAGCATCGAAGTCTGGCTGACAGAGGACGGCAATACGAAGAAGATCGTATTTTCCGGCGATATCGGCAACAAGCATCAGCCGCTGTTGAAGGATCCCACACCCACAAAAGAAGCGGATTATGTGGTCATGGAGTCTACCTACGGTGACAGGATGCATCCCAAGGACAAACTAGACTATGTGGCGGAATTGACAAAGGTACTGCAGGAGACACTGGATCGTGGCGGTAATGTGGTGATTCCTTCCTTTGCGGTGGGCCGTACTCAGGAGATCCTGTATTTCCTGCGGAAAATCAAGGTGGGACGTCTGGTCAAAGGACATGAGGATTTCCCGGTGTATGTGGACAGTCCCATGGCGGTGGAGGCCACCGGTATATTTCAGGAGAATCGTTATGAGTGCTTTGATGACGAGGCTATGGAATATGTGAAAGAGGGCATCAACCCCATTGCATTTTCGGGATTGAAGCTGTCCATCACCAGTGAGGAATCCAAGGCCATCAATTTTGACGAGACCCCCAAGGTCATCATTTCCGCTTCCGGTATGTGTGATGCGGGACGTATCCGCCATCATCTGAAGCATAACCTGTGGAGAGAAGAATGTACGATTCTCTTCGTGGGTTACCAGTCCGTGGGAACCCTGGGCAGAGCGCTGGTAGAGGGTGCCGATGAGGTAAAGCTTTTCGGTGAGACCATTCAGGTGCGGGCACAGATCCGGAAACTGGCGGGATTAAGCGGCCATGCGGACAAAGAAGGACTGATCGAGTGGATCCAGGCCTTTGAAGAGAAGCCGAAAAAGGTGTTTGTGGTACACGGTGAAGACAGTGCCTGCACTGCATTCACCGAATGCCTGAAGATCGAGTATGGGCAGAGGGCTTACGCACCTTATAGTGGCACGGAGTTCGACCTGATCAGCAATAAATTTACCTATGAGGCTGCACCGGTTGCCGTGAAGAAAAAGACGAAGCCTGTCACCGGAGTCTTCGAGAGGCTGTTGGCTTCTGCAAGACGTCTGCTGGCGCTGGTTACCAAGAGCGAGGGTGTCATGACCAATAAGGACATGGCCAAGTTCGCCGACCAGATCAATTCCCTGTGTGACAAATGGGAAATATAAGTGCATTCATAGGAAGTATTTCTGACTGCTTGCAGGCAGGAAATACTTCCTATGAGAGGCATAAGCAACCCTGAGTATGCAGGACGAGAGTCCGGAATACGAAGGGGTGTACGATTTCGAGAGTGCGAAGCGCGGAGAAATCGGTTATATAACATAATAAGATTCTCCATCAGCTTCTGCGTGACTGCTTGCAGTCAAGGCTTTTGGCTGATGAGAGAATCAAACTGATATGAGTAAGCAAGGCGGTAGCCTGGAATACGAATATCAGAGCGATTTCGAGAGTGCGAAGCACGGAGAAATCGGTTATATATTAGAAGATAGAATAAGGAGACAACATGAGCTTAGCTGATCATATTTTTATCGATATGTGTAATGACATTCTGACCAACGGTACCAGCACGGAGGGCGAGAAAGTGCGTCCCCATTGGCCGGACGGCACCCCTGCCTACACTATTAAGAAATTCGGAGTAGTGAACCGGTACGACCTGTCGAAGGAGTTCCCAATCCTCACCTTACGAAAGACGGCGCTGAAATCCGCCACGGATGAGATGTTGTGGATCTGGCAGCGCAAGTCCAACAACATTCATGACTTAAAAAGCCATGTCTGGGATGAATGGGCGGATGCGGATGGTTCCATCGGTAAGGCCTACGGTTACCAGATGGGTGTGAAACATCAGTATAAAGAGGGCATGATGGATCAGGTGGATCGTGTGATCTACGATCTGAAGAACAATCCCTTCAGCCGCCGCATCATGACCAATATTTACGTGCATCAGGACTTGCATGAGATGAATCTGTATCCCTGTGCCTACAGCATGACCTTTAATGTGACTCAGAAAAAGGGAGAGGACAGGCTGACCCTGAATGCCATTCTGAATCAGCGTTCCCAGGACGTGCTGGCAGCCAACAACTGGAATGTGGTACAGTATGCGGTGTTGGTGCATATGCTGGCACAGGTCTGCGATATGAACGTGGGTGAGCTGGTGCATGTCATTGCGGATGCCCATATCTATGACCGACATGTGGATGCCATTAAGGAACTGATAAGCAGAGAGCCTTTCCCGGCACCGAAGTTCTGGCTGAACCCGGAGATTAAGGATTTTTACCAGTTTACACCGGATGACGTGAAGCTGGAGGGTTACCAGACAGGGGAGCAGATCAGGGATATTCCGATTGCAATCTGACATGAGTAAGTAGGGCGGTAGCCCGGAATACGAATATCAGTACGGTTTCGTGAGTGCGAAGCACGGAGAAACCGGTTATTATCATAGAAACAAACAGAAACGAGGTACACCATGAATTTAATTGTAGCAGTAGACAACAACTGGGCCATCGGCAGCAAGAACGAACTGCTGATCCGCATCCCCAACGATCACAAGCATTTCCGCGAAGAGACGACAGGTAAGGTAGTGGTTCTGGGACGCAAGACTTTGGAGACTTTCCCACAGGGCATGCCTTTAAAGAACCGCATCAACATTATTTTGTCCAAAGATCCGAATTATCAGGTCAAGGATGCGATCGTGGTACACTCTATTGAAGAATTGCTGGAAGAACTGAAGAAATATGACGAAGAGAATATCTATATCATCGGCGGAGAGAGTATTTACCGCCAGATGCTGCCTTACTGTGACGTGGCCCATGTGACGAAGATCGATCATGCCTACGAGGCGGATGCCTATTTCCCGGATCTGGACAGTGATCCCGAGTGGGAGATCACCGCGGACAGCGATGAGCAGGTCTATTTTGACATTACCTATCAGTTCTTAAAGTACGAGCGCAAGAAAGCCTGAGTGCGGAAAACGATGAAAAAGAAGATATATTTGGCAGTTACGGTTTTACTGCTTACTCTGGCAGGAATATATGTGGCAGCCAGAATGATTCTGTGGGGTGGTCCCGTAAGTTTTCGCAGTTATGTGTTGTTACTGGGGGATCTGCTGTGTCTGCTGCTTCTCCTGTTTTATGTATATCTGAGAGTACCCATCAGGCTGCACCGGAAAATACGGGACAAGTGGGGAACTCCCGGGAAATGGGAGTGGCTGGAGGATATCGGCATTGCTTTGTGGGCAGTGCTGTGCCTGATCGTCACGTTTGCCGGAATTGCCTGGATTTGGTTTGAAAATGACATCCCTTCGGAGACGCGGCTCACAGAGAATCTGATCAGTGTGGAAGAGATGGAGTTCCCGGACAGGCACTGGTATTCCTACTGGCGTCCAGAGGGCGTGCTGTTTCGGAGAGAGACGGAGCTTGCCGGTGAGGATTACATTACTTATCTGACGGAATTGATGGACAAGGAAGAAAATACCCACCCGGAGGATGCAGAAACGGTAGCAAAGCAGGCGATGGAAGAACAGTGGCTTGCGGAATACCATGCGTCGGAGACGGAAACCGCGGAAGATGTACAGGATCCCTTAGAGCCTTACGCACAGGCAGTATATGATGCTGTGCTGCAACAACAGGGCTTTTCCTTCGAAGTCTGCTACAATGCCAAAGGCAATTTCTATCTGCAGCTGGGAGAACAGGAGCAGGCGGGAAAGACCTATGCATACACGCTGGTCTACAATCGTACCTCGCAGAACGGAAAATGTGAGATTTTCGTGCTGTACCGGAATCCGGAAGAGAATCTGTCCACAGAGGCAGCACAGATCGTGGAGTTTTATGCGGTCCGCAGTGAAGATCTGCAGGTCATTGCGGGGGATAAGACCGGATGGTCAGTGGTAGCGAACAGTGCATATCAGGAAGCTACCGGAGAAAAATAATTGTAGTGAATTTAATTTGAGTTTTCAGTTAAAAGGAGAAATGAGCCACATTTTCGCTGAAAAAAGCACTGGAAAGCATAAATGTGTATATTGACTTTTATTACAAATGGTATAATAATGAAAATCAATAAATTCTGTTAAGAGAAATCAACAGGCAGAGTGGTAAACCGAGGAAAGAAGGAATACAAAATGGAAAAGAAGAACATTGACTGGGGTAACATCGGTTTCGGTTATATCCCTACGGATTACAGATATGTGTCCAATTACAAGGACGGCAAATGGGATGACGGTCAGCTGACCCAGGATCCCAACATCGTATTAAATGAGTGTGCAGGTGTATTGCAGTATGCACAGACCGTATTCGAGGGTCTGAAGGCCTACACCACAGAAGATGGACATATCGTAACCTTCCGTCCTGACTTAAACGGTGAACGTCTGGAGTCTTCCGCAGCAAGACTGGAGATGCCCATTTTCCCCAAGGAGCGTTTCGTGGAAGCTGTTACCGAGACGGTTAAGGCGAACGATGCTTTCGTGCCTCCTTACGGCAGCGGTGCAACTCTGTACATTCGTCCTTATATGTTCGGCAGCAATCCTGTCATCGGTGTAAAGCCTGCGGACGAATATCAGTTCCGTATCCTGTGCACTCCTGTAGGACCTTACTTCAAGGGTGGCGCTAAGCCCCTGACCATCCGTGTCACCGACTTCGACCGCGCGGCACCTCACGGAACCGGTCATATCAAAGCTGGTCTGAACTATGCTATGAGCTTACATGCTATCGTATCCGCTCACAAGGAAGGCTACGATGAGAATATGTATCTGGATGCTGCTACCCGTACCAAGGTAGAGGAGACCGGCGGTGCGAACTTCCTGTTCGTTACCAAGGACAACAAGGTCGTAACTCCCAAGTCCGACAGTATCCTTCCGTCCATCACCCGTCGTTCTCTGGTATATGTTGCCAAGGAATATCTGGGACTGGAAGTAGAAGAGAGAGAAGTATACCTGGATGAAGTAAAAGACTTCGCAGAGGCTGGTCTGTGCGGTACCGCAGCAGTAATCTCCCCTGTTGGCAAGATCGTTGACCACGGCAAAGAAATCTGCCTGCCCAGTGGCATGACTGAGATGGGACCTGTCACCAAGAAGCTGTATGAGACTCTGACCGGTATCCAGATGGGCAGGATCGAAGCTCCTAAGGGCTGGATCCATGTAATCGAGTAATCTGGTATCAAAATTGAATAATATTAAAATGCGTGTGGAGAATATCCGCACGCATTTTTTTGTCTGTAGAATTCTTAGATTTTTCTGAACTTCCAAGAAACCGTGGCACAGAAGAAAAAAATAGGGTATAATCAGAATTTAGAGACTTTGAGAAAGTAGGAAATGTTATGTTTTTTAAAAATAGATGTCATATCACCGCGGTATTGGTGGCGGGAGTGCTGGGAATAAGTATGGTGACGGGACTGACCGCCTGCGGCAGCAGTGACGGCACAAAAGTGGTATTTACCACAGGATTTGGGAAAAATGAGGTATTTCGGATCGGGGACGAGTCCTGCTCTAAGGCGGAGATCATGATCTACCTGACCACGACCCAGAATCAATATGAGAATGTCTACGGGACGGAGATCTGGAATACTTCCCTGAACGGAGTGACTCTGGAGGATAATGTCAAGGAGACAGTGCTGGCAAGAATTGCTCAGATCAAGACCATGTACCTGCTGGCAAAAGAGAAAGAGGTCACGTTGGATGAAGCCGAGGAGGCAAAGGTCGTCCAGGCGGCACAGGAGTATTATTCTTCCTTAAATGATACGGAGATCGAGGCTATGGGTGCCACGGAGGAGATTGTGGAGAATCTGTATCGGGAATATGCCATGGCAGACAAGGTCTATCAGTTGATTATACAGGACATCAATCCGGAGATCAGTGATGACGAGGCACGCAAAATTACGGTGCAGCAGATCTTTTTTGCAACAGCATCCACGGATATGGACGGAAACCTGAAGCCTTATTCGGAAAGCTCCATTCAGAGTGCCTATGAGAAAGCCTGCGAGGTAAGAGACCTGGCGGTGGACGGAGAACACGATTTCACGGAACTGGCATCCAAATACAGCGACGATTCCGAGATCACCTATTCCTTTGGCAAAGGAGAAGCGGAGAGCGCTTATGAGGAAGCGGCTTTCAATTTGGCAACAGACGAGGTGAGCCAGGTTGTGAAATGTGAACGAGGCTATTACATTATCAAATGCATCAATACGCTGGATCGGGAAGAGACGGACGCTAATAAATTAAAGATTGTAGAAGAGCGGAAACGGGAAGTCTTCGGGCAGGAGTATGACAGCTTTGTGAATACACTGGTGCGTCAGCTCAATGACAAGCTGTGGGACGAGATCACGCTGATCATGGACGAACAGGTGACTACGGACAACTTTTTTGATGTGTATGCAAAGTACTTTCCGGAGGAGTAATTTCTGGTTTTTTACACGCTTTATTAAAATTTTAGAATTACGGAAATATTGATAAATACTGGATTTTTGACTTATTGTTAGCACTCATTTATAATGAGTGCTAAATTTGTCTTGACTTTTCAATTTTACAGTCCTACACTTAGAATCAGTTAGGAAACAGTCAGCCATGGCTGTGCAATTTTAGAAAAGGATGTGGTAATAATGGCAGCAAAAAACGGTAGTTTGTCAATTAACAGTGAAAACATATTTCCGATCATTAAAAAGTGGTTGTATTCCGATCACGATATTTTCTACAGAGAGTTGATCTCTAACGGCTGCGATGCCGTGACCAAGCTGAAAAAGCTGGACATGATGGGAGAATATGCCCTGCCTGAAGGCTATAAGGGACGTGTGGATGTCATCGTGGATCCTGAAAAGAAGACACTGACCTTCAAGGATAACGGTCTGGGCATGACTGACGACGAAGTGGAAGAGTACATCAACCAGATCGCATTTTCCGGCGCAACGGATTTCATTGAGAAATATAAGGACAAGAGCAATTCCGACCAGATCATCGGTCATTTTGGACTGGGCTTCTATTCTGCATTCATGGTAGCGGATGAAGTACACATTGATACCTTGTCCTACAAGGACGGCGCCAAGGCAGTGCATTGGGAGTGCGACGGCGGCACCGAGTTCTCCATGGAAGACGGAGACAAGACGGATGTCGGTACGACCATTACCCTGTTTTTAAATGAAGATTGTCTGGAGTTCTGTAATGAGTACAAGGCTCGTGAGGTCGTGAAGAAGTATTGTTCCTTCATGCCTACCGAGATCTATCTGTCCAAGGCGAACACCAAGGAGACCCAGATCATCAAGGAAGAGGAAAAGCTTCCTGATGATGAAGTCCTGGAAGAGATCGAGCCGGAGAAGAAGGAAGCGGCAGAAGGTGAAAACGCTGAAGCTGCTGAGGGAACAGAAGAGCCTAAGAAGCTGAAGATCAGAAAGCGTCCTGAATTGATCAACGAGACACAGCCTCTGTGGACCAAGCATCCCAATGAGTGCACGAAGGAAGAGTATCTGGACTTCTACCGCAAGGTATTTCAGGATTACAAGGAGCCTCTGTTCTGGATCCACCTGAATATGGATTATCCTTTTAATCTGAAAGGTATCCTGTACTTCCCGAAGATCAACATGGAGTATGAGTCCATCGAAGGTACCATCAAGCTGTACAACAATCAGGTATTTATCGCAGATAACATCAAGGAAGTCATTCCTGAGTTCCTGCTGCTGTTAAAGGGTGTCATCGACTGCCCGGATCTGCCTCTGAACGTATCCAGAAGTGCATTGCAGAATGATGGATTTGTCAAGAAGATCGCCGAGTACATTACCAAGAAGGTAGCGGACAAGCTGGCCGGTATGTGCAAGACGGATAAGGAAGAGTATGACAAATACTGGGATGACATCAGTCCCTTCATCAAGTTCGGCTGCCTGAAGGATGACAAGTTCTGTGAGAAGATGAATGATTATATCCTCTTCAAGAATCTGGACGGCAAATATCTGACTCTGCCCGAGTGTCTGGAGATCAAGCCTCAGGACGAGGAAGAGAATAAGGAAAATGCTGTAGATGAGAACGGCAACAAGGTAGAAGCTGAGGTCGTAGGGGATAAATCTGAAGATGAGGCTTCTGAGGAGAATGCTGAGGAAGAGAAGAAGGAAAAGACCATCTACTATGTAACGGATGAACAGCAGCAGAGCCAGTACATCAATATGTTCAAGGCTGCCAAGATGGATGCTGTGATCCTGACCCACAATATCGATCAGCCCTTTATCTCCCAGTTAGAGCAGAAGAATGAGGGAATCAAGTTCCAACGTATCGATGCGGATGTGACCGATGCCCTGAAGTCCAAGACTTCCAAGAAGGCTGAAAAAGAGATGGAAGAGCAGGCAGAGAGCATCAGCAAGCTGATGAAGAAAGCTCTGAAGAACGACAAGATCACTGTCAAGGTAGAGAAGCTGAAGAACAAGAAGATCTCTTCCATGATCACTCTGTCCGAAGAGAGCAGACGTATGCAGGATATGATGAAGATGTACTCCATGCCCGGCATGGATATGAGTGCTTTCGGCGGTGAGGGCGAGACCCTGATTCTGAATGCCAACCATCCTCTGGTACAGTACATCACCGAGCACCAGGACGGCGAGAACGCAGAAATGATCTGCGAGCAGCTGTACGATCTGGCAAAGCTCCAGCATGCACCCTTGTCCGCCGATGCCATGACCAAGTTCGTGGCAAGAAGCAATGACATTATGATGCTGTTGACCAAATAAAAATGACGGATTAAAAACAAAGGGAATCACAATCTGGGAACGGTTTGTGGTTCCTTTTTTGGGCTATACGGCGGCTCGGGGACAGATGCAGACCGGTACCGGAATTAGTATTTAGTGAATGCATATCACCCGTCTGTTAATCAAGTAGATGTATGATGAAGACAAAACGGCTAGAAGTTAGTCTACTTAGTATATGGGAACATGCACATATTTTTCTGACTTTGCATATTCTGTAAGGAACATTTGTTGCCTGACCGGATCAAGACAGACAAAACGGCATAGGCAGAAAGGACCTCTGTCCATGGACACTACTTATACAGGAACACTTCAGATCAGCGTTGTCTCCGCTCTGGGGATGACACCGATACCCGGCGCGACCGTCACTGTCTCCTATACCGGGGATCCGGATTCCCCGCTGGAGACGATGACTACTGACGAATCCGGGCAAACCCCTACGATAACACTGGATGCGCCGCCGAGAGAGCTTTCTTTATCTCCGGATATTACGGCACAGCCCTATTCGGAGTACAACATTCAGGTGACTGCAGAAGGCTTTGAACCGGTACTGGTATCTGGTTCCGAAATTCTGGCAGGCGAATTTTCCCTACAACCGATCCGCATGAATCCGCTGAATGTAACAGAGGAGGAAGAAAAAGTAGTAGTAATACCTGCACATACGCTTTTCGGAGAGTATCCTCCGAAGATTCCGGAAGAAGAAATCAAACCTATGAACGAGACCGGGGAGATCGTACTGAGCCGTGTGGTGATTCCGGAATATGTGATCGTACATGACGGTGTCCCGGAGGATCCCACTGCCCGGAATTACTGGGTGCGCTATAAGGATTACATTAAAAATGTGGCCTCCAGCGAGATTTATTCCACCTGGCCGGAGAGTGCAATTTATGCTAATATTCTGGTCATTCAATCATTTACGTTAAACCGTATATATACGGAGTGGTACAGGGGACGTGGATACGATTTTACGATAACTTCTTCTACGGCGTATGATCAAAAATGGATCTATGGCAGAAATGTGTTCGAAGAGATCGACTATCTGGTAGATTCCATTTTTACCAACTATTTGTCAAGGCCCGGTGTACGACAGCCCATTTTCACATCGTATTGTGACGGTAATCGGACTACCTGCCGGGGGCTGAGCCAGTGGGGCTCCAAGTCATTGGCGGATCAGGGATATTCCGCTATTGATATCATTCATTATTATTACGGCAATGATATGTATATCAATTCCGCAGATATTATTTCGGGAGTGCCTTCTTCCTGGCCGGGGTATGATCTGACTATCGGTTCTTCCGGGGAAAAAGTCCGTCAGCTGCAACAGCAGTTGAACCGGATCGCCAGAAATTATCCGGCGATTCCTACGTTGACACCCGACGGAATCTATGGCTCCGGTACTGCGGAGGCTGTCCGGACGTTCCAGAAGATATTTAATCTTCCTCAGACCGGAATCGTGGATTATCCTACATGGTTTGAAATCTCGGATATTTATGTGGGGGTGACACGTATTTCGGAGCCGGATGCGTAGTAAATGGGAAGTTACGCGAGCAATGAGCCGCGTAACTTCCCATTTACCATGTTGTAACAAGTGTAATTCCAACAATTTTCCCGGACAAGCATAAAAACCGCTTGACAGATAAAAATAAATAACGTATTATTGTATTAAATAAATAATACAGTAAAACAACAAGACAATGAGGGATCCGGGGAGGCATCGATAGAAACGATGCGTGACAGGTAATAAGAAACAGAAAATAAGAAACAAGAAAGGATGATAGGAATGGCGTGGGAATTGGATGCTGACAGACCCATATATGCGCAGCTGGTGGAGCGGATCCAGAAAGAGATTGTGTCCGGCAAATATCAGCCGGGAGAGAAGCTGCCGAGTGTCAGAGATCTTGCGGCCGTGGCGGCGGTGAACCCGAATACGATGCAGAAAGCTTTTGCGGAACTGGAGCGGAGCGGCCTGATCGTGACACAGCGCACCAGCGGCAGAACCGTGACGGAGGACACTGAGCTGATCGGGAATACCAGAGAACAGCTGGCAGCCGGGCATGTCCGGAATTTTATCAACAACATGCAGGAACTGGGGTATCAGAGAGAGGAGATCCGGAATCTCTTCGATAAGGTACAGGCCTGACAGGGGTGCAAATTTATGATGAAAATAAAGAGAGGCGGAAATAGAAATGAATAATCTGGTAGAAATTGTAAATCTGACCAAGAAATATGGTGCCAATGTGGCTGTGAACAATCTGACCGTAAGTCTCCCCAAGGGGAAGATCATTGGCCTGTTGGGACCCAACGGCAGCGGTAAGACGACACTGATCAAAATGCTGAACGGTCTGCTGACACCGACGGAAGGCACTATTATGATCGACGGAAATTATGTAGGACCGGCGACCAAGAGCAAGGTAGCTTATCTGCCGGACCGCACGTATCTGACCATGAATCAGACGATCCGGGAGATTCTGGATTTCTTTCAGGACTTTTATACAGACTTTTCCAGGGAACGTGCGGAAGAGATGTTAAAGAGTCTGGGGATCGATCCTGCAGTGAAAATGCGGACATTGTCCAAAGGTACGAAGGAGAAGGTACAGTTGATCTTAGTGATGAGCAGGAATGCCAGCCTGTATATTTTGGATGAGCCGATTGCCGGTGTGGATCCGGCAGCGAGAGATTACATCCTGCGCACCATTATCAACAACTACAATCCGGAAGCAACGGTACTGATCTCTACCCATCTGATCGAGGATGTGGAACAGGTACTGGATGAAGTCATCTTCATGCGTTATGGTCAGCTGGTGTTATATACATCCGTTGACAATATCAGAGAAGAGAAAGGTAAGTCTGTAGATGCTTACTTCAGGGAGGTGTTCGCATGTTAGGAAAGTTAATGAAATATGAATGGAAAAATATCTGGAAAGCCGGTACACTGATGCTTCTGGGAATGCTTGTGGTCACCGTGATTGGCTGCGTGGTATTACGCATGCCGGGAGGAGTGGTAACAGGACTTCTGGACAACAATGATATAAATGCGACACAGAGCTGGTTTGTACTCTCATCCTTTGTGGCAACACTGATCCTGTATGTGATCATGCTGTTGGCATCCACCTGGGGTATGCTGATATTCCTGGGCATCCGTTTCTACCGCAGTATGTATACCGATGAGGGATATTTGTCCCATACTCTGCCGGTGACAGCCAACCAGCTGTTCTTAAGCAAGATACTGGTCTCCGGTGTCTGGTATCTGTTCATTTCGATAGGCATTGGTATTTCAGTGGTGGCACTGGTCGTCTCTTTGATGACAGGACTTTTAAATATTGGTGAACTGAGTAGTGTGCTGACACAATATAATGGCAATATCTGGGAATTTCTGGCAGATGCTTTTTATGAACTTGGCAGAACATACGAAGAAGAGATGGGAATCAATCTGCTGCATTATGGGATTACACTACTCTTAACCTATGTGGCAGGACCTTTCATTACTATGGTCACTCTGTTCGGAGCCCTGACGATCGGTCAGCTGTCTTCCAAACACAAAGGGTTCATGGGAATCCTGGCATATGCCGGCCTGACGATCCTGTCTTCCATCATCGGCAGCACCGTACAGAGTGCCTTCATGTTTGGCACAAATGTCATGAGCAGCTCCGGCGGATTTTCGGTAACGACCAATATGGCCTATGACATTAACGTGATCACCAGCCTGCTCATTGCAGCCATCATGTACGGCGTATCTTATTACATCATGAACCGAAAATTAAACCTGGACTAACCGGGTCTACACCTTGCCCTCAACTGGTAAATTTGGTATAATAAATCCAAATGACAACAGGGAACGGGTGAAGGTGCATGCAGGAGATTATTGATAGAATTTTAGGAGGAAACTTCGATTATGAGAACGGTTCTTTGGAATTCTCCTGCGCTAAAATAGAGATTTCCCTGTCACAGGGGACAATATATGAGGGCTCTTTTCACATTCTTTCTGCGTCGGAAGGCTATGTAAAGGGATCCGTGATCTCGGACCATCTTCGGATGGAATGTATGACGGATCAGTTTACCGGCTCCGATGCAGAAATTTTTTACTGCTTCCACGGAGAAGATCTGGAGGAAGGGGATGTGATCAAGGGCTCTTTTTCCGTAGTCAGCAACAGAGGAGAATACAATCTTCCTTTTGTGGTGACGGTGGAGCATGGGATGTTGAATTCTTCCATCGGGGCTATCCGGAATCTGTTCCATTTTGCCAACCTGGCGAAGAGCAACTGGAAGGAAGCTGTGCGGCTGTTCTATGATCCGGAATTTCTGCGGCTGTTCCAGGGGAACGATGCCCATTTCTATAACAGTTACCGGATCCTGTCCACTTATGAGGGCAACGAACAAAATGTAGAGGAATTCCTGATCTGTATCAATAAAAAGCAACAGCTGGAATTCCTGACGGAAGAGAAAGAACTGGTGAAAAAACTGCCTCGCAGCGCAGATAATTACGGCGTCACGGAGAACAATCTGACCATCGTGAGGAACGGCTGGGGATATACGAATCTCCAGATCGAGTGTGAGGGTGAATTTGTCTTTACGGAAAAGGAAAACATTACAGACGATGATTTTCTGGGAAACCGTTGCCGCCTGCCGGTCTACATCGACAGCAGCCTGTGCAGACCTGGCAAAAATTTTGGTAAAGTCTACATATATAATGCTTATACTTCACTGGAGATCCCGGTCATGGTACAGCTGGGAGACGGTGTAGTGGCCCGGCATGCGGATCACAGTCATATGCAGTGCATCACCCAGATCATGAAATATTATGAAGAATCGAGACTGAAAAAGATCGGTACGGGAACCTGGCTCGCGGAGACCGGCAAACTGGTGGAGCGCATGGTGACCATGGATGAGAAGGATGTGCCGGCGAGACTGTTCCAGGCACAGCTTCTGATCACAGAGGAACGCTACAATGAAGCCGGATGGATCCTGGATCACGCAGCGGACATGTTGGAAGCCCAGGTAGCTACCGGCGGAGAACAGTGGGCTTACTATCTGTATCTGACCACACTGATCCACAGGGACCCCCAGTATACACTGCAAATGGCGGAGCAGGTGGAACAGATCTACCGCTATGACAGGACCCGCTGGCGTGTGGCATGGCTGCTGTTGTATCTGTCGGAGGAATACAATCGTTCAACCTCCGGGAAATGGATGTTCTTAGAAAAACAGTACCAGTACGGCTGCACCAGTCCGGTGATCTACCTGGAAGCACTGGCCCTTTTGAACGGCAATCCGGCGCTGCTACGTAAATTGAACAGTTTTGAACTGCAGGTGTTGAACTTCGGTGTCCGTCAGGATGCGGTAAACGACAGCCTGATCGAACAGCTGTTGTATCTGTCGGGAAGAGTCAGAGAGTATTCTCCACTACTGGGCAGAATTTTACGAAGACTGTATGAGAAAAAGAAGGATGTGCGGATCCTGCAGGAGGTGTGCAGCCTTCTGATCAAGGGAAGTAAGACGGGACCGGATGCCTTCACGTGGTATCAGATGGGTGTGGAAAGCCATCTGAGGATCACGAATCTCTATGAATATTATATGGCGTCGGTAGATCTGGATGCTGTGCTGGAGCTTCCGAAAGTGATTCTGATGTATTTTTCTTTCCAGAGCAATCTGGATTATGAACATAGTGCGTTCCTGTATGCGTATCTGTTAAAACACCGGAAAGATTATGAGGAACTGTACGAACATTACGAGCCGAGAATGGAGCGGTTCGTCATTGACCAGATCCAGAAGCAGCATATTAACAGACATCTGGCAATACTGTATCAGGAATTCCTGTCTCCGGCCATTGTAACGGAAGCTATGGCGAAGCCTTTGTCCCGTCTGTTGTTTGCCCATATGGTAAGAGTGGATGACAGCAGAATGCGTAAGGTGATCGTCAGCCAGCCGGGGAATCTGATACTGTCCGAGACGCCTCTGCAAAACGGCACGGCCTGGGTGGCAGTCTACGGGAATGATTATACCATTGCTTTTGAGGATGCATATGGTAACAGGTTCCTTAAAAATGTGGAATATACCCTGGAAAAACTGCTGGTACCGGGGAAATATCTCAGACTTCTGGAACATTATGTGCCGGATACGGCAGAACTGGATCTGTATTTCATGGAGAACGGCAGAACAGAAGAGACCATATCTTCCACAAAGCTGATGCGGATGGCAAGACTGGTGGAAAGCGATGCCGTGGAGCCGAAGCTGCGCAGTGAGATTGCGGTACAGCTGGTACAGGCCTATTTCGACGCGGATAATTTGCAGGCACTGGATGAATACCTGCAGGAGCTGCAGGGGGACGGCTTTACGGAGGAACAGCGGGAACTGATCCTGCGTTTTCTGGTGTTGCGGGGAAATTATGAGAAGGCATATGCCTGGATCGAAGCATATACCCCTTATTTTGTGGAGGCCAAGATTCTGTTGCGGCTTACGGACGGTGTGATCACGCAGTCGGTCCATGAGGGAGAGGCAGTCCTGTATGCGGCGGCATTGACGGTGTTCCGCAAGGGAAAATACAACGGTGGAATTTTAGAGTATCTGGTGCGTTATGCCACCGGTACCACGAAGGAATTGCGTGACATCTGGAAAGCGGCAAGATCCTTTGAGATAGACTGCTACAGCTTAAGTGAAAAGATATTGCTGCAGATGCTGTTCTCCGGGGCATTTGTGGGAGAGCGGATGGATATTTTCCGTTATTATGTATCCCAGGGAGCCAGACAGGAGATCGAGGAAGCTGTGCTTGTACAGAGCTCTTATGATTATTTCTGCCGGGAGAAGATCACGGAGGAATATGTATTCCGGGAGATCCGTAACTGCTATCTGCGGGGAGAAGAGACCCAGCGGATCTGCAAGCTGGCTTATCTGAAATTCTATGCGGAGAATAAGGACAAGCTGGAGCGGGAAGATGAAACTCTGGTCCGGAATTTCCTGGAGGAAATGATGAAGGACCACATTCATCTGAACTTTTTCAGGGAATATCAGGACTGCCTGCCACAGCTGCAGGAGATGAAGGACAAGACTATCGTGGAGTATCACACAAGAGGCGGCGTCCGTGCAAGGATTCATTATGTGATGATGCATGAGAACGGGCAGGCGGAGGATTACCTGTCGGAATATATGCAGGAAGTATACAGCGGTGTATTTTTCAAGGAATTCGTACTGTTTTTCGGGGAGAATCTTCAATATTACATTATGGAAGAATCAGAGAACGAAGAACAGCTGACGGAGAGCGGAAGCCTGCAGAAGAGCGATATTATGAATGAAAGTCCGGACAGCAAATACGAGATTATCAATGATATGATGATCAGCATGACACTGCAGGACGATACGACACTGGATCATCTGATCGAGGAATATTACCGCAGGGAATATCTGGATCACAGATTGTTCACATTGCAGTAAAGATAAAAAAAGACAGCAGGAGAGGAGGCGGAAGAACATGCGACTGCCGGGAAGTGATAAAGTTATAGTGGGTTATGACCTGGGGAAAGATTATGCGCAGATCAGCTGCTATGTCACAGGCAGGGAAGAAGAGATCACCACATTGTCTTCCGTTGCAGGCTCACAGGTCTATACGATTCCCCTGGTCCTGAGCAAGAGACAGGGAGTCAACCAGTGGTTCTATGGAAGTGAAGCCCTCCGGCATGCGGAGGAAGAAGAGGGAATCCTGGTGGAGCATCTTCTGAAGCTGGCAAAAGATGGGGAACCGGTGCAGATCGATGGAACGACTCTGGATCCGGTGGCACTACTGACTCTTTTTCTCAAGCGTAGTCTGGGAATGCTGTCCCAGATGACTTCCACAGAGCGGATCGGGGCCCTGATGATCACCTGCGAGGAACTGGATGCAGGAATGCTGGAGGTGCTGACGCAGGCAGTGGAGGCATTACACCTGAAGACGGATGCTGTCTGTTTTCAGAGCCATCGGGAGAGCTTTTATTATTACAATCTGTATCAGCCGGAAAATCTGTGGAAGCAGGGGAGCGTGCTGTGCGAGTATAGGGACAGTTCCATCCAGACTTATTATATGGAATGCAACTGCCATACGACGCCGGTGGTAACGTACATCGAAGAGCGGGAATTCCCTTTTCCGGTGGAAAAATCGGATGAAAAGTTCCTGGAGATCGCCACACAGCTATGCGAGAACCGGATGGTGTCCTCGGTATATCTGATCGGGGAAGAGTTTTCTCAAGAATGGATGAAAGAATCGCTACGCTATCTGTGCCGTGGACGGAGAGTCTTTCAGGGGAACAACCTGTTCAGCAAGGGTGCCTGCTACAGCATGATGGAGCGACTGCATCCCAGTGAAAACGGACAAAATCATGTCTATCTGGGACAGGATAAATTGAAATCCAATATCGGTATGAAAGTGCGCAGACAGGGAGAGGAATCCTATCAGGCACTGTTAGACGCCGGAATCAACTGGTACGAGGCGCAGAATACCATGGAGTTTTACCTGCTGGAAGGAAGAGCGGTGGAGATCCTGATCACGTCCCTGACGGGAAAGGGCAGCCGGATCGCCAGAATCGTGCCGGAAGAATTGCAGGAAGGAATCACCAGACTGCGGATTCAGGTGGAGATGAAGGATGAAACACATCTGCAGGTGGAACTGGAGGATCTTGGTTTTGGCAGCTTCCGAACAGCTACGCATCATATCTGGAAGGAAGAAATAGAGTTGTAGATCTGCCCGGGGCAGAGAAAATGAGGATGAAAAATGAAGGCAAGTCTGTGTGTAGGAGAATATTGCGAGAATGCATATAATGTGGAAGGCCTGGATATCCGGGTCTATAGTATGGAAGAGTTGTGCTATTGCCTAAAGGAGAATGCATTCCTGTTAGACCTGTCCATCATGAACGATAAGCTGGTGGACTGGATCGGAGAAGAATGTAAAGTGTGGGAACTGGCAAAACAGCTCTACCCCATGGTACATAAGCAGGGATCCTTAAGTGTGTTCGTGGTGACGATCCTGCAATATGTGGGGATGTACGATCCGGAAGAAATCCTGCAGGTGGAGCAGGTACTGAAGCAGGGAGCCGGACTCAGCAATCTGGAGAAACGCAAGAGCCAGATCGACTATATGGTGGAAAAAAGAAAATATGCGGCAGCCATCCGTGGATATGATATGCTACTGGAGACTTGGAACCATCTGGAACAGGAAGGAAAGGAACTTCCGGCGGGAAAAGTCCGGGCGGCGATCCTGCACAATAAGGGTGTGGCGCTGACAGGGCTGATGTTTTATGACAAGGCGGCATATTACTTTAACGAAGCCTGGAAGACCGATCCGGACAGAGAACACCTGGATGCCTATCTGGCGGCAAAGAGAATGGAACTGACGGAGGATGCCTATGTGGCATTTGCAGCGCAGAATCCGGAAAATTATACGGAGTCCCTGGAACTGGAAAAGCGGATCGAGCAATTTGAACGGGAATGGGAACAGCAGCCGGAGTACCGACAGCTACGGCTGCGTGGTGACTGGCGGGTGCACGACAGGGTGAAATACGATGCGGAAAATGAGAGACTGACTCAGGCACTGAAAAACAGTTACCGGACAAGTGTCAGCGTATAGAGAAGACAGCAGGAGAGAATTATGGCGTGGTGGAACCGTTTATTTAAGAAAAAAGAACCGATACAGCAGGAAGAGGACTGGGAACAGCTGGTCTATACCCGCAACGGTGTGAATTTTGATGAGGAAGACCAGAGAAAACGCTACATTGTAAATTGCCTGGAGCAGATCTCAGAGGCTTCCAAGGAGATCGACCTCCTGACGGGAGAGTATACGCTGGTGACTTCTTATCTGACGGATACGGATGAGATTGAGGCACTGCCAGCAGAGCAGAGAGAAGAGGTCAACCGGGTGGCCGGCAAGCTGGCCGGGCTGGAACAGGAACGCAGCAGATACCGGGAAAAGAAGAACCGTATGCGGGATGCGGACTTCTATGCGATCCGCAAAAGAGAGAACGAGATTGAAGAAGGCATTCAGAAGATTCGGGACGGCGAGAAATACGGCAATCTGATAAGGCAGGATCTGCACAGACTGGACGGAGAACGACATGCCTACGAATACCGGAGAAATGAGCTGGAGAATCTGATGAACAACCAACGGGGCATGGCTGTCATTTTCCTTACGGCATTGATCGTCTGTGTGATCATGCTGGTGATCCTGCAGTATGCTTTTGAAATGGATGTCTATGTGGGACTTTTTCTGGCAGTAGGTGCAGGAGCTGTAGCCATCTCCTATGTCTGCATCCGGTACATGGATGCAGGACGGGAACTGCAGCGGGTGGAGAAGACCATCAACAAGATCATCCAGCTGCAGAATAAAGTCAAGATCCGCTATGTGAACAACTGTCAGCTGATGGAATATCTGTATCTGAAGTACAATACGGACAGTGCAGCAAAGCTGGAAAAACAGTGGAAAATGTATCAGGACGAAAAGGAAGAGCGGAAGCAGTTCGCAGAGGCGGAAGCTAAGATCGAGTACTACCAGAAGCAGCTGGTACAGCAGCTGGCCGGTTACCGTGTGCAGATGCCGGAGCGCTGGATCAGCCAGACAGCTGCGCTTTTGGACAAGCGGGAAATGGTGGAGATCCGTCACGAACTGATCCAGAGAAGACAGGTGCTCCGTAAACAGATGGACTACAATCAGGAAGTAGCGGAGAGTGCAAGAAACGAAGTAAAAGACATCGCAGCCACCTATCCGAAATATGCCCAGGAGATCCTGGCCATGGTGGAGCGGTACGACCGATAAAGAATTGACAAGACACCTCTCGTTGTGTTACTATGACACCGTGTTAGCAATTTACCTTGCTAAAGTATACGACGCGGCCAACAGTGAGTGGCAGAACGGGAGGATGCATTATGAAAAGAGTATTAGTGGCATTACTGGCAATCAGCATGGCAGCAGGTGTTCTTACCGGCTGTGGTTCTAAAGGATCTGAGAAAACATTTACCGTAGGTTTTGATGCGGAATTTCCCCCTTACGGATATCGTGATGACAGTGGAGAATATGTAGGCTTTGACCTGGATCTGGCAGCAGAAGTATGCAAGAGACAGGGCTGGGAGCTGGTAAAGCAGCCTATCGACTGGGATGCCAAGGATATGGAGCTTTCTTCCGGAGCCATTGACTGTATCTGGAACGGTTTCACCATGAACGGCAGAGAAGATGCCTATACCTGGACAGAGCCCTATATCGACAACAGTCAGGTATTCGTCGTAGCGTCTGCTTCCGGTGTACAGAACAAGGAAGAACTGGCAGGCAAGGTGGTAGCAGTACAGAAGGATTCCTCTGCGCTGGCTGCTCTGAACGATGAAGAAAATGCAGACAACATTGCACTGCGTGATTCCTTCTCCCAGCTGATCGAATATGCGGACTACAATACCGCTTTCATGGATCTGGAGCAGGGTGCGGTAGATGCCGTAGCCATTGATATCGGTGTGGCACAGTATCAGATTGCGCAGAGAGAAGAAGGAAAATTCGTTATGCTGCAGGGCGAGGACAACAAGCTGGCTGTAGAGCAGTATGCAGTAGGTTTCCTGAAGGGTAATGATGAATTGAGAGATACCGTACAGAAGACACTGGACGAAATAGCAGCGGATGGTACCTTCGCACAGATCGCTGAAAAATGGGGACTGACCGACAGCGTATGTCTCGGTAAATAATCAACTAAGGATAGTTAAGGAGTAGAATTCATGAGTTTGCTGACCATGAGTGCCCAACTGGCAGAGGGCTTTCTGATAACGGTGGAAATATTTGTACTGACCCTTTTGTTTTCCCTTCCTCTGGGGCTGATCGTAGCCTTCGGAAGAATGTCAGGATGTAAGGTGATCCGCATTATCTCCAAAATATACATATCCATCATGAGAGGAACCCCTCTGATGTTACAGATCATCGTGGTGTATTTTGCCCCCTTTTATGTATTCCGCATGCAGGTGGGAACGGGGTATCGTTTCCCGGCGGTGATACTGGCATTCGTGATCAATTATGCGGCATATTTTGCAGAGATCTACCGTGCGGGCATTGAGTCCATACCGGTGGGGCAGTATGAGGCTGCGGAGGTGCTGGGCTACAGCAAGGCACAGACTTTCGTGAAGATCATTCTGCCGCAGGTGGTGAAGCGGGTTCTCCCGCCAGTGACCAATGAGACCATTACGCTGGTCAAAGATACATCCATGGCATTTACCATTTCTATTGCGGAAATGTTCACGGTGGCAAAGCAGATCGGAGCGGCACAGACCAGTGTGCTTCCCCTGTTGGCAGCAGGTGTGTTCTATTATATCTTCAATCTCGTGGTGGCTTCTTTCATGGAGTATCTGGAGAAGAAGACATCTTATTACAGATAGGAGCAGTGCGGAAATATGGTCCTTTTGGAAATGAATCATGTGAAAAAAAGTTTTGACGGCAACGGGGTGCTGAAGGATATATCCCTGAAGGTTAACGAAGGAGAAGTTGTCTCCATCATCGGCCCCTCCGGTTCCGGCAAATCCACATTGCTTCGCTGTGCAACGCTTCTGGAGAAAATGGACGGTGGTGAGCTGATCTATTCAGGGCAGACGGCAGCTTCGGAGAAAACGGATAAAAACGGCAGAATACAGTGCGAATATGCGTCCAAGGCAGAATTACATAAGATCCGTAAATGTTTCGGACTGGTGTTCCAGAATTTTAACCTTTTTCCCCATTATACAGTGATGAAAAATATCATCGATGCGCCGATCCATGTGGATAAGGTAAGCCGCACAGAAGCCGTGGCGAGGGCGGAGAAGCTTTTAGCACAGTTGGGACTGTCGGATAAGGCAGATGCCTACCCTTACCAGCTGTCCGGCGGACAGCAGCAGAGAGTATCCATAGCCAGGGCACTGGCACTGCAGCCCAGGATCCTGTTCTTCGATGAGCCGACCTCGGCACTGGATCCGGAATTGACGGCAGAAGTATTAAAGGTGATCAGACAGCTGGCAAGTGAACATATGACCATGATCATCGTAACCCATGAGATGCAGTTTGCCAGAGAAGTATCCGACCGCATTATTTTCATGGAACAGGGTGTGATCGTGGAGGAAGGTTCTCCCGAAGCACTTTTTACAACGGAAAATGCCCGGGTTCGGGAATTTATCGGAAAGTTGCAGTAAAAATATATTGATTTTTTTTCGCAAATCTGTTTATCTATTAGGTGTGGGTGTATCTTGCCCACACCTGTTTCAATAAAAGACTGAAAAACATAAGAATGCGAGGACTGATGGTATGAGCGTACAGGAAATGAAACCGATCAAGGAAGGCAAAGTTCGTGAGATCTATGACAACGGAGATACCCTGATCATGGTGGCAACTGACCGTATCAGCTGCTTTGATGTGATCTTGGACAACACAGTAACAAAGAAAGGAACTGTATTGACCCAGATGTCGAAATTCTGGTTTGATATGACTGAGGATGTGATTCCCAATCATATGGTATCCGCTGATGTTAAGGATATGCCCGAATTTTTCAGACAGCCGAAATTCGACGGCAACAGCATGATGTGCAAGAAGCTGAACATGCTTCCCATCGAGTGCATCGTTCGTGGATACATTACCGGAAGCGGCTGGGAAAGCTACAAGAAGAATGGTACCGTATGCGGTATCAAGCTTCCGGAAGGTCTGAAGGAGGCAGATAAGCTTCCCGAGCCCATCTATACCCCTTCCACCAAGGCAGAGATCGGAGATCATGATGAGAATATCTCCTATGAGCAGAGTGTGGAATATCTGGAGAAGCGTTTCCCCGGCAAGGGCGCAGAATATGCGGCCAAGCTTCGTGACTATACCATCGCTATTTATAAAAAATGTGCGGATTATGCACTGACCAAAGGAATCATTATCGCAGATACCAAGTTCGAGTTCGGACTGGATGAGAACGGCAACATGGTACTGGGGGATGAAGTATTGACTCCCGACAGCTCCCGTTTCTGGCCGGTAGACGGCTACGAGCCAGGACATGGCCAGCCTTCCTTTGACAAACAGTTCGCCCGTGACTGGCTGAAAGCCAACCCTGAAAAAGGCTGGAAGCTGCCGGAGGACATCGTGGAGAAGACCATTGACAAATACCTTCAGGCTTACAAGATGCTGACAGGCAAGGATCTGTAGGGTACGGTTTTTTAGTTTTTTTTCACGGGGCAGGCAGGAAAGGTAAGGCTTACAAGTGACGGACAACATTTATATTCAGACAGAAAATAATGACAAATTAAAGGAAGAATGTGGCGTTTTCGGCGTGTATGATTTCGACGGACACGACGTGGCATCCACGATTTATTACGGCCTTCTGGCATTGCAGCACAGAGGCCAGGAAAGCTGCGGTATTGCCGTCAGTGACACGAATGGGCCCAAGGGCAAAGTCTTAAGCAGCAAGGACATGGGACTGGTCAATGAGGCATTTACACCGGAACAGCTGGAGAAGTTAAAAGGTGACATCGGTGTGGGACATGTCCGCTATTCTACAGCGGGAGGATCCACCAGAGAGAATGCACAGCCTCTGGTACTGAATTATGTAAAGGGTACTCTGGGACTGGCCCATAACGGTAACCTGATCAATGCGCCGGAGCTTCGAAGAGAACTGGAGTATACCGGTGCTATTTTTCAGACCACCATTGATTCCGAGGTGATTGCTTATCATATTGCCAGAGAGCGTTTGAATTCCAAATCGGTAGAGGAAGCTGTGGGAAGAGCCATGACGAAGATCAAGGGAGCCTATTCCCTGGTGGTGATGTCTCCCAGAAAGCTGATCGGCGCCAGAGATCCTTATGGATTTAAGCCGTTATGCATCGGCAAGAGAGACAATGCGTATTTTCTGTCCAGCGAGACCTGCGCTCTGGATACGGTAGGTGCCGAGTTCGTCCGGGATGTGCTTCCCGGCGAGATCGTGACCATTTCCCCGGAGAAAGGAATTGAGTCCGATACCACCCATGTATTAAAGCCTGCGGAGACCGCCAGATGTATTTTTGAGTATATTTATTTCGCCAGACCCGACAGCTTTATCGACGGCGTCAGCGTATACGATTCCCGTATTCTGGCCGGAAAGTTCCTGGCTATGGATTCCCCGGTGGATGCGGATCTGGTCATCGGCGTACCGGAATCCGGCAACTGCGCAGCCATGGGATATTCCATGCAGTCGGGAATCCCTTACGGCATGGGCTTCGTGAAAAATGCCTATGTGGGCAGAACCTTCATCAAACCGAAGCAGAAGAGCAGAGAAAGCAGCGTTCAGGTCAAACTGAACCCTATCCGGGAAGCCGTGGAGGGAAAGCGTGTCATCATGATCGATGATTCCATTGTCCGCGGCACCACCTCCGACCGTATCGTAAAGATGTTACGGGAAGCCGGAGCCAAAGAGGTACATATGAGAGTCAGTTCACCGCCGTTTCTGTGGCCCTGCTATTTCGGCACAGACGTTCCGGCGAGAGACCAGCTGATCGCATATAACCGTTCCATCAAGGAGATTAGTGATCTGATCGGCACGGACAGCCTGGATTATCTGAAGATTGAGAGACTGGAAGAACTGGTGGGCGGTAATCTTGGCATCTGCAAGGGCTGCTTTACCGGAAAATACCCGATGGAACCGCCTGCGGAAGATATCCGCGGAGAATTTGACAAATAAACAATAACTATTCAGAAAACCGCAGAATAAGAAAAACTGATACGTCATGCCTGCATGTAAGTAGCAGTTTTCTTATTTGTAAGGTGACTCGAGTAGAGTCACCATCCCACACATGAACAAAATTAGCTGCGAAGCAGCGGGAAAGTATGAGAAGCATACGGTTTTGTGAATGTGAGGGATGGGTTTTGAATGGTTGCAATAAATTAGAAAATAAGAGGAGCAGACAAATGAGTACAGGTACAGACAGATATCAGAGCCCGTTATCCGAACGCTATGCAAGCAAGGAGATGCAGTATATTTTCTCCCCGGATATGAAATTCCGTACATGGAGAAAGCTGTGGATTGCACTGGCAGAGACGGAGAAAGAGCTGGGACTGTCCCAGGACGGTAAGCCCGTTATCACAGATGAGCAGATCGAGGAACTGAAGGCCCATGCTGAGGACATTAATTACGATGTGGCAAAAGAGCGTGAAAAACTGGTACGTCATGACGTTATGAGCCATGTGTATGCATACGGACAGCAGTGCCCCAAGGCAGCCGGAATCATCCATCTGGGCGCAACCTCCTGCTATGTGGGTGACAACACCGACATTATTGTGATGACCGAGGCACTGAAGCTTGTCAGAAAAAAGCTGATCAATGTTATGAAGGAACTGGCGGATTTCGCTGATAAGTATAAGGCACAGCCTACCCTGGCATTTACTCATTTTCAGCCTGCACAGCCTACAACCGTAGGCAAGAGAGCAACGCTGTGGTTACAGGAGTTCTCACTGGATCTGGAGGATCTGGATCACGTTCTGGGTACCATGAAGCTGTTAGGCTCTAAGGGAACCACCGGAACCCAGGCTTCTTTCCTGGAACTGTTCAACGGAGATCAGGAGACCATCGACAAGATCGATCCTATGATTGCAGCCAAGATGGGATTCAAGGAGTGCTATCCTGTATCCGGCCAGACTTATTCCCGCAAGGTGGATACCAGAGTAGCAAACGTGCTGGCCGGTATTGCGGCATCTGCTCATAAGATGAGCAATGACATCCGCCTGTTACAGCATCTGAAGGAAGTGGAAGAGCCCTTCGAGAAGAACCAGATCGGCTCCTCCGCCATGGCTTACAAGCGTAATCCCATGAGAAGTGAGCGTATTGCTTCCCTGTCCCGTTATGTGATGGTGGATGCGCTGAATCCCGCCATTACTTCCGCAACCCAGTGGTTCGAGAGAACGCTGGACGATTCTGCCAACAAGAGACTGTCTATTCCCGAAGGCTTTCTTGCCATCGATGGTATTCTGGATCTGTGCCTGAATGTGGTAGACGGACTGGTAGTATATCCGAAGGTAATTGAAAAGCACATGATGAGCGAGCTTCCTTTCATGGCTACCGAGAATATTATGATGGATGCCGTAAAGTTAGGCGGCAACCGTCAGGAACTGCATGAGCGTATCCGTGAGCTTTCCATGGAGGCCGGACGCAATGTGAAGGTAGAAGGAAAAGAGAATAACCTCCTGGAGCTGATCGCCGCAGATCCCGCATTCCCCATGGGACTGGAGGAACTGAAAGCATCCATGGATCCGTCCAAGTATATCGGACGTTCCAAAGAGCAGGTGGAAGCTTTCCTGAAAAATGTGATCAGCCCGATCTTAGAGGCCAACAAGGACTTACTGGGTGTAAAGGCCGAGATCAACGTATAAACGTTTTCTGCTGAAGTAATTTGTGGAAACGGAAACTATTCAGAACCTCATTCATCGGTGATCTTTTGATGTTTACATGGCTCTGAATCGTTACAGAATGATAAGAAAGCAGGAGACGAAAATGGGTGGATTTTTTGGAGTCGCAGCAAAAGAAGACTGTGTGTTTGATCTGTTCTTTGGAACGGATTATCATTCCCATCTGGGAACCAGACGTGCCGGCATGGCAGTCTACAGCAAAGAAGAAGGTTACAACAGAGCCATTCACAACATAGAGAATGCACCGTTCCGTACGAAGTTCGACAAGGATGTCAATGAGATGCACGGACATCTGGGCATCGGCTGTATTTCCGATTTTGAGCCCCAGCCGCTGATGGTGCGTTCCCATCACGGAACTTATGCTATTACCACCGTGGGTAAGATCAACAATACGGATGCCATCATCAAGGATCTGTTTGCGAAGGGACATTCTCATTTCCTGGAGATGAGCGGCGGTGACATCAATGCCACGGAGCTGGTGGCGGCCATTGTCAACCAGAAGGACAATCTGGTGGAGGGCATTCAGTACGCCCAGGAGATCATCGACGGTTCCATGACCTTACTGATCATGACACCCAAGGGAATCTATGCGGCCAGAGATAAGATGGGCCGTACTCCGGTGGCAGTAGGCAAAAAGGAGGGGGCTTATTGCGTCTCCTTTGAGAGCTTCGCTTATCTGAATCTGGGATACCAGCCCGTGAGAGAGCTGGGACCGGGAGAGATCGCCGTGGTGACACCGGAAGGTGTACGAACCCTGGTGAAGCCCGGCAAGGATATGAAGATCTGTACGTTTTTGTGGGTCTATTACGGATATCCGTCCTCATCCTATGAAGGCATCAGTGTAGAGAAGATGCGTTATCAATGCGGTGCCAAGCTGGCGGAGCGTGATAATGTAAAACCGGATATCGTAGCAGGAGTGCCGGATTCCGGTACCGCTCATGCAGTGGGATATGCCAACCGCTCGGGAATTCCTTTTTCCCGTCCGTTTATTAAGTATACCCCCACCTGGCCCAGATCCTTTATGCCGACGATCCAGACCCAGAGAAATCTGATCGCAAAGATGAAACTGATCCCGGTACATGATCTGATCCAGGATCAGAGTCTGTTGTTGATCGACGATTCTATTGTCCGCGGCACACAGTTAAGAGAGACCACGGAATTCCTGTACCAAAGCGGTGCAAAGGAAGTACATATCCGTCCGGCCTGTCCGCCTCTGTTATATGGCTGCAAGTACCTGAACTTTTCCAGATCTTCTTCCGAGATGGATCTGATCACCCGCCGTGTGATCAAGGAGATTGAGCAGGAGGGCAGAGAAATCGATCTGAAGAACTATGTGAATCCCGATACTCCGGAATACGAGGAGATGGTAGGACGGATCTGCAAACAGCTGAAGTTCACCACATTGCAGTTTCAGAGATTGGATGATATGATTGAGTCCGTGGGCATCGGCAGAGAGAAGCTGTGCACCTACTGTTGGGACGGCAGAGAATAATGCGAAAAGAACTTCTAATCACTCAGAGCATAGGCTCTTTCGTGAAGAAGTTCTAAGTTTCGCATGGCAAAACGCTACGCGTTTTGAATATAGATGTAGGTTATATAAAATATAATAAATATTGATTTTACTTATACCATAAAGTGTTGTATACTGTAAAGGTGTGAGAAAGAGAAGCAGGAGTTTCTTTGGATCACCCGGAATAAGATATTGGATGTAGATTTATCACAGAAACTGTGGTAAAGAATGGAGGAAAACATGGTAAAGGCAGTTGTAGGAGCCAACTGGGGCGACGAAGGAAAAGGAAAGATCACAGATATGCTGGCAGAGAAAGCGGACATTATCGTACGTTTTCAGGGCGGCGCGAATGCAGGACATACCATCGTGAACAATTATGGTAAATTTGCTCTGCACACCCTTCCTTCCGGTGTATTTTACAATCATACCACCAGCGTGATTGGTAACGGTGTGGCATTAAACATTCCGATCCTGATGAAAGAGATCAAGTCTATCACAGACAGAAATGTTCCCATGCCCAAGATTCTGGTGTCTGATCGTGCACAGATGGTAATGCCTTACCATATTTTATTTGATCAGTATGAAGAGGAGAGACTGGGCGGTAAGTCCTTCGGATCTACCAAGTCCGGTATCGCACCTTTCTATTCTGATAAGTATGCGAAGATCGGTTTCCAGGTAAGTGAGCTGTTTGATGAAGAACTGCTGCAGGAAAAAGTACAGCGTGTCAGTGAGATGAAGAATGTCATCTTAGAGCATCTGTATCACAAGCCCCTGATCGATCCCGCAGAGCTGTTAAATACCCTGCATGAGTATCGAGATATGATCGCACCTTTTGTATGCGATGTATCCGCATTCTTAGATAAGGCACTGAAAGAGGGCAAGACCATTCTGTTAGAGGGCCAGTTAGGAACCATGAAGGATCCGGATCACGGAATTTACCCCATGGTAACTTCTTCCTCCACGTTGGCAGCTTACGGCGCCATCGGTGCAGGTATCCCTCCTTATGAGATCAAGCAGATCGTTACCGTAAGTAAGGCATATTCCTCTTCCGTAGGAGCAGGTGCTTTCGTATCTGAGATCTTCGGTGACGAAGCAGATGAATTACGTCGCCGCGGCGGTGACGGCGGTGAGTTCGGTGCAACTACCGGACGTCCCAGACGTATGGGATGGTTCGACTGTGTTGCCACCAAGTACGGCTGTCGTCTGCAGGGCGCTACCGATGTGGCATTTACCGTACTGGATGCACTGGGATATCTGGATGAGATCCCTGTATGTGTAGGGTATGAGATCGACGGTGAAGTTACCACTGATTTCCCTGTTACCTACAAGCTGGAAAAGGCAAAGCCCGTACTGAAAAAGCTCCCTGGCTGGAAGTGCGATATCCGCGGTATCCGCAACTTCGATGAACTGCCGGAGAACTGCAGAAAGTATGTGGAATTCATTGAGGAGCAGATCGGATTCCCTATCACCCTGGTCAGCAACGGCCCGGGAAGGGAAGATATCATCTATCGTGAGAGTCCTTTGAAGAAATAAATGCTGTCAAATGCGGAGAGATAGGATAATCTTTGATGGAAAAAACATGTGTAAAATGTGAATGAGAATGGAAAGGGCATGGTGCTGGTATGAGATCAGCCCGTGTCCTTTTTAGTATACGATGAATCCGGCAGGAATTTTGATTACACAGTATCTGGCTGAATGCAAGCATTCGCAGAACGCAGTTTTGCATGGCTCTGAATAGTTACAGATTTTTACTGTGAAGGAACAAAAACCAGTGTCTGATAGTAATTTTGAGATGGAGACAGCGAGATATGATCAATAATCTGGAAGCGTATAAAGTATTTTATTATGTGGCAAAATGTGGGAGTGTGACCAAAGCGGCCGGGGAACTGTCAATTTCACAGCCGGCGGTCAGTCAGGCCATCAAGCAGCTGGAAAATACCCTGGATGCCGCTCTGTTCCACCGGGCGGCCAAGGGAGTACGGCTGACCAGTGAGGGAGAACTGTTGTATTCCTATGTGGCAAAAGGGTACGAACAGATCGAAATGGGTGTGAAGAAGGTTCACCAGATGCAGAATATGGAACTGGGAGAAGTCCGCATCGGTGCCAGCGATATGACATTGCAGTTTTATCTGCTTCCCTATCTGGAAAAGTTCCATGAACAGTACCCCGGGATCAAGGTGATCGTCACCAATGCGCCGACACCGGAGACATTGAATTATTTAAGAGAGGGACACATTGACTTCGGAATTGTCAGTACGCCGTTTCCGGAGAGACCTGATATTCAGATGATACCGGTGCGGGAGATTGAGGATGTCTTCGTGGCGGGAAGAAGATTTTTCAGCTACAAGAACCGGACGCTGGATTTTCAGAAACTGGAAAGTCTGCCTCTTATTTTCCTGGAGAAAAATACCAGCAGCCGCAGCTACATGGATGAATTTCTGGCGGGAAACGGGGTATATGTGCAGCCGGAGTTCGAACTGGCCACTAGCGATATGATCGTACAGTTTGTGAGACGAAATCTGGGTGTTGGCTGTGTGATGCGGGATTTTGCCAGAGATTATGTGGAATCCGGCTTGCTTTTCGAACTTAGATTCAATAAAATAATACCCAAGCGTCAATTCTGTGTCGTTAGGAACACGAAGATGCCTATGGCTCCGGCTGCGGAGAAACTGTTGGAGATCATGGAGCTGGACAGACAGGAAGAAGCGAAGATATAAAAGTGACGGCAAAAAGAGGATATACCGGCGGAAACGGAACTGCTTTGACTAGTAAAACGAATAGGAGAGAAGAGTTATGATACGCAATATAATTTTTGACATTGGCAATGTGTTGACAGACTATCGCTGGGAGGGATTTCTGGCGGACAAGGGATTTGATGCGGAAATGATCAAAAAAATCGCAAAGGCATCTATTATGCATCCGCTGTGGGCAGAGTATGACCGCGGTACCTGGACGGACGAGCAGGTTCTGGCTGCATTTGTAAAGGATGCACCGGAACTGGAGAAAGAACTGCATCAGGCGTTCGAGAATATCGCTGGCATGGTAACTCCCAGAGCTTACGCTATTTCATGGTTACAGGAACTGAAAGCAAAGGGATACCATGTGTATTATCTGTCCAACTTCTCACACAAGGCAGAGACAGAATGTGCGGAAGCGTTGAATTTTCTGCCGGAGATGGAAGGTGGCATCCTGTCCTACAAGGATCAGCTGATCAAGCCCGAACCGGAGATCTACCAGCTGCTTCTGAAACGCTATGGATTAAAGGCAGATGAGAGCGTTTTCCTGGATGATACGCTGATGAATGTGAAGGCGGCCGAAGAACAGGGTATCCACGGCATCCACTTCCTGACCAAAGAGCAGGCGGAAGAGGAACTGCGTAAGCTCGGCGTGCGACTACTACCTCAGCCGCGGCCTCGCCAAGATCGAAAAGACGCCGGAGCCCATGAAGCCCCTCGGCGCCAAGAACCGCAAGGGCCAGTTCCTCGCCTGCTATACCAAGCAGGCCCAGCCGGACTATGGCGGCACCCTGAAGGGCGGCCGGAGCATCTACTTCGAGGCCAAGCACACCGACGACGACCGCATCGAGTTCAACCGCCTGACTAAGGAGCAACGGGACGACCTCGAACACCACCACAAGCTCGGTGCCATCGCCTTCGTGCTCGTCTCCGTGAGCCTGACGGACTTCTACCGCGTGCCGTGGCCCGTCTGGCGCGACATGGCCGAGATCTACGGCCGCAAGTACATGACGCACGCAGAGCTCTCCCGCTACGAAGTACCGGCGACGGCCGGCTTCATCAAGTTCCTGCACGGCATCGAGTCGGAAGTGCTCGGAAAGGAGGCAACAACGTGATCCCGTTCCCGGATAAGAAATACAGCATCATCTACGCCGACCCGCCGTGGAGTTACAGCGACAGCGGATGCTCGGGCGCGGCTGCCGCGCAGTACGCGACCATGAGCATCAACGAGCTGAAGCAGCTCCCCGTCAACCCTGCGGGGGGGGTATAGCTGCTGACGACTGTGTTCTCTTTATGTGGGCCACATACCCGAAGATGCAGGAGGCCCTCGACCTGATCGAGGCGTGGGGCTTCAAATACAAGTCGATCGCCTTCCAGTGGATCAAGCAGAACCGCAGCGGAAACGGCTACTTTTTCGGCCTCGGCCGCTGGACTCGAGGCAATACCGAGCCCTGCCTGATCGCCATCAAAGGCAAGCCGAAGCGCATCAGCGCCGGCGTCGGTCAGCTCGTGTTCTCGCCGCTGCGCAGGCATAGTCAAAAGCCTGCCGAAGTGCGCGACAAGATCGTCGAGCTGATGGGAGACCTACCCCGCATCGAGCTTTTTGCCCGAGAAGCCGCCCCGGGATGGGACGTGTGGGGCAACGAAGCGCCGACGCCTGAAGTCAAGGACGCGCCAGTCGACAGCGTCGAGCTGGCCGGAAAGGAGGAAACACATGAACCAGACAACCAAAGAGACCCGGCGCCGCAGCTATGACGCCGTACTCCCCAAGCGGGCCGCCCGCTGCCGCCTGATCCTCGAGACCCTCGGCAACCGTGAGCTCACGGCCAGCGAGATCACTGAGGAGCTCGTCGCAGCCGGCCGGATCCCGTACTTCAACCGCAACTACGTCGCCCCACGGCTCACGGAGCTGAAGGAGATCGGGATCCTCACGACGGTCGGCCGCCGTAAGGCTACCCGCTCGGACGCCACCGAGGCCGTATGGGCCAGAGCGGAGCCTTCAGGCCCCACGGGCCAGACGGCCGCAGCCTACGCAGACAACCCGACCGAGGCCGAGCAGATGACGCTCGGATCGGCCACCTGAGAGGAGGGCCAGCATGGAACGTCTGACCCACGAGAGAGTCAACGGCATCAAGACGGGCTACTGGAGCGCAGCCACCAAGGAGGTGCTCGTCCAGAAGCTCGCCGCCTATGAGAACACGGGCTATGAGCCCGACGAGATCCGCGCAGCCATTGAACAGGCTGCCAAGAACAGCGAAGCCAAGACCGCGACCATCATGGCCGAGTGCATCGCCGGAGCGATGAAGGACACGCTCGAGAAGTATGGCACGGCCGGCAGCGGAAAGAAAGGAGAAACCCCATGAACGAACAGAACCAGCGCGACAGCATCATGTCGATGGCCCGCGGCGCCTTCGAGGAGCGCGTCGACTATGAGATGGACAAGGTGATCCAGAACATCCTCGACCCCAACACGAAGGCCACAGCCAAGCGCAAGATCACCCTCACCATCGAGCTGACCCCGGACGACGAGCGCCGCACCATCGGCGTCTCCGTGACGGCCAAGTCTACGCTCGCAGCCACCAACCCCGTCGCCACGGCTCTCTATGTCACCTCTGACGGCAACGGCGAGCTCGTCGTCGCCGAGATGGTGCCGCAGGTACCCGGCCAAATGAACATGGACGGCACGCAGCAGGAGGCCCCGAAGCTCCTGAAGCTCGTCCAGCACGCATAACAACCCACAACACAGAACAAGGAGGACAAAACAATGCTCGCAAAAATGATCGACAAAATCGTCAGCCTGAAGGAGACCAAGATCTTCGAGATCGGCGGCCAGACCTACGCCGACGCATCCCTCACCCGCATCCCGCCCCACGTCGACCGCCCCGACTGCATCAGCGTCAGCGGCCTCGATAGCATCTGCAAGCTGATCCGCACCGAGCTCGAGAAGGTCGGCACGACCATCATGGTGCAGGTCAAGAGCAACGACACCGTCGAGGTGATGACCACCTACCTGAGCGACTTCTCCCGCAACACACTCTACCGCGCCAAGGCTGACGCCCCGGGCCTGCGCACCGGCTTCAGAGGACGTGAGGTGGCTCTGATCGAGCTGCGGAGCCTCTGCATCCCTAACGAGGGCACGGCCTACCTGCTCGACCTGCTGAGTCGCATGACCAACGAGAACAGCGTCAGCACCAACGACAACGGCGTCACGCAGACCGTCGAGGCACGTCAGGGCGTCGCCCTCAACGCGGTCGTCGAGATCAAGCCTCGCGTCATGCTGCGGCCGTTCCGCACCTTCCTCGAGGTGGAGCAGCCCGAGAGCGAGTTCCTGCTGCGCGTGGATCCCGACGAGGGGATCGGCTTCTTCGAGGCTGACGGCGGCATCTGGAAACTCGAGGCAAAGAAGAACATCGCCGACTACTTCCTGAAGAATATGGGCGATCTGATCGACGCCGGCAAGGTCGTCGTCATGCAGTAAATGGAGCGCCGGGCGGGCTCCGGCCCGCTCGGCTTTTCTGAAAGGAGCAGCACCGTGAAAGAATACGAAACCCTCACCCGTGAGAAGGTCGACGTCGTGCCCTTCGGCTGCGGTATGCCGGAGACCCACCTGATGCAGGACTGGAGCGACAGGATGCTCGACCTGATCCTGAACGGGCCCACCATCAACGGCATCAAGAAGGACGAAGTGCGGGCCATGCTGCGCGAGACCTACACGGCCCTGAAGCAGTACGAGAAGATCGGCCCGATGGCCTCGCCCTTCATCAACGACCCGACGGCCATCGTGGCCCGGGCCTTCTCTGAGCTCTACCCCGGCGTCGAGTACGTCGCGCAGTACGTCCCCGACCTGCGGGACGAGACCAACGGCACTGCCTACGGCCTGACCATCTTTCCAGACGACGGCAGCACGCCGATCGTCTGCATCTCGGCCGAGGCGCCCATCAGCGCCGCCCCTGAGCTGCTGGCGCACGAGCTGGCCCATGTAGCCACGCCCGAGGACAAAGACCACGGCGAGGCATGGCAGACGGCCGAGAAGGCCATCGGCGACAAGTATGACGAGCTGCTCAACTCCATGATCCCCGACGACGATCCGGGCGTACTCGTCCCGCACGAAGTCGGAGACGGCGGGCTGCTGCTCATGCCGACCCGGGCGCATATCCCGGATCCGCAGCGCGACGACTGGAAGCCTGCCACCTGCCCTATCTGTGGGGCCGAGTGCTGGGAGACCGAGATCCACCGGCAGGCGCTCGCTGCCGAGCCCGGACTTCGGGCCGTCTGTACCGACTGCGGCCTGCGTGGCGCCGCCGGCGTCGGACTCGTCGACACCAGCAGCAAAAAGGAGGAAAA